>Ga0302164_10000064_pt1 | contig 50818 bp, 48 predicted proteins | sample I_Fen_E3_1_FD_193500 | JGI IMG/M metagenome (GOLD analysis project Ga0302164, IMG submission 193500) | Peat permafrost microbial communities from Stordalen Mire near Abisko, Sweden - I_Fen_E3_1 | ecosystem: Environmental > Terrestrial > Soil > Wetlands > Permafrost | place: Sweden: Abisko...
CCGGGCATATCCACCATCTTCGACCACATGTTACCATTATACACCATCACGGCATTGGAACTAGTAGAATAATAAATAGTCCCCGAGAGTAATAAACCGCTCGGAGCGGCGCCGAAAACAGGAAGAAAAGGAATACCGTCTTTGACCACAAAATAGTCCTGGGCAGTAGCGGCACTGATATTGGTGGTACATAAACTCTCCCAAACAGAACCGGTATAAATTAAAGGCTTGAGATCTGAACTGCTAAAAATCAACATGCCCGTCTGAGGATTCGGGATCGTCGATGGATCAACGGTCGGGAGATGAGGTAAATCGCTTAATACACGAAAAGAACTCTGACCCCGAGCATGACTCAGAAACAAAACACAGAGAAACATAAATAATATACCGAAGAGACGTCTCAATGAGTAGATTGGTTACATGTAGCAAATTATACAAGCCTAAATCCTAAACTTCAATATATATGTAAAGTTTAGTCAAAATTGACCGAAAGATATTAAAAATATATAGTACACAAAACGAAAAGCTAAGTATTTAACTCAAATTAATCAATTACACTGAAAATAATGGTCATTCCCAGTGTTGATAAAACAAATCATACTAAACTGCAAAGAAATATGCTGAATTATATACTACAAAAAAATACAGTAAATAAGAAGCATAATGTTTAAGCAAATGATTTTTTTACAGGAAAAATAGATCTAAGAACAGAAAGTTTTAGAATAAAATCACAATTTTCAAAAAACTTCAATTGAGTCTAATATTAATCGATTGAAATTCCATACGGATATTTAGCCTTTGAAACCACCAAGACAACAACAGGATTAGGCTAAACTACTACATACAAACACTATTCAAGAATAATAAAGCTGCATAAGAGGGGATGCTATTTTTTCACAAAGAATAAAATACAACTTCTATTATTTCAGTTCTTTAGTACACTACCTATAAAATACTTTCAAATTAAGAGCACAGCCTTACCCATAATAGAAGATCCCTAAAAAGCAAATAACTTATGAAAAAGCCCCGAAGCTATTTGCATAACTTCGGGGCTTCAGAAAAACGATTGCCAAACGGTCATAAACCAAAGCCTATAGACGGTTGACCAAAAAAAGAATTTTTATTTTCTCCACAATTTACTCATATCTTCCAGTGTTTTTCCTTTGGTTTCGGGAACCATTTTCCAAACAAACAAGGCCGACAAAACCGACATTACCCCATACAAACAATAGGTAAAGGTAATGCTGAATGCTTCGAGGCTGGGAAAGGTGGATGAAACCACAAAGTTGGCAATCCACTGTGCGGCAACGGCAATAGCCACTGCTTTTCCACGTACGGTGTTCGGAAATATTTCCGAAATCAACACCCAGCAAATTGGTCCCCACGACATCATAAACGAAGCCGAGTAGATAACGATAAAGATCAGGGTGCTTACACCGATAATATGCAGATAAGCCAGCAAACCGATGGCAAACATGCCCACTGCCATTCCGGTAGAACCGATAATAAGCAAAGGTTTACGTCCGAATTTATCTACAGTAAAGATAGCTACCAGTGTGAAGACAATGTTTATAAAGCCCATAATGACGGTTTGATACATAGCAGCATCATTTCCGAACCCAAGGCCTTTAAAAATTGTAGGTGCATAATACAGTACCACATTGATACCTACCACCTGTTGAAAAACCGAAAGCAGTACACCAATGATCAATACCTTCCATCCGTAAGCCAGCACTTTTTCCACTTTTTCGTGAGCACTGTCTTTAATATCTTGTAAAATCTCGTTGGCTTTGTTTGTTCCGTTTATTTTACCCAGAATATGCAAGGCTTTATCTTCGCGCCCTATCAAAGCCAAATGGCGAGGAGTTTCGGGAACAAAAATCAACAAGAATCCAAACAAAGCTGCCGGAACAGCATTGGAAGCAAACATATAACGCCATCCGTGAGAGTCAATCCATTCTACTGGCTGACCTTTGGTTATAAAATAATTGACAAAATAAACCACCAGCATACCAAAGATAATGGCAAATTGGTTCCACGAAACCAGTTTGCCCCGAATCTCAGCCGGAGCAATTTCGGCAATATACATCGGGCAAATGGCAGAAGCCAGCCCCACGCCTATCCCACCGATAACGCGATAGATATTAAAAGCTATAAGCACCGGAACCGAGCCGTCGCCTTTCTGAAAGAAAAATATTTCGGGATATGCAGCGCCGCAAGCCGAAATGAAAAACAGAATGGCAGCTAACAATAAAGAGTTTCTGCGCCCCAGCTTTTCGGCAAAAACTCCCGACATGGCACTACCGACAATACAACCGATCAATGCACTGGAAACCGTTGCCCCGTGGTAGAATGTAGCCAGAGTACCGAAAGTTGCTTCGTTCAGATGAAAAACCGTTTTCAATGAATCGACAGCACCCGATATAACAGCCGTATCATATCCGAATAGCAATCCACCCAGCGTAGCCACCAGGGTAATGCCGAAAATATATAATTTACTTCCGCTTTGTGTGTTCATTTTTTTTTGATTTAAGAACAAAGAGCAAAGACAAAAGACAAAGAGTAGAGAGCAAAGAGTAAAGAACGAAAGAAGATTACTTCTAATGATCTTTTATCTTTACCCGTTGTCTTTACTCTTTGTTCTTTGCTCTTTTATCTGATTAAATATACATATTTACAATTGCTTCGTAAAGCTCTTGTTTTCCGCTGATCTGTTTTGGTTCAGCTTTCGACTTAGCATAAGCAACAACTTCTTCGAAAGACAATTTTCCTTCTTCGAATTCTTTACCTTTACCTGCATCCCACGAAGCATAACGGTCTGAAACCATTTTTTTATAAGGCGATTCTTCCAAAATAGCTGCTGCGGCTACCAATGCACGAGCCATTACATCCATACCTGAGATATGAGCAATGAATAAATCATCCGCATCGGTAGAGTTACGACGAATCTTAGCATCGAAATTAGTACCACCACCTTGCATTCCACCACCTTGAAGAACAACCATCATAGCCTGAGTCAATTCATAAATATCGATAGGGAACTGATCGGTATCCCAACCGTTCTGAACATCACCACGGTTAGCATCAATAGCACCAAGCATACCTGCATCCACAGCACATTGAAGTTCATGTTCAAAAGTATGACCAGCCAAAGTAGCATGGTTAACTTCAATATTCACTTTGAAATCATTTTCCAAACCAAATTCTTTCAGGAATCCGATAACAGTTTCGGTATCCACATCATATTGATGTTTCATTGGTTCCATTGGTTTCGGTTCAATCAGGAATACACCTTTAAAACCTTTTGCACGAGCATAATCGCGCGCTTTGGTTAACATGATACCCATGTGTTGTTTTTCACGTTTCATATCAGTGTTCAACAACGACATATAACCTTCACGTCCTCCCCAGAATACATAAGCTTTACCACCCAATTCAATAGTTGCATCGATAGCATTTTTAATCTGAACCATTGCACGAGCAGCTGCATCAAAATCAGGATTTGTGCTGGCTCCATTCATATAGCGTGCATGAGCAAACACATTAGCCGTACCCCACATCAGTTTAATACCTGTTGCAGCTTGTTTTTCTTTTGCATAAGCTACAATAGCTTTCAGGTTAGCTTCATATTCTTCGATGCTGTTACCTTCGCTGATTAAATCAACGTCGTGGAAACAGTAGTACTCAATACCTATTTTTTGCATGAATTCAAATCCTGCATCCATTTTGTCTTTTGCAGCCTGCAATGCATCAGTAGCTCCTACCCATGGGTGATTTTGTGTTCCGCCTCCAAATGGATCACCACCTTCGGCACACAATGAATGCCACCAAGCCATACAGAATTTAAACCATTCTTTCATGGGTTTACCATAAACTATTTTTTCGGCATCATAATGATGAAATGCCATCGGATTCTTACTGTCTTTTCCTTCAAATTTAATTTTTTCCACGGATGGGAAATACTGTTTTGTACTCATAATAATTTGTTTTTAGTTATTTATTATATGTTATTTGCCTTTCGGCGTCATTAATTGTTATTGTTATACAACTAATCATCACATTAGCATATTATCGGATTAGTATATTATCACATCAAACGAATTTCACCCACTTGTTGTAAGCTTCAAGACTTGCAGCTATGTTTTCAGATTCCGGAGTTACCACAATGATTTTCTTCAGGGTAGCAAATGCTTCTTCGGCATTTTTATATATCCCCGCTCCTATCCCCGCACCACGTGCTGCTCCCACCGAACCGTCTGTATTGTACAGTTCAATTGTAGCTCCGGTTATATTAGCCAAGGTCTGACGGAAAATAGGACTCAAGAACAAGTTGGCATGTCCCGCACGAATGGTTTTGGTTTCAATACCCATTTGATTCATAATGTCCATACCGTATTTAAATGAAAAAGCAATTCCTTCGTGAGCTGCACGTGCCAGATGCGCTTTAGTATGACGGTTGAAATTGATACCATGAATAGAGCAGTTTGGTTCCCGGTTTCCAAGCACGCGTTCCGCACCGTTTCCAAAAGGAATAATGCTTACTCCTTCGCTTCCAACCGGAATCTGAGCAGCCAGCTCGTTCATCTCACCATAACTCATTCCTTCGGGAGCCACATTATTTTTAATCCAGGTGTTCAGAATGGCTGTTCCGTTGATACATAACAATACACCCACACGGGTTGCTTCTTTGGTATGATTGACATGCGCAAAAGAGTTTACGCGTGACTGCGGATCATATTTAGCATCATCATTAACACCGTAAACCACACCCGACGTACCACCTGTGGCAGCTATTTCACCCGGATTCAATACGTTTAACGATAAAGCGTTGTTTGGTTGATCACCGGCACGATACGTTACCGGAGTTCCGGCAGCTAAACCAAGTTCAGCAGCAATGTCGGCTTTCAGAGTTCCCTGTTGACCAAATGTAGGTACTATTTCAGGTATCAAAGCTGTATCGAAACCATAATAATCATACAGGAACTTAGCAGGTGCCTCTTCTTTAAAATCCCAGGCAATGCCTTCGGATAGCCCCGAAGCTGTAGTGCAGGCTTTTCCGGTCATACGCATGGCCAGATAATCGCCCGGCAACATATAATATTTTGCTTTGGCAAAGTTTTCCGGTTCATGTTCTTTTACCCAGGCTAACTTTGACAAGGTAAAGTTGCCCGGTGAGTTCAATAAATGCGACAGACAGGTTTCACTCCCAATTTCATTAAAAGCTTTCTCACCGTAAGTTACGGCACGACTATCGCACCAGATAATAGAATCACGAATTGCTTTTTGATTTTCATCAACAAGTACCAGACCGTGCATCTGATAAGAAATACCAATGGCTTTAATAGCCGATGAGTCAGTACCAAATTCGGATAAAACAGCATCTGTAGCCAGCTTCAGGTTAGTCCACCAGGTTTCAGTGTCCTGCTCAGCCCAACCGGATTTCACCGATTTTATTTCCATTTCTTTTTTTGGAAAGAATGCACTCGAAACGCACTCTCCCGACTCTGCATTTACCAAACTCGCCTTTACCGACGAGCTACCTAAGTCATAACCTAATAAGTACATATATCTTGATTTAAAATTTCTTCATTTACGATTTACAATTAAAGTCACGACCAACAGGAGTCAACTACCAACTGTAAAGCACTAATATCAATTAATAACGCTTCAGGCTAATATCGCGAAGCAAATAACGCCAGAGGCAAATATTATTTTTTCTTCTTATCAAACTTATAAAGTCGTGCTGCCCTGTGCGGAACACCCTCTTCCATTTCATCAAGCGGAATCACATAAGGCATTTGAGCCACCTTCTTCTGAAAATTACGAACATCGGAGTTTGTTTGATGAACCGTGTTGTACAAAGACCGAAGTTGCGAAACCGTAAACTTACGCGGTAGCAGTTCGAATAGTAAATGTGGCTCTATATCCAGATTATGCCGGACATGCTCTAATCCTTTATTAATAATTTCGGCATGGTCAAAAGCCAGATTCATTTTCGCTACTTCGTTCAAATCATACCAATTAGCTTGTGTGTTATCCGATTTAACCAGAATTTTACGATCTATCTTAATCAACGCCACATAGGCCACTGTAACAATGCGACGAATCTTCATCTGCATGGTATTTTCAAGCCACAAAATATCGCGTGGATTCTTGGTTCTGTTCGGCCCTCCGAAACTACGAAACTGACTCAGATAAATATTCTTCAAACCGGTAAGTTCTGTCAATACGCGCGAAGCGGCATCATCAAGATCTTCATCATTCAAAATAATACTTCCCGGAAGTTTTTTATCATTATACAATTCATTCTGTTCTGTAATGCTGCGTTCGATCAGCAGAATCTTAAGCTGCTCTCCATCGAAACCAAACACTACACAGTCTACCGAAACATGTGGATTGTATATATTTTCACTCGACATTTATTCTCTCTCTTTTGTTTTACGACACAAAAATAGCACATAGTTTTATATTATTATCACACAAAAACTATGTTATAAAACACATTATCAAGAATTTGAATACTGTATTTTTTACAATATCAACAACGTATTTACTGTATTATATACAATAAGTCATTTAGATCTGAATTTGCTAAATTAGCGTATATAAAACAATTGAAGCTTTCATAGGAAATGAAAGCTTAGAAGAGAGGATTACAATAAGGGGTAAGCATAAATTAGGGTGTCCTGTAGACAAAAAAATAGACGTTCAAATTGGATGAACGTCTATTTTAATCGAAATTATTATATGCAAGTAAAAAGATCTGTTTTCTGAACACAAATTGCAGACCTACCATCTTGCAATTTGTAACTACTTACTCGTAACTATTATATTACACCAGCTTCTCCATAGTCAGCCACAATTTATCATCTGCAGGTACCGGAGCTGTAATTTGAATCAGTTGTTTTGATACCGGATGAATAAATTCCACATTACGAGCATGCAAGCTGATTCCTCCATTCGGATTTGAACGGGCAAAACCATACTTCAGGTCACCTTTTATAGGACAACCCATTTTAGCCAGTTGACAACGAATCTGATGGTGACGACCTGTTTCCAGATGCACTTCCAATAAATAATAGGTATCAGAATGTGCAATAAGTTTATAGCTTAACGCCGCCGCTTTTGCATTTGGAACCATTTTGTTATGCGCTACAGATTTATTCTGCTTTTCGTTACGCAGCAGAAAATGTTCCAGTCTGCCTTCAGCATTAGCCGGTTTTTCTTTTACAATAGCCCAATAAGTCTTCTTCACCTCCTGCGTACGAAACATTTCGTTGAGTCGGGTCAGCGCTTTACTGGTTTTGGCAAACAGCACTACCCCACTTACAGGGCGATCAAGACGATGCGTTACACCACAAAATACTTCACCCGGTTTATTGTATTTTTCCTTCAGATAACGTTTAATGATTTCCGAAAGCGGTTCGTCGCCGGTCTTATCGCCCTGAACTATTTCCGAGCAAGTTTTATTGACAGCTATTATGTGGTTATCTTCGTAGAGAACGGTCATATTTTTTGATGTGATGATGTGATGATGTGGTGATGCGATGATGTGGTGATGTGGTGATCCGATGATGTGGTGATGTGGTGATCCGATGATGTGGTGATTGGTGATACAATAATATAATGATTTGGCGATTTTGATGACTGCTAATATGGTTATAAACACTACACATTATCATATTAGTACATCATCATATTATCACATCAACACATCATCACATCAACACATCATCGTATCACCACATCATCGTATTATCACATCAACACATTAGTACATCATATAATTTGTCTTTGTCTTACAGCTTCATAAATCAACACTCCCGCTGCTACCGAAACATTCAATGAATCAATTGTTCCAAGCATCGGAATGCTCACCATTTCATCACACAAGCGTAGATGATCGGGGTTAACCCCTTCGTCTTCGGCACCCATAACAATGGCAATCGGTTCAGTCATTCCGGCTTCGGTATAGTTTTTAGTAGCCTTTTCGCTGGCTGCAACCAGTTTTATTCCGGAAGAAACGATGAACTTCAATGCATTTCCAAGATTTTCTTCCCGACAAACCGGTATGGACAATAATGCACCAGCAGAAGTTTTAATTGCGTCGGCAGTGATCGAAGCACCTCCTTTAGTAGGTATCACGATAGCATCAACACCGGCGCATTCGCAGGTACGGGCTATAGCTCCAAAGTTACGCACATCGGTTATACCATCCAGCACCACAATAAATGGCATACGGCCTTCTTCGTATATTCCGGGAATAATATCCTCGATACGTTGATAAGCAACAGGAGAAATGAATGCAATGGCACCCTGATGGTTTTTCACCGTCATTTTATTCAGCTTTTCGAGCGGAACATACTGAACCGGAATTTGCAAACCATTCAAAGCTGCAAATAGCTCACGCGACAGCTCACTGGTCATATCGCGACGCATCAGTATTTTATCTATTTCTTTTCCTGCCTGAATAGCTTCTATCACAGCACGAATACCGAAGATCATGTCCTTTTCAGGACGTTGTTTATTTTTATAGTTTATCATTTTATTGCTGCCAATTATTTATTTTATTATAGGCCCCTTCAGGCATTATTTTTTATTTGTTGGTGTATATGATCAGTTATCATTCATCAGCTTAAATTTATCAAGCAACCAAAATATCAATGACATCACTACTCCAACTATGGCTGCAAAAGCCATACCTTTAAGCTGCACCGATCCGATATTAACAGCAGCTCCACTTACACCGACTACAAAGGTAATCGCACCCAACACCATATTCCGGTTCTTGCTGAAATCTACTTTCTGTTCTACAAACATTCTGAATCCCTGAACAGCTATCACACCGTAAAGCAATACAGTTATACCTCCCATCACAGCCGTTGGTATAGTTGATATAGCAGCAGATATTTTTCCAACAAATGAAAACAGAATAGCCAGAATGGCTGCACCACGTATAACCCATACGGAATACACACGCGTGATCGCCATTACACCAATGTTCTCACCATAAGTTGTATTGGGTGGTGATCCTGCAAATCCCGATAGGAGATTACTGATTCCGTCACCCAACAACGAACGATGTAAGCCTGGATTTTTTATCAGATCTTCATTGGTGATTCTTCCTGTCACAATCAGGTGACTTATATGTTCTGCCAATACAACAATACAAGCCGGAGCTATAATCAGAACAGCATTTGTATCATATACCGGAGCCTGAAAATGAGGCAATGCCAACCACGATGCATTACTGATCGCAACAGTATTGACCATGCCCATAGTAAGTGCTAAAATATAGCCTGCTATTACAGCGAAAAGAATTGGTACAATCTGCATAAAACCTCGAAACAGCACCGATCCGATGATGCCGATTAAAAGAGTGAACATGGAAACAATAACCGTATTGTTATCCATCACAAAAGGTTTTACAACCTCACCTACATTGGTAGGCCACGGAGCCAAACCAGCTTGCTGAGCCGCGACCGGAGCAAGTTCAAGTCCGATAATAGCCACTACAGCACCCATTACGGCAGGTGGCATTACCACATCTATCCAGGCTATGCCCCACTTATAAACAACATAGGAAATAAGAATAAAGAAAAGCCCAAAAAAGATAAAGCCCGACTGAGCATGCGCAAACCCACCATACTTCGAACAGATGAGCATTACCGGAGCTATAAAGGCAAAACTGGACCCCAAGTAAGCCGGAATTCCACCTTTGGTTACCAGCGTATAAATAATGGTTCCGACCCCATTCATCAATAATGCAATAGCCGGATCGACGCCCAATAAAATCGGAACCAGAATAGTGGCTCCGAACATTGCAGTGAGATGCTGCAAACTGAGTGGCAAACTTTGAAGTAATGGTAATTTTTCGTGAATTCCAATGGTGCGTTTTTCCATAAATATCAACTTGTCAGATTTAATTATTATATGAATTTATTATTTCCTTCAGTTTTGAAATGATCATCTCGCGTTCGAACGAAAAGGTTTTATCTTTTTCATTCAATATGTAGTATAAATGTAAGCTTTTGAGAAAAAAGCTGTAAGCAAATTCTTTGTTAGCTGTAGCTTCAAAAGAATTTGCCGTTTCATACGCTAATTGAGATAAAATTTCCAGATGGTTTGAAGAATACCCGGCTTTTAAAATAATATCTATAAACTTTTCAACAGGCATGACAGCCAGTTCTTCTGAATTGAAATCCAACAACTCTTTATACGTCTCATCAGCGAGACGAAGAGCATCTTCCGGAAATCCTTTATCACGAAAGCCCAACATAGCCGCCACCACACGGCTTAACTTTTCAAGATATTTCAGCAAATAGTCCTCTTGTGGCATCTGGATTTGATTAATAAATTATACCTAAGCAATTATATATTTGATAATTGCTTACGCATTTTTTTTAATTTGTTTTATTTGCAAAGGTAGCTAAATTTATTGTATTCTACCCCAAAGCAATTATAGAATTCAGGTAATCAACTTGATTTTAGGCAAATATATAATTGTGTATAGTCATTTATAAATTACAGATTTCTTAGCGTATCTTTGTACAAAAATTGTATATAAAAGATATGTTTCAATCGCATATAGGTGAGTTTGCCGGATTAGGAGTTTCAGTTTGCTGGACATTAAGCGCTTTGTTCTTCGAAAAAGCCAGTATTAAAATTGGTTCATTGTCAGTTAACTTCATTCGTCTATTGATGGCTATTGTCTTTTTAGGAATCACCACCTTTTTTACCCGCGGCATGTTCTTCCCTACCGACGCAAACTCTTATCAATGGTTTTGGCTCGGTTTATCCGGATTTATCGGCTTTTTCATTGGCGATATGCTATTGTTTAAATCATATATGGTAATCGGATCACGTACGTCAGCATTAATTATGAGCCTTGCTCCTATGCTTACGGCTGTAATTGGTTGGTTTTTTCTGGGTGAAATACTTTCAGCCAAGAATATTATAGCCATTGTAGTAAGTGTAGCTGGTATTATGTTGGCAATATCAAATAGAAAAATGAAGCTGAATATTCCCTTTAAAGGTTTTTTGCTTGCATTTGGAGGAGCACTGGGGCAAGCAGTTGGATTAATCCTCAGCAAAAAAGGCATGGGACATTACGATCCGGTTGCTGCAACTCAAATCAGAGCTTTAGTTGGGTTATTGAGCTTTGTTATTTTGATAACCTTACTTCGTCGTTGGAATAAACTCGGACAGGCTTTTACGCATACGCCTGCTATGAAATCAGTCACAGTCGGTGCATTTTTTGGTCCCTTTGTAGGAGTAGCTCTGGGACTCTTTGCCATCCAGAAAACACAAACAGGCATTGCTTCCACCCTTATGGCACTGGTACCTATTTTTATTATCGTACCTTCAGCCATCATGTTTAACGAAAAGATTCGACCGCAACAAGTCATTGGAGCGATAGTTAGTATAACAGGTGCCACCTTGTTCTTTATATAATCAAAAGCTCATTATTTGAATTAAACTCAACAAAGCGTTCTGTTTTCTGAAAAAATATAGTAATTTTGTGCCCCAGATCTCAAGGAAAGTTGCCAGAGTGGTCGAATGGGACGGTCTCGAAAACCGTTGAGCGGGTAACTGCTCCGAGAGTTCGAATCTCTCACTTTCCGCAAAATAAAATTCATGCAACAAGAAAACGCCTGCAAAACAATAATTTTGCAGGCGTTTTCTTGTTGTTACAGTTCACAAAGCATTCAATATCTATCATTCTATAGGTGCTAAATATCCCTTTTTAGTTGCTTCACGGGACTGGCTTATTCTGATGTAAAGAAACTCTCTAGAAAAAACATTGCTATTGGTGTTGATGGCGAGCGATGGATTTACATAAATCATACAAAAACAGACAGTAAATTCAATATTCCAATTCTTCCTATCGCATCTTACTTATTTGAAAAATACGAGAACCATCCACAGGTAGTTAATCAGAAAAAGCTTTTACCTATTCTAAGTAATCAGAAAATGAATTCTTCCCTGAAGAAATAGCTGATAAATACAAAAGTATATGATAAGTGAAGCTAGTAGGCAAAAAGCTGAGCAGAATTATCAAGAAAACAATCATTTTGATAGGTTTCTCAACCCCCGATTCAAACTTCTGACTGAAATCCCCAAATAGGAAGCCATATCTTCCTTTGAAATCTGTATATTTTGTTTTGACTGCAATTCTAGAAGTTTGCTTAAACTGTATTCAACTGTATACAACTGTTGGTATGATGCCCGACTTGACGTATTGACAATCCGTTCTGCATAAGTATTTAATAGTAGATGGTTGAGTTCTATGTCGGATTTTAATAACGATTTAAAAAAGGGAATTGAAAAAGCATATGCAGTAACTGCTGTCATTGCTTCAATATTACACAAACAAGGAATGTCGCGGAGAAATTCAATCTCGCCAATAGTTTCTCCTCTTCCTAAAAACTCAAGAATATATTCTTTGTCATTATTTTCAATAAAAAAGCACTTGGTAATGCCTTCTTTTATAATCATCACTTTAGTTGCAGATTCATTCTGACAGAGCAATTTTTGCCCCTTAACATATTGTTTGATAACGATATCTTCTTTACGCTCCTGTTGTTCGTAAAGGTAATCTGCATAAGCTAAAAATGGTAGATTGATCCTTAACATATTCATTCTGGACAAATGTCCTTTTTTACACTGTTTTTATTTTAGAAATTTGCCACATCAATATATACAAAAATACAAAGAAACATTCAAATGAAAAACAGGATAAAAACAATAGCGTTCGACGCAGACGATACATTGTGGATAAACGAACCCTATTTTCAGGAAGCAGAAAAGCAATTCTGCACTTTGCTCAAAAATTATCTACCACAACATTTAGTATCACAGAAGCTGTTTGAAACCGAAATGAAAAACCTCCACCTATACGGTTATGGAGCGAAAGGATTTATATTATGCATGGTCGAAACTGCGAATAAAATTTCAAACCAAACCATCTCATTAGAAAATATAGATAAGATCATAGAAATTGGACACGAACTATTACAGAGGCCAATCGAATTATTACCCGGCGTGGAAGAAACATTGCAGTATTTGAGTGGAAAATACAGTCTCACAATAGCAACAAAAGGTGATTTATTGGAGCAGGAACGGAAACTCAAAAACTCAGGATTGGAGCATTATTTCCATCACATACAAATCATGAGTGATAAAAAGGTAAGCGACTATAAAAAGTTACTAAATCACTTAGGCTGCAATCCTGAAAACTTCCTGATGTTAGGGAATTCTATTAAATCTGATATACTTCCTGTCTTGGAATTGGGAGGATTTGGTGGATACATTCCTTTCTCTGTGACTTGGGCACATGAACAACACAAACACATTCCAAAACATGACCATTTTATAGAGTTAAAAAGCATTGATAATATTATTAATTATTTGAGTGAATTATGATGACATTGATAGATATAGACCAATGGATTAGAAAAGAACATTACTTATTCTTTTCTCAGTTTGAAGAACCATTTTTTGGAGTTACAATAAATATTGATTGCACAGATGCTTATAAACAAGCAAAATCAAACGGTCATTCTTTTTTCCTGCACTATTTGTATCGCGCTTTGAAAGCAATAAACGAAATAGAAAACTTTCGTTATAGAATAATTGACAAGCAAGTATATCTATTTGATCAAATTAATGCTTCCGCTACGATAAGTCGCCCTGACAACACTTTTGGTTTTGCATATATGGATTATCATAAAAACGAGTTCTGTTTTCACAAAATGGCCATTAATGAAATAGAGCATGTGCAAAAAACAACAAATTTAGTTCCCGCAGTTTCTGGAGAAAATGTTGTTCATTTCTCTGCCGTTCCATGGCTTAATTTTACAGCACTTTCGCATGCCAGGAGTTTTTCATTTCCTGATAGTGCACCTAAAATTTCGTTTGGAAAAGTTATAGAAAATAACGGAGTAAAATCAATGGCTGTCTCTATACACGTTCATCACGGATTAATGGATGGTTATCACGTAGGGCTTTTTGTTGAAAAGTTTCAGGAACTGATGAAGTCATCTTGACTTTTTATTTTGTTTGATTTTCTTGAATAATATAATCATGAATGCTATGTAATTAAATCTTTTTCAGCTAGAAACAGTAATGTCAAATCTATTTAATAAAGACCTGAAACTATCTATCAATGCATTGGTTCTTTCAATAGCATATCGTTGTTTGTAAAGTAAATTATCTGATAAGCACTCATCTTTGCTTTCTCCATTGCGATAATTGAAAGTAACATTTGGAATAATTCCCCATTTCTTACAAGTTGTACGAAAGTCTTTATAATCAAAACCAGATCAGCATTTACAAAAAGACCTTCAGTGCTAATTTGAGCCTCTATTAATGTTGAAAACACTTCTCGTGAGTATTTTCTATTTCATATAAGTCATTATGATTTCCTGCAATTGGAGATGATAATGCTAGAGGTAAACCGTGTCGATCAGTTAGATATAAAGAATTCGTTGTACTCCTTTTTTTTCGTCCCTGATAAGGCACTTCTTCGCCACCTCGAAGAGCTGTGATATGGTACCATCTAAGTCCGCACTAGATAGATCTAAGACTGATTTATACTTTGTAAGGATCTTTATCCAAGAGTATTCCCATTCTCCAGTTTTACAGCATTTACGAAAATGCTCAAAAACAGTTTTGTAACTCAGGACGACACAGGAGAATAAACCATCTACGGGTAGTATATGCCACTAACACCCTGCCTTTAGCTTATATAAAATACTGTTTACTAATTCTATCAAACAACTTGTCGTTTGAAATCCTCTTTTTGCTACCGATAAATGTGGCAGTATTTCATTTCTTATCTTTTTCAAGTACTTGGTACACCATGAAGGGAATGTTATTGTTGTTTTGTGGCATACAAAACGTTCCCTTCTTTTTTTATCATTGTTGTCCGGTGAAAGATGGTAGATTCTTCGCTTCGTTCAGAATGACAGGTTATTACATTTTCTTTGTTAGGGATGGGGTCGATTGGCGGCGAAGCCGCCAATCGACCCCATCCCTAAGCATAAAACATTGATTGTCATTTCGAGGTTGCACCCCAAAAAATTGTGGCAAAATGTGGCGATGACATGAAAAAAATAGTAAGTTCGCATTATAATAATTGATCTACACAGTTTAACCGTCTTCAGTTTAGTTGTTTTATACCTGTTTTCGAGTGTGGTTCCAAAAGATAGAGGAAAAATGTGTGGTACTTCTTATTTTAAAGAATGTCCGAATGGTAGCCTGCCAACGTTAAGTTTACATTTTCCTTTTGGGTGTAGATCTTTATAAACAATTTAATTTGATATTATAATGCAGAAGATCAGAACTAATGTAGCCGGTATCGATATCGGAGCAAAAAAAGTTTTCACCTCAGTAGAAGGTCAACCGGTTGTAAGTCATTTTACTTTTACGCAAGATTTCTTACAATTAAAAGATTACCTTTTGAAACATGGTGTAAAAACAGTTGCTATGGAAGCAACAGGAGTGTATTGGGTGATTTTATATGCAATTTTAGAAGAAGCCGGAATTGATGTTTGGCTTGTCGATGGTCGTCAAACTAAGCAAGTTCCAGGGCGAAAGACCGATGTAAAAGATTGCCAATGGATACAAGAATTGCACAGTTATGGTTTATTAAACAGATGTTTAGTAGTGAATACCGATATTAATGAGCTCCGAAGTTATTTGCGTTTGAGAGAGGATCATATTGAAAGTTCATCCATGCATATTAATCACATGCAAAAAGCACTTACATTAATGAATATAAGACTCAAAGAAGTGATAAGTCAAATTCATGGAGCAAGTGGTATAGCTATTATCGAAGCCATATTAAATGGAGAAAGAGACAAACAAGTTCTTGTGAATATGTGTCATGAGAAAATTCTAAAAACAAAAAAAGAGGCTGTATTGAAATCTTTAGAAGGCCGATACACTGAATCTGGATTATTTGCATTAAAACAAGCCTATGATGGCTATAAATTTTATTTAGGTCAAATAGAGCAGTGTGATAGCAAGATTGATGTTATAATGAATAGGATTGGAAATAACGGAAAACCGCAAAATCAGACAACTGATAAAAAGCTAAAGCGTAAGCCAATCCGACATCATGCTCCTAGAATAGATAATCTGTCTGCGAATTTGATAAAGACTTTTGAAGGCAAGGATGCCACTTTAATTTCCGGAATCACCGATTATACTTGGTTACAATTATTATCGGAAACTGGTAATGACTTGACAAAATGGATTTCTGAAAAACACTTTACAAGTTGGCTTGGATTGTCTCCAGGTCAAAATAATTCAGGTAAAAAACAGCGAAATGCGAAAAAGAAAGGACGCCCGACTGCAGGACAAATTTTTCGAACTATTGCAATGGGTTTAATAAACAGCAAGAATATTGCAATAGGAGAATTTGGTCGTAGGCTCAGAGGCAGAAAAGGACCTGGAATTGCAATCAAGGCAATGGCACGTAAATTGGCCGTACTTTATTGGCGAGTAATGGTAAAAGGACTTGATTATGTTGAAACTGGAATTAAAAAATATGAATTACAATTGCAGCAAAACAAACTCAAAACTTTCAATCGATTAGCCAAAGAGCTTAAAATATATAGTACTGATAATTAGAACACAACCAAATTATGTCATTGGTAACGAAGTGAGAAATCTCTCATAAAGTTTTATATATAAAGTTTACCGGACAATACTGTTTTTTTATATTGTAATACTCCATCAAAAGTCAAGACGACTTCAATTATCCTTTTTGACACTGTTCATTGAATAGACCCTGTTTTTTCTTTACAAAAAGCACTCTTTGCAATTTATCCAAGGGTAGTTTGCGACATCGAATCTATAACAAATAACTATACAAGAGAATAGAATTAAACATCTGAGAAATCATGACCAAAGATTTACAACAGAACTTACGGCTGACTTTTTAATTCAAAGAAAACATGCTACACTCTTACGCGAGCATCATTCCAGAGTTCTTTTAAATGAAGAAGAAAAGTTCAAACTATTAAAAATTAAAAAGATCAACTACAGCTTGCAGTTGATCTTTTTATTTATTCAAAAAAGTTTAGCTTATTCAATTATCTAATTCAGAATAAGGAGAATTTTTACTTTTAAATTCCGGGACCAGTTTTTTCATCAGCTTTACAGCTTCTTTAATTTCAACTCGTTGTGAAAGCCCAATCATAGTCTGAACAGCACTCAATACATTTTCAAACTCATATTGCCGCACTGTAGCTATAGTTATTTTCTCATGATCAGTAGGAAGCGTTGTTTCTTTATCGTTCAACAATTCTTCATATAACTTCTCACCCGGACGCAAACCTATAAACTCTATATTGATATCTTTATTTGGCACAAATCCAGCCAGTTCGATCATACGTTTTGCCAAATCAACAATTTTAACCGGACTTCCCATATCGAAAACATAGATCTCTCCGGTTTTACCAAAGGAAGCAGCTTCTAACACTAAGCGACAAGCCTCCGGAATGGTCATAAAATAACGGATAATATCGGGATGAGTCACTGTTACCGGCCCCCCCTTCTCTATTTGCTCTTTGAAATGCGGAATAACCGATCCATTAGATCCGAGTACATTTCCAAAACGGGTAGTTACAAAATTGACTGTATTTCCATTTTTTGCACTTTCTTTAGCCAAAGACTGAACATAAATTTCTGCAATTCTCTTGGAAGCACCCATCACGTTAGTTGGGTTGACGGCTTTGTCTGTCGAAATCATTACAAAGCTATCCACATTATTACGAACCGCGAAGTTACTCAGATTCATAGTACCCAATACATTGACTAAAATAGCTTCACAGGGATTTTCCTCCATTAAAGGAACATGTTTATAAGCCGCAGCATGATACACTATTTGAGGATGATATTTTCTGAAGACAAAATCCAGGCGGCTCTCACTTCGTACATCACCAATTATGGGTACAAATTTCAGGTTTGGATAGTTTTTTTCCATTTCCAAACGTAAATTATGTAACGGAGTTTCGGCTACGTCAAACACCAATAAAAGTTTTGGTTTGAACCGGGCTAACTGCCGTACCAACTCACTACCAATCGAGCCTGCAGCGCCAGTGATTAAAATGGTTTTGTCACAGGTCTGACTCTCTATCCTATCCATATCGATCATAATCTCATCACGACCAAGTAAATCCTCAAACTGGATAGGCTTCATTTGGTAACGAATCTGATTATTAGAATCCAGCCCTTCAAACGGAGGAGACACCAAAATAGAAATTCCCATTTCGATACAGGTGGAAATAAAATCCTGTTCCTTGCGTATGCTGCTATAATCCGGAAAAATTATGGTATTGACCTCATTTTTCCGTAAAAACCAGTCCAAATTATCTCCGTTCAGATAATGAACCGGCAGACCCTGAATACGCGTTTTTTTAGCATTTTGGTTACGGGTTACAAATCCCTGCACCTGATGTTGATTTGCAGCACTTTTGTTCAACCACTGCGCCAATGCAATACTATGCGAGTCTATTTCATAAATCAACGATTTATTTCGGACCTCAGTGGTATAATTTATACTGTAGTTATACAAAAGTACAATGCAGTATCTCATAACAAGCAAAAACACCAAACAAATCAGAAACACATTCTGCACAAAGAAGTAACGATAATCAAATGTATATCCAAGAATAAGAATATAGCCGTATAAAACAGCTGACGAAAAAAGAAGCGAAACAAATAGCCTCCACATCTCAATCAGGTTGGAATGCCGTATAAGCCCCCTATAAGATTTTGAAAGGTAAAAAGAAAGTATTGTTGCAGAAATAAAAACAGCACCTGCCTGCAACAATTTAGAATTAGGGATATTCATATTGGCATTCCGCATCTGTATATAAGCAGCAAAACTGTAGCCAATGATGCATAATATCAAATCGACTTCAAAAACAATCCATCGATTTATTAAGGACGTGCGCATTATCCGATTAAATAAAGTCCTCATTTTTTTTTGTAATTTTTCCATTAAATGGCTGGTTAAGAATTTTCAAAATAAGTCTGATTCACACTGACAGGATATCCTCATCTGTAAGAGCTTGATAAGGTCCTTCTTTCACCTCAAAAATCACGGTCCCGTGTTCTAGAACTTCCAGCGTATGATACTGTCCGGCAGGTATATCTACCCCATACTTACCTTCTTTACCATCTAAGATCTCCGACTCAATTAATTCTTTAGTTTCACTGTAAAACAAAATGCGTAAACTACCACGCAATAAAATATAGGTTTCAGCTGTTTGCTGATGCCGATGAACAGGTAAAATTGTCCCCGGCTCTAACGCATTCAGCAATCGTTGAGCTTTCGCATCCAGGCTTTTATGGAAGTTATAATTCATTCTTAAACGTGGGCTCTGCGCAGATTGCGCTGTAACCTGGTCTAATAATGCCGAATCAATAATTTTCATAGGTTAATGTTGATGTAAATGGTAATTTTTCTTTTTAAACAAAATGTAAGCTATTGATAAAATAGCTATTATAGTAAACAGATAGTAATATGAACAGCATTTAAATACAAACAAGCCGATACAAATCAGCGCCTGCAAAGATATATAAATCATCGAAACAGCCACATGAGAAATTTTTAATTCATTAGCCATAATCTGATATGCATGTTTACGATGAGGTAATGCGATATTTTCTTTTAATATAAGTCGATGAATAATCGTTAATACTACATCTACTCCGTATACACTAAGCAGAACCAAATAACTAAAATCATTTGTTCTAACAATCAACAAGCCTAATAAAAACACCAATATAAATGCAATGGAAACAGAACCTACATCGCCCGCAAAACATTTGGCTTTTTTTCTGAAATTAAAAAACAAAAACACCACCAGAGCTAATATTACTGTATAGATTAGCTCTGAATCAACAAATCGTTGCTGAAACTGATTTATATACAGCAATGTGACCGATAATACGAGACTATACCCTCCGGTAATGCCATTGATTCCATCCATAAAATTGTACGCATTTAAAATACCCGTACAAAAAATTAATGCAAATATAGTAAAATACCAGGATAACGAAAATAGATTCCACTGATAAAACATCAATGCCATAGCAATAAAATGAACCAGCAACCGAAGTTTTGAAGATTGCGGACGGATATCGTCAGCAAAACTAATGCCAGCAATAAGAGTAAGCCCCCCGAAAAACCAGGGATATTGAAAATCATTCAACAAGAAATAAAACAGGACACCTACATAAAAAATAATTCCACCACCCCAAAGTTATGCGCGAATTCGAACTACGTTCATTAGGTCTGTCAATAATATTAAAATAATCGGACAACTTAAAATAAGCCAGCTCTACAACAAACAAAAAAAATAAAAATGAAAAAATAAATCATTTATTAATAGTGAATGGTTACTAAGTTATTCGGTTATTGGGTCACTAAGTTATTGGGTTATTTGCTACCGACTGCTTACCGCTTTTTCAATAATGAAACAAATTTCCCATTTTGCGTATGCTAAATAAACATCCAACCGAATTGCCATACAACTTACCAAAGTCAGCACCCACCGAGCACCCTACTTCAATGTCCGACCATGCCGCGAATTTTTTATTTACATTCAGTAAGAGCGATGTATTTCTGATCACTGGAAAATAAGGACTATAATAAGTTCCATAATTTTTACTAAAGCTGGATAAAAGTTTATAGCTATACCCGCTTACATTACCTTCCATACCAACATGATGTACTATCACCCGGTTATTTTCAATGGATACAGCTCCATCATGGTTATAAAGCGGTGAACTGATAAAAGGCGTACCACTCGTACGGGAATAGTATGTCCAACCGTTTTGATAGGTACTATTACCAAAATAGCCATCATCTCCTCCATAGACAAGCCCATCTTTATCGTGATAAGGACCCGATTGATCACTTGTGTTCAGGTATTCATACAATATTCCCTTTACAAAAGGAAATTTAGTATTCCGAACCGTTAGCCCCCACAGACCATCTGCCTTATTCATAGCATACCACATCAGTTTAACCGGCCCGTCTTCCGCCAGATTTTGCCAGTACCCACTTATCTTAAAATCAGCTACATCTATATACAGCTTCAGATTTTGGGATATAATATGATTGCCCAATGCATTGATCTGATCACTTCTAGTTGCATCAGTTCCTCCAGAATGACCTAAAAAAATATCCTTGAATGCTGCAAAGTCTGTCGGTTGTTTTCCATATCCCGGTACCGTCCCACCCCATTGTGCCACATGATCCACGCCATATTGAATACGTACAGGAAGTCTGCCTCCTACTCTGGCATATAAGTATTTGTGATGCAGAAAAAGATCAGTCGTGTAAATATTATCCGTAAACCAGCCGTGCGATATGGCTGCTTTAAATTCTAAATAACCTGCCGTAAACGGAACGGCTGTAAAATGCTCAATTCCCAATGTTATCTTAGGCATCGGGCGGGCATTTTTTGAAAACAAAAAACCACCACACGACAGCGTGGAATCCTGACTTCCTAAAACCTCTTCGCGGGCACCAACAATAAAATCGAATACCGAAAAACGTGCCTGCACATAATATTCATGGAGAGCAGCACTTGTTTTATCCTTATCGGTTTGAAGCAGTAAACTGGCTTTAAAACGATAATCAAACAATCCATTTTTAGATCTAAAATCCTTATTCACCCCTGCCAGTAGACCTGCACTAAACGGAGTAGATGAAACCTTTCCGTATTGATCACTTTGCAACCAAAACGGAGCATACTTTCCCGACGAAGCCATCCCCATAAAGCTCACATCATACTTTATCGTATCATTTTGGGCCTGAACAAGAACAGGTAAAAATATCAGAAAAAAAAGAATATATCGTATTTTAAACATGCGAAATAAAAAATTGTGAATTACGACCTAAAGTTAGGAACTATGAGTGATGAGTGATGAGTGATGAGCGATGAGCGATGAGCGATGAGCGATGAGTGATCAACTATGAACTATGAGCTATGAACTATCAACAGTCAACTACTGACTACCAACTACCAACTACCGACTAAGATCACGGTTCAAAGCTCCAAAAATCATTCAGAATAGCTGTATCAGTTTCTCCAAAACCAATATAGCCTTTACCATCAATTACAAATACCAGAGCATTTTCACGGGCACCACCGGGAATATCTCCCCGTTTATACCAAACATTCCGAACAGCATCGTATTCAATAATATCCGAGAACAAGTGCCCCCCTGTTACAGGACCTCCCCAATGCCGACCGGTAGAGATAAAAAAGCGCTTATTGATACTAAACCCTAAGGCATCATTACGGCCCTTATCGGGCATGTCCTTTCGTTTTGTCCAGCTGTCTGTTGCCGGAAAATATTCCCACCAGTCATTATAATCTTCAAAGCGAAAACCGCTGCCAAAATAAACATGTTCTTCGTCGGCAGATAATACTGCTCCCATCCTACTTCGTCCGGGAAAATCGGCTAAACGGACCCAGCTATCTTGTTCCGGGTTATATTTCCAAAACTCACTGGTATAGGATGAACCATCAAACCCGGCTCCAACATATATACAATTGTTCAGCACAAAGCTGACACAGGCATCGGTAGCCTTACTGGGAAAACCGGCTTTTTTCGACCAACTGTCGGTTTGCGGATCGTACATCCAAAAGTCCTGTAAAGTTCCGCCCGAATAAGCTCCTTTGTACCGGTTAAACCCAAGCCCTACATAGGCTTTATTGTTCACCACCGCTGCAGTGGCCTTTACACGAGCTATACCCGGAAAGGCAGCCTTTTTTGTCCAACTGTTTATAGCCGGGTCGTATTGCCAACAATCTTTTAAGGAGTCCGCATAATCTGCATTTCGCCCCAAGGTAATATATCCCTTACCATTCACCGCAAAAGCTACTGCCGACGCTCTTCCGGCACCCGGCATACTGACCTTTTGTACAAACGAAATTGCAGGATAAGGAGAATCTGCAAGACCATCATTACAACTTACAATAAAGAGAGGGAATAGCAGGAGTATAAGTAATTTGAGAGAATTCATTTAGCCTGGAGTTAGGGGTATGTAGTTAGTAGTAGGAAGTGGTTAGTGATAAACGATTAAAGGTAGGTGATAAATAAGCAGTTGACAATGAAAATACAAATAAGCATTTTCAAACAGACTTAAACATAGAAACACCTTTATACGACACAAAACCGAAGCTGAATTTCAAATTTACAAACTATTTCGTTTGATATTTTATCTGATTTACTCGAAATTACTAATAGCTGTCGAAGCGAAAAATCTACTGTTTTTTTTACAAAAAAATAATGATACTATTTATAAATTGGATTGAAAATTACACTTGGAAGCGTTATGCTTCTAAGCGTAATTTGCAATGTCTCGTCGAGAAAACGGATCACTTATAGAATAGCACCGAAGTATTCATTAATAAATAAAACTTTTAATCACATCCACCACCCTTTTTAAATCATCATTTGTGAGAAGTGAACTTGATGGAATACATAACCCCATATTAAATAGTTTTTCAGAAACACCATTGCCATAATAAGGACAATTAGCAAATACCGGCTGCAAATGCATGGGCTTCCATAAAAGTCTTGATTCAATATTTGCAGCATCGAGTGCAATTCTTAGATCGTTGGCTGTCTTACCACCTGTTTTAGTTGGATCTACAAGAATAGATGTCAACCAATAATTAGAATAGAATTTATCATTCGGTTCCGTTTGGAACGAAATTCCGTCTATTAAAGATAATTCCTTACGATAAAATGCATTATTTTCTCTTCGCTTATTCACATGATCTTGAAGAACCAACATTTGTCCACGCCCAATTCCGGCACAAATGTTACTTAAACGATAGTTGTAGCCAATTTCAGAATGTTGATAATAAGGCGCATTATCACGGGCTTGAGTTGCATAGAAAATGGTTTTATGGGCTTCCTGCTCTGTAGAACACACTAACGCACCACCACCCGATGTAGTTATGATTTTATTACCATTAAATGATAAGCATGCAAATTCTCCAAAGGTTCCACATTTTTGTCCATCATATTCTGAGCCCAAAGCTTCGGCAGCATCCTCTAATACAGGAATATTATAACGTGCAGAGATCTCCATAATTTCTTTCATTTTTGCCGGCATGCCGTACAAATGCACAGGAATAATCGCTTTTGGTTTGTGTCCTGTTTGTTTTATTCTGTCCACAATAGCTTGCTCCAGTAAAACCGGATCCATATTCCATGTATCCAATTCACTGTCAATAAAAATGGGCGTTGCGCCCAAATAACAGATTGGATTCGCAGAAGCTGAAAACGTAAACGATTGACAAATTACTTCATCTCCCTGTCCAACACCAAGCTGCAATAACGCTAAATGAATAGCAGCCGTACCCGCACTTAAGGCTACCACTTTCTTATCTTCACCTATGTAGTTGATTAATGATTCTTCAAATGCATTTACATTAGGTCCTAAAGGTACAACCCAATTCGTATCAAATGCCTCTTTAATAAATTCTTGCTCCCTGCCTCCCATATGCGCGAGTGAAAGCCATATTTTCTTATTCATTCTGAATTATTTCTATTTAATAACAAACAAATTATAAATTAATTTAGTCATGTATTACTATCCAACGAGTTTATTACAAAATGACACATTCACGTGACAGTACATTTATCAAATCATAGCCATCCCAAACTAAGCTAAAATCTGTTGTTTTTCCAATTGGCACAATTCTATCGATGCCATTAAACTTCATTTCTAATACAAGCTTTGATAACTCTTCCTTATTGTAACCGTAGTAAGCTAAGGTTTGATATTTTCTATTTACTATTTTTTTCAGTTCATTAAGTGTAGATGCATCGTACTCTAGAAAATAACCACCAGCACATCGATTCTTGTCTATATCAACTGATAATTCTGAGACCTTTATTCTCCAAAGCTTGTTATCAATGGGTATCTCTCTTCTGATTTCAACATTATCCTGAGTCTGCAAATACAATGTGGAAAGCTTATCTACAGATAAAATTGGGGACAATATATAATGCTCTATTCTTAATTGAATAGCACTCCAAAACATTTCCTTGGCTTGAGAAATTTTTTTTTCATCTCCTGTCCAAATAACTAAACGAGGAGCTGAACAAGCGTTTTGATCGAAAAGATAAGTGTCGTTGAAAAAATTTTCTGCAACTTTAGCCGTATTCTGCTCATTTACAAATTCATCTGCATTTATAGCAGCTATAGAATACCTATCGGCAAAAGTAACATCATAAGCTCTTGCCGGTATAATAGACTTTCGAATTTGAGCAATAGTATCATCGCCTCCCCATATAACGCGAACATCACAAATTGATGAAAAGTAATTTGTCGCTGTACTTTGTCTATCATATTGAATTAACAACAAGCGTTCTGCAATTTCTTTAAACTGAATTAATGAAGTAACTTTATTAATAGCACCACAAATAATCTCAACTTGTTCAAACGATTTAGATGGTACGCGTACAATATTTATATTTCCACTTAAAATACCGGCAACCATAGAGTAAGCAAAATTAACTGGGACATTAGAAGGTGCCACGTGAAAAACGACTCCACGACCTAATCTAATAATATTTTCAGTCCGCTTTTTCTTAAGTGCAAGTATATTTGCTTTCCTGCAAAAAAAAGCAAAAGTTGCTACATCAGAAAATAACCTGGCAGCAGGCAATTTCATTAACTCATTTGACAATGCACTCAGGAAATCAATAGCATTATCCGAAAAAATTTCATCAGGGCTTAAATCCCTTACATTCTCTAACTTACTTTGGTTAGAGAAAAGAAACTTTATATCATTAAAATTTTGTTGCATATGTATCACTACAGCCTCTTATTTCTGCATTTTTAATTCTACCTAATATTTTAAAATATTTCCCATTTCTACCACATGGACAATCATCTTCACCTAGTACTATGCCTTCATCTTCTGTCAATAATACATGCCCAGGATAACTCTTCGGTAATAATGAAACGACTTCAATAATACCCTGTTCACCAAAATCAGCAACAGAGAAATCTGAAGGTCTTCTTATAATAATATCCGAAAAGTTAGAAGCATGCAAGTGTCCACACTCACACTCCATGTATATAGTGCCTGTTTGTTCTACCATCCCGTAATAATCGTGAACATGATTCACATTTATTCCGCAGACCTTATTTAATCTAGCTTTAAATTCATCTGGTGAAACAGATTCACTCTGCAACTTTTTCCAACCACCACCATGAATTAAAACAGCATTTGATAAATCAGGCTGATAATTATACTTAACTAGTTCTTTATAGAAATGTTGCCAAACCATAAATGTGAATCCAAACATAAAAATGGTTTCATCTTTATGCTCCTCAAGAAAAATTTTAATATTTTCAATGTCGAGTTGCATGTTTTCATCCAAAGCATACAACCTTTTCGAACCAAACATCGAAAAACCGAGAATCCCTGCTCCACGTGCCGAAAACATTGTTCTGTCCTTTACTACGGCAGAACTATCCAGGATTAACATAGGTACACGTTTCTTTCCAATAAAATTAGAAACGATTTTTGTCAACACTTTCGTCTGATTGGAAGATGTATCTCTATCTAAATAAATCTTCGATACTTGTTGACCGGATGTCCCGGATGACGTCATTGTTTTTACGACTTCATCTTTCGATACACTTAGAAGATCCAGTTCTTTAAACATTCTTACAGGAAGAAATGGAAGATCATAATAATTGGTTATATTTTCTACATTAAAACCAATTGCATCCATCATTTTTTTATACTTCGATGAATTCAGATAATGAAACAGAGTAAGCTTTTTTAGCTCTTCAGTTAACATTATTCCTTTTTCAACTTTATTTAACGAATAAGGTTCTATTTGCAACAACTCTTCTAAACTCACAGTATTATTAATTTAATAAATTAGAGTATAACACTTTGCCTGAGGTATTCTTAGGAATCTCTTCGATTACTCTTACTTCAAAAGCTCTACTATTAAGCCCTGTTTTTTCAGATAACAAATTTCTAATTTGATCTGATTTAGAGCTATCAGTAATATAAATCAACATTTTATCATCAACACCCACGCATGCACATGAAGCTGTCACGACCTTAACAATTTGTTCAGCAGCATCAAGATTTACCCGATTACCGTATACTTTAATAAATCGTTTCTTTCTTCCCGTTATATAATAAAATCCATCGGCATCTCGCCTTGCAATATCACCCGTATAGAGCTTACCATTATTTTCATCTCCTTTAATCAAATCTTCCTTACAATCAGCATAGCCTAAGCTTACATTTCTACCTGAGTAAGTTAACTCTCCGTCCTTATCTGATTCAGTTATTTCACAACCATTATCATCTATCAATTCGAATGTTCCCCCAGGTATAGCTATACCTATACTACCGGCTTTATCGGACGCTGACTCAAACGGTAGATAGCTCATGCGAGCAGTAGCCTCTGTTTGTCCATACATCACAACAAACTTTTTATCTGAAAGCTTAGCATTATCAACATATTCTTGTACCAAGTTTGAAGATAACTTTCCGCCGGCTTGAGTCAATACCTTCATATCAGGCAATAACATTCTGAAGAAACGTAAACGTTTCAACATTTCGTAAGTATAGGGAACACCTGCCATCGAAGTGGCTTTTTGCTCTCTTGCAAACTCCCAAAATTCTTTCTGAGCTATCGACTTATCAGTTAATAGAATAGTAGCTCCTGAAATAAAATGACTATTTATAACAGATAAACCATACGAATAATGCATAGGAAGAGAAGTAATAGGTCTTTCATCAGCAGACAGCTGTAAATAAGCCGCTATTGATTCTGCATTAGCTTGTATATTCTCATAGCTCAAGCGAACTAATTTTGGACTACCGGTACTACCTGATGTGGTTAAAAGGAGAGCTAAATCATTGTGAAGTTTGTAATCATAACCCAAATCAATTTTTATTAGTGAATATTCATGCACTGAACATAAAACATCAAAAGCAGCAAAGTCCACTAATTGTTCATTTGGTATCCATAAATACTCAGGTTGGTATACTTGGATAAGTTCTTTTAATAAATCGTTATTTAAGGAACTATCTAACATTAAAGGAACAACTCCGTTAGCAATAAAAGACAAATAACCACATATCGAACCTATTCTATTGTCACATAAGCAAAAAACCAGAGTGCGTTTATTGATGTAACTATAAATATAGTTGGAAATTTCAAATATTTGCTTATAACTATAAGAATCGTTTTCAGGAGTAATTACAGCAATATTATTACAAAACCTACTGTTAACAAAAATGTCATTCATTAGAATCAAAGTCGATTAAATTATTGCAGCACCATCAACTCCAATTATTTGTCCAGTAATATACACAGATAAATCAGACGCAAGAAATAATGCTGCATCTGCAACTTCCTCTGCTGTACCTAATCGACCCATACCTATCTTAGATATTCTTTCTGATATTCTTGGTTCACCTATTGATCTAAACATGGCTGTATCAATCATACCTGGAGCAATCGCATTTACCCTTATATTATTGGGAGCAAGTTCTTTTGCTGCTGTTTTAGTGAGCGAAATTACGGCTCCCTTCGATGCCGAATAAACGATCTGACCTGCATTTCCATTAGTTCCTACAATAGATGAAATATTAACAATGCTCCCTCTACCTAGTTTTTTCATTATTTTAGTTGCATATTGTATCATATTTATTGGAGCAAATACATTTACTGAAAATGTTTTCTGAATTATTGCTTCTGTTGCCATTCCAATCAAAGCATCTTCCATTACCCCAGCATTATTTACAACACAATCCAATCGTTTATATTCCTTATTTATTTTCATAAATAACTGCTGAATACCCTTCAAATCAGTGACATCTAAATAAACAGGTACTACCGTGGTGTCATATTTTTCAGACAACAATAATGCTTCTTTTTCTAAAATGCCATTTTCTCTAGCTGATGCATAAACTATCGCCCCATTCATGGCAAACTTTTCTAATATTGCTTTACCAATACCTCTATTGCAACCAGTTACCAAAACAACTTTACCTTGCAATAATTTAGAATTCAACATCATATTTTTTTAATATTTCAATTCCTTTTGTATACGAGCTAAAATCTACTATATCATCCGTATCCAACATTATTTCAAAAGTATCCTCTATCGATGCTATTAAATTCATGTGACCTACAGAATCCCATTCAGATATACCTTGGTAAGTTAATCCACTTAATTGTTGTTTTTCAACACTCAATGCTTCAATAAAGGCATTGTTGTATTTTTCAATATTTTCCATAATTGTAATATATAAATAATTTGTTGTTTATTTCATTTGTCTAGCTGGATTTCCAACGTACATTCCTGATTTTATGATATCTTTATAAACTGCTGAAAGCGGTGCAATAACTGTATTTTCAACGATTTTTGCACCCTGAATAATAAATGCACCCGAACCAATTTCACAACATTCACCGACTTCGGTATTTCCTGCAGCCATAGAATGTGGCAAGAAAGTACAATAGTTACCTATTCTAGCATCGTGTCCTATCAAAGAATTGACATTTAACAATACGCCGTTCCCAATTGTTGTATCAACTGTAATTGAACTATTAAGGCAAATTATAGTACCAACACCAATACTCACTGATTTATCTATTCTAACTGTTGGATCGATTAGCGTAGCAATAAATACATTTTGAAATAGCGAGATTCTTTCATAAATTGATTTTCTAACTAATCCTTTTCCTATTGCACAAATGACATATATCTCCTTTTCGTATTTTGACAACCATACCTCGCCACCTAATACTTTATACCCATAAATTTCTTTCCCAAATAATTCAGAATAAGAATCGCTTACAATAAATCCAAGAATATTCCATGTTTGAACACTCTTATTTATATTTTCAATAAGCCAAACGACTTCCTTACCTAAGCCACCAGATCCATAAATAACTATATCTTTCATTTTTTAATTTCCTTTAAAAGCTTCTGTTGTAACACTTGATTCTGAGTTTATTCCCTCACGAATAAACACTTTCTTAATAGTTAAATAAACTATCTTTAAATCTAATAATAATGACATATTATCAATATACCATATATCATAATTAAACTTCTTTTGCCAACTTATTGCATTCCGACCATTTACCTGAGCCCATCCTGTTATACCGGGTCTCACGGTATGCCTTCGCGACTGTTCTTTAGAATACAGAGGAAGATATTGAACTAATAAGGGTCTGGGCCCAATTAAAGACATATCTCCTTTCAGCACATTTAGGAGTTGTGGGAATTCATCCAATGATGTTGAACGTACAAATTTACCAATTTTAGTCATACGATCAGCATCCGGTAAGAGATTTCCAGTATTATCTTTTTCATCTGTCATTGTTTTAAACTTAATAACTTTGAAAATTCGTTCATTCTTCCCTGGTCTTTGTTGAAAGAAAAAAGGCTTCCCATGATTAGAAACTAACAAGCATAAACATATCACCAAAATAAACGGAAACATGATAATCAAGACAATTAAAGAAACCACAAAATCAATAAAACGTTTAAAAATAAAATTATACATATTGAGAATCTATTTTCACATAAGGTCTTGATACTCTTGCAATAATGCTTTCCAAACTTTACTCTGTTCGTATCTGGATGCAATCATTGGTCTTGCATTAGCTGACATTTTATTAACCAAATCATCTTTTTGTTCTATAAAATATTTCATCGCGGCATAAAGCGAATCAACATTTCTTGGAGGAATTATAATTCCATTTTGTCCTTGAATTATTATCTCATTACAGCCGTTAATATCTGTGACAATCGAAGGTAAACCCATTGCTCCTGCTTGTAATACAACATTTGGAAAACCTTCTCGATAACTAGGAAAAACAAGTGCATCAGAAGCTGCTAAGAATGGACGAACATCTTCCTGATAATCCATAAATCTTATTCCTTTTGAATTCAAAATAAGATTCTCAACCCCATCCGATAATGGATCCAGATCATTTTCAAAATTGCCTACTAATAATAAATGAATACTTTCGAACTCCTCTCTAAGCTTTACAAAAGCTCCTATCAATTCATTTATTCCTTTATCCTTAACTAATCTTCCGACAAAACAAAAAGTAAAAATAGCATTAGTGTCTCTTATGCTATCAGCTACTTCTTGAACTTTCGCTGTAATGGAAAAATAAGTCATATCAATTCCATTTATGTTACCATTTAAAATCTTATGAAGAGGCTTCTTTGTTATTTTTTCTTTTATTAAGATATTTTTCACTCCATCTCCTTCTGGAATTATTTTAGTAGCACAAAAACAAGTTATTCGCTCCATAGATTTCAGAATAAATCGTTTAAATCCACCTGTAGTTTCAAATCTCAGACCAGTAACAGTATATATCCGATGCGGAACTAAGGTAATACGTGCTGCCATCATTGACAACAAACTACCTTTTGGTGTGTTAGAATGAACTATAAATGGTTTTTCATGTCTAAGCACATTAATCAATTTAAAAAAAGATTTAACGTCAGCCAATAGATTTATTTCACGATGCATGTCGACTTCAATTGTTCGTATCCTCTCCCTTTTTTCAACGATACTTAGTCTTTCTCCTCCTGATGATAAACCAACGACATCAAAATATTGATTTAAATAAGCCAATTGACCCTTTAAAAGGACATCCAAACTCATTGAAATAGTAGTTACCCTAATAAGCTTTTTGTTCATATTCGATTTTTTAATCTCTTCGATGTTGTATAATTAAATTTTGGACTTTCGGAAAAACAAATATTACAAAACTAGTTATTGATTCGAAAGCCTCTGAGTAATTAAATAGGGCAATAATTATTTGTTAGAAGTTTACAATAACGATCACCCCAAAATTGGTATGAATAGTTTTGTTCTATCTTTTTCCGCCCTGCAATTCCAAATTTTTGTCTAATTTCATCGTTTAAAATAAGCTTTTCCAATGCAAAATACCATTCATCTTCACTACGAGCCAAAAAACCATTAACACCATCATCTACTATTTCCTCATTTGCTGGAGCTATTGAAGCAACGACTGGAAGTCCACAAGCCATATATTGCACTAGTTTAAAACCACATTTACCTTTTTCCCATATTGTATCTGCAAGAGGCATAATTCCAATATCTGATAAAAGTAACTCACTAATTTCGGTCTGTTCATCCCAATCAATAATTTTACAATCAACATAGTCGATTTTAAAATCAGCTCCAATAATTTTTAACATGATGGAGTATTTTTTTGCAAGTTTTTGTAAAACTGGGACTATCGCTTGAAGATATTTACCTGTTGTAGGTGAACCAATCCAAACAATTGTAACTACATTTGTTTGAAAATTTCGTTTAACATGTGGATAGTTTTCTAAATTTATTACAGTAGGCAAATAAATCAAATTATTAGACTTAATTTCATTAAAATACCAATGATTACCAACCGTTACAAATTTGGCAATTTTTGCTAGTTTGTCTATTTTGTTTTCTAAAAAAATACGCTTTAAGAAAATTGTTTTATAGCTTGTTGCGATATAATCATCAAAATCTAAAACAAACATCCTGTTTTTTAATAGCAATTTCTCTATAATAAAGGGGATATTAGGAAACAACTCTTTTTCTATAATTATCAAGTCATAGTTGGAAGATTTGAATTCTAAATAAAATATCCGTTTCAAAATTGAATAAATTCTCAGTAGTCTTACTAATGTCATTTTCTTTTCATACAGCTTCAATATATATTTATCATCAAGCAAAGGTTTAAAACAATATTTAATATTATTTTTATCAAAATATGGAATATAGTTATAAAAACGATATCTTGATGATGCTCCCTCACGGTTATACTTTGAAAGAATTAATATATTCATATAAATTATACTATAAAAGTTAATCTACGCAATTAATATACACTTGTAGGATATCTGGCCAAATAAAATAAACACAGTATTAAATAGCAAACATCACACTGCATTATTGATAAAATCAATTGAATTATCTCCTGTCTTATCAATTTTTATTGCATTTATAATTGCAATTGGTAAAAAAATTGTCCATAAATAATCAAATTTACCTAAATAAGGATTTGAAGCATTTGCTATTAGGAAACATATCATAGCAGCCAATTGTGGCAATATATAAGATACATAATACTTATTTTTCCTACAAATCATTATAGACTCAAAAAAAATCCAAAATACAGAACCAGTATAAATAATTACACCAACTATTCCTGTGTGAAATAATAATGCAACATATGATAATTCATACGCCCAAGTTGCATTAGGATCCCTTGTACTTCCTTGTGCATGGGCTCCCAATCCGTTTCCAATAAACATATTTTCTTTCCAACCATTTATCAGCGCAGAATACTGTTCTTTCCTTAAATAATTTGAATCAGCATCAGGATTATCAAACTCAAATGATGAATTAAATTCCGAAATTAATCTATCATTATCAATAGTTAAATATACAATACTTATAGAAGTTATAGAGAAAAAAATCAAAATAGGGATAATAAATCTTTTAAGTTTTATATTAATTCCGACCAACTTAAATAATGTAAGTATTATAACAGGACTGATTAAACATAGTAACCAAAAGGCCCTTCTTGCAGATATAAAAATCAAAATTAAACACACTATAAATGTTATTCTAATTAAGTTTTTGCTTAGGCCGAGGTTCTTAAACTTTGAAGGCATTAATAAAAAAGTCAATGCAAAAACAAAAGCATACATTACTGTTGCTAAATTCATAGAGTTTAATTCAAATGCCCCTGCTCCCCAATAAACTGTAAAGTCTTGTGATTTTAATAAATATGTAATATCAATTGGGAATCCTATAACAGTAGTGTAAATAAACAATATTATCAATGCAGCTGAACCAAGACCTCCATAAATAATCGTATTTAGTATTGGAACTAAATTTGATATTTTAACAGAATATCCAATAAAATACATATACAGAATAGGCCAAATGATATAAACTGTACTCACAGAAATAGCACCTGGAGCAGATCTAATCAGTCCATTCAGAATAAATAGAAATGAAAATATAAGATTTATTAAGGCTATCAATAATAATACTTTAGAATATCTCAACTCATATATCGAATTTAGTCCTAAACTAAAGAATAGTATTAAAACTAATAGAATGCCCCTTGGTTCCTGAAAAGAAGCAGGAAGTACAAGCATTAAAAAGAAGAATATACAGACGGTATTAATTTTAAACTTTTCTCTCACAATAAAAAAAATGATTAACAATTTTCATAAATGCTAAATATATTAAATGTGACCAATATTTAGGATAAGTTAAATATACAATTTCCGCCCATTTTTTTTTGAAAAAGATCAAATACAGCTTTTTCCTTATCATATTTCTATCAATAGCTAATTTCAAATCATATGACTTTGGGAGATTTGAAAATATATATTCGCTTTCGTCAAAGTTTCTCAGAGCATTCTGATATGAATTGTTAGTTGAATGAATTCTATATCTAACTAATTCACGGCCAATACAAATTGCATTTGACGACAAGGAAATTTTTAATAAAATTTCAAAATCTTCATTTTGTTCAAGATTCTCGCTAAAACCATTAGTCGTGTCAAATGCATCACGTCTAAGAATGACAGTTGAAAAGATTATAAAATTACCTTTCAAGAGTTTATGGTAAATAGATTTAGAATTATGAGATTTATATTTAAACTTTGAGTATTGCTTTGCTTGATTTATTGCATTCTCAGAATTAGTAGTCAATAAAGTCTCAAATCCGCAATATAAAATACCTACATTATCCTGATTTTGCAACCCCTCCATTTGTATTTCCAATTTATTTGGAAGCCAGATATCATCACTATCTAGAAAAGCGATATATTCTCCTTCAGCCTTTTGAATTGCCAAATTTCTTGCTTTACTCAAAGAAGTATGGTACTCGGCATAAAAATAACAAATTCTACTATCATCATATGATTTTACAACAAACTTACTTTCATCTGTAGATTGATTGTCCCAAAATATTAATTGCCAATTTGAGTATGTCTGAGATATAACTGAATCAATAGCTTCTTTCAAATACTTTTGGCCATTATAACAATTCATAATTATACTAACCAAAGGAAAATCATCTATGTTATTGCCATGCATAAGGGATATTTTTATCTGTTAATGGTAGATTTACAGCTTCATCTGGATTATGAAGCTGATCAATAATATTAGCCAACAATGAGAAGTTATTTGAAATACACTTAAAACTGTACCATAAACGTGGAGGCATACTTAAAAGACAATAATTATCTGTATCGTTTAATACTAATTCATCAAACAAACCTTTTGTCGGTGACTCATCTCGATTATCAAAGATAACTATTTTAATTTCACCTATTGGAACGCAAAAATGCTGGTGAACAAGTTTATGCATCTTCCAGCCTTTTATTATTCCTGGATTAATTTTAGAATAATAAGCTTCTCCAAAACCATTATATGTATCTTGACTGGATTTTAAGTAATGGAAAACCGCTCCCCTGTCATCAACAATTTGAGTTAAACGCGTCAACCGTAAATCGTGAATGTTTGTTTTTAATATGTCTATTGTATTGCCCATTGTATTCCACGTTCTTTTGCCTTCAAGGTATAAAGATTTATTTGACTATCTGTAAATTCAAACACTTGATTTTTTTTCATATAGAAATTTGTGTACCACGACATCGTAAAATCTATTGTTTCTTTAAATTCCAACACTGGAAACCATTTTAATTGAATATTGGCTCTATCACAGGATAGTTTTAATAAATTCGCCTCTTTTTTACCATCATCAACAAATTTATTTATCCAACCTGGTGAATCTACCCAAAGAAGCTTCATTTCATCAATTAATTCTCCTACGTTTTTATTCACTTTTGCATCAGGTCCAAAATTATAGGCCAAATTTTTATGTTTTGAATTCTCTTCATAAAGTTCTGCACCAATACAAAGATAACCACTTAATGGTTCCAAAACATGTTGCCAAGGACGCGTACTGTATGGGCTCCGAATCTCTACTGGAATATTTTCAGACCAAGAACGAACTATATCAGGTACTATTCTATCTTTAGCCCAATCTCCACCACCAATTACATTACCGGCTCTCGTAGTACAAATATTTGGAAAACCTTGTTTAAAAAAAGAATGCATATAAGACTTTACAATTAATTCTGCAGCACCTTTAGAGCCACTGTAAGGGTCTTCACCTCCTAAACGATCATCTTCTCTATAACCATAAACCCATTCAACATTATCATAACATTTATCACTGGTTATAATAACTCCAACTTTCACGACATCTTTTAGTTGTCTTATCGCTTCCAAGACATTCAATGTTCCAACCATATTAACATCAAAAGTTTCTCTAGGGTTTTCATAGGATTCTCGAACTAAAGGTTGAGCAGCAAGGTGAAAAATGAATTCTGGCTCAAATTCCTTGCAGACCTTTAAAAAATAATCATAATCACGAATATCACCCAAAAAGTGATTAATTTTATTCTCTAAACCTAATTCCTCAAAATGAGAAGGTGTTGTTGGTACACCTATGGAATATCCAGCAACATTAGCCCCCAAATTTAGCAACCAAGTTGTCAACCAACTTCCTTTAAAGCCCGTATGCCCTGTTACTAGGACTTTCTTATTTTTATATATATTATTAAACATAGCTTACCATTTTTTCCAAGGGGCATTATCACAGGCCCATATTTCATTTAAATTATCTTTATCACGTATTGTATCCATACAATGCCAAAATCCTTCGTGTTTATATGCAACCAATTGATTATCTTGCACTAAATTTTCTAAAGGCTCTCTTTCTAATATTGTAGTTTCGTCTGTCAAATAATCAAAAATTTCATAATTAAATACGAAAAAACCACCATTTATCCAACCTTCTCCAGTCTGTGGTTTCTCTTTAAATTCTTTAATATTTCCCTTCTCATCTGTAATTATTGAACCAAATCGAGCAGGCGGTCTAACGGCTGTCAAAGTAGCTATTTTACCATGTGCCTTATGAAACTCTACTAGTTTAGTTATATCTACATCTGCTACACCATCACCATATGTTAGCATGAAAGTTTCACCTTTTTTAAAAAGTTTCTTCAAGTTAAAAAGTCGTCCTCCAGTCATACTATTGGCTCCTGTTTCATGTAACCCGATCGTCCAATCTTCCGATAAGTCATTTTCAAACTTAATATTACCTGATAGCAAATTTACGACCATATCGCTTTTATGCAACTTATAATTAAGGAAGAATTTTTTTATAACATCTCCTTTATATCCCAAAGCCACCGCAAAATCATTAAATCCATATGAAGCATAGATTTTCATTACGTGCCACAAAATTGGCATCCCCCCAATTTCAACCATTGGCTTTGGTCTCAAGGTTGTTTCCTCACTAAGGCGAGTTCCGAGTCCACCTGCTAATAAGACTGTTTTCATTTATTTAAATAATTATTTATGATTTTACAAATAAATTCTACATCTGCAATTTCAATTTCAGGATGTAAAGGCAATGTCAATATTTCATTATAAATTTTTTCTGTAATAGGTAAAACATAAGATGTTTTATAATAAGATAATAAATGATTTGGCTTATAATGAATTCCTGTTGGAATATTTTGTTTTTGTAATTCGTCCTTAAGTCCATCTCTTTTATTTTGAAGTATACGAACACATAGAATATGAGGTACAACATATGAATTAGGCTCCTGAATTTGAAATTTAATTTTATTATTATCGCCCAATAACTTGTGATACATCTTCAATAGTTCGATCCTTTTAGGAGCAAATTCATGGTCAAGTCTACTTAATTGAACTCTCCCAATTGCAGCAAAAATATTACTCATATGGTAACGATATCCTTGCCGTTTTACATCAAAGTCCCAACTCCGCTGACCTGCATATCTCTTATCAGAGTCTTTCTCTATAGACAATAACCGAGCATCTTTCACAATTGAAAGTACTTTAGAGTCATTAGTAACTATTGCCCCACCTTCTCCTGAAGTTATATTCTTAATTCCATCAAATGAAAAACAGGTTACATCACCTAAAGATCCAATTTTTTTGCCTTTATAATTACATCCAAATGCATGTGCAGCATCTTCTATTACTCTCAGATTATATTTTTTTGCAAACTCATACAATTTTTCAATATTCGCTGGATTGCTAGCATAATGTACAGGCATAATAGCCTTAGTTTTAGAAGTTATTCTTTTCTCAGCATCTTCCAAATCAATTGTCAAAGAATCTTCATATATATCGCATGAAATAGGAATAGCACCTGCTGCGCTGATTGCCTGAAAAGATGATAGAAAAGTAAATGATGGGACTAAAACTTCTTGCCCTCGCTGAACAGTTGATTCTACTGCTAAATGCAAGGCAGATGTACCTGTATTGACACAAACTACATTCTCCGAAGACACACCCAAATAATTAGCTATATCTTTTTCAAACTTTCCAACTTCAGCACCCATTCCTAGGTACCCATCTTCTAACAATATTCTAGTAACTGCTTCATTTTCAGCATTCCCAATAACAGATTTTGATAGTCTTATCATGCCTTTAGTTGTTTAATTTTCTTAATTTATTATATAATGACAATAACTTTCCTTTCTTTATTATCGATGAATCAATCATTGAAAAAACGAGTTTGCTATTTTGCGTTTTTTCAATTAATAGTTTGCTAACTTTTTCAATACTATGATTTTGCATGAAATATTCCTCAGATTTATATGAATACAAAGAATAATCAGATATGAAATTAGATAAAATCTTAAATAAGGAATCATTTCCTGATTTATAGTCTTTATTAGTAATTAAATGTGCTAAGTCAAAATCTGTGGTATTATATAGTTCTCTAAATAAATAATCTTTCTTTATTTGCTCAAATGAAAAATCTAAAAGAATAGTTGGTTTATGAAGCTTAGCACCCTCTAAAGCTGAAGTTCCCATAGCAGTCATAATATCAAAATTTTGATTTATAAAATCATCTAGCTTATTCTGAGGTACTGCTCCATGAAAGATAACAGAAACCCGACTACACAATTTAATATTATTTTTTATAAAATCTAAATAAGGTCCATCACCAACAATGTGATAGACGAAGTTCTTATCATAAAATCGATCTGAAATTTCTGATAGCTTATTAATAGTATAAATTAGAATATAGCTTTTAAAATCACACAATCTACCAACCCAACCAATATGTATTGTATTCCCAAGTGAAAAGCCTCCTCTCGATTTTAACTTCACATTCGAAGATACAGCAGGGACTGGCAGATATTGTTTATTCTCAATGTTTATAAATAAGTATTTTGCAGTATAATCTAAATTTGATTTATCCATAAAATAAAGTGAATCTGTATCAAGTAACAGCCGAACATAGGTTCTTAAATTATGAAAGATTTTACTATAAAAAAAAGATAAAAATTTATATACAGTAAAATTATTCATCGGCAATTCTCGTAATAGAGGAATTGGAATCAAAGATGGAATTAAATTTTGAGGGTGTAAATTCCAAAAAAAAATTTTTTGATTTGCTGACAAATCTAATTCTTTTGGCCAATAATAAGGGACAAAAGTTTGCATAATTAAAACGCTACCTTCTGGAGGTGATAGTTTGATACCCTTTCTGAATTCAATTAGTTTAATATTATCAAGTAGTAATAAATTTCGAGCAATAGCTCCATTTTTATAATCAATTGCGGATACTTCAAAATCGGTATTAGCTTGAGCAATTGAATTGATCATTCTATAGAAAAGTACAGGAACACCTGAATCTTCAAAATACGGGAAATAAAAGCATAAAGAATTCATATTTAATCAATTAAAATCTAAATTTGATAACAATATTCTCTTAATTCATTTTGTATTTGGATTATTTCTGGTAAATCTTTATAATTTTTCCAAATACCTACATTCTTTTTCGATTCTTCAATCTTAAATCCCGGGTTCGGTTTTACATTCATGTTTTCAAGCCCTATAAATCTCAAGATTTTTAAAGATGTTTCTTTATGATTCAAAATAAAGTCTTCATATCTAATTCGCAAAACTTTGGGATTTTTATCATCCAGCACATTATTTTTAAGTATTTTAAACCTTGCAATAAATTGATCAATATCATCAAAGCCAACCATATGCTTTTTCAGATCTTCTGCATTTTTATATTTTTCAAAGTCTGGAACAAATACATTCTGGGAATTAATTAAACTCGAAAAAATGTCTCTTGGATCCCTATCCACAATAATCGAAAAAGAATTATCGACCATCTCAAGACACTTTGATGGATTATATGGTTCAAAAGCATTATTCAGAACAACATGCGATTTATTAGATAAATCAGCTTCGTCAAAAAGACTATGTATATATTCTGATGATAGTTTTGTAAATTGATTTCTATCAGTATAATATATCTCTTTTAGTACAATTTTTTTCTTTAACCGACCATATAATTTATTTAAAAATAGTTCAAGTTTTGAATTTCTTAAATTGTCATATGGCCAAAAAGAATTTTGCTTCACAATTACCAATCTTTCAATGAATTTTTCAGAAATATCAATAAACTTATTGTTAAAATATTGATTGTATCCGTGACCAGACCCATTCCAATAAGAACTAATTCTAGACTTAGTTTGTACAATTCCGATTCTATTAACTAACTGGCGAAATTCATCAATCCGAGCTCTTGATCGAATTAGATTCCAATTATAATAAATTGAAAAATACAAATCGAGTAAACCACCAGGAACTCTAAAAAGCTCAAATTCAACTTGGGTTGGAAATGAAAACACATCTTCAAAATCTTTTAAATAATCAGACACAGCACTTTTTCCACTATGCCCATATCCTGAAACATCTATTATCTTTCTCATAATAATTATTCTAAATAATCAACAATTGCTCTTAAAAAAACTCAACTCTCAAAAGTTACTTTCTCTGAGAAGCCTCGTTATTACTTTTTCAATATCATGCGGGTTATCAATAGCAATAGATTCAGATGAGAGCTCAATCATATATACTTCATAGCCTAATTCTAAAAACCTCAATATTTCAATATCTTCATGCATTTCTAAATGAGTTTTAGTTTTCATTTCACTAAATTCATTTAATGCAATTTTAGGAAAAGCATAAACACAAACTTGTCTATTTGCTTGCATAAAAGATGCATCCTTATTACCAGGTATTGGACTTCTTGACATATATAATAAGCGCCCATCAGGTCTGAATACGACTTTCGGAATAGACGTGCTAAAAAAATCTTCAGAACTCAAAATAGGGCAATACCCATTTATGACTTTACCCTTATTGGCTTTAATTGCCTCTATTATCTTCAAAATATCATTTGGATTGAATAGAGGTTCGTCTCCTTGTACGTTTATATAATACTCAGCATCTATATGCCTTGAGACTTCGGCAACTCGATCAGTACCTGTAAGGCATAGCTCGGAAGTCATCATAACATTAATTGAATGAGATAAGCAATGGTCATATATTTTAGTATCATCAGTTGCAACAACAATATCCTCCGGAGATACTACTTGTAAACACCTTTCATAGGTCCTTAAAATCATGCTTTTACCGAGTAAGTCAATTAATGGTTTACCTGGTAATCTTGAAGACTTATATCTTGCTGGTATTACGATCAAAAAATCTTTCATAATCTAATATAAATTTAAATTAACATTCCGTAAATTGACTTGGCTTTTAAATGTTTGTATTTACTTGGTGTTATAGAATAAAATTCAATTTCATTTTTTTGCGCATCAAAGAATAATTGATCATTTTCAATAAATAGCTCCTGCTCCTTTTCTGCTATTTTATCACCCGAATAACCATCATAACCTGCAACCAAGACTTTACGTGCGCCTAAATTTATTGCAGTTTGGATTGCTAAAGAAGTATGTGAAAATATTCGAAACTTAGTAAAATCAACACTTTCCAACTCTGAGGTACAATTAATTACAGAATGCGGTACGTATGTTCCCATTTCGCGTGGATAAGGAGGTAATACACACGAATAGTTTATTCCTTTATACACCTGAAATACATCTTCTAATCGATGCCCTTCATTACCAACTAAACAAAATATTTGTTTATTTGTCAATTCAATAAATGGTTTAGCATTTTTGGAACTTGCATGAATTATTGTTATTTCGGGCCTTTTCTTTAAAAATTCAACCAAAGCTTCCGAATGTGCTATAACAGATTCTCCACCTCCAATAATTAATACATCCTGAGATATTATATCATTTTTTAAAATTTTAAATTTTAAATTATCTTCTATTCCTCCCTTTTTATTTTGAAGAGCCCGAATTATACTATTATAAGAGTAATATCGCTTACTTACCCATTCCATAACCTCTTTTTGAGGTAAAGAATTTGCAGCAGAAACCATATAAGGTATATTTGTCCCCCATCCGTGTTCTTTTTGTAATACTTCAAATAAGTCTGAAACTTTGCATAAGGCGTTAAAATCGACTTCCAATCCATTCAAACTATTCAATACCGTTAATAATAATTCTGTTTTCAAATTTCCCGCGCCTCTTCCTATTCCAGATATTGTTGAATCAATTATTTCGACTCCATTCTCAATAGCTGTTAGAGAATTTACAAGAGCTAATTCAAGATTATTATGACCATGGAAGCCTAGAGTTGTGTTAACCCTCGAACGAACAATATCAATAGTTTCTTTCACATCATTTGGATAAACACCTCCAAATGAGTCTACCATATAAAAATAATTAGCAATACCCTCAATATATTTTATACTATTAAGAAATACCTTTTCATTTTTCCAGGTTGACATATACATAACGTTAAATCCTATTTCAAAGCCCATACTTTTAACCTCTTCAGCCAATATTAAGGCTCTTTCAAAATTTTTAGGATCAACCGCAAGTCGAATCATAGTTACTAATCCAACGCATGGCTTTAAAAGCTCTCTAATTTGCTCTTTCTTTAAATTTTTGGCATCTAACATTATTACTAATTTCTTGTTAGATATACTCTGTATTCTTTCAAGAACATATGGAGGACAATAATAATACTCTCCATAAAAATCTAAACCAGGATTGCATCTGTAACCTATCTCTAAATAATCGACAGGTAAATCGTTAAAAGATTTAAAATAGATATCCGTAAGTCTTCTGTCAAAGTTCCAATTTGTATAATATCCCCCATCTCTAAATGTACAATCTAATATTTTCATCATTTTTTCATTTTTAGTTTAAACAAAGATTTTATAAAGTGCTTCTCTTGTATTGTCGTCCAATATTTAACAATAAATATTCCAGATAAAACAAATAGAATAATTTTTACTAACAAATAATTATTGATTTCTTGATTGAGAGATAAGATAGTGTACGCTACTATTAAGTATATAAACAACGACAATAATCTATTATATTCCAGCTTATTATGATAGAACTTGCCCGAAATCAAATAAATCAAAACTGTATTAACAATGTAGGTGATTAGAGTTACATAGGCAGCCGCGATGTAACCAAATTTTGGTATGAAATAATAATTTAACACCACATTTAGAATGATTCCAATTATTGAAATTATCACATAATAATAAGCTTTATTAGATATATAAATACCGTAATCAACAATATTTTGATACCCATAGAATAATTGGGCCAAGGCTAAAATAGGCAATAATTTAACAGCCCCATTATAACTTTGATTTTTAAAAAAAAGTAATATAAGTTCCCGACCAAAAAAAACTAATAATAAAACAATAAAAAAACCAATTATCGAATAATAAGAAATTACCTTAGTCATTAATTTATTGAAATCTTGACTTTTAGAATGTTGCATTCTCATTGGAGCCCATATTAATGCAAAAGGAGCAATATAGAGGACATTAATCACGGCAGATATTCTATAACCTAATGAGTAAATACCAACATCAGACAAGTTCAATATATCCTTAATTATTAATCTATCAACCCAATCCAAAGTATAGTATGTTAGCCCTGAGAGACATAATGGTATACCAAATTTTAGTATTTTCTTAATATGATCTGAATTAATATTTAAGGTCAGTAATTTTCTATTGTATAAAAACAATATTATTAAATTAAGTAGGTTAGCGCATAGAGCACCATAAATCGGAGATAATATCTCAAAATTGTATTTGGTAAGCAAGATATAAGTAATGCAGAAATTAATAAAAACGCTTAAAACACTAACAGTTAGATATATCAATGATTTTTTTTCATAACGAATAATCAGAGTCAGAGCATTTATGATAAAATTAAATGCAGTTGAAATAAGAGCTAACAAAAAATGAATTTTATACTTAGATGTTCCGATAATTAAAATCGATAATTTTTCAGAAAAGAATAAAGCAATTAACACTAAAATTATAGCACCAATAATCGTAATAAATAAAGTTGTTGAAACTATACTTTTTCTATATTGCTCATTGTCTTCATCAAAATAATACCTTCCTAAAGCACTAGATGCACCTAAATAAAATACTGCTGATGCAAAAGCTGAAATTAAAAGAATCAAACTATATACACCAAAAGATTCAGTTGTATAGTAAATCGTAAGTAATGGCAGCAATAAAAATCCCAATATATTCTGTAGAGATGCAGTTAAACCATATACAAAACTGTGTTGTAGAATTTCTTTTAGTTTAGCAGTTAAAGTATTGTTGATATTAGTCAATTTCGTTTTTTTTTAATTCGTATAACTATTTAATCTATTATCTGTGTTACAAAATAGATATAGTTGTTTTAAAATACATTTATCAAATGAGCAACTTCTTTTATTTCCTCAATAGTCATTACTGGACTTATCGGCAAACTCAATTCCTCTTCATGTATTTTCTCGGTAATTGGGAAAGATAAATGATTCCACTCCTTATAACAGATTTGTTTATGAGGTGGTATTGGATAATGAATTAAAGTTTGGACTCCATTATCAAATAAGTATTTTTGCAATTCATCTCTACGAGAAGTACGTATCGTGAAAATATGAAATACATGAGTATTCCAGTCATTTACAATAGGTAATGTTATCTCTGTATGCTTTATATTTTCGATATAATACCTTGCTACTTTTTTGCGTTCCAATGTGTCTTCTTCCAAGTGACTTAACTTTACATTCAATACAGCCGCTTGTACTTCATCTAATCGGCTGTTTAATCCTTGGTGTTCGAATACATATTTTTTATGAGAACCATAATTTGCTAACGTCCGAACCATATCGGCTAAAACAGTATCATTCGTGGTTACTGCTCCTGCATCACCAAAAGCACCCAAATTTTTACCAGGATAAAAACTATGCCCTGCTGCATCACCTAAAGAACCGGTTTTTTTACCATTAAACTTGCAACCATGTGCCTGCGCATTATCTTCAATTAATTTAAGTTTATGCTTTTGACAAATTTGCCCAATATGTTCCGTATAGGCGCATTGTCCATACAGATGTACAATAAGAACACCTTTTGTTTTTTCTGTTATAGACGATTCTATTTGTGTGTCATCTATCTGGTAGGTCTCGATAGAAGGTTCCACAAGTACCGGAACTAATTTATTGTCTGTAATTGCCAAAATAGAGGCAATATAGGTATTGGCAGGTACAATTATTTCATCACCAGCCTTCATAAGGCCCATTTCGATATAAGCTTTAAATATTAACCGTAAAGCATCTAATCCATTAGCAACACCGACACAATAGTTTGTACCAATATAATTGCCATAATTAGCCTCAAAGCTTTCGTTTTCTTTTCCCTGTAGGTACCATCCCGAATCCACAACACGATTTACCGCTTCGTGTATCTCCTGCGAATGCTTTTGAGTTAGTTTTTGTAAATCAAGAAATTTAATCATTTGCTTAAGTTATAATTTAATGTAATTTCCCATTTTATCTTTTTGATCCAAATCTAAAATCACACCATCTTTTGTTATAAAGCCTTTGTGTTTTGCAGGATTTCCATACCAAAGAGAATAAGGAGGAATATCTTTTGTAACCACACTTCCTGCACCTATAAGCGCAGACTCCCCAATTATGATGCCTGCAACTATCGTTGTATTCGCACCTATAGATGCACCTTTTTTTATCACTGTCTTCTCATATTCCCTTAAATGCAACTTCGAGCGAGGAACTAAGTCATTTGTGAATGTAACATTGGGACCTATAAAAACATTATCTTCAATCGTAACACCATCCCAAATTTGAACACCTGATTTCACGGTAACATTATCCCCTATAATAACTTCATTTTCAATTAATACATTCGCACATATGTTGCAATTATTTCCAATTATAGCATCAGGAAATACAACACAAAACTGCCAAATATTAGTGTTTTCACCAATATTTTTCGATTTAACGTCGGACAATGAGTGTATCATACTAAAGAAGAATTAAATTCTAAATATTCATCATAATTTCTAATATAATCTGCCTCATCATATTTATGAGAAGTTAACACCAAGCAAACAGAACCAGAGGAAAAACCCTTTTCAGCCGCCCAAACGCCCGGAGGTATATGTAAACCATAGTATGGTCTGTTTAGACTGATAGTCCTTTTACTATGCCCATCGTTTAATTCTATTTCAAAGCTTCCACTTGCAGCAATTAAAAACTGATGGCACTCCTTATGGGCATGTGCTCCGCGGTCTTCTCCGCCGGGAATATCATAGATATAAAAAATTCTTTTGATGTCAAAAGGAATACTTTCGTTATTGGTTACCGGCGTAATATTACCGGCCCTGTTACTAATTTTAGGAAGTTCAATAACAGAACAATCAAATACATTATTTTTTTTCATTATCCTGTTGTTTTAGAAAGTCTGCATATTCCCGTATATAATCATCTTCCGAAAAAGTAGTTGAACTAAGTACTATTGCTAACGAATTAGTAGAGAAGTTTTCCATTTGCCTCCACAATCCGGCAGGAACATATAAACCATAGTAAGAGCGATTCAATGAAAATGTTTTCTTTTGTTTGCCGTCATCCACTACAACATCAAAACTCCCAGATAAAGCCACAATAAATTCTTGTTGTTCCTTAAATGCATGTCCACCTCGTATTTGACCACCCGGTACATCATAAATCCAATACGTTCGTTCAATTTTAAAAGGTATATTTTTGTCTTCTTCAATAATTGAGAGATTCCCACGAGGGTCTTCAATTTTTGGAAGATTTATAATTTTTACGTCATTTATATTCATATAAATATTTTATATAATCACTATAATTAAAACAAGACTCGAAATCGTTCAACTTGCTGTGTAATTTATCTTTCTCTGAAAGAATGATTTTATCCGCAGGGATCTTCCAATCAATTGCCAGATCAGTATCATCCCATGCTAATGCTCCTTCGTGTTGTGGAGCGTAATAATTGTCGCATTTGTATTGAAAGATCACTTCATCGCTTAATACTACAAATCCATGCGCAAAACCTCTGGGAACAAAAAACTGACGTTTATTTTCGGCTGATAGTTCTACAGCTACATGCTTTCCATAGGTTGGTGAGTCTTTGCGTATATCTACTGCAACATCCAGAACTGCACCTTGTACCACTCTTACCAATTTGGATTGCGCATAAGGCGGCTTTTGGAAATGCAGCCCTCTTAAAACACCATAACTGGATTTTGATTCGTTATCCTGTACAAAACCGGTTTTACAAACTTGTTCCTGAAAGTTTTTTTCGGAGAAAGATTCAAAAAAATAACCTCGTTCATCCTTAAAAATTCGAGGTTCAATAATGACTACTCCTTCTATCTCTGTTTTAATTATTTCCATTATCTTGCGATATTCAATAAGTACTGACCATATTGATTTTTTTCCATTGGTCGGGCTAACTCTATCAGTTGTTCCTTGCTAATCCAGCCTTTTCCATAAGCTATTTCTTCGAGACAAGCAATTTTTAGACCCTGGCGTTTTTCTATTACTTCTACAAAAGTGGATGCATCAGAAAGGGAGTCGTGTGTACCGGTATCCAACCAGGCAAAACCACGTCCTAACAGCTGTACTTTAAGGTTATTTTCGTTCAAAAATTCCTGATTAATGGTAGTAATTTCTAATTCCCCCCGTTCGGAAGGTTTTATGTGCTTGGCTACTTCAACGACTTTGTTTGGGTAAAAATACAAGCCGACCACCGCATAATTTGACTTCGGATGCAAGGGTTTCTCTTCTAGATTTAAAACATTACCATTTTCATCAAATTCGGCTACACCATAGCGTTCCGGGTCGTTTACAAAATAACCAAAAACAGTTGCTTTATCTTGTTCTGCATTGGCTACTGCCTCTTTCAACATCTTCCCAAAACTTTGTCCGTAAAAGATATTATCACCTAGTACCAAACAAACCGAGTCGTTTCCGATAAATTGTTCTCCGATAATAAAGGCCTGCGCCAATCCATCCGGTGAAGGTTGCTCGGCATATTCCAGTTTAACCCCATAATCAGACCCATCACCTAACAATCGGCGGAAACAAGGAAGGTCTTGTGGGGTAGAAATAATCAAAATTTCACGAATACCGGATAACATTAATACGGATAAGGGATAATAAATCATCGGTTTATCATACACCGGTAAAATTTGCTTGCTCACCCCTTTAGTTATCGGGTATAAACGGGTTCCGGATCCTCCGGCTAATACGATTCCTTTCATTTAAGTATTTTCGGTTATGTTTTAATCTATTATTCGTTCTCTTCGAATTTTTCGTTTCTTACTTTACATTGCTTCGTATCAATCAACGATTACCCTTTAGGCCTCGTGATCAAGCAACTCAACAAAATATATTTAAGTTACTCGCCGTACTTGCAATAGGCGCTATAATTTATTTAACGCAACTCATTCCCTGCTAAACTACGACTGGAGGATATAATCCGGATTTTCGATTCTGTTAGTTTTCTATTTCAAACTTATAGCAAGTAAACTCACTTGAGTAACTTAGAAAAATTACTGACGCATTTAAATGGTCACTTTTGATTTTTAGAAACCTACTTGATACGTTTAGATGGTCACTTGTGGTCTTTAGAAACCTACTTGATACGTTCAGATGGTCACTTGTGATCTTTAGAAGCTTACATGAAACGTTCAGATGGTCACTTGTGATCTTTAGAAACCCACTTGAAGCGTTTAGAAAGTCACTTGTGGTCTTTAGAAGCCAACTTGATGCGTTTAGATGGTCGCTTGTGGTCTTTAGAAACCCACTTGATACGTTCAGATGGTCACTTGTGCTCTTTAGAAACCTACTTGAAGCATTTAGAAAGTCACTTGTGGTCTTTAGAAGCTTACTTGAAGCGTTTAGAAAGTCACTTGTAGTCTTTAGAAACCCACTTGATGCGTTTAGATGGTCGCTTGTGGTCTTTAGAAGCCGACTTGATGCGTTTAGATGGTCGCTTGGTACTTTTAGAAAGCCACTTGACCAGAAAAAGAAACTTTACAGGTCTTTATCATTAAGTGTTAGTATTTCAAAAATAAATTCAGGATGGTTGAAATAAAATTGTTCACAGATTACTATAACCGTCTACTGAAAAATTTTGATTATTTACTTACATTGGTATTATCATCTTCATTTGTTGTATCCGGTTTATCACTATCCGGTTTAGAAGTCCGACGCACCTTCTTTAGCAACTCAGTAAAAGTATATTCCTGCAATTTTACCGGATCATTACCTTTAAACAATATTTTACCTACCGCATGTATTTCGGCTATTTTAGCATATAATGCATTCAAAAAAACTACATTATTTTGCAGAATAGCTTTACGATTGGTTTGTATTTCAAACTGCTTCTGCTTGTCATTAGCTATCGAATCAGTATCAGCTTGTAAGCGTTTCTGAAATTCATCGGTAAGTCCCTGAGCAGCCAGGATAGTTTTAAACTTAACTACATTTGTATTCACTGTATGCATTCCTTTTAAAACTCCTTCTATATCAAGCTTATTTGTAGCTTCGCGTACTAGGGGAATACCAAAATCCTTTACTGAAATATTAATGCCGGACCCTGCTAATTGGATATAACCTTTTAACCAATCAAGCTGTTCCATTAAATTACGCGTGGTGGTATGCATGTGATCAGTAATGGCTTTTTGTTCTACCAGTTCCGACTGAGGCTCTACTAAATCCCTGGCAGTAGCAACTTCTACTTCCAGATCTTTTACATACACATCATTATACCTATTAGGCGAATACTTCGTAAAAAACGAAAGATCGCGCTTAAAACTAAAAGTTGTAAATCCACAAATCACAATAAATTCGATGTCCTTACAACCGTACTCTCGATTATTTACGTTTTCCATAAATTTCAATTTTAAATGAGTTAACTTTATTTTAAATTATATAATTTCAGACAACAGTCACCTGTAATCTGCGAACAATTTTCAAAATTAATCTGTAGTTTTAAGCTAATTCAAAATTTATCTTTCTCTTTTATACCTCGTCTCCCTTACATCACTATCTCAATTTCTATTTAGCTTTTTACCACTATTCTTTTTTCTTGCAAATATAATGGATTTTATCAAAACAACATATATATTCGCCATTATTTTTATTTTTCTATTCTTCAACCCCAACAATCATCCACATTTAAGCATTGATCGTTGACAAATGACGAATGATAATTCATAATTCATAATTCGCAATTCATAATTCAATGTCGTTTAGATAAGGATTCGCACACAGAATACACGGATTAGACGAAAAAACACAGAATAGAAATTCCATTTAAAATGCACATTATCAAAAATAGAATAATCAAATCAACTTTGCATGTTCTG
>Ga0302164_10000066_pt1 | contig 50379 bp, 46 predicted proteins | sample I_Fen_E3_1_FD_193500 | JGI IMG/M metagenome (GOLD analysis project Ga0302164, IMG submission 193500) | Peat permafrost microbial communities from Stordalen Mire near Abisko, Sweden - I_Fen_E3_1 | ecosystem: Environmental > Terrestrial > Soil > Wetlands > Permafrost | place: Sweden: Abisko...
CACCCTCTTACTGGCATTTTAATGCCAACGACTGGAAAGCGGAAGCAGAGATAATTAATACGGCAAAACTTGAGCTCTTCGAATGGAAAGAAAGACGGCAATCGGAGTTTGTCAATGTTGTTCAGAATATTTATTTCAAATACTATCCGGAATTACTCGACTTTACTTCCGATGAATGGGTGGTATTTGCTATGTTATTAGGTGAAGAATATTATTTATTTAAAGAAGAATGTGAATACGTGGAAGAATTTATAGATTACGGCTTTCCTGAAGAATATATAAACCTGCCCTTTAATGACTATCTGGAGAAACACCGCGAACTTTCTTCTGAAAAGCAAAAAGAAAGAGAGACAAAACGAGACAGACGGATTGCCGGGGAAGCTATCTGAACGGATAAAAACGCAAGCAGACAAATAAGAAAATCCGAACAAAAAAAATAAATTCAGACTGGGGTTCTCCTTATTTTATCCATAAAAATGCCCAAACGGCTTTTTTCAATAATAGAATCCTGCGTCTCGCGATAACAATCGCTTTAATTCGGTTTCTTACAAAAGAATTTCGAATCAAGTGCTTTAATTTGCAATCAGCACTATTTTAGCTTGAAAAAATAAAAAATGTAAGAGAATCTGTTTTTAGTGCTAACAAGCTGTTTTTTGAATCTCATTTTAACCTCATTTAGTATAGGGTTTCTATCTTTCTGATAATCAACAACAAGAAAAAATATGAAAAATTATTGCCTATTTCGTTGATAATGAAGAATAATTGATGTAAATTTGCACTTCCTTTGAAATAAGGAAAAATTTCAGTAATTGGTTTTGGTTATAAACTGATTTTACGACTGTTTAGAAAAAAGAATCTTTGATCCAAATTATCAAATTATAATATTTTTATCTTATGAAACCGACTCATATCGAGCATTTAGGCATTGCAGTTAAAAGTCTTGAAACTGCTATTCCTTACTACGAAACTGTATTAGGATTAACTTGTTACGCAGTAGAAGAAGTTCCGGAACAAAAAGTAAAAACTGCTTTTTTCAAAGTAGGTCAAACAAAACTGGAGTTGCTGGAATCAACCGATCCTGAAGGTCCTGTTGGAAAATTCATCGAAAACAAAGGCGAAGGCGTACACCACATTGCTTTTGCAGTAGAAGGTTTACAGGCTGCTCTTGACTTCGTAGCAGAAAAAGGAGTAAGACTAATTGATAAACAACCACGTAAAGGTGCTGAAGGCTTAAACATTGCTTTCTTACACCCAAAATCAACTTTCGGCGTACTAACCGAACTTTGCGAGAATCCAAACAAATAATTAGTTAATCAGTCAATGAATTGATTGGTGCTTACAGGAGATTTTGCACCGGTACAAAACAATTATTGACTATAGACACACAAAAAATGGAAAATCAGGAAAAGGTAAAAAACCTCATCGATTTACGCGTTCAGGCGAAATTAGGTGGTGGCGAAAAAAGAATTGCTTCGCAACATGCAAAAGGCAAGTTTACAGCTCGTGAACGTCTGGAAATGTTGTTAGATGAAGGTAGTTTCGAAGAACTGGATATGTTTGTAACTCACCGTTGCAACAACTTCGGTCTGGAAAAAGAAAAATACCTGGGAGATGGTGTAATCACGGGTCACGGTACTATCGATGGCCGTACTGTTTATGTATTTGCACAAGACTTTACCGTATTCGGAGGTTCATTGTCAGAAACAATGGCACTGAAAATCTGTAAAGTTATGGATATGGCCATGAAAATGGGTTGTCCGATGATCGGTATCAACGATTCGGGTGGTGCCCGTATTCAGGAAGGTGTAACTTCACTAGCCGGTTATGCCGAAATTTTCCAACGCAATATTATGGCTTCGGGAGTTATTCCTCAGATTTCAGCAATCTTCGGACCTTGTGCCGGTGGTGCTGTATACTCTCCTGCCCTTACTGACTTTGTATTGATGACTGAAGACAACAGCTACATGTTCGTAACAGGACCTAAGGTTGTAAAATCAGTAACCGGTGAAGACATTACTACCGAAGACCTTGGTGGTGCTGATATCCACTCACGCAAATCAGGTGTATCGCACTTTAAAGCAGAAAACGAAGAAGAAGGTATGATGCTTATCCGCAAATTGCTTTCTTATTTACCTTCGAACAATTTGGAAGAAGCTCCTCTGTTCGAAAATACAGACCCTATCGTTCGTCTGGATGATAAATTAAACTCTATCGTTCCGGATAATCCGAACATGCCTTATGACATGAAGGATATTATTCACGCTATTGTGGATAACGACGAATTCCTGGAAGTTCACCAACACTATGCACGTAACATCCTGGTGGGTTTTGCACGCTTCAATGGTGCTCCTACCGGAATTGTAGCTAATCAGCCAAACTTCCTTGCCGGAGTACTCGACTGCGATGCTTCACGTAAAGCGGCTCGTTTCGTTCGTTTCTGCGACGCTTTCAACATTCCTATTTTGACTTTGGTTGATGTTCCCGGATTCTTACCTGGTTCAGGACAAGAATACGCCGGTATCATTACTCACGGTGCTAAATTAATGTTTGCTTATGGCGAAGCTACAGTGCCTAAGGTTACCGTAACTATCCGTAAGTCTTATGGTGGTGCTCACGACGTAATGAGTTGTAAACAACTTCGTGGTGACTTTAACTACGCATGGCCTACTGCCGAAATCGCTGTAATGGGTGCTGCCGGAGCTATTGAAGTACTGGAAGGACGCGCAATTTCAAAAATTACCGATCCGGAAGAAAAAGCAGCCTTCGTAAGTGAAAAAGTAAATGAGTACAAAGACAAATTTGCGAACCCTTACCAAGCAGCTTCTTATGGTTATATTGATGATGTCATCGAACCTCGTAATACCCGTTTCCGTGTTATTCGTGCGTTCCAGGCATTGGAAACCAAGAAGGTGGTAAATCCTCCAAAGAAACATAGTAACATACCTTTATAATCAGGATTATGGCATTTGAAAAACTTTTTGGCAAAAAAGCCGATACCTCTTCAGAAAGTAATGATCCGGTTGGAGATGTTCCATCGGCTGATGTAGTGGCTATCGCCATGGCATTACACATGTTTTACGATGAAGTACATGATAACGAAAGTAACGTTATCACGATCAAACGTATTGAAAGACGTTATTCACCGTGGAGTTCAAAAATTTATGGTACAAACAATTATCTCAGATAACATATTATGAAGAAATTCAAATTTACAATAGATGGGGCTTCATACAGTGTGAATGTCAAATCAGTAGAAGGCAATCAGGCAGAAATTGAAGTAAACGGTAAATCCTATGCAGTAGGATTGGAAAAAGAGGTGAATACCTTGAAAACTCCTATCCTGGTTCGCAACGATGCACAATCAAAACCAAGCGAAAGCAAAGCTACTGCAGCCTCGCCTGCCGGAAGCAAACCTGCAAAAGCTGGTTCTAAAGCTGTAAAAGCTCCACTTCCGGGAAGTATTATCAGCGTTGCAGTAAAAGTTGGTGACACCGTAGCAAAAGGTGACTTATTGCTTGTGATGGAATCAATGAAAATGGAAAACAATATCCTGTCTGAAAAAGAAGGTGTTGTAAAAACCATTGACGTTACTGCAGCTCAGTCTGTAATGCAAGACGATGTTTTACTTACATTGGAATAGTATTGTAGTGATCAGTGTTTAGCAATGAATTACTAATTTGCTGAGAACAACAATAAACATAAAAAAGCCTGTTGATATTTTCAACAGGCTTTTTTGTGTTTAAACCAAAAGCTTACCCCTTAGATTATTTGCTTACTAAGCTTAGAAATAATAAGACTGCTATCAAAAACGATAGCCTATCCTCATTGCAATCCGTTAATTACTAATTGGATGCAAGTATTTCATTAGTTGATTCCAAATCAAATTCATTGGGATCGAACACCTCATTGTCATCTTCCAATCCCAACCACTCCCGGGTGTCTTTATACTCTTCGTGATCTGGATTAGCCAGAACATCCTTTATTCTTTCATATCCCCCGGGGCCACCACAATCTTCAGGCGGACAAAATCCTTTACCGGCTAAACATTTTGCATGCTTTATTTTATCATCCAATATCTTTTCTAAAATAATGCTATGAATCCAATCATCACCAAAATCATAAATATATGTATATTTTTGGTTTTCTGTCTTGAAAATATCTTTCAGCTTTGTTTTCTCAGCGTCCATATCTGGAGCTTCCCAGTCATCTTCCGAAGCTAATGCTATAATAGGAGTTGATCCATAGCCTGTTGGTGAAAACTGATACAAATGATAGTTATACCATCCAAACGCATCCTGAATAACTACATGAAACTCGTCGAAAGTAAAATTTTCAGGTACAAGTATCTGACGCCATACGGGAGGTTTTTGAATATTCTTAATCTGAATTTTAAATTGAAATGCCATAGAATAATTGCTTATCAATAAGTTCGTATTTTTTTTATTTGCTACATAAATAAATATAATACTGAAATAGATAGCTGAACTAATCTATTTTTGTTCTTTTTAATTTTGAAGCACTCACTCTCCCAACTATGTGAATCATCAACAAAATGAATACATCCTTTTTTTAGACTGAAAGTTTTGATCCTGGTGTATTCCTGACGGCCAAAAAAAGTAAAAATGAGTTGACATCAGACTTTCGGTTTTATTCTATCAAAACATCTACCACGAAAAAAGGTACTGCCATTAAAGACAATACCTTTGAAGCAAAAAACATGTAATGATAGTTTCTAAAGAATAGAAACCAACTGTTTCAGTTTTGTTTCGGCAATTTTCAAATTATACCTGAAAGTAATAAGCCTTGTACTGGATTGCACAAAATCTTCCTGAGCCTGATGAACTTCCAACGATGTAGCCTGTCCGTGTTTCAGCCGGTCAATGCTGATCTGGATATTTTCTTTAGCTAACTCATTATTTTCGGTTTCAATCTCCAACAATTTCTGCTGATTCTCAAATTCTGTCAGCATATTCAACAATTGCGTATTGACCTGCAATTTTATATTCTGTAAATTATATTCAGCCGACTGCGCCTGAATACGGGCAATCTTTTCTTTTCGTTTATTTTCACCGGCACTAAATACCGGAATGCTGAGAGTGCCTCCAACCTGAGGACCAACCGTGCTAGTATTAAGCGTACTTCCAACAGAGTTAACCGTTTGTGTAGCATAATAGCCGGCCTTAAAGCTAACTGTTGGCAAATAGGCAGTACGACTCTCTTTCAAAGCCAATTGAGCAATGTCTATCTGCTTCTGAAAACTCAGAATACTTGTATTCGTACTAGTAATCTTACGGACTAAATCTGCTTTATCAGGAGAATATCCCAGCGGAATAGAATCGGAAATCAGAAGCACTTCACCGGCATCTTTCCCCAATAATTGATTCAGCGTTTTTAATGACTCATCAATAGCAAACTGCTGATTAATGGCATTTTCCGTATTTACATTCAAATCAATCTTAGCCTGAAGCAGATCCGACTTTAACATAGAGCCGGCATTAAATCCCGTTTGGGCAATTAATACCCGATCCCGGTTATAATTCAGGGCTTCATTGATGGAAGCCAACTGTTGTTTCTGACGTACCACATCGTAATAGGCAGCAATAACATTATAGCAGGTTTGCATTACCTTATCCCGGAACTGCAATTCGCCCAAAGCCTGAATTTCTTTCAACTTAGTACGGGTAACAAACATCTTTCCCCCATCATACAAATTCCAGTTAAGCTGAGCACCGGCACTAAGCGTGGTACTTGATACCGAAGAATAGTGCGTTTCAGTACCTCCATTAAGTTTTTGATGTACATCATTCAATCCATAGTTCCCCGAGCCTGTAACAGCTATAGTTGGCAACATACCTGCATTACCGGCCGTATTGTTTACTTTATCAATGGCAGCATCGTTTCCGGCTACAAGAATATCATAGTTATTTTTCAACGCTATCTTAACTGCATCGTCTATACTTATTTTTTGCTGACCCTGCATCGCAACCGAAACAAAAACAGCCAAAAATAAAACACCCATTTTTAATGCACCTATTGTTTTAGCCTTTCTCATTGTTCAGCATTTTTTTTCTTATTACTCGACATAACCATATACATAACCGGAATAACAAATAAGGTCAGCAACAAAGAGAAGCATAAACCTCCAACTACTACAATTCCCAACGATACACGACTGGTAGAACCGGCTCCTAATGCCAACGCAATAGGTAAAGCACCAAAAATAGTGGCCAGTGAGGTCATTAGAATAGGTCGGAAACGAGCCGAAGCCGATTCAAAAGCTGCTAACCGTTTATTCATACCCAACGCACGTTTCTGATTAGCGAATTCTACAATTAAAATACCGTTTTTAGTTACAATACCAATCAACAAAATCATCCCGATTTCCGAGAAAATATTCAAAGTCTGACCAAAGACCCATAAAGACAACATCGCGCCGGCAATTGCCATAGGCACTGTAAGCATGATAATAAACGGATCGCGAAAACTTTCAAACTGAGCAGCCAAAATAAGGTATATCAGCAATAAAGCCAGTATCAAAGCAAATGAAATATTCGAATTACTTTCGGCAAAGTCCCTCGACGGACCGGATAAAGCAGTGGTAAAGGTAGGATCAAGTAATTTGTCTGCTATACGTTGCATCTCCGCAATACCTTCACCCAAGGTTTTTCCATCGGCTAAGTTAGCCGAAACTGTAGCGGATTTATAGCGGTTAAAGTGATACAAAACCGGAGGGTTACTATTTTCCTGCAACGATACCAGGTTGTCCAACTGTACCATATTGCCTGCACTGGATCGCACATATAACGACGAAAGATTAGCAGCTGTTTTTCTATCATCGCGAATTACCTGGCCTATAACATAATATTGTTTGTTATTCTTCAGATAATAACCATAACGACCACCACTATAAGCCAAATCAAGCGCATCGGACACATCTTTTTCATTTACTCCCAAACTGGTAGCTTTCAACCGGTCTACAACGATATTTACTTCGGGTTTATTGAATTTCAAATCCACATCTACATTGCTGAATACCGGACTATTCTGCGCTTCTTCCAAAAACTTCGGTAAAATCTTGTGAATCTTATCAAAATCAAGATTTTGCAATACAAACTGAACCGGTAACCCTCTGGAACTGGAAGTAGTAATGGTCGGTTCCTGACTGGCAATAACCCGGGCTTCAGGAATACTGTCATAGAATTTCGATAATTTCTTGTATATATCCTGCTGAGTAGCTTTTCTTTCGGATGGATCATTCAAAAAAGTAATCACAAAACCCGAATTGGTACTTGAACCGGTACCATATCGAGCCAAGGTATACTTAGCTTCCGGAAAATTATCGGAATTAATAGCCGCAATCCGGTCTATCACTTTTTTTGTCGCCGAAAACTCCGTTCCTTCGGGAGCTGTTACACTGGTACGAATATAACTATGATCTTCCAGAGGAGCCAACTCCGATTTCAGGGTTTTGGATATTGTTATAATCAATAAAACACATAAACCGATAATGGAATAAGCCACCCATTTATTTTTAATAAAAAAAGTCAGGAAGCGTCTGTATTTTTTCTCCATCCCGACAAAAAATGGTTCGGAAGCTATATAAAATTTAGAATGATGCGTTCCCGACCCTCCCAGAAAGACATTCAGTACAGGTGTCAGAGTCAATGATACCAAAGCCGAAATCAATACAGCACTGGCCACCACAATACCAAATTCGCGAAAAAGTCTACCGGTAAAGCCCTGCAGAAAAATAACCGGAATAAACACAATAGCCAGTGTAAGCGAAGTGGAAATAACGGCAAAAAATATTTCGCGCGTACCTTCCAGTGCTGCCTGAAATTTATTCATCCCCTGCTCTATTCGCTTGAAAATATTCTCTGTCACTACAATACCGTCATCTACCACCAATCCGGTAGCCAACACAATGCCCAACAAGGAAAGAACATTAATCGAAAAGCCAAACAGATACATGATAAAAAATGTCCCGATCAGTGAAACCGGAATATCAATAAGCGGACGCAAAGCTATAATCCAATTACGGAAAAACAAGAAAATAATGATTACAACCAGAAAAATAGAGATCAACAAAGTCTCAATCACATCTTCCACCGATTGGCGCACAAAGATGGATTTATCACGGGCTATATTCAGCTCCATCCCTTTAGGCATATTGGTTTTAATCTGATCCATACGTTTGTAGAACTCGTCTGCAATCTGTATTGTATTAGCTCCGGGAAGTGGAATCAATACCATCATTACCCCCGTAGTACCGTTTACAGCCGAACCGGATTCTTCATCCTGTGGACCAACAACAGCCTCTCCGATATCGCTTAGTCGAATAACCTGATTATCAGTTTGTCTTATAATCAGATTATTGAAATCATCCTCAGTCACTAACCGACCAAACGTTTTTACTGTCAATTCTGTACCATCGCCACGAATTTTACCTCCCGGCATTTCCACATTTTCTTTGATTAAAGCAGCATGTACATCGGAAGCAGTCAAGCTATACGCTGCCATTCTGGCCGGATCGAGCCACAAACGCATAGCAGGGCGTTGCTGACCGTAAATAGCCACGGAACTTACACCCGGAATGGTTTGCAATTTTTCCTGCAACACATTCTCAGCATAATCACTAAGCTCTATCGCATTCATTTTTGTGCTCTGGGCACTTAACATCACAATAGGATCACTATTCGCATCAGCCTTAGTCACGGTTGGTGGAGCATCTATATCCTGTGGCAGACTCTTTTGAGCCTGCGATACCTTATCACGAACATCATTGGCCGCTTTTTCCAAATCGGCACCCAAATTAAACTCCACCGTAATGGTACTGGTTCCCGTAGCCGACTGGGAAGAAATCGATTTCACCCCTTCAATACCGTTGATACTTTTTTCAAGTGGTTCAGTTATCTGCGATTCTATAATATCATCATTGGCACCCGTATAATTGGTCTGCACAGTAATAACAGGCGGATCAATAGCCGGATAAAGTCGCACGCCTAAGAAATTAAAGCCTACGGCTCCCATCAGAATGATAACAAGACTCAAGACTATAGAACCTACCGGGCGTTTTAATGCAATATCTGATAGTGTCATACTTATTTGGTTATGGTTGAATAACGCAGTTTCGAACCTTCCTTTAAGAAAAGAATACCAGACGTTATAACAGTGTCTCCGGATTGAATTCCCTGAGTCACTTCAATTTTTGATTCCTGACGGATACCGGTTACTACAGGTATAAAATGCGCTTTCCCATCTCTTGCCACAATCACCGATTTATTTTTTTCCTGCGGAATAATAGCTTGTGTAGGCACTTGTAAAGCATTTTTATTTTCACTTAAACGTACAGACACATTAGTAAATGAACCGGGAATCAGATCTTTAGACTGACCGCTCACTAATGCTCTTACTTTCATGTTACGGGTAGAAGCATCTATCCCTTGCTCTGTTGCCAATACCGTAGCATGATAGAATTTCTGGCCATGGTTCATACTAAACGTTATTTGCATACCTGTATGAATCACCGGCCCATATTTTTCAGGCACACTAAAGTCGAGTTTTATCTTATTTTCGGTACGAATAGTAGCCAGTAAAGTAGAAGGTGTAATTATTGCACCTACACTGATACTTCTTAATCCTATCACTCCGTCAAAAGGGGCACGCACCTCAGTTTTTCGTATTAATGTTTTCTCCACTTCAATATCAGCCCGGATAGAGTTCAGTTGAAGCCCTGTTTGATCATAATCATTCTGAGTTATCCCATTGACTTTAATCAATTCAGTCTGTCTTTTATAAATTTGTTGTTGAATAGCCAATTGAGCCTTAAGCTTTTTAAGTGTAGCCTGCAAATCATCATCAAAAAGCTTAACCAGTAAAGTTCCTTTCTTGACGGATTTCCCTTCCGGTAAATTAATCATTACTACTCTACCAGCTACTTCATTCTTCAAATCAACTTCTTCAAAAGCCAGCAATGAACCCGAAACGGATATTTCAGAAATAAGCAACGAAGGTTTTACAATATAACCATCTACCTTTTTCTGTTTTTTCTCTTTCGGATCCTTTTTGTTGTCTTTGTCGGATGGTTTGGAAAAACCTAACTTCAAAAAGAAGGCAACTAACAATACTAAGACAATTGAAATCCAGATTGTTGATTTTTTTTTCATTTTACAATTTCGCTTTTATATGACAAAAGATTTGATTCAATAATAATAAGCATTTTATGAAGTTCGTTTACCTGATGTTCAGACAAAGAATGGACAGCTATTCCGGTTACTTTAGCAAGTGTCTCTTTTATATCGGGTAAAACCAATTTGGCCTTTTCAGTAATAGTCAATTCGTATTTACGTTTATCAGTCTGATTCTGGACTCGTTCTACATAGCCGTTCGATGACAGATAATCAACAATTCGTACTACCTGTACTTTGTCGCACAACAACTTATCAGCAAGCTCTTGCTGAGTAATGCCCTTACCTGATTCAATAAGTAACAAAGGGTAAAAAGAACGATCAATATCAAGATGCTTCAGATCATCCTGAAGCATAATTTGAAACATACGACCAATTTTATCCATCTTACGTCCGATTGGTTCTTTCATAAAGCTTATAAGAGTATCTTTTGATCAAAAGGTTTAATTCGAAATGCAAAATTAGGAATAATATTTTTAGTTATCATTGTTATCTATTATTTTAATACAAATTTAATCTTAAGTATTAAATTTTGAAATACTCATTTACAACATTGTCACATGAATATTACAGACTCCTAATGCAATTCCGGAGGATAGAAATAGGCTTTATTCTGATTTATAGAGCAAAATCAGATTTTACAGCCTGAAAAATAAACAGAAATCTAAGCTTTGAACGGACAAAACAGGAAAGAACTAATTGAAGTAAACGGTTTGTTTTATATAAATCCAATACTATTCCTTCCAAAATGGCCCTGTACACAGCAAAGTTCGGATTGAAAGCCAGAAATGAATTATCTTTTCTCCGAGAAATTGGAAGATTTAGGTAAGTACTGAGCTTAATTATTTATATCAGAAACAAAAAACCACTCTCAACTGAATGAGAGTGGCTTTTATTTTGAGCCTCTTGTCGGATTCGAACCAACGACCCCGAGATTACAAATCACGTGCTCTGGCCAACTGAGCTAAAGAGGCAAGTGGGTAAGCACCCTACATCGCACCGCTACAACTTTCTACCCTTGCTGCGGTCAAGCCCTGGGGGAGTTCAAAAGGAGCTGGTCGTATAGGACTTACCCGGCACAAAAGTAGTGCTTTTTGTCGAATTTGCAAATACTTGCCGACTTATTTTTGAGACTTATTATATACCTTATTCATTTTCAGAAAATAAAACATGAAAATATTCACAAAATAAAAATAAGAGCCCCTCAAAAAGCCCACTTTTTAAGAATTAATTGCTACTATTTATACCAATAATAGCCAAAATTAAAGACTCATTTTGGTTGTTTTACCACAAACTTAAGCAGAGTAGATAGATTTATCGGGTTTATTTTTCGATTTGCGACTCCATATAATCGGCAAAAGTAAATATTAAACCATCCGGCTACACTCCTACCCCTCCTCTGCAATCAACAAATTATTGACACGCCAGTCATTGCTTATCATCAGTCTGAATAAACAAGAATATACATATTAAACCCTCTGTCCCTCTGGTGACAACTGTCTCAATAACTAAAGCGAACTTAAAACTAACAAAATGAAATTAGCTGTTTCTATTTTACTTAGATAAAAATAAATAAACTATATTTGTACAGAATTAAATCAAATGTAATTAACCTATTAAAGGCACACTAAACAAAACAAATCAGGAATTATCCAACCGAACACAATTTTCGGGCATAAAATTTGTTTATTATAATGTATTATTTTAATCCGGTTGTTTTATTATTTTTAAACTCCCTGTATATAAACAAAGAAACAAAAGTTTAACTAACAGAAAATCTGCAAAACAAATTATGAAGAAACTTCTATTTCTATTTATGTTGGCACTTTCAATAGCATCGTGTCAAGGCCCTGTTGGCCCGGAAGGTCCTCAGGGATATGGTACCAATTGGAAAGTGATCAACCCGGTTGCAAGAGCAAACGATTGGGTCGCATACACAGATAAAGATGGGCTAAACAGATTTTATTCGTGTCATTTTCCGATGCCTGAAATTACGTCAACAGTATTCAATGACGGTTCTGTAATAGGATATTATTGTAATGGAGCTACTACACAACAGCCTCTACCTTTCGTTCTTCACCTTCAAAATACCGATGGAAATTTTTGGACTCGAACTATAGACTTTGATTATTCAGTAGGTGAAATGAATGTTTACGTTACAAATTCGGATTTTGCGATTGACCCTCCAGGCGAAATGAACTTTAGGATTGCACTTATGTGGTAACAACAGTGTTTCTGAATATAAAAGAAGTGTTTGAACTATAGTTTGAACACTTTTTTTATGCCGAATTTCAAAATCACCTGTAATTTTCGGAAAGTAAAATAAATAATGTAATTTTGAAACAAATTTACAACAGACCAAATGAACCAAAAAACCAGGCAATTTATCTCTGAACACGAAACAGAGGATATTTTCAACCTCACCCTACAACATCAAAACAATGCTGAAATTGATATCAATCTGGCAATTCGCCAAATAACAGGAAAACAAAAAATCAAAAATAAAGTCCCCTTGTTTTATTACAATGACGACGTACTTTATCCGGCACAACTTTCACTAGAACAGTCTTCTTCTGAAACAACAGCTCAATACAAAGCTACACTTTGCCAGGGAAATACACTGATTGACCTTACCGGTGGATTTGGAGTAGACTGCAGCTTTATGTCTGAAAATTTCAAAAAAGTTATTTATGTAGAGCGCCAAAACACCTTGTGCGAACTGGCCACACATAATTTCAAGGTACTGGGTAAAAATCACATACAGGTGGTAAACGCTCAAACAGAAAAGTATTTACCGACTATCAAACATGTAGACTGGATATACATTGATCCTGCACGACGTAGTTCTAGCGGGAAAAAAGTAGTGCTTTTATCCGATTGCGAACCGGATGTATCAGCTTTAGCCTCTGTTTTATTGAGTAAAGCCGATAAAATAATGATAAAACTATCTCCTATGATGGATATTACCTCCGCTATTAAAGAGTTGCCCAACACATCTGAGATTCATATCATCAGTGTCGAAAACGAGTGTAAGGAAGTAGTACTCATACTGAATCAATCCACACTGAATCACAAAAAAACACGAACTGTGAATTTTACAAAAAACAATAACACACAGGTATTCGAATACAATTTGACAGAAGAAACAAATACAAATACGTCTCTTACTTCTACAATCGGCAATTACCTGTTCGAACCCAATGCGTCTGTTATGAAAAGTGGTGCTTTCAAGTTAATAGGTGCCAAATTTGGACTGAATAAATTGCACACTAATACACATTTATATACTTCAGATAAACTTCCACTTGAATTTCCGGGAAGAATCTTTAAAGTTCAACACTGCTGGGGTAGTTCAAAAAAAGAGTTGAAAGAACTGACCGAACAAAAACCCAAAGCAAACATTAGTTGCCGAAATTATCCTCTAAGTGTGGAAGAATTACGCAAAAAATTAAAAATTAAAGATGGAGGTGATACGTATTTATTCGCCTGCACACTGGCAAATGACGAGAAACTGATTATAGAATGCACCAAACTAGATCCAAAAGCTAACTTACAATAACAAATAAATGAATATGCACTAAAGAGTTGTTATTAGCGCAGCAGTTTAAGTTGAACACGCTTGCGTACAACATCTACCTCCATAATCTGAACCTTTACATGCTGATGCACCGAAACAACTTCTGCAGGATTACTAATATACCGGTCGGCCATCTGCGAAACATGGACTAAGCCATTTTCTTTTATTCCAACATCTACAAAAGCGCCAAAATTAGTGATATTAGTGACTATCCCAGGCAATTCCATCCCTATTCGCAAATCGGTAATAGTCTTTACGTTGGCATCAAATTCAAAAACCTTAATACCACTTCGTGGATCTCGACCAGGTTTTTCTAGCTCGTCCAAAATATCTGTCAGAGTAGGCAAACCAACTTTAGGAGTTATATACTTTTGTAAATCAATACTTTTCTTGAGTTCCTTATCGTGAATAAGCTCCTTCACATTCACATTCAAGTCTTTTGCCATCAACTCAACTATACCATAACTCTCAGGGTGAACTGCAGAATTATCTAACAAATGCTCTCCATCGGGAATACGCAAAAATCCTGCACATTGCTCAAAGGTTTTTGCACCCATCTTAGGAACTTTCATCAGCTGTTTCCGACTTTTAAAAGCTCCGTTTTCAGCTCTGAAGTCTACTATATTTTGTGCTAACTGTGGTCCCAAGCCTGAAATGTAAATCAGCAAATGCTTACTGGCGGTATTCAGATTTACACCTACTTTATTCACAGCATTTTCTACTGTCTGATCCAGCGCCTTTTTCAATTTTGCCTGATCAACATCATGTTGATACTGCCCTACTCCTATTGATTTCGGATCTATCTTTACCAACTCTGCCAATGGATCCATCAATCGACGTCCGATAGAAACTGCTCCACGCACAGTTACATCATAATCCGGAAACTCATCACGAGCTATTTTGGAAGCTGAATAAATAGACGCTCCATTTTCACTAACTACAAAAAGCTTCACTTCACGATCAAAAGCAGTACGTTGAATAAACTGCTCTGTTTCACGTCCCGCAGTTCCATTTCCAATGGCAATAGCCTGAATATCGTAGGCTTCCACCATCTTTTGTACCTTACGCATAGCCTGCGAGCTTTCATTAACTGGTGGATGCGGATAAATAGTCTCATTATGGAGTAAATTGCCCTGAGCATCCAGACAAACAACCTTACAACCGGTACGAAATCCGGGATCAATCCCCAATACACGTTTTTGTCCCAACGGAGGCGCTAACAATAACTGTCGTAGGTTTTCTGCAAATACCCGAATTGCTTCGACATCCGCTTTTCCTTTACTTTCAGCAGCAAACTCGGTCTCAATACTGGGTTTTAATAGTCGTTTATAAGCATCCGTTACAGCATCCGCTACCTGTTGAGATGCCTCAGTTTCACCTTTTACAAATATCCTGTCCAGTTTTTCCAAGCAACGATCATCATCTGGCGAAATATTCACACGCAAAAAACCTTCTGTCTCTCCTCTACGCATGGCAAGTAACCTATGCGACGAACAACGAGCCAGCTTTTCACTCATATCAAAGTAATCACGATATTTTTGAGCCTCTTCATCTTTACCTTTGATAAGTTTAGATGAAATAATAGCTTCACGCGCAAAAATCAAACGAACAGAATTACGCGCAGCTTCACTTTCATTAATCCATTCGGCCATAATATCGCGAGCGCCACTTAAAGCGTCAGCCACATTTTCAACATTTTCTTTTACAAACTGAGATGCCATACGCTCCACATCATTTGATTGTTGCTTCATGAGCATCTTGGCAAGAGGTTCCAGCCCCTTTTCACGCGCAATCTCAGCCCTTGTGCGACGCTTTGGCTTATATGGCAGGTAAATATCTTCCAACTCGGTAATATTCCAACAGTCGTCAATTCTGGCTTTCAATTCTTCAGTCAGCTTATTCTGCTCCTCTATCGATTTAAGTACTGCTAATTTTCTTTTAGCCAACTCGCACAATCTATCATACTGCTCTTTTGTATCACCTAACTGCACTTCATCCATACCATCAGTCATCTCTTTCCTATAACGACTGATAAATGGAATGGTAGCTCCTTCCAAAAACAATTGAATCGCATTTTTGACTTGCTTTTCAGAGAGTTGTAGTAAAGTGGCTATTATAGCTATAAATTTTGTTGGAATGCTGGTATTTTCGGAAGACATATAATATTAATTTGAAAGTAGAAACTCTGTACGGAAGATTATTTTTTTAGTGTAATATTTTAAAAATCAATTCTTTCATTAGATCTGCTTCATCAGTACTGGGATTATCGATTCCTTTATACCTTGCATCAGTTTCGCGAATAAATGAAATAATATTCATGGTCTTCCATGCCCCAAAGCTTTGAGCAGCTTTTTGGTAGTCTTTCACAAAATAAGGATTTATTTTTAATTCAGAAGCGACAGCAGACTGATTCTTATCTGGTAAATAATGATACAACATCAAATCACTGAAAAACTTAAACAATTGCGCCAATACCAAAACTAAAGGGTTCGATTTTTTATTTTCAGAAAAATAGCGGATAATCCGATTAGCTTTTAGCACATCTTTATTAATTAATGCAGCTTGTAATTCAAACACATTAAAATCTTTACTGATTCCAATATTTTTTTCAACTAGTTCTGGCGTTATTCGCTGGATATCGGCAGTTTTAGTTAGTACCAGCTTTTCTAATTCATTAACCAGTTTGCTTAAGTCCGTCCCTAAAAACTCTGAAAGCATTGCCACAGCCTTATCATCAATACCCACATTTTTCGACTTACAATACTTTGTAATCCAGGCACCAATCTCATAATCTCGCAATTTTACCGATTCATAAACAACCCCTACTTTGCCAATTTCCTGTATCCACTTTTTTCGCTTGTCTGGTGTTCCATACTTATAACAGAATACTAATATTGTGGATTTGAGAGGATTTGAAAGATAATGAATCAAATTATCCCATTCCTTAATCAATTGGGCTTCTTTGATTATCAACACCTGATGCGAAGCCATCATTGGATAACGCTTTGCCGCATTAATAACAGTTGCTATATCCACATCTTTGCCATATAAAATGGTCTGATCAAACTCTTTTTCTGTTTCAGCCAATACATTTCTTTGAATAAAATCAGAGATATAATCTATATAATACGATTCATCACCCATTAGAAAATATACGGGACTGTAATTTTTCTTTCTGAGATCAGTTAGAATTTGTTCGTATGTGAATTCTTGTTTGGCCACTTTGTCAGTTTTCTGTAATTTATTCGTTTCTATTCAAAACGTAAATGCTTGATTGTTTTACTATTATTCATTAAAGAAGAAAGTGATTTAATCCCAATCTTCAGGTGCTCTTCCACAAAATTTGTTGTTACTTTCTGATCGCTCTCTAAAGTTTTAATTCCATCTTCATGCATTGGCATATCTGAGATCAAAAGCAGAGCGCCAATAGGTATACTATTGTAAAATCCGACAGAAAAAAGTGTAGCTGTCTCCATATCAACCGCCATAGCACGTGTCAAACGAAGATACTCTTTAAAATTATCATCATGTTCCCAAACTCTTCTGTTTGTAGTGTAAACAGTACCGGTCCAATAATCTTTACCGAAGTCACGAATATTCGATGATACTGCACGTTGTAGACTAAAAGCTGGAAGCGCCGGAATTTCAGGGGGAAAATAATCATTTGATGTTCCTTCGCCACGAATAGCAGCGCTAGGCAAAATATAATCTCCATTTTTGTTTTTATCCCGCAATCCACCACACTTTCCAAGAAAAAGAACTGCACGAGGATTTACAGCAGATAAAATATCCATAATTATTGCTGCATTTGGACTTCCCATTCCAAAATTAATAATCGTTATGCCATTGGCTGAAGCATTGGGCATATTACCATCACGCCCTACTACAGGAACGTTATTCCATTCTGCAAAAAGCTCAACATAATTATTGAAATTAGTCAGAAGTATATAGTCAGTAAACTCATTCAAAGGCCTTTTCGTATATCTAGGAAGCCAGTTTTCTACGATTTCTTTTTTTGTTTTCATTCTTTTCAATATTAAATATTGTTTTTGTAACTTCGCCGTTATTTTCTTTGATACTAAGTATATCCTCTTAAAAAAAACTGGAAACAAAAATACTCAAAAATGTTGCAACTAAACCTACCTGAATACAAATTTAGAATAAAAAAGCAAGATGAAAAACTCTTTATTTTTGATTCACAGAGAAAAAGATATGTTTCACTTACACCGGAAGAGTGGGTTCGACAACACTTTATTCAATTTATGATTGAAGCGAAAGGTTATCCGGCAGCTTATTTAGCCATTGAAAAACAGCTAAATTTAAACGGAATGAAAAAAAGATGTGATGCCATACTATACGACAACACTGGGCAACCTATCATGATTATCGAGTTCAAAGCCCCTAATGTACTTATTTCTCAAGCTACTTTTGATCAGGTTGCAGTATACAATAGTAAGTTGAATGTTGATTTCTTTATGATTAGCAATGGGATTGAGCATTATTGCTGCCGCGTAAATACACAAACAGCCCGTTATGAGTTTTTTCCTGAAATTCCTCACTTCTCAGTACTACAAAGTAGATCCAGATAGAAACAGCTTCATAGCTGTACTTTAAACGCTATAATTTGTTATTATAAACTTTTCTTTTTTTACCAATAAGTTAAAAATAGATATTACAGCCAAACATTTAACCCTAAAAACAGCATTTTTATGTTTTAAAACATATATCTTTACATCGTCAATTAGAAATTATTCTATTATACAAATCTGATACAAGGAATACCCAATACAAAAATCACAAGGGAATTCTTTGTTTTTTTATTTATAAAGGTATAAGTATTTAGGTTTTAAAATTTAATTTTTGAAGGTTATGAAAAAGATTTTTAGTTTAGTTGTTATTTTGGTAGCATTGGGTACCAGCGCTTCTGCAGTAAATTCAAGTGATTACACTGTGTTTTACAAATTGAATAACGAAACTACATTCAATTCGCTAGTTCGTTATTTAGATGCCGATTACACGCAAGTAGATCAGTTGAAATATGTATTTTCTCTTACAGAAAACAAATTGAAATCGGCATTAAAAGCCGATAATGGAGTCGCTGCTGAAAAAGCGTTAAGATTCAATTTAGGCAATGCAAAATCAATTTTGAGCGATTCACAATACAAAAAGTACTTAACAGCATTGAATGTTACAATCAATCGCGAAAAAGAGACATTTATTGCCGAAAACAAGTAATTTAGTACATTATTCTTTGTCTTTAAAGGATGCTTTTTTCTTATTGAAAGCATCCTTTATTTTTTCTAGAGTTATCAGACTATATAGAAAATTGGATTATAATTAATAAAATCAACGGATTAGCTTTACATCAACCAACCTTTTACGCGTTCTGCTATCGAAGTCTTCCAAAGAAATACTGTCCCCCCTATTTAAAGAGTAACTTTTTGGATTCGAAAAATAACTTATTGTTGGAATTAGATGAAATTGAAAATGACCATTTAAAGCTCCCTTATACACGTACATCGGCAAATAAGATGCACTTGTAATAGTTTTATTGACTGTACTGATATTAATCTTGACCATTAAGCCTCCATTAGTATTCGGACCACGCTGATTTGAAATACAATTTCCCAAGGAATAAAATACCGGAACCGGTTTATGATTTTTATCAAACTGAATTTCTGCATTTTGGATTACATGTGGATGCGAACCTATAATCAGATTAATTCCATGGTTTACCAAAAACTTAGCAAGACTTTCCTGAATTTTATTTGAATGCAACTCATTTTCATTTCCCCAATGAATTGTCATAATCTTCAGATCTACACCTGATTTATCTGCCTTTTTAATATCACGAATAATCTCTAAGGTGTCAATATAATTAATCTTATTAGGTTTCACAGCTTTAATGTTGTTTGTACCGTAAGTACAATTTAATAAAGCTAACCTTACACCTTTTGATTCAAGTATCAAGGGATAAGAATTGTCACGCTGCTTTTCATCAATATAACTACCAACATGATATAGATTTCTCTTCTCTATTTGCTGAATTGTACGTTCAAGACCAACTTTTCCCCTATCTAAAATATGGTTATTAGCAGTCAATAACACATTAAACCCTACCTTTTTTAGCCCATCAAGCAACTCATCCGGACTGGAAAAATTTGGAAAACCATTAAAAGGCTTCCCGGCAATGGGCGCTTCTAAATTTGCAACTGCAAAAGTAGCTTTTTTTATATAAGGCTTAATTTCATGAAAGCAAGCATCATAATCATATGTTTTGGTAACAGAATTAAAAGCTGCATGAAATTGTGGTGAATGCCCCATTATATCTCCAACAAAAACAAGAGAAATTGACTCGCTTTTTCCCGACGAAAGAACTACATTGCCATAGTTATACAAGAAATCGTTGTATAAAAACAGAAAACCAACCAGTAGTAAATATTTTTTCATCGAATTTAGAAAAAGGTATCACGCAAATTTAGAGAATTTGTCGCAAAAAAACTGTACTTTTCAATACAAAGAAAAATTTTGATATAAAATCGAAAACCTTTCTCCCAAAATTAAATTTCCAGCGCACCAACAATATCACCAACAGATTGAAATCCATGACGATCTAAATAGTCATTAATTCCATCTACAACCTTAATAGAAACTGTTGGATCAATGAAATTTGCCGTTCCAACCTGTATTGCTGAAGCTCCAGCCAAAATAAATTCAATAGCATCGGCTGCATTCATAATACCTCCTAAACCTATTACAGGAATCTTTACAGCCCGTGCAACTTGCCAAACCATGCGTAAAGCAATAGGCTTAACTGCCGGTCCAGAAAGACCACCGGTAACAGTTGATAAAATTGGTTTTCGCTTTTCCGAATCAATAGCCATCCCTAACAATGTATTAATTAAAGATACTGAATCTGCTCCTTCAGCTTCAACAGCAAGCGCAATCTCTGAAATATCCGTAACATTCGGCGAAAGCTTGACTATAAGTTCTTTTTTATAGACCGTTCGCACAGCCTTAACCACCTTAGCAGCAGATGAACAACTTGTTCCAAAAGCCATTCCTCCTTCTTTCACATTAGGGCACGAAATATTCAATTCGATTCCAGGTATTTTTTCAAGTTCATTAAGCATTCGAGCCGCTTCCACATAGTCTTCAATAGTTGAACCTGATAAATTCACAAGTATATTTGTATCAATATCCTTTACAGTTGGATAGATATGGTTTATAAAATACTCTACGCCCTTATTCTGCAGACCTACAGCATTTAGCATACCAGATGGAGTCTCAGCCATACGTGGATAGGGATTACCCTGACGCTCGCGAAGTGTAGTACCCTTCACAAATATACCACCAATTCGTGAAAGATCCATAAAATCAGAAAATTCTGGTCCATAACCAAAAGTTCCTGACGCTGTCATCACTGGATTTTTCAATTGTAATTTACCAATATTGATATTTAAATTTGCCATTTCAACTTTGTAATATTAAAAACAGGTCCTTCTGTACACACACATAAATGCCCTTCCGTAGTATCAGTCACACAACACAAACAAGCTCCAATTCCGCAAGCCATAGTATTCTCTAGCGAGACTTCACAATTAGCTTTGATCTTAGCTGCGTAAGCAGCTACTGCTTTCATCATAGGCGTAGGACCACATGTATATATATAATCAAAATTAGAGCTGCTTAAGCATGAATGCTGAGTTACAAACCCACGTTCACCATATGATCCATCTTCTGTTGTAGTAAAAACATTTCCAAATCGCTCAAATTCTGAAATTTGTAATAAGTTAGTTTTAGAGCGTCCTCCAAGTAGAAAATTACATGTATACCCATGTTTATTTAAGTAAGCCCCCCAAAATAATAATGGAGCAATACCCACGCCACCACCAACTAATAAAATTTGCGAGTTCTTATCAACAGGTAACGTGAAGCTATTTCCAAGTGGAAAAACAAGATTACAAACATCTCCAGAATTAAGCTCACACAATTTTCGAGTTCCATCTCCAACCTTTTGAATCAACAGCCATAGCTCATTGGTTGTATAATCAACATAATGAATAGAAATTGGACGCCGCAAAAGAGTAGTGGGAGAATTATCAACACGTACTTCGGCAAATTGACCAGGTAAAATTTCGGGGAGTTTAACAGGTGAAGTCAGAATAAGAAGTGAATATTGATCACTTAGCTGCTTGCTTTCTTTTATGATTAAATCAAGCATATATTTCTTCATCATTATAATATATTATGTATTAGAATCTACATTAAACTAATACGAGTGAGGAAAAACAAATACTATGTGATGCAAAATTACATAATTATATCGGATTCATAAGACTAAAAACTTGCAGAAAGACTTAAATATTATTGAGCGAACAATACAATCAATGTGATTCAAATTCCTGAAACGTATTATCAGTGTAATACACTATAATTTTCCGCACCGATCTTTGTTTGGCTTCAATATGTTGCATAGAAGCAGAAATAAGCGGTTCTGTTACAACCGTCGACTGATTTTCTGAATTTGATATTACTTTTTGCTGAATGGAAGCAGAAGTTGATACATTTTTAGCCTCTAAAACCGGGTTTAAAACAGTTGATTTTGAGACATTTTCATCTATAGAATCGAATAAAGTAGGGGCCTGAGATTGCTTTTCTGTGCGATACATCGACCCAACACCCAAAATAAGCCAATCTGAGCTCACTGTCCGGAATCGATTCAGGATTTTTTTTAATACATCTAAACTCGGATTATTTCTACCATTTAAAATATGAGATAGAGTAGAACCTTGAATGCCTATTTCAGCAGCAAATACAGCTGAATTCATTTCTTCTTGCAGCATAATCTTTTCAATCCTTTCTTTTTCATCCATAATACATGATATTTATGTGAATAGTCTATATTTAAATACTTCACAAAGATATGTGAAATGTTTCACATATGCAAACAGACAACAAATGTGATATATTACATAGGTAACATTACACATGTAAATTACTGCATGAAAAATATAATATCAATAGTGAATTATATTTTCATTATAAATAAGGTATATATGCATATATATTAAACTGATAGTTTATATAAATATAAATACTATATATGTATATATAAGTATTCTGATTATTATATATTTATAGTTCAAAATATATATAAAATAGTCATTTAGACCATTATATTATAAATGTAACACCTAGACTGAATATATAAATAAGATATTATTAGTATAATACTGATTTTATGTACTATATATGCATATTGGTGCATTTAAATATAGATTTACAAAAGTAAATTCACTCTGGTAAAAATGTAAACAAAAATTGATTTATAAACAAAACAGTTGTAATTTGATCAGAACATTCGTCTATATACATTTGTAAAATCTCATTGATTATTTACAATTACATTAGTGAATTACATTTGTAATCACTGAAAATGAAATTAGTCAGAAAAGCAGCCAGAAAAATTATAAAATTGAGAGAAGGATGAAGGGGAGAATTACTGCAATCTACCAACCTCGGTAGAAAGTTCTAATATAATTTACAAAGAAAGCCTAGAAGCTATATTGATCTAACTTTCGCCTTTCAATTCACTTAAATATATAATTGATTATACTTTACAGTCTTTGAAATAGACATTAAATCAAAATAATTCAATCAGTTATAAAGATCAACAAGCGCTGAGAATTGAATATTTAAATCTTGCTGTAAAATGGTACAGAAAAATAGATTCTGAAGCAAAAAAGGAGAGCCCGAAATTTAATTTCGGGCTCTCCTTTTTTGAAATAAAAATTATGTCTTTTAATCTTCTGATACAGGTGCAACACCAGCTAATTCCTGATCAACTAAAATACGACCACAATATTCGCAAACAATAATTTTCTTACGAAGACGAATATCCAATTGGCGTTGAGCAGGAATTTTATTGAAACATCCACCGCAAGCATCGCGTTGAACATAAACAACTGCTAAACCATTACGGGCATTTTTACGAATACGTTTAAACGCCGCCAACAAACGAGGCTCAATAAGTAATTCTATCTCTTTAGCGTACTCACGAAGTCTTTCTTCTTCTTGTTTTGTTTCCGAAACAATTTCGTTCAACTCCCCTTTTTTCAAATCTAAATCCAATTTACGTTCAGCTAAATGTTCAGCTGTAGTTTTTTGGTCAGCTTGTTTGGTTTCAAGAGCAGCGGTGTACTCGCGAATACGTTTTTCACACAGTTCAATCTCCAGTGTCTGGAATTCTATTTCTTTCGAGAGATTATCATATTCCCGATTGTTGCGTACATTGTCTTGCTGTTCTTTGTATTTCGCAATTTTCATACGAGATTCTTCAATCTCAACTTTTTTACTTGCAATCGTAGCAACAACTTCCGCAATTTCAGTTTCGAAGTTTTCCATACGGGTATTTAAACCTATAATCTCGTCTTCTAAATCCTGAACCTCCAAGGGGAGTTCGCCACGTAAAATTTTAATTTCGTCTATTTGAGAAACTGCTTTTTGAAGTTCGTAAAGTGCTTTTAGTTTTTCTTCAACGGTGATTTCTTTCTCTGCTTTTAATTCTGTAGCCATATTGATTACAAATAATTTATGGGGTTGGTTTTACTGTCTGAAATTTGGACTGCAAATGTAGGCATTTTTTTCGTAATTATCTCATAAAAAATGTCTTTTGTGAACTGCTCGCTTTCAAAATGTCCAATATCGGCTATTAAAATCCGATTTTGAGCATCGAAAAATTCATGATATTTAATATCGCCTGATATGTATATATCGGCATTAGCTGCAATTGCATCAGGAATAAATGAACTACCAGAGCCACCACAAAGAGCCACCCGCTTTATTTTTCGTCCAGATAAGTCTGTATATCTAATAGTTGACAGATTAAATATTGCTTTAAGCCGATTCAAAAAAGTCAATTCATCTTCTGCATTTTCCAACTCACCAACTATGCCCGCTCCTACCTCATTCCAAGAGTTTTTTAATGGAATAAAATCAAAAGCCGGCTCTTCGTAAGGATGTGTTTTAATTAAAGCATTGAGGACTTTTAACTTCAAATATTCGGGTAAAATCACTTCAAGTCTGGTCTCTGGCTCCGAATGCAACTCATTAATATTTCCTACAAAAGGATGAGCATTTTCGTTAGCCCGAAAGGTGCCTAAACCTTCGGCATTAAAACTACATGAATCGTAATTTCCTATATGCCCCGCTCCTGCTTCGAAAAGTGCTTGCCGAACTTCGGATAAATAATGCAGGGGAATATAAGTGATCAACTTTATTAAAGCGTCCTCTTTAGGTTGAAGAATTCGGAGATTTTTCAATCCTATTTTTTCAGCCATTTTTCCACTTACACCCGATAATACATTATCTAAATTAGTGTGTGCGGCATAAATAGCAATATCGTTTTTAATAGCTTTTATTACGCAACGCTCTATTTCATTTTTACCAATGATGCGTTTTAGTCCTTTGAAAATAAGAGGATGATGCGAAATTATCAGATTGCATTTTTTCAGAATAGCTTCTTCAATTACTTCTTCAGTAATATCGATACAAACCAGGGCTGACGTAACTTCCATTTGTGAGCTACCAACAAGAAGCCCTGCATTATCGTAACTTTCCTGCAACGACAATGGAGCAACTTCTTCAATAAGTTCACAAACATATTTTACAATCATATAATTTACAACTATTTATAGATTAAATAAGTTCACAATTATTTAGCAGCAGCCACAGCTTCTTCTTTTTCTTCCAGTGTAAAGTCAGTAATTTGAGCGTTGATCAAAATGTTATACCAAGACAGCAATTTGCGGATATCGCTTGGATACACACGATCGCGATCAAAGTCCGGTAAAATTTCGCTCATGTAGCTACGAAGTTTATCGTTATCGGACTTAGGATCGATAGAACAAAGAGCACCGTTTTCTTTTTCTTTCAATTTTTCAAGAACCAAAGCCAACTGAACTTCGGCTGTTTCGGTAAAAATTGCAATATCTCCTAGCGATACAACTTTGTCTTTTGTGTAAGCAGGAATTCGTTTTCCATCTACTAAAGATTCAACAATTAGCATGTTCTTAGCTTGGGATACCAATTTGAAAAGTCCTGGTTTACCCGGAAATGATAAAATTTTCTTCAACATAATTTTAGTCTATTCATAATTTGAAATTTATAATTCATCATTCAAGACGTTACTTTTCTGAACGAATTACAAATTGTATTTTTATTTAATTTTAAACGCTGCAAATATAATATCAATTCTTCAATTTTCACGAACAAATGGTGAATTATGAAGTTTGAATTATGAATTGTGTGAGTTCTTTAAGTTTAATTTTCCCTTCGTAAATAGCTTTACCGGTAATAACCGCGGGAACAGATGCTTCGTGCAACAATTCAATATCGCGCACAGAACTAACTCCACCACTGGCGATCAGATACATGGTTGGTTCTGCTTCTAACATTTTTTTATAGAGCTCCAGTGCCGGACCTTGCAACATACCGTCTTTACTGATGTCAGTACAAATTACTTTGCTGATTCCCTGATGAAGATAATTTTTTATAAATGGAAGCAGCTCCAACTCCGTTGTTTCGAGCCAACCGCCAACGGCAATTTTTTCATCCTTAACGTCGGCTCCTAAAATAATTTTTTCTCCGCCAAATTTAGTAATCCAGGAAGAAAACACATCCGGATTTTTAACTGCTATGCTCCCACCCGTTACCATGCTGGCTCCACATTCGAAAGCAATTCGCAAGTCGTCATCCGATTTTAAACCACCGCCAAAATCGACGACCAAGTCGGTGCCGGAAGTAATACGTTCGAGCACTTTATGGTTTACAATATGATGCGCCTTAGCTCCATCCAAATCTACCAGATGCAAACGGCGGATACCGGCATCGGCAAACATTTTGGCCACTTCCAACGGATTTTCGTTGTAAACTGTTTTCTGAGCATAATCGCCCTGCGATAGGCGAACGCATTTTCCATCAATCAGATCGATGGCGGGAATAATTTCAATCACTATTGGATCACAGATTTATGAGTTACTACAATTAGTTACGAGTTACGAATTACAAGATTATAGATATGAGATATGAGATACAAGTTACAAGAGTTTACCTGCAAATTGATATTCAAAAAACAGATATCAAATTAAATACCTGCCGGTATCATGTAAATTAACTCTACTTTCTTTTGAATTATAGCCGAAGAAAGATTGAACAAAAGTACTAAAAAAGGAAGGAAACAGCAAATTGAATATGGATGCCGGCACGCCTGTACTTATAAAGCGGTTAGTCCTGAATTTCTAAAATAAGTTGAGAATGAGCTTATCCATCGACACAAAATGAATATATTTGCAACTTATTTAAAATTCAATGATCAATCAGGTATGGGATTAGACTTAATCGAGATTTTGAAAATTGCTCCGGCTGCAGTGATAGGACTTACAGTTCATGAGTTTTCACATGCTTACGCCGCTTATAAACTGGGTGATAGCACAGCCAAAGATGAAGGTAGGCTTACTCTAAATCCGTTAAAGCATATTGATTGGTTGGGGTTCTTTTTAATTGTAGTTGCCGGATTTGGGTGGGCTAAACCCGTAACTTTCAATCCCAATAATTTAAAGAATAAACATCACGATGAAATTCTGATATCAATAGCCGGACCAATTTCTAATTTCATTCTGGCTGTAATTTTCTTTGTCGTTGCACGACTGCTTTACTTTGTTGATTCTGTGAGTGCAAGCACAATTGGTCTTGCAACAATTCAGCTGTTAGTGCTTTGGGGCGTAATTAATTTCGGCTTATTTGTTTTCAACCTGATTCCCATTCCACCGCTGGATGGTTCACATTTGTACTTGACTTATGTAAAGGATATTAACCCCAAATTAATGATGAATATGTACCGATGGGGAACTTTCGCTTTATTCGCTATTATTATTGCTGAAAACAAATTCAACTTCAATATTCTTCACATTTCTGATTTAGTAAGTGCTATTACTTCCTTCTTTTTCAGACTTCTGAATTTCAACTAAAGACCAAACTATAGCAAAAAAAGCTTAATCTGCATCCACACAAAAAATTTCGTGAGGATACAAATTAAGCCGCGCAAATTAAAGAAGAAATTGCTTATTCGAATTCCGATATTGTTCTCTTAATTATCTCGATACATTCCATCAATTGCTCTTCGGTCATGACCAATGGCGGTGCAAACCGAATGATGTTAGTATGCGTTGGTTTGGCGAGCAATCCGTTGGCTAGTAATCGGAGGCAAACTTCCCAAGCCAGGTCTTTATGACCTTCATTGTTAATTACCAAAGCATTCAGCAATCCTTTTCCGCGAACAAAAGAAGCGATGGCGGATGTTTCGCAAAACTGCTTCATTTCTTTCCGGAAAATTTCACCTAAAAATGCAGCATTCGCAGCCAGCTTTTCATCGCGAATAACTTCCAGTGCCGAAATGGCTACTGCAGCTGCAATCGGGTTTCCACCAAAAGTAGAACCATGCTGTCCCGGATGGATGACATCCATAATTTTGCAGCTCGACAATACAGCCGAAACCGGATAAGCTCCACCCGACAAGGCTTTTCCGAGAATAAGAATATCGGGGTGAATATCTTCGTAATCGCAAGCCAACAATTTACCGGTGCGGGCAATTCCGGTTTGAACTTCATCGGCTATAAAAAGCACATTGTGCTGGCGACAAAGATCGTAGCATTTTTTCAGATATCCATCGTCGGGGACATAAGCTCCGGCTTCGCCCTGAATAGGCTCAACCAAAAAACCGGCGATGTTGGGGTTGGAAGCCAGCACTTTTTCGAGCGCATTAGCATCGTTGAACGGAACGACAATAAATCCGGGCGTAAACGGTCCGTAATTATTATAAGCATCGGAGTCAACAGAAAAGGAAACAATGGTGGTGGTTCGTCCGTGGAAATTATTTTCGCAAACCACTATCTGTGCCGCATTCTCAGGCAATCCTTTTTTCTCGTACGACCATTTTCGGCAAAGCTTGATGGCAGTTTCCACCGCTTCGGCACCGGTATTCATGGGCAACACTTTTTCGTAACCAAAATAGTGCGTCACAAATTCCTCGTATCGACCGAGCTGACTATTGTAAAAAGCGCGCGAAGTAAGTGTCAGTTTTTGAGCTTGTTCAACCAACGTACCGATAATCTTCGAGTGGCAGTGCCCCTGGTTGACGGCCGAGTAAGCCGACAAAAAATCGAAATACTTTTTTCCATCCACGTCCCAAACATATACGCCTTGTCCCCGTTCGAGTACAACGGGAAGCGGATGATAGTTGTGAGCACCATAATTATTCTCAAGATCCATCAGTTGTGGAGCAGTAAGTTTTGTATTGTTCATAATAAGTTATTTGCCCCCTAAATCCCCATTGGGACTTAAAGGTTAGTTAGTATTTAAAAAATTTCGGCCATCATACAGCGAACACTTCCGCCTCCTGTTTTTTCGATGGTTGGAATAGAAATAACAATCAGTTCGTTGTACAATTCCATGCGTTTGATTTGTTGTTCGGTCAGAGAATCGAAAGCGGCTTGCGACATAACCAGGAATTTCTCGCCTTCTTTGTTCTGAAGCTGAAGCATATTGCCCGCAAAAGCATGCATCTGCTCTTCAGAGATGGAAATTATTTCTTTTTCGCATTTTTCCAAAGACTCGATCAGCGTTTGTCGCTCATCGATATTATCGATACTGTCGGTACAAACTACGGCATACCCATCGGCTACGCTAAGCATTACGTTGGTATGGTAAATGGGTAAACGCTTACCGCCAACAGTTTGACAGGCAAAAAAGTAAACCGGTGCGAAACCGAAAGTTTCACAAAATTGCAGAAACACAGACTTGTCGGTACGATCGGACAAAGCGGCGTAAGCTATCTGATGGACGCGATCGAAAATCATGCTGCCGGTGCCTTCGAGATATAAATCCTGATTTTCCCAAAAGCTGAAATCGCTCAGGTTATTGATAACCAACCCATGCCCTTCGAGAATCCGGAGAATATCATCCCGACGTTCGCTCCGGCGATTGGGCGCAAACATGGGATACAAAATCACCTGACCACCTTCGTGAAAAGAAATCCAGTTGTTCGGAAAAATGGAATCGGGCGTATGCGGTTCGGGGGTATCTTTCACCACCAATACTTCAATACCTTTGGATCTAAGTTGATTAACCATTCGGTTAAACTCCGCCAGCGCCTGATGTTGAAGATCGGCATCCGAGGCATTCCCTTTTTGCTGAAAATAATTATTCGCAGCCGTTTGATCGTTGAACCCAAATGCAATGGGTTCAATCATCAGAATAGTATGAGCTGTTTGTTTTAGCATAAAATTCGGTCTAAATTATTAATCATCAATTCTTACCAGTGGTAAGGTGGAGCACCGCAGCAGTCCTCCCATTTTTGAGATTTCGTAATAAGGCACACGTTCCACCGTAATGCCCCAATTATTTTCCAGGTGATTGTTCAGCCGGATGAAACGTTCTTCGGACACTACCACCGTGGGCGAGATGGAAAAAATATTGCTATTCATGTGATACATCTCTTCCTGCGTAATTTCAAATATATTTTGCAGTCCAAACATATCGATCAACATGTTGAAATCTTGTTTGTTGGAAAAACCATCTTTGTAAAGAATCAACTTGTCAGACCCAACGGGCATAAATGCGCAATCGAGGTGCAACACTCCCTGACGCGGATCGGTATCGTGCTTTTTAAGTTCGATGGGAACAAAGTTTTTTTCAGGAATAATTTCCTTCAAAAAATTGAAAGCATACAAATTGGTCCGCGCAGTTTTAAACTGAGGATAATCCGGTTGCGTGTAAAGTCCCACAAAAACCGTGTCGTTCATCAGCACCACATCGCCCCCTTCTACGTGAGCCTTTTCAGGCAAATTGTAAATTTTGTTATAAGCAATCTGATCATAGATCACTTCATAAGCTTCCTTTTCATCTTCGCGATCAGGAATAATATTAGAATTAATGATTTTATCATCAATCACAAAGCCCACATCGCGAGCAAAAACCTGATTACAATTTTCGAGTGTCCAGGGGCGAAACACCTGAACATTATATTTCAGCAGCACTTTTTCAAATGCACTCATTTCTTTGTAGATAGCTTCTTCGGTGGGGTAAACACCCAACGAAATAGTTTCGTATGATTTAGCATCAAAGCTTTGGTCGAGAGTTGGTACCCGACCGATAGAGCCGGGTTGACCCAGCACAACAGCCTGTAAGGTGGACGTTTCGTTTTTTACGTTCAGATTCATTGTTGAAAATTTTAGGCAAAGATACGACTCCAAAGCAGAAAAAAATATTTTTTGTTGTTAAAGTGCATAAATATCAATTACACCAACTAAAGACACCGAACTACAAGAATAACTAACAAAATATAGTATAAACAGAGTCTTGTTATAATCAGATAGCATTTCATTGAAGCTTATATGTAATTTTAAATGTAGTATTGAAAATATTTTTTCCGAATAAATCGTATTTTTCGGAGGTTATTAAAACGGAATTCAGATTGAAATTAACTAGTTAATATGCTATAAAACATAAAATAGCAATTCAAAAACGCAAGCTTATTAAAATGAAAAATATTCTTGATAATTTCGATTTTCAAACAAAAATAATTTCATATCTTTGGGCTTTATTATAACAATTATTGTCACAAAAAGAATTTAATATACAAATAAAATAGACTGAACGAACAAACGGAAACAACGGTGCCCGAAGAAAATGGATCGAAACAAGTATTACAAAATTCGATATTTAAAGCCGAAGCCTTGAACAACGAATCTTGAAACCCTAATTAATCGGCCGCCTATCAGATGATTGATTTCTGAACTGAAATAGTTAAGCGGATGCCTCGGACGATTGATTTCTTAATGTGAGTAGTTAAGCGGACCCCTCGGACGATCGATTTCTTAATGCGGGTAGTTAAGAAGACCCCTCGGACGATCGATTTCTTAATGCGAGTAGTTAAGAAGACCCCTCGGACGATCGATTTCTTAATCAATATCGATGATCCGACCCCTCGGACGATCGGTTTGGAACGCCAAATATTCCGGAGATTTTTCAGAAAAATACTTCAGTCTCATGACTCGCAACTTGAAACTAAATATTTATAAATAAAAAAACAACCATCTAAAAAAATTATTATGAATAAAGTTATTGAATTCGGGATGTCGCGTCCCAACAATGTAGAGCACTACAAAATTATGAACGACGTTGTGGATGTACTTGATCGTCATACTACTGACGGTCTTGGTGTAGACAATGAAGTAAAAGAACTGAAAAAATGTGTGGCTGACGAAGGCGAGGCACTAAACCTCCCCCGGGGAAATGATTTCACCGAAGATAAAAATCAAGCAAGTGAGAAGCTAAAACTGACGGTTGATGGTATTGATGATCAGATTAACAGCGGACTAAATCATTACGAACCTCAGGCTAAAGCGGCTTTCAAACGGCTAAAAACTCTGTGGGATGCTAACTCTGAAATTAAATTGAAGGCAACCAACCCCAAGGAAGGTGCTTTGAAAAAGGTATTGGTAGAATTTAAGGGAAATTATAAAGCCGATGTAATCGCTGCCGGCATTCAGGGCTGGGTGGATACACTGGAAGCGGATTATGCTGCTTGCCTGAATTTAGAAGTTAAGTTTGATACGGCAAGCCAGAGTAAAACAAAACTACGTTCGAAGAGTGCACGAAAAGCAACTGATGCATGGTACTTTAAAATTATTGAAATTATAAACGCGCTGATCGTTGTGAATGGTGATGCGAAGTATGCCGCCTTTGTGAACGAACTGAACGAACGGCTGAAATGGCACAACAACAGCCTTGCCATTAGGAAAGCCGATCGCAAAGATGATGATGAAAGCAATGAAACAAAATAAATAGTTACGAGTAAATAGTTGCAAAAGCAAGCGACTGCATTTTATTTTCAGAAAACGCACTGTAAAAAATTACTGTTTACTCAATAAAACCCCGAAGCAAACGATATTCCGACTTCGGGGTTTCTTATGTAAAGAAAATAATTTTCATTATAAATGTCACTTCATGGCCGCTTATAAAAACATTTTTTTCATGCTTTGATCAGGAAAAACAAGGTATATTTGCAAAAACAAAAGATCTGCCAGAACATGTCAGAATGTTATGCAAAAAATTTCTCTCCCCAAAAAAACAAATAGATGAATCAGGAAACCACAGAGCAAACGATAAAGCAATTGGAGCGCAATAATTTTGATGTGTTTTTAGCTGAAAATGCAGAGGATGCCAAACACATTTTCGAAACAAAAATAATCCCGACCCTGGAATTCAGCACCGCCTCGTATGGTGACTCTATGACCATGCATACCACCAAGGTACTTGAAACGCTTAAGAATATTCCATCGGTAGAGTTTATCGACACTTTCGACGCCAATGATAGCAGAAAAGAACAAATGCTTAATAAAAAACGGGCATTAACGGCCGATTTATTCATCACCGGAACAAATGCTATCACGCTTAACGGGCAGCTGGTAAATCTGGACATGGTTGGCAACCGGGTGACTCCTATCATTTTCGGGCCACGAAATGTCGTACTATTTGTGGGAGTCAACAAGATTGTAAAAAATCTGGATGAAGCTTTTAAACGAGTGAAAATGATAGCCCCACTGAATGTTCGCCGACACAAAGAGATGAAAACTCCCTGCCAGGTGACGGGTATTTGTCACGACTGCCAAAGCCCACAACGAATTTGTAATTCGTGGACTATCATTGAAAAATCATATCCGCCTAAACGCATTAAAATCGTACTAATCAATCAAGAGTTGGGACTGTAAAAGTTCTGATTCAGCTTCAACAAGCATATTAACCTTTTTCAAATTCAGACTTATATGAAATCTAAAACAAATCAGAGAATCACCAGCCTACTATTTTGTCTGTTGCTGCTGTCGATTTTTACGTCAAGCACTGCTGCGCAAAATTTTCCGAAAGTAAGAGTGGATGCCGATAAACGTAATTTTGTGAGTCCCGCCATTGAAGAAAAAATCAAACAAATGCAGTCGGTCATCAAAGATCCTGAACTGGCGTGGATGTTTGGAAACTGCTTCCCCAACACGCTCGATCGGACGGTGACTTTTACTCAAAAAGACGGTAAACCGAATACCTTTGTTATCACCGGCGACATTTACGCCATGTGGCTGCGCGACAGCTCGGCACAGGTTTGGCCTTATATGCCCTACATGAAACAAGACCCGGCGTTGCAACAACTGATTGCCGGTGTCATTAATCGTCAAACGGAATCTGTACTTATTGATCCCTATGCCAATGCATTTAATATGAACAAAGAAGGTGGCATGTGGATGAGCGATAAAACCCAGATGCGCCCCGAACTGCATGAGCGCAAATGGGAAGTAGACGGTCTGTGTTACGTTATCCGGCTGGGGTATCACTATTGGAAACTAACCAACGATGCTTCGTGTTTCGACAACCGGTGGTTGGATGCTATGAAGCTGATTGTAAAAACATTTAAAGAACAACAACGCAAAACCAATCAGGGTCCCTACAGCTTTATGCGCCAAACCGAACGAGCTATTGATACACAGTTTGGCAACGGTTATGGCAATCCGGTTCGCCCTACGGGAATGATTTGCTCCGCCTTTCGTCCGTCCGACGATGCCACCATTTACGGCTACCTTATTCCTTCCAATTGTTTCGCCGTAGTGTCACTTCGCCAATTGTCGGAAATGGTGAAAAGTATTAAACAAGACGAAGCCTTTTCTGCTGAATGTGCTGCTCTGGCTGCCGAAGTAGATAGCGCGATAAAAAAATACGCCATTGTAAATCACCCGAAATACGGAAAGATATATGCTTTTGAAGTGGATGGTTACGGTAACAACCTGATGATGGACGATGCCAATGTGCCTTCATTATTATCGCTGCCTTATCTGGGTTACGGTTCTGCGAATGACCCTGTCTACAAAAACACCCGCAAGTATGTGTGGAGCAACGACAATCCTTATTTCTACAGTGGTAAAGCAGGTGAAGGCATAGGTGGTCCTCACGTGGGTGTAGATATGATCTGGCCTATGTCCATCATTATGAAAGCACTTACATCCAACGATCCCGCCGAGATTAATGCTTGCATACAAACGCTGAAACGTACGCATGCCGGTACCGGTTTCATGCACGAGACATTCAACAAAGACGATCCCGCCAATTTTACCCGCTCGTGGTTTGCCTGGGCCAATACCTTGTTTGGCGAATTGCTTATCAAAACGGAAAAGTAGAGACAACGCATCCCCCTGTAGAGACAAGGCATGCCTTGTCTCTACAGGAAGGACGTTATTTTCCGTTTCAGATTCTGTTTCAAAAACAGAACTAACGCCAACCCAATGAAGACAACAAACATACAAAATGGGAAAATCCACCTCATGCCGGCCCATTCGGCAACTACCCCGACCAATGGACCGGTAATTCCGAGCGAAATATCAATAAACAAACCGTAAGCTGCCAAAGCAGACCCTTTATTGGAAGAAGAAACCAGCTTTACAGCTTCTACCCCTAAAGCCGGAAAGACCAGCGAAAAACCAAAACCTGTAATGGCCGCACCAACAACTGCAAACCACACATTGGCAGGTATAGAGATAAGTGCAAGTCCGACAATCTCTGTTATAAAACAGGCAATACACACAATGATCCCACCACGCATTTTTATAGAATTGCTAAAAATAAGCCGTGCAAAAATAAAGGTAATTCCGAACACTGTAAGACTGAATTCACCATTAGTCCAGTGCATATAATCATAATACAAAGTGATAAATGACGATATTGAGCCAAAACCAATGCCGCCCAACGCCAAACAAATACCATACGGAAGTACCTTTTTCAGCACTTTGAAGAATGGCTGTGGAGCTTCGGTTGTCTGAGACTTCAAGGCTCTTTTTCGTTTAGCCAGAAAAAAGCCTATCAAGGAAATACAAATAATGAGTCCGGCTACACCCTCAATACCCACATACCGTTGTAAGAGTACACCCAGCGGAGCGCCGATAGCCATGCCGCCATAACTGGCAATGCCGTTAAACGAAATAGCCGTTCCGGTATGCTGATCACCAACTTCGAGCATGGCCCAGTTGATAGGACTTGCCCCAATCATGCCTTCGCCACAACCGGCAATCAAGCGGGTAAGCACCAATACAGAAAGACACAATACCGGACTTGCCTTACACTCAATAGCTATAAACAATAATACCCCACTCAATGCAAAGCAAATCATACTAGTGAGAGTTGCAGGCTTAGGACCTTTTTTGTCGACTATCTTACCGCCATACCCACGCATAGAAAAAGTAGTAAGATACTGAAGACTAATAACGACTCCGGCAATAATAGCATTAAATCCCAAGGTTTTGGTGATAAATATAGGCAATACAGCTAATGGCAGACCAATATTGGTGTAACCCAGAAATGTCAGTAGCACATAACCTACAATTTTGCGGTTAATTTTATTAGGAACAGGTTTATGAATTGTTTCTTCCATTCAGGATTATTTAAAATAAGGACAAAAGTACTTGTTTTCTTCCGAAATATGTTTTACAGCATGTTTTAAAAGAATATAAAGCTATTCCTGTTAGAATAGAGCCCTTGTTCATGTTCTGTTTATTGAAATTCAAAGACTGGCTTTTATCTATAAAACAAAACCCCATAAAGCACTAAGCCAAATGGGGTTTGAGGAAATAAATGAGAAAAAAGATTATGCAACTTCTACTTCGGGCAAGAACAACTTCATGTCTTCGTCCACGCTTCCGATAGGTGCAATTCCAAAGTTCTCAACAAGCACTTTAGCTACATTAGGCGACAGAAAAGCCGGTAATGTTGGCCCGAGGTGAATATTTTTCACTCCCAGATAAAGTAAAGCGAGTAATACAATAACTGCCTTTTGCTCATACCAGGCAATATTATAAGCTATGGGTAAGTCGTTAATGTCATTGAGTTCAAAAACTTCTTTAAGCTTCAAAGCAATCATTACCAACGAATAACTATCGTTGCATTGTCCGGCATCGAGTACCCGTGGAATACCTCCTATATCACCCAAGGGCAATTTGTTGTAACGATATTTGGCACAACCGGCGGTCAGAATCACGGTGTCTTTCGGCAATTGTTCGGCAAATTCGGTATAATAACTACGACCTTTCATCCGCCCATCACAACCGGCCATCACGAAGAATTTACGGATAGCTCCCGATTTTACAGCATCAACCACTTTATCGGCCAGGGCAAATACCTGCGCATGAGCAAATCCACCAATAATTTCACCGGTTTCTATTTCGGTAGGTGCAGCAAATTGTTTGGCATGTGCAATCAATGCTGAGAAATCTTTAGGTTGACCGCCCTGCCCCTCTTCAATATGTTTGAAACCGGGAAAGCCTGACGAACCTGTTGTATACACCCTGTCGGTATACGTAGCTGTGCTTCTTGGCGGAACAATGCAGTTGGTGGTAAAGAGAATCACACCGTTGAAAGTTTCAAAATCAGTCACCTGACTCCACCATGCACCGCCGTAGTTACCCACAAAGTGGCTATACTTTTTGAACGCCGGATAATAATTTGCGGGAAGCATTTCGCTGTGAGTGTATATGTCTACGCCCGTTCCTTCGGTTTGTTTCAGCAATTCTTCCATATCCTTCAGGTCGTGACCGCTAATGAGAATACCCGGATTGCTGCGCACACCCAGATTTACCTTCGTGATTTCCGGATTACCAAACGAAGTGGTATTGGCTTTATCAAGCAATGCCATTACGCTCACACCATATTTGCCGGTTTCGAGTACCAAAGCAGTCAGTTCATCAGCCGAAAGACCATCATTAGTAGTTGCCACGAGTGCACGCTGAATAAACGGATGCACTTCGGCATCATTGTAACCAAGGTTGTTGGCATGCTCAACATAAGCCGCCATCCCTTTCAAACCATAGATAACCAGTTCGCGAAGCGAGCGAACATCTTCATTTTCGGTAGCCAGCACACCTACTTCTTTGGCAATAAGCTCCATTTCAGCAGCCGTAACAGCTGTCCAGGTAAGCAACTCCGTTTTTTCGAGCTCTACCTTATTCTCCAGCAGAGTAGATTTCAGTTGAGCACGGAGTTTAAACCCATCGCGAATGCGATTCACAAAACGTTCGTAATCGAAATTAGCATTGGTGATAGTCATAAACAGACTGTCGGTGATAAAAAGATTGGCTTCCTCGTTCTCTATGTTCAACGTACGCAGAGCCTGAGTATAATGAGACAATCCCTTTAGTTGATAAATCAGTAAATCCTGCAAAGCAGCTACTTCGGGTGTTTTTCCGCAAACTCCCTTAATCTCGCATCCGGTACCTTTGGATGCTTCCTGGCATTGAAAGCAAAACATGTTCATAATGTATAATGATTAATTGTTACCCTTAACCCCTAAAGGAAGACTGAAGAACCCCCAGCCCCTAAAGGGGAGTAAGAGATGTTAGTATAATTTGATAACTTAATATTGATTTATTGTAAAGACTAAAGTAATTTTGTTCCCCTTTAGGGGGTAGGGGTAGTTCACACCCACTCTTCTTTTATAATATCGCCCTTTACTCCCACTACGACAAGCTTTAGAGGAATTTTGCGACCTGCTTCAGCAACGGCTTTTTGTGCCAGTCTGAACAAACCTCCACAACAAGGAACTTCCATAATTACCACAGTCAATGTATTAATTGATGAATAAATAATCATGTTTTTCAACTTCTCAACATACATTTCCTGATTTGAATCGAGTTTGGGACAAGCAATAGCCAGTATTTTCCCTGACAAAAAGCGATTATGAAAATCGGCAAAACTATAGGCCACACAATCTGCCGCCAACACTACGTCTGCCCCTCTGAAGTATCCCGCTTCCGGATTCAGCAAATGAAGTTGTACCGGCCACTGACATAGTTGAGAAGGCGACTGTACATCAGCCGAAGCCATTTTAAAAGCCTGTGGAGCAGCCGGAGCAAATGACATCTCACGACTTCCCGGGCAGCCACCACTATGACTCTGTTGTACTGCCGATGCGGGTTTCGAAGCGCATCCGGCTCCACCATGATTGTGCACCTGTGCAAAATCCAGTTGAACACCATTAGCTCTCAGATAACTCACTCCTTGTTTTAAATATTCTATTTCGCCGTGATCTTTCAGATGTTTCAGGTGAGCAATAATGGTTTTCTCGCCCTTCGGAATCATGCGCTCAATGGTAGCAATTTCATCATAAGCTTCGGCTTCACGTTCTTCAAGCGTGATAGCTCCTACCGGACAATCACCGATACAAGCCCCCAAGCCGTCGCAAAACAATTCGCTAACCATACGCGCTTTACCATCTATCATCTGAAGTGCACCTTCATGGCAACCGCTCACACAAGCTTCGCAGCCATTGCAAAGCTCTTCGTCTATTTTTATTATTGTTCTTTTCATATTTTACTCACTTTGTTCGTGTTATTAGCTGCGTGATATTATTCACTTCGTTCATGATATTAGCTGCGCGATATTTGCCTTCGGCGTTATTATTCACTTCGTTCATGATATTAGCTATGCTATATTATCCATTCGGCGAAGCCAAATAACTACGAATATCAGCGAAGCAAATATCGCCCGAAGGGCTAATAACAGCGCAGCGTAGTTTACTTTATCATTGTCAGCAACATTTTAAATTGCTCAACAGCTACCACTGCATGCCGAACGTTGGCAGGCATGATAATACTTTCGCCTACGCTTAGTCCAAATGTTTTTCCATCAATAACGACCTCACCTTTACCATCCAGAACCTGTACGATTGCGTCGAATGGTGCGGTATGTTCACTCAAAAATTCGCCTTTGTCAAAAGCAAACAGAGTCACGTTTCCACGTTCGTTTCTTATTATGATTTTGCTTACCACCGAACCTTCGGCATAAGCCACTTTATCTGTCAGGCTGAATTTTTCAGCTGTAGGGAATGCTTTATTTTCCATGATCTTTAGTTTAAATGTATATTTAATTGAGGCATTATAAAGTTCACCAAACCGGTAGTTGTTTATAATTACGCAGCAAAAGTAATGCAGCAAAAACAATAAAAGTGTAACAGTTGTTACACCCATGAAATTTGTTTGTATTTTTGTACCCTAATAAATAATAAGATGACGAAAGTAGATTTATCGGCCTGTCCGGTATGCAGTAAAATAAAAATTGACGATGAGGAAGCTTTTCTGGAGAATCTGAAATGCAGCATCAAAGCTTATCCTAAAAATGAACTGATTATAAGACAAGGAGATGTATGCGATGCCTTGTATATGCTTATGGTTGGTTCTGTTAAGACTGAAATGATTACCGACAGTGGGAATATACTTGGTATTGAGATAATCAAAGCTCCACGTCCATTAGCCCCGGCTTTTCTTTTTTCGGACAACAACCATTTTCCGGTAGATGTAACGTCGCTGGAAGAAGTAGAGATCATGAAGATACCAAAAGCTGAAATCATGCGACTGATGACTACCAACCCCGATTTTATGAGTAGTTTTATGACTCATAATGCCAACCGTACGCAGTTTCTGACCAACCGCTTGCAATTACTTTCCATCAAAACAATCAAAGGTAAATTAGCACATTTTCTTCTCGAAAACTCACCCGCAGAAGGGAAACCTTTCGAAATTAACCGCAATCAAACCGAGTTAGCCGACTTCTTTGGTGTAGCCCGTCCGTCACTGGCACGGAGTTTATCAGAAATGGTTCAAGAGAACATAATCATTATCAACAAAAAGGAATATACTATTCTTAATTATAAAGCTTTGCGTGAACTACTAGTGTAACTCATACGATAAGCTTTTAGCTTTAGAAATAAAAATCAACTATTTTTTGATAGCATATTTTGCTGAATAATAACTACTAAAATCAAACGGCTGTATCGACTGTTTAGATAATAATGATACAGCGACTTTTCTATTTCAAAAAAAGATACTACTTTTGCTCCCGCTTTGGTTTTAGTTCACGGTTTCTCGTGAACTGAATTAAAAGGGAAACAGGTGTAATTCCTGTACAGTCCCGCTGCTGTAAGCTCTTTAAACGTTTTGAACAACACTTTTGCCACTGGTATTCAGTTGACAGTTGATAGTTGATAGTTGATAGTTTGAATAAACGAATCACCCATTAGCCTATTAACCATTAAACCAAATCGGGAAGGCGTTCAAAAACGGGAGTAAGTCAGAAGACCTGCCAGACAACAATCAATTTTCAGAAGCTTTCGAGGAAAAAGCGACGAAACATCAGCAAAAAACAACAATAATTTTGCCTTTGTGAGGTCATTTTCGGGAGCTATTTGATCGGTTTATTCATCGTCAAATAGTTACAACTGTGTTTAAAAACTTTCTATTTACATTCATTTTATTTTTATCAGGAACTACTTCTGCTTTTTCAAAAGTTTCGGAAACAGATTCTATTCATACTCATGAATTGCAAAATGTAGAAGTGAATGGTTCAAACTCACGAATAATACGTGCAAGCATGCCAACCCAGGAAATTAGTTCCAAAGATTTCCTGAAAATTAATGCGGCAAGTGTTTCGGATGCTGTAAAACATTTTGCTGGGGTCACGGTTAAAGACTATGGTGGCGTTGGAGGATTGAAAACTGTTTCTGTGCGTAGCCTTGGTGCTCAACATACAGCCGTGGCCTACGATGGCATTACGTTGAATGATACTCAAACAGGTCAAATTGACCTAAGCCGGTTTTCGCTGGATAATGTGGAAACAATCTCACTAAGCAACGGACAACCCGACAATATTTTTCAACCCGCACGCATGTTTGCTTCAGCAGGTGTAATAAGCATAGTAACCAAAACTCCAGATTTCAGTAATGGAAAAAGTATTGAAGGGCAAGGATCGCTGAAATTTGGTTCGTTTGGACTTCTCAGCCCTTCCTTATCTATCAATAAAAGAATAAACAAATACCTTGCTATCAATTTGAATAGCGAATATCTTCTTTCGCAGGGAAATTATCCCTACACCATGTACTATGGAGGTACGAATGATAGTACTGCCAGAAAAAAGCGTTCACATAGTGATGTCCATTCGTTCAAAAATGAGCTTAACGCCTACCTGCAACTGCAGGAACGCGAAAAATTAAGCATCAAACTTTATAATTTTAATGGAGAAAGAGGTTTACCTGGTTCCACCATTTTATACAAAGAAGATAATAATGCACGACTTTGGGATCAGAATTTCTTTACTCAACTACATTACGAAAACAAACAATCGCAGAAACTACAAACCCAATTTTCTGCAAAATACAGTCAATTTTCGAATCAATACGAAAATATAAGCATCAATTTACCAAACGGCAAACAAGAAGATGATTATTCTCAGAAAGAATACTATTTTTCCGGTTCTGTATTAGTTCGTCCCAAGGAACATTTTTCAGCTTCTTTTTCTACAGATGGCTCGTATAATACCATGTATAACAACTTCTCAGACTTTGCCATTCCGAAAAGACTAACTGTTCTGAATGTTATAGCTTCAAAATACATCATTGAAAATCTGGATGTAACAGCTAGTTTATTGCATACATACACACACGAAACGGTAGAAGTCAGTGCAGCTTCTGCTGACCGAAGTAAATTTTCGCCAACCATTTCAGCTTCATGGAAACCATTTGAAAATAAAGAATTAAGATTCAGGGCTTTCTACAAAGATGTTTTCAGAGTTCCTACTTTTAATGATTTGTATTATCAACGCATGGGAAATCCAAATTTAAAACCGGAAAAAGCAAAGCAATTCAGCATTGGAGTAATTAGTACTGACAAACTATTTTCATTCTTGAAAAATACGATCTTTAGCACAGATATTTATTACAATCAAATTTCAGATAAAATTGTAGCTCTTCCTAAAGAAAATCTTTTTGTCTGGTCAATGACAAACCTAGATAAAGTTCGGATATATGGAACAGATATTAATTTTAAAAGTACTGTTCCAATCAATCATAACACGGAAATCCGATTCAACATGGGATATACTTTTCAAATTGCACAGGATGTTACACCGGGAAGCAAAACTTATGGTAATCAATTACCCTATACTCCTCTTCATTCTGGAACCTCATCTGTATCAATCAACACTAAATGGTGTGAACTAGGTTATTCGGGATGCTACTCAGGAAAAAGATGGAGTAGAATAGAAACCGATGTTCCAAGCAATCTAATGCATGGTTACGCTGATCACTCTATTTTCGTATCAAGAAAACTAGATTTAAAGTTTTGCCAGTTGAGTCTAACTGGAGAACTATTAAATTTACTGGATACACAATATGATGTAGTTCAATACTACCCAATGCCTGGTAGGAGTTTTAGAATAACTCTCTCTACACATTTTTAATTTAAAGTCGGCTTTTACATAATATATCAATAATAAATTATCAATAAATATGAAATCAATTTTATTTCTTAAAAGAACAGTGTTTTTATTGTTTTTAGTTCTATTCTTTAATTCTTGTACGAATGACAATACGCCTGTTGACGCACCAACAGTCAGTACTGGTTTGCTGCTGCTTAATCAAGGATCATATGCAGGTAATAACGCAGAACTAACTTACTATGACTTTACTACTAATACGGCTACAAATAACTTCTTCAATAGTGTAAATAAACGTGGATTAGGTGATACCGGACAAGATATATTGAAATACGGATCCAAAATCTATATTTCGGTATATGGTTCAAGCCTGATTGAAGTTATAGATTTAAAAGGTGTATCGAAAAAACAGATTACACTTAAAGATGCCAAAAATAATGTTCAATCTCCTCGCTCATTAGCTTCATATAAAGGGAAAATATATGTAACACTATTCGATGGTTATGTGGCGCGGATTGATACTGCAACTCTTGCATCGGAAGCAGAAATAGCTGTGGGATCTAATCCTGAAGGTATTGCTATCGCAAATGGTAAAATATATGTTGCAAACTCTGGTGGAATGAACTACCCAAACTATGATAAAACAGTTTCCGTTATTGATCTTGCCACTTTCACTCAAACAAAAAAGATTGATGTGGTAATAAATCCAGGTAAGTTGCAAGCTGATGCATATGGAGATGTTTACTTAATTTCAGTAGGAAATTATGGCACTATTCCTTACACATTCCAACGTATAAACAGCGCTACCGATGTAGTTACCACCATTCCGGATGTTGTTCCTTATAATTTTACCATCTTTGGAGATAAAGCCTATTGCTATTATTACAATTATAAAACTAAAGAGAAAAAATTCATGGTGTATGATGTAAAAAACGAAGCTGTTTTATCTCAAAGTTTTATTACAGACGGCTCTGCAATTGCAACTGTTCCATATAGCATTAACGTTAATCCTGCCAATGGAGATGTTTATATTGGAGAATCTGATGGTAACACCACGGGAAAAGTAAACTGTTACTCATCTGAAGGTAAGTTTAAATTCAGTTTTGATGCAGGTTACCAACCTACAGGAATTGCATTTATAACCAATAAATAAGAAAAACAGGCATTCAATCTAAGCAAACAATGCATGGTTTGGAATAACTGAAACTGAGATGCTGCCATATCTCAGTTCAGTTATTCCTTTTATTATTAATTACAGCTTTTCCAAAGTTCGTTTAAATACAAGACTAATATGAAAGGATATATTCATGTTTATACCGGAAACGGTAAAGGAAAAACCACTGCTGCACTTGGACTTGCAGTAAGGGCATTAGGTGCAGGAAAAAAGGTTTTTATCGGTCAGTTTGCCAAAAGCAAACAGTACTCTGAGCTTGAAACTATCAACAAGCTATTGACCGACATCACAATTAAACAATATGGCATGGGCTGCTTCATTTTCGAAAAGCCCAAGCAGGAAGATGTTCTGGCCGCTCAGCAAGGACTGCAAGATATTATCGAAGCTATCGAATCGGATAAATACGATGTCATTATTCTGGACGAAGCCAATATAGCCGTTCATTACAATTTAATCAGTGTAGAACAACTGATTGAGGCAATTGGTAAGAGAAATGAACGAACGGAAATCATTATCACCGGGCGGTATGCTACGCAGGAGATTATGGACTTTGCCGATCTGGTTACCGAAATGAAAGAAGTAAAACATTACTATCAACAAGGCGTACAAGCCCGCGTTGGCATCGAAAAATAGAATATAGTTACAAGGAGATAGTTACAAATTACAAGACTGTTCTTTATTCTTTATTCTTTATTCTTTATTCTTTATTCTTTATTCTTTATTCTTTATTCTTTATTCTTTATTCTTTGTTCTTTGTTCTTTATTCTCTTGCAACTATTTCCTTGTAACTCGTAACTAAACAATATGACTCACCTTTCCCCCCTTATGTTTGCCGGAACCGGTAGCGACGTAGGTAAAAGCGTTATTGCAGCAGCGTTCTGCCGCATATTCAAACAGGATGGCTACTCTCCTGCTCCATTCAAGGCTCAAAACATGGCTCTGAATTCATTTGCAACACCCGAAGGATTGGAAATTGGCCGGGCACAAGCTGTTCAGGCCGAAGCTGCAGGTGTTCCCTGTCACACCGATATGAATCCATTATTACTAAAACCCACCACCGATAAGGTTTGTCAGGTGGTATTAAATGGAAAATCGATAGGCAACAAACACGCATTTGACTATTTCACTTCAAACAATAAAGCCAACCTGCGTATAGAAGTCTGTGCTGCTTTCGACAGACTGGAGGCGCGTTACAATCCCATTGTGCTCGAAGGAGCCGGAAGTATTTCGGAAATCAATCTGCGTGAATTCGATCTGGTAAACATGTCCATGGCTGCACATGCCCGTGCTTCAGTTATTTTGGTAGCCGACATAGACCGGGGTGGCGTATTTGCTTCGGTTTATGGTTCTGTCATGCTTCTTACCGAAGAAGAACGAAAACTGGTAAAAGGAATACTTATCAACAAGTTTCGTGGTGACATACGCTTGTTTGAATCGGGTATTAAGATGCTGGAAGACTTGTGCAAAATTCCGGTCGTCGGGGTTGTTCCTTACTACCACGACATTCATATTGAGGAAGAAGACTCGGTAATGCTGCATACAAAAAACCGCTTTGCTAAAGAAGGGAAAGTAAACGTAGCAGTGGTATTGCTCCAGCACATGTCTAACTTTACCGATTTCAACCCGCTGGAAAAAGATGACCGGATTCATTTGTTTTATACCAACCAACCGAAAGATATGGAGAGTGCCGACATCATTATTGTACCGGGAACAAAAAGTACGCTGCACGATTTGCAGATTTTGCGTCGGGACGGCATGGCGCAAGCTATTATTCAGGCAAAGAATAACAACAAAACAGTGCTGGGCATTTGCGGTGGTTACCAAATGCTGGGAACCGAACTATCCGACCCCAATGGCATTGAAAGTGACATAAAACAGCTTCCCGGGCTAAACCTACTCCCATTAAAGACTTTACTCGAAGGAGAAAAGATTACCAAGCAGGTACGCTTTAAACTGCATTCAGGTAAAACCGACTGCACAGGCTACGAAATACACAATGGTCGCACAGAGATATTATCAACCGATGTACAGCCTCTGAACGTACTCGAAAACGGTGCTACCGACGGTTGCATCAGCGGTAAATGTATTGGAACATATATGCACGGCATACTGGATAATGCTGAGTTTGTGGATTATCTTATTCAGCCTTATCTGGCAGGTAAAGCCAGCGTAACAAGCTTTGATTACTTCAAATTTAAAGAAGAACAATACGATAAACTGGCAGCTCATGTGCGCAAATATGTAAATATGGATCTGGTTTATTCGATGATTAAAACGACCCCTAAACCCTGAAGAGGAAATATCACTTCATTTATGGATACTATTATCAACAAGATACAATACACTACGAATACAGTTCCCCTTCAGGGAGTAACCCCTTGCCTCAACGCACACGGAGATGATTATCAGGGAACATTAAAGGCTAATTTTAGTTCCAATGTATGGCACGAAGCCGATAATACGGATTTATATAATCATCTTTCGACGATACTACCAAAAACAATGCGTTATCCCGAGAGCGAAGCACAATCATTAAAAACAGCTTTAGCCGAAAAATACGCACTCAAACCCTCGCAGTTCAGCGTAGGCAATGGCTCCATTGATATTATTTACCGCATAGCGCAAGCTTTCAGCGGCAAAAAATCACTCATTGTCTTTCCTACCTTCTCGGAGTATTCAAAGGCCTGTACGGTAAACAATCATACCATTCAACTTTGTTACCGGGAGAACCTATCGATCTCCATCGACATCCATCAACCGAACCTTGTGTGGCTTTGTAACCCGAATAACCCCGACGGTTATTGCTTTGACCGAAAAGAACTGCAAATACTCTTTTACACCTATCCGCAGGTTACTTTCATTATCGATCAGTCCTTTATTGATTTCAGCTTACAAGAAGCTTTAGCACCAACATCCATACTGGAGTTTTCAAACCTGATACTCATCCATTCACTTACTAAACGCTATACGATACCCGGACTGCGAATAGGATACGTCATTGCTTCCGAATCAATTATCGGCCAACTGGATCAGTATAAAATTCCCTGGTCGGTAAACACGCTGGCTATTGAAGCCGGAAAATATATAATGAAGTGTAAGGAAGACTCTTTCAACCTGAAAGCATGGCTCGAAGAGAGAAATCGCTTGCAGGAAGCAATCAACAAGATCGGTTTATTCAAAACAATACCCTCGCAGACTCCATTCTTTTTGGTAACCTTATTAAATGGCAAGGCTCCCGATCTGAAAGCCTTTTTATTGAAAGAAGATATTCTGATTCGTGTAGCTACTGACTTCGATAATAATGGAATAGAAATGATCCGGCTGAATACGCTCTCTCCCGTGCAGAACGATTTATTAATAGACAAACTCAACAGATGGAAACAGAGCTTATCACGTTAGCCGCTTTGGTAGTGGGTTTTCTGCTCGATAGCATATTGGGCGATCCGGCTGGTATGCCGCACCCGATAGTTGGATTTGGTAACTTAATCGGATGGTTGGAAAAACGGTTGAACAAAGGTTCGCACCGGTTCATCAAAGGCGCTTTGATTACGGTGGTATTAGTAGCTGCTACATTTGCTATCACGCACTACTGCCTCCTGTTATCCGAACAGATTTCTCCCGTTATCAGCTTCTTTTTAAACTCGGTTATCGTATTCTTCTGCCTTTCGGCTTTAACCCTCAGAAAAGAGGTAGCCATGGTGTTCGAAGCATTGCACCAGTCACTTTACAAGGGGCGTAAACAGGTAGCACGCATAGTGGGACGCGACACACAAAACCTTAATGCGCAACAGATACGAACAGCCGCATTGGAGACGCTCTCCGAAAACCTGAGCGATGGAGTTATTGCTCCCCTGTTTTGGTTTGCCCTGTTGGGTGCTCCCGGTATGTTGAGCTATAAAATGATTAATACCTTGGATTCCATGATAGGATACAAAAATGAGCGTTACATTCTGTTTGGCAGATTTGCTGCCAGACTCGATGATGTAGCCAACTTTATTCCGGCACGTCTAACGGCTTTGCTTATGCTTCTGGTTACTGCAAAACCCTCTAAAACAAGATATGTATTTGCAAACGGCAGCAAGCATGCCAGCCCCAACTCGGGCTATCCGGAAACAGCACTGGCAACCATACTGGGCTGCAGATTTGGCGGTCCGAACTACTATTTTGGCAAAGAGGTATTGAAACCTTATATCGGAACTAGCGACAAACGACTAAATGACGATGACCTTGAAACATCGCTGATGGTCAATAAACGGTGCGAACTGGCTATGCTCCTGCTTGTGTCTATTACTTTATTTATTCCGGCTTTATTCTCATGAAAACAAGAAACCTGATTCTGCTTACCACCCTGTGCCTTCTTGCCTGTACAAATCAGCGTAAGAAGCAAGATATTTCTACCCAACCCACTAAACAAAACAAAGAGGTACACTATGCCAAAGGATTTCGCATCAACAGGTTTAAAGACTACACACAACTCATAGTACGAAACCCCTGGGATTCGACCAAAGTGCTGGACACCTATATACTGGTAGACAGAAATAAGAAGCTTCCGGCGCGGTTGCCCCAAGGTACCGTGGTACGAGTACCCGTGGAGCGCGTAGCTTTTGCCTCTTCGGTGCATGCCGGCATGTGGAACCAACTGAACAAAGCTCAACGAACAGTAGGTGTCTGCGAACCGGAATATTTCAGCATACCGGTTATCAGGGAAGGACTCAGACAGGGCAAAATAGCCGATCTGGGAATGGCTACATCCATCAATATAGAAAAGCTAATATCCGCTGCACCCGAAGTGCTGATTATCTCTCCCTTTGAGAACACCAAACGTACCGAATTTGAGAAAGTAGACATAGCTGTGGTTAAAGACGCTTCGTATATGGAAGAATCACCGTTGGGCAGAGCCGAATGGATCAAGTTTGAAGCTGCATTTACCAATGAAAGCAAACAAGCCGACATGATCTTTGGCCGTATTGAGAAAAACTATCTGGAGCTTTGTAATAAGGTATCAGCAACCAAAAACCGCCCCACTGTATTTACCGAGAAGAAATTCGGTGATGTTTGGTACATTGCCGGAGGCAAAAGCTATCTGGGTCGCTTTTTGCAGGATGCAGGAGCCAATTACTTGTGGAAAGAGCTGGATCTGTCGGGTTCTGTACCCATCGCCTTTGAGAAGGTCTATTCCAAAGCCATTAAGGCTGATTACTGGTTGCTCAAGTATAATGATGTACATACCGACATGACCTACGAGTCATTAAAAAACGAGTATAACCTTTACGCCAACTTCGATGCTTTCAAACAAAAGCATATTTTTGCTATCAACACCGGAAAAACACCTTTTTACGAATCAGGATCCATGGAACCCGACCTGGTATTGGCCGATATGGTTCATATATTTCATCCTGAATTATTACCCGGATACAAACCCAGGTATTACTTTAATCTGGAAAAAAGATAAATAGAAACACAGCATGAACTCAAAGAAAATCATTTTAGTAACAGGAGGACAACGCTCAGGAAAAAGTAGTTATGCACAGAAACTTGCATTATCACTTTCAGCTAACCCCATCTATCTGGCTACTTCAGCGGTATGGGACGAAGAACACCGCCAACGGATAGAACGACATAAACGCGATCGTGGACCGGAGTGGACAAACATAGAGGAACTGAAAGACCTGCAAAAGATTGATGTTACAGGACGTGTGGTAGTCATTGACTGCGTAACGCTTTGGTCGACAAATTTCTTTAGCGAAACAAACGGAGACGTTGAACTATCGTTGACAGCCATTACCGAACGTTTCGAAGCATTTACACAGCAAAATGCCACCTTTATTTTTGTAACCAATGAGCTGGGACTTGGAGGAACATCCAACAACGACCTACAACGGCGATTTACCGATTTGCTGGGTTGGGTAAATCAGCATATAGCTGCCGCTTCGGACGAAGTGGTACTTATGGTTTCGGGAATACCGGTATATATTAAATAAGTATTGTACGGTAAACTTTATATATGAAACTTCACGAGAGATTTCTCACTTCGTTCGAAATGACAATCAATGTTTTATGCTTAGGGATGGGGTCGATTGGCGGCGAAG
>Ga0302164_10000067_pt1 | contig 49897 bp, 37 predicted proteins | sample I_Fen_E3_1_FD_193500 | JGI IMG/M metagenome (GOLD analysis project Ga0302164, IMG submission 193500) | Peat permafrost microbial communities from Stordalen Mire near Abisko, Sweden - I_Fen_E3_1 | ecosystem: Environmental > Terrestrial > Soil > Wetlands > Permafrost | place: Sweden: Abisko...
ACTTACACAGGCATGGATGTGGATCTACAACAACGAAAGGCCGCACAGTTCATTAGGCTATATCACACCAATGCAATTCTTGTTGAAATATGGAAAACTCCACCACCCACAAAAAACCAACGCAGAGTTTACCACATTCCAACAGAATGGTGATGATTATAATTGGGATTCTTTAATTTTGGATGCTACTAAATAGGGTAAGCTTTCACTATAGTCAACTTTGTCCGAGCCGCTTGCTGCTAACGGCCTGTGCTTACGACAGGGCGGAAGTTAACAGCTTCACCTTGTCGCGCATGCCAAGTTAAACAAAAGCAAATATTTTTCAAGTTCAGAAGCCGTCCCGCCTTGCGAAAGCATTTTGTTGGTGGCAGGCAACTTATCAAACCCCACTTGCTTATGAGCGGGATATAAATCCCAACAGTCCTCGCCTGTGAAAAAATTTTGAGCGTGAGTTCCATGCCCGCACTTCCCCCATGTCAACAAGAAAAAAACTTTGATGCAAAATTATTTTTCCAAGAGTGCTTGCCACCAACATTACTGAAGGGGCAACTCAGTTGCGCCTATTTCAATTATAGTTGAGTACGAATTACTTTTTGTTTGGCCTACCAATTTCATTAATGCTATTTAATCATTTTTTAAATGCCAAACTGGCCGTTTTTTTTAGAACACGGCCTTAGTCCATCGAGTTGGCTTTAACAAACCTAAAACAAAAAATAGTGTTGCTTGTTGGCTCGTGAGCACAACACGACAAGCTGAAGATGGCAACAAGATTACCATCTTTTGCTACATAATAACTAATTCATGAAAGTGAATGTGAGTAGATTTGTACAAAAATTTTCCTCAATGAAAAGAACCACCACCTTACTGCCTATCCTGCTGATACTTGTTTTGTGCTACGGCTGCCATAACGATGAAAACATTTCACCTAACAAAACTAAAGCAACAATAGCAAAAGTTACACTAGACGGGGTAGGAGTTCGGGATACGTTGACCTTCAACTATAAAGAAGGAAAGATTGCTAACGTAAATTGGTGTACGTACGTGCAAGGTGCATCAAATGGCTGCTTAGTGGGCTATTCCGAAGTGAGGCACTATAGCAACTCAGGAGAATTGGATTCCATAAGTGGCCGTTGGCATATTTTCTACTCCTATGAAAATGGTCTACGAAAAAAAATTATCGCATACTATGATAATCAGTATTATAGCACTACAAACCTGGAGTATTCTGGAACGCATCCAACCATGATCAAAGTGCATTTTGCATCATCGGATCCAAACGATCCAACCAATATTGACCTCACCTTTGATTCGTCGGGCGATCTTGTTCGTAAGACTATAAAAGATGGACAAGGTTCTCTTTTGGTTGATAGTCAAATTCAATATTCAACTATTGAAAATCCTCTTCAAGGAACGTTGGAAACGGTCTCCATCGCAGTTGAATATTTTGATTTCGATGACTTTGTTTTTTATTATTCAAAACATGTTCCGGAAACAATCTCTAACCCGGTGCCAGCTCTCCCTGGTAATCCGGTGTTGCAACATTCCATTGGCTACAAGTATAAACAAGATGCTTCAGGTAGACTGATTTCAGCAAGTGCTTTTATCACTAATCATGAGGATGTTAATGTTCACAATATTTTTATTGAATATAATAAATAGTAGAGGTCAGGTTCTTACGGTTGTGCACGTCAATGATCAGGTTAAGAAACTTTCATTGTTACTTTCGACTTAGTAAGTATAATATGAAAAAAGTCGTCCCAAATATCAGGACGACTTTTGTAAATATTAATTGGGATCTGAAGACTTGAAACATGAAGTCCAAGGTTCGCCTTCGCACATGTTCCTCGCAAACTTCAACCATCTTGCTTGGACTATAGTGAAGGGAACACTTGGACTAGCATGTCTAAACTAAAACTACAATTATTATATCATGGTATATCCCAAAACACACGTTGTGTTAATCCATCGCCACCCATGCTCGCCACGGCTGCATTGTAGTTGTCACCGTTTTGAGATGCCTCAGCATTAGGATAAGCCATACGCTTTACAAAGCCACCGTTTAAATTATTGTTGTACATATTGGGTTGCAATGCAGGGAATCCGCTTCTCCGCCAATTGGCAAAACCTTCAGGCCCATTTATAAAGGAGGCGATCCAGTATTGTGTATTGATAAGCTGAAGTGCGTCGGTACTATTATAGGCAACTCCAGGGCGAAGCAGGTAGTTGTTTTTTTCTGAGATGGTTACAGCAGGAGTAAATACACCCGGAAAATAATTCCATTCATCCATAGCCGCTTTAACACCAGCTTCATAGTATTGTTGAGCTGTTAAACCACCTGATATCCATCCTCTGAACGTGGCTTCGGCCAGCAACAGTTGGCATTGCGAATTAGTAATAAAAATAGCGGGAGCGACAGGGCTCGCAACTACCTGGTAATTAAGCTGTGTATAGTTCTGTCCACTACCTTTAGTACCTCTGTATCCAGGGTAGCTTGTTACACTTGAATTGTCATATCCCACGGGGAATCCAAATTGGTTAGCAGTCGTTGTATCGCGTGTGCCTTTAAAATCCTGAGGTAGGAGATAACTGGCTCCCATATACTTCAACCTTGGATCAGCTGTACTTTTTAACTGATTAATAAAAGGCTCAGCTAAATAATAAAAATAGGTGCTGATGGTTTGCTGAAGGTTAGAGAAAGGGTTAGGCACTGAGGTGCTATACAAATTGGTAAAAACATTATCGCTATTGGATATAATTACACCTCCTGCAAATGCTTCTTGTGCTATGCTTGCAGCTTTTGTGGGATCCACTTTTGAGTAGCGCATGCCTAACCGCAGCATTAAAGAGTAACCGACTTTTTTCCAGTGAGCTACCTGTGCGGCAACTGAAGGAGAACTGACTGCACCGCCAAAAAATAAGTCACCGGTTACATATTCATTGGAAGTAGATAAAGCTGCCGTAGCCGTTTTAAGTTCGTTGTAGAGGTCGGCATAGATATCGGCCATTTTATCATACTTTGGATAGTTATATCTTGGTTCATCTCTATTGATAAATCCTAGTCCTGCTTCGAAATAAGGTACGTCGCCATAGGTGTCAACAAGTGTCATAAACGCATAGGCTTTCCATATACGGGTCATGTTATATAGATTAGCTTTAGTAGGATCATCTTTAGTAACGCTGATAATCTGTACCAAAGGCTTAACTACTGTTGTGTACACACCCCAACGTGGTGTGTTATACCCATCAATGTCCAAATTGAATTGAAACCCTGCTGTTGCGCCAGAGTTATAAGCGTTCATATATTGTTGCACGATGGTTTGTTCACCGTCCCAATTGCCCACAGTCACAAGATTCGGACTATTCGCACCATTCATACCTCTCTCTGCTCCGGTAAATAACAATCCCGGGTCAATTTTTTTAATGGCATAAGGGTCTTGATTTTTATCTTCAAACCCATTTGTGCAACCCACCAGAAAAAGTATTACTAATAGTGGGATTCTAGAACAAATATTCTTTGTCATAATTATATGAGTTTAAAATTTTGCAATTAAGTTAAGTCCATAAGTCCGCGTAGTGGGCTCAGTATGTTGCTCATATCCCAAGCGGCTGTCGGACGATGACGCGAAAGCTTCTGGATCAACATCAGGTATGTGTTTCATAAGTACGGCTACATTTCGGCAATAAGCAGATAGAGTCAGGCCTTTAACAAACTTTACATTTCTATTCATAAATTGAGAAAGGTCGTAGGTGAGTGTAATATTTCTTAGCTTAATAAAGTCGCTGCTGAAAACGAATGGATCTGCGATTTGCAGATTACGATAATCGGCATAAAATATTCTTGGATCAACTGATTTTGTATTTTGGGTGCCATCAGGCAGCACACCGTTAAAGACAACACCTCCGCGCCCTACCAATGATGCCTGGCTCATACCTGATCTTAAACCGTTCAGTGCTGTTGAGGAAAATACTTTGCCACCAAATTTTCCATCAAAGTGGACTAACAAGCTCAGTTTTTTATATTGAAAAGTGTTTACGATGCCACCCGTTAAGTTTTGATTGGCAGTACCAAAATTTACCATGTCCTTTGACTGCTGGAGTTTCCCGGAACTATTTAACATTACCTGTCCGTTGGCATCGCGCAGATACGTATAAGATACCAACTGATTCATTTGTTTACCAACGTCGTAAGTTAAATTGCCCAGGAACTCGTTTCCGGTACCATTGAAATACACTACTATCTGGCGGTTTTGTCCGGGAGCTAACGCCAATACTTCTGAGGTATTATAGGCGCCGTTTAGCGATACATTCCAACTGAAGTTTGGTGATTTAATAGGTGATCCCTCAATCAAAACCTCAATACCTGAGTTTTTCAGCTTCGCAAGATTGACATTAATACTAGTATAACCGGAGGCGGGTGATAATGGAACATTCAATATCTGCTGATCAGTCTGCTTGTTGTAAAGGGCAATGTCAAATCGTAAGCGATTATTTAAAGTTCTTAAGTCCAAGCCAACTTCTAATTCAGTAGTACCGAAGGGTTGTATTTTTGGATTTGGATTACTATTTGGACTAGGACCTGGAGTAACAATGGTTGCAACCGGATAGGTACCGAAAGGTTGTGCGTCTATTGCATAACCTAACGTGGTGCTATAGGGAGCCACACCGTTGACACTACCAGCAGTTGCATAAGTTGCTCTTAACTTACCATAATCTAACCATGAGATTTTGGGCATTACTTCTGTGAAAATGAAGCTGGTACCCACAGACCAGTAGTTTTTATAGTTTATTGGGTTAGCCACTACTGAACTTGATGGCGTAGTTACGGAAAACCAGTCTTGGCGATCGGTAACATTGAGGTACAAGAAGTTTTTATAACCAAAATCTGCAAACCCATATAAAGAGTTTACCTGAGACTTGGTAACGCGGGCATCCTGTGTTTTGGTGATACCATTACCTATGGCATAAAGGTCTCTCACCACAAAGTCTGTTACGCCCTGCGTGGTATTGCGATTATTAACGATGAACGTATTACCACCTACGCTTCCATCAAGTGTAAAATCACCAAACTTATGGCTAGTACCTACCAGGAAATCCATATTCCATTGTTGATTAAAACTTGTGTTAAAATTGTAATTCCCACTCCAGCCAGTGTTGTTAGAATTACGCAGGGAAGTCCCTGTGCCATGTGGTGTATTAACTTCGTTACTATTGTATCCCACATCCCCATTTACACGTCCTTGCACATACAACCACTTAGCGAAGTCATACCGCAGCAAAACAGTACCAAGCACACGATCTCTTTTGGTTAAGTCAAATCTTCTCCCGATAAGAAAATAGGGGTTAGTCAAAAGGTTATCAAAAGGGTTGGTTGACATAAAACTGCCATCGGGGTTTACAACGCTCTCCTTGATGGTCGAATTCCACAAGGTTAATGGTGTGCGGTTAAGGAAACTCGAAAATCCAATACCTTGTGCACCCACTAGTGGAGGATTGTTGGTTTCCTCGTGCGTAAAGTTAATATTCGTTTGAAGCGTCAACTTTTCGGTGACCTTGCTGTTGACACCTACGTTAAAAATCTTTTTACCATAAGTGTTATTTGGGGAAATACCTTTCGCATCCAGGTTTGAAAAGGAAACGCGGTAGCTTGTTGCGGCATTCCCGCCGGAAATTGCAATGGTATTCATGAATGAAGTACCATTTCTATAAAATTCCTTCATACGATTTTTATCGGCAGAATAAGGTCTTAACTGACCATCATATTGTATGGTCGGAACACCGTCATGCATTGCACCCCATGAAAGATTTCCATAGGCGACAGCATCAGCCTGTGTAGCTGGACGATTGCCACTAATGCCAGTACCATATACGGTTTGATAATTGGTAAAATCTCTTGCTTCATCAACTGCAAAGTTGGTGGTATAGTCCACACTAAACTTTGAATTTTTAGAGCCGCTTTTTGTAGTGATAATAATTGCGCCATTTGAAGCTCTGGATCCGTAAAGTGCTGCAGCTGTTGAACCTTTCAGCACGGTCATTGACTCAACGTCATCCGGATTGACCTGTGCCATGTTGTCGCCTGTATCGGTAGGTGTTCCACCGCCTTCGGCACTACGGGCACCTTGATCCATCGGCAGGCCATTAATTACAATTAACGGTGAGTTGACCCCGCCATTGAAACCTGTTTGTCCGCGCAAACGGATCCGAGTACTTGCACCTGAGCCTGCAGCGGGTGGAGCAATATTTAAACCGGCGATTTTACCTTCCAAAGATGTCATCACGTTGATCGTGCGGTTCTGGACAAGCTCATCAACTTTTACATTTGAGGTAGCATAACTCACTTTTTTTGATTCTTTTTTAATACCCAAAGCGGTCACTACTATTTCCTGAAGGCTCGTAATGTCAGTAGCAAGGGAGACGTCGAGTATCATCCTGTTTCCCACTTCAACTTCTTGAGAAGCATAGCCCACAAAGCTGAAAACCAGAATTGCAGAACCTCCTGCCTCCAGGCTATATTTTCCCTCTGCATCTGTGCTAGTACCGTTGGCTGTTCCTTTCACTATTACAGTTACCCCCGGTAAGGGTATACCGTCGTCTGAAGATGTCACCCTTCCGTTTACTTGTTGTGCCATCCCAACAAATGAGATAAGCAGCATTCCTACTAAAAGGAATATTCGATTTTTCATAAGCAGTTATTAGATTAGGTTTAAGTTTAAATTGTAAGAAAGGGCGATAGTTTTTCGTTGCTCCTTATGGATTTAAGGAAGCAATCTTGCTTTCAAATCACGAGAGGTATGCTTGTAGTGCATTTTGAAATACGCTTTGATTACATGCAACCGCCCTGTGACTACAGCCGTGCATTTATAGTTCTTCAACTGACACTATAAAAAATGCATTCGTGCTTCACTCAGCTAAATCAATTAAATCATTGCATTAAAGGCATACCAATATCACGGACGATTAAAAACATTTCAATGCCCTTTCACATTCGTTTTTTAAGCAGAATCGCTTGTGGATTAACAGGTATCAGTAAGTGTGACTGAGCATATTGTCAGCCATGGTTTACTCATTAGCAAAATCATACCGTGCAAAAAGTAACAATGTTTCATGGTTAGAGGAGTTATGGTTTAAATTTATAACAGTTCTACATTTAAGAGCTGTGCCCCCTCAATTCAACTTTATCGCTCAAATTTTAAAGTATATGCGTCACTCAAACAGGATAATTAATAAATAAATGTCATAAATACATTTAAACGAATCTTCCAAAAATCAACAGTGATGAATCTTAAACAATCGTTTGCAGTCTCTTATCCTAAACGATCTGGATTTTATTGATATGTTACTGGATAATTATATATAGTGGATCCGATCTTAGGGCAGCAGATTCATGATATTTTTTTGCCCTCTAGTTATATTTGGGTAATCCTTGCGCCCTGGTAGAACTCAGCACAGTTCGGACCCAAAATTGAATATTTTACCCGATTTCACATTTATACTGAAGGTGCCTTGCCAGTGATTAGTGACGGTGCTGAGTTTTAGATCTGGTCGAGCCAAGACGAAACGTCCCTTAATTAATAGCATTGCGAATGATGGAGTTGATGGATTTTTAAGATTCCATTTTTATCTTTGACTTAGTCTGAAGTATTTTTCTCACCGGATGTGTCTCAAGCATTTGCAAACTGGTGGCTACAATGTCTCCCATGGTATTGCAAGCAAGAAAAGCTTTGTCATCATACAGCTCAGTTAATTCTGAACGTAACTGAAATACATTTTCCTCCGGTGAAAGGATTTCGGTGCGCATGGCGTTTAGGAGTGTTTCCAATTGTCCACCCGCAGCTTTTACCCGCATCAACAATCGAGTTCTTTCTTCTTTCTGATATTGCATCGTCAGCACGGGCGACAATGATTTGAATCCAAGACTGATTATAGGATTGTTTTCTTTGAAAAACTGCGGCATGTAAATCTTCAGGTTGCCCTCATAGCAATGCTGATCGAAATCAATGGCGCGCAACCGGAAATACAATTCGTCAAAATCAGGAATGACTTCTACTACGAAATTGTCGTTGCGCATATCGCCAACTAGTTGCACCAAGCTGCGCTCATTGAATTTTACAAACTCCTTAGCAATGCGTATCGGATTAAAATCTTGACGAGGTAAATATTTTTTGATGAAGGTATCTCCGGGAACTCCTTGGATATGTTCCTCGATCAATGTTGTATCGCGAACGAGGTAGTGAATTTTATTGGGAGAAAGAAGATGTTCCAATTCCATTCCGTAAATCCTCGACATGTCAACTTGCTTCACGTAGAAATAATCAAACAGGTCATTGAGACGATTAACAATCCGTACACGAAGTGGATGTGTATTGGCATAAAGACAATAGTCTACCCGATCGATGTACAAATGTTCAATGGCCCCTACATCACCACCTACTTTTAATTGGGCGTACCCTCTTCTTAAACAATCATAAATAAATTTTTGATCGGATTCGTGGTAGATGACTGTCTCCCATAGAGTGTCTGAACCTTGTTTATCAAATAGCGGTACAGTGCTTGCCGAATGAAGGAGATCGTGATACGAAAGACAAGCGCCCACCTCCCGGTTAGTGAGATGAAGATATCCCCGCAGGGCTTTACTGATGGGATAGGAAGGCTTCTTGAATCGTATCTCAGCCATTAAATTTATTTAAACTCACTCTTCAGTTGTTCCACCCACTTGGCAACCCGGTCGGCTGTTAAATTCTTTTGATTCTCTTCATCGATGCCGAGGCCTAGGAACTTTCCATTGATTACACCTTTCGATGCTGAAAAATTGTAGCCTTCTGTTGGCCATGCACCTACGAAAGTTGCGCCCTTATCTTTAATGCGGTCATGAATGATTCCGATGGCATCCAGAAAAGTATCCGGATATCCATCGGCATCACCGACGCCAACGTAGGTTACTTTTTTCCCGGCATAATCCACTTTTTCAACTTCATCGATAAAGCTATCCCAATCCTCTTGCAGTTGACCAATCTCCCAGGTAGGGCAGGCGTAGATCACATAGGAGTAAGGTTGTACATCTTCTGCTGTCGTTGAGTTTACGTTGTTCAACTCGGCCTCATCTCCGAGTAATTGTTGAATTTGGTTGACAACACGTTCGGTGTTGCCTTCTGTTGAACCAAAGAATATTCCAATCTTTGCCATAGTGTAATTAGTTAATCGTTTTTTGTAAATGGTGTAATGTTTAGTTCCTCCTTTCTAATTCTCAATTCTCCATTAAACTTCAATAATCATCGTAACGGTTTTCAATTTCTCCGCGCTTAGGATGGTATTGCATGAAGGTATCTGCTTTCATTAGTATGTCCACGTATTGTGCGCGCTTGTAGGCGAAGGGATCTGCAAGATTCTCTTTAGAAAGTTTTCCTTGAAAATCATAGAGCGAATCGTATTTCTTTTTCTTCATCCATTCTTCCATCTCATGCAGCATGGTGCTGATCGTACTAATTCCTTTCTTGTACACAGCACTCACTACTTGTACGGCATTGGCTCCGGCCAATAGCATTTTTACTACATCCTTGCCGTGAAGGATTCCTGTATTACTAATGATGCTGCCTCTTATTTTCTTGTGTAATAAACCTGCATAGCGCAATGCCAAACGATTATCACTTTCATTGCTGAAGTTGTATGGATAGTGATGTTCTTCTTTGTGGATATCAATATCCGGTTGAAAGAAACGGTTGAATAATATAAATCCATCTACACCCATCTGATCCATTCTCGAAATCAGTTTCAAGGTATTGGAATAAAAAGGACTCAACTTGACAAACAATGGCAAGCGAACACCAGCTCTCAAGAGTTCCAGTGTTCTAATTTGTTTTGCTTCAATCTCTTCGGATGAAGTTTCGAAATCAATGTTGCTGTTGTAAAAATTCAACTCCAATGCATCAATGCCGGTGTCTTCCATTTTCAGTGCATACTCCAACCAGGCATCATCATGCACACAATTCAAACTCCCAATCAGCGGAATGGATATTTTCTTTTTCGCTTCTTTGAGTTGTCGCAAATGATCGGCTGGGCCGGCAAACCGAACAGGAGGGAAGAACGTACTGTGTTCAGCATCCCAATCGCTGTAAGTTTCGGTGATCTGATCCAGTTGAAGTGATTCCAATTGCAATTGTTCTTCAAACAAAGATTTAAAGACAACTGCCGCAGCACCTGCTTCTTCTAGTTTGATCAGGTTGTTTACGTCTGTCACGATGTTACTGGCTCCAATTACGATTGGGTTCTTCAGCTGTAGGTCACCGTAGTTGATTGAGAGGTTGATGTTCATGGTTACTGGTGTTTATCCTTCCGACAAATGTTTTATGTTTTTAAATCGTTGTGAATTATCTGCTACAGCAAGTTCTACAAGACGTTGTGCTTCATCAGGATTGGTGAGGTTGAGTGTCTTGTACCGAATTTCTTCTGCGATGTAGTCTTCAAAGTTGGTGTCTACCTCCGCACCGTCCCATGCAAATGGACTCACATTATCTTTTCTTAAATCAGGATTGAACCTGTACATTGGCCAGTAGCCGCTCTTTGCTGCTTTCTCGGATTGTTTTTTAGTGAGCCTCATATCGTATCCGTGCGCGATGCAAGGAGAGTAGGCAATGATAATGGATGGCCCTTCGTGTTTCTCCGCTTCAACAAATGCGAGTGCAGTTTTCTCACGGTCCATTCCCATGTTCACAGAAGCAACATACGCGTTTCCGTATGTGGCCATCATCAATCCTAGATTTTTCTTTCCTAATTTCTTTCCATCGGAAGCAAACTTAGCCACAGCTCCTCGCGGTGTTGATTTCGATGCCTGTCCACCTGTGTTGGAGTACACTTCCGTATCTACTACTAGAATATTCACTTTACGATTGGAAGCCATCACGTGATCAAGTCCACCGAAGCCGATGTCGTAAGCCCAGCCATCGCCACCAATGATCCAAATACTTTTATCGACAAAGTAATCTTGCAACTCAATCACCTTATTCAGCAATGGACTTTCAGTTGTCACTTTTTTCTCTGCAGCCAATAATTGTTTAACATGATCGGCATGAGCTTTGGCTTCATTATTCGTTTCGTTAAAAAGATAGATGGATCGCTCTAAGGCTATTTTAAGCTCTTCATTTTTAGTTGAAGCAATCAATTCGGTAGCATTTGTTTTGAGTTGTCTACGATTGGCATCTACAGCGAGACGCATTCCCAAACCAAATTCTGCGTTGTCTTCAAAAAGTGAATTTGCCCACGCAGGACCTTTGCCGTTTTTGTCTTTGGTATATGGCGTGAGTGGGAATGTACCACCGTAGATTGATGAGCACCCTGTTGCATTGGCAATGATCATTCTGTCGCCATACAATTGTGTTACTAAATGGATATAAGGAATTTCGCCGCAGCCTGAACAGCTTGGTGGATATTCCAAATAAGGCTCAGCTACGTTTGGTTCAGTCACGGAAGAAAGTTTTTCAATCCACGAAGCAGGATTGCCGGGAACTCCACGGTATTCAAGTCGTTTTGTTCCCGTTGGCATCGTCCCATTGAGTGTCATTGCCGACACCGGAATATTATCTCCTTTCAGCCGCAAGATTGGATCGATGATGTTGTCGGCGAACCATCCGGAACCTGCAGGAACAACTTGAGTGATTTCTGCGAACTTGTCGATCTCCTCAGGAATAGGAATCGCTATAACCGCTGCTGCCGAGGCATCGATTGCTTTCCAATTCATTTCAATGATCTCGGGGCCTTTCCGTGCAAATTGTTTTTGAACAAATTTCTTGATTAATGAGATTGATTCTTCTTCTGGCAATACACCTGAGACTTTGAAGAATGCAGTCTGCATCACCGAACTTATTCTTCCACCCAAGCCAACGCTCTTCGCAATCTTGGACGCGTCAACGGCAAACACTTTTATCTTTTTGTTTCGAATGGTGTCTTGCATGTCCTTCGTGAACAACCTGAAGATATTTTCGGGTTTTTGACTGGAGTTAATAAGGAATGTGCCTCCTTCTGTAATGCCTTCGAGAATATCATATTGACCAATGTATTGCGACCGATGAAGCGCAACGAAATCAACTTTGTTTAACAGATATTCTGATTGAATTCTTTCCTTTCCGAATCGAAGGTGAGAGATTGTCCATCCTCCGGATTTATTGGAATCGTATTGGAAATAGCCTTGAACATAGAGATCAGTATTCTCTCCAATGATCTTGATCGCATTCTTGTTAGCACTTACGGTGCCGTCTGATCCATATCCCCAGAACTTGCAACGCACTACGCCTTTTTGCTCGGTGTCAATTTCTTCCTTAACAGTTATGGATTTTTTAGTTACATCGTCATTGATGCCTACGGTGAAGTTGTGCCAGCCATTGTTTTCCAGGTGATCATAAACTGCCTTCACCATACTCGGAGTAAATTCTTTTGATGACAAGCCATAACGCCCACCAATAATTCTGAGCCCAGGACGTTCGTTAGATAACGCCGCAACAACATCAAGATAAAGTGGTTCGCCAATAGAACCTGGCTCTTTGGTGCGATCGAGCACGACTATTTTCTTTACTGTCTTTGGAATTTCATTAACGAAATCTGAAACTGAGAATGGTCTGTACAATCTCAATTTTAAAACTCCTACTTTTTCACCTTTCTTTCTTAAGAAGTCAATAGTCTCTTCGATAGTTTCAGTCGATGATCCAATGGAGATGATAATCTTTTCAGCATCTGGAGCACCAATGTATTCATAGAGTTTGTAGTGCCGACCAGTTTTCTCACCAAACAGTTTCATGTACTTCTGTACGATGTTCGGGCAGGCATCATAATATTTATTGACAGTTTCCCTTCCTTGAAAATAAACATCCGGGTTTTGAGCACCCACCTTGCAGATGGGTGCTTCCGGTTTTAGGGCAAGGGAGCGAAACTCTTCGATATACTTCATATCGAGCATGCTCTTCATTTCATCGTAACTGATGGGAATAATTTTTTGAATGGAATGTGAAGTACGAAATCCATCAAAGAAATGAAGAAATGGAATTTTGGCTTCGAGTGTTGCTAGATGTGAAATCACGGCGAGGTCTTGTGCCTCTTGTACGTTGCTTGAAGCAAGCATCGCGAAGCCAGTCCCACGTGTTGCCATCACATCTGAGTGATCACCAAAAATGGAAAGAGCCTGACAAGCTAATGATCTTGCTGAAACATGAAACACCACCGGGATCATTTCTCCAGCAATCTTAAACATGTTGGGAATCATCAGCATCAGCCCTTGTGATGCTGTGAATGTAGTAGTTAACGCTCCAGCGGAAAGTGATCCATGTAATGCTCCAACAGCCCCGGCTTCCGATTGCATTTGCACAACATCTACTTTCTCACCAAAGATATTTTTCTTCCCTTCGGCTGACCATGCATCGGCCCGTTCACCCATGTCGGATGATGGTGTGATAGGATAGATAGCGGCTACTTCTGAAAAGGCATAAGCAACGTTTGCCACTGCGGTGTTGCCATCGGTATTGATCCAAGTTTTTGATTCCATGCGTATAATTGATGCATGAAAAGTAGAAAACCTGTAATCGTTGATGTCTATCCTGCGTCAGCCAGATGTATGATTTACGTCATGATGATTGACTGAGAAGCGAAAAAAAGCAGCATTAACAAAAATGCAAATCTGATTTCGGCAAAAGTGCCAATGACGAGCATCATCATTTGACAATGATTTTCGTACAAAGCGTGACCAAACTTTTTGTTGCCAAGTGGAAGGGCTTAAAATTTAACGTTAGTTGCTGTGGTTGCATTATATTGTGGAATCGAGATTTGAACTGGGGTTACATTCCAGATTTCTTTGCAGTATTCCCGAATGGTGCGGTCACTTGAAAATTTCCCAGATCGCGCCACATTGAGGATACTCATCTTGGTCCATTTCTCCTGGTCCTTAAATGCTTCACTTACCTTTTGTTGGCAATCGATGTATGAGCGATAGTCCGCCATCACGGTGTAAGTATCCTGATACAATAATGAATCCACGAGTGGCTGAAACAAGTTCTTTTGTTCTGGAGAAAAATGCCCTGACTTAATCAAGTCGATACATTCGCGCAAGTCTTCATCAGTGTGGTAATACTCTTTCGGCATATAAACCGAATGATGAAGGTTCTGCACTTCATCTGTGAGCAAGCCAAAAAGAAAGAAATTTTCATCGCCTACTTCCTCACGAATTTCAACGTTGGCTCCATCTAACGTGCCGATGGTGAGCGCTCCGTTCATTGTAAATTTCATGTTTCCAGTACCAGAAGCTTCTTTCCCTGCTGTACTGATTTGTTCAGATAAATCCGCCGCTGGATAAACAAATTGGCTGTTAGTAACATTAAAATCAGGAATGAACGCCACCCTCAAGGTTCTACTCACGATTGGGTCATTATTCACTACCTCTTTTACTGCGTTGATCAATTTGATAATCAGTTTTGCCATAAAATAGCCCGGTGCAGCTTTGCCTCCAAAGATGAAAGTACGAGGCACCATTTTCATTTTCGGTCTTTTTCGAAGTTGATTGTAGAGCGTGATGATGTGCAGTACGTTCAAATGTTGTCGCTTGTACTCATGAAGCCTTTTCACTTGCACATCAAAAAGCGAATCAGGATTTACCGTAATGCCACACCGAAGTTTGATTTCTTCCGCTAAAAGGCCTTTTACTTTTCTTTTGCAGCTTCGCCATTCATCGCAAAACGTTGGATCTTTAACTAGCTTTTCTAGTTGCTTTAACTCATCTAAATTTTTAATCCACGATGTGCCGATATTACTAGAAATTAGTTCTGTGATATTTGGATTGTTGAGAACGACCCATCTTCGTGGTGTAACACCATTTGTTTTGTTAGAAAATTTTTCCGGCCATAAATCATAGAAATCATGAAGCAAATTTTTAGCCAATAATTCAGAATGCAAGGCAGCAACTCCATTTATTGAATGACTTCCCACGCAAGCCAGCAAAGCCATACGAATGTACCTCTCACCAGACTCATCAATAAGCGACATCCTTGAAATCTTACCTTCATCGTAAGGGAAATGTCTTCTTACTTCCTCGAGAAAACGTCTATTGATTTCATAAATTAATTCAAGATGCCGTGGCAATAACTTTCCGAATAATGCAATCGACCATTTTTCGAGAGCCTCTGGAAGAAGAGTATGATTGGTATAGCCAAACGTGTTTTCTGTTATATTCCATGCTTCGTCCCATTCAAGTCGCCATTCGTCCAGTAGCAACCGCATAAGTTCTGCGATGGCGATGGCAGGGTGGGTGTCATTCAGTTGGAGTGCAAATTTTTCATGAAACGTTTTGATGTTGTTCTTTCTGGCGATATGAGATCGGATAGCATCTTGAAGTGAACACGATACAAAGAAGTATTGTTGCTTTAACCTCAATTCTTTACCACTCACTTGCTCGTCGTTCGGGTAAAGCACTTTACTGATGTTTTCAGATAAGACTTTATTGTTGACGGCTCCGTAGTAGTCGCCTTGATTGAACGAGTGAAAATCAAAGGACTCAAATGCTTCCGACTTCCATAAACGAAGCGTGCTTGCTGTGTTGGTATCGTAACCCAACACAGGTGTATCGTAGGGAACGCCCATGATCATCTCTTCAGGAACCCATTGTGATTCAAACCGTCCATTGGTGTCAATTGTTGAAGACGTGTGACCGCCAAATTTTACACCAACTGCATCTTCGATCCTGGCGAGCTCCCAAGGATTGCCTTTGCGCAACCACTTGTCAGTGATCTCGACTTGCCAGCCATCTACAATTAGCTGATCGAAGATTCCAAATTCATAACGAATGCCATAACCAATGGCAGGAATGTCCAGGGTGGCAAGCGAATCAAGAAAGCATGCGGCTAAGCGGCCAAGTCCTCCATTACCTAAGCCGGGTTCCTCCTCCTGATCCAAAATCTTTTTTAATGGCAAACCCAAATCGGTCATTGCCTGTTCTACTTTTTCAAAGAGATGAAGATTGACAAGGTTATTACCCAAATGCGGTCCCATCAAAAACTCAGCAGACAAATAGCCAACTGTCTTGACGTTTTTTTCGCGATATGTTTTTTGTGCGTTGAGCCATCGGTTGAGTAACCGATCACGGATGGTGTAAGCCAGCGCCATATAGCAATCGTTGAGCGATGCATCGTCTGGTGATTTCCCCTGGATATAGAAAAGATTGTCGAGGAATGCTCGCTTAATGGTTTCAAGTTCTACTCCGGTGCGATCATCCTCGACTCGAATGGCTTCCATAATTTGTAGTTTGGTCTTTTAATTTAGGCATAAATTAGGAAAGCCAGTGGTCGAGTTCTTATGGCCTAATATCCGACAATTCAACGACTCATCGGAAAAAACTATTCCCAAAAATGGAATATTTTTTTCATCTTGCCCTCAACGCAAGTAAATTACGAAGGTTTTATTGTTGGTCTATATATTGTTTAGGTCATGAAGTTATGAAAATATCCTTAGGTGTTAATTTTGAGAAGATTCAGCTTGGCGCATTTTACCCTCTTACATATTGATTAAATGAGGGATAAATATGACATGAATATTATATCAGCCGAAAATTAACAAAATAAGCTTATGGAGACCATACTTTCGCTTTATGTATTAGGCAAGAATAAACGACCCCAAAATGAAAATTGCAATTGTTATTAACACATCCTGGAATATTTACAACTTTAGGATGGGCTTTATTAAGGCACTTCAAAAGGCGGGTCACGAAGTACATACAATTGCCCCTGTTGATAAGTATACCTCTTACCTTACCGACGCTGGATGCATCCATCATTCCATGAGGATGGACAGACGTGGAGCAAATCCTCTAAAGGACTTGGCATTAACTAGCGAATTGTTCCTCATCTACAAGAGGGTGAAGCCAGATGTTATTTTACATTATACTATTAAACCAAATATATACGGAACATTTGCGTCAGCGCTTCTTGGTATTCCTGTAATTAATAATGTTTGTGGGCTGGGCACGGTCTTTCTTAAAAGAAATTTCGCATCAGCAACTGCAATGGTTCTTTATAAGATTGCGTTTTTGTTTCCAAAAAAAGTCTTTTTTCAAAATCCTGACGATCTCAATTTATTTGTTAACAAGAAGCTTGTTTCCAAAAGCCGAACCGACTTGTTACCAGGATCAGGTGTTGACTTAAATGAATTTCGTCCGGCGAAGTTTAAAAGGAACACTCATTTTACATTCCTTATGATTTCACGATTAATTATTGACAAAGGTGTACTTGAATACATTAAGGCGATAGAAAATCTGAGAGAAAAAGGGATTGATGCCAGATTTCAGCTTTTAGGCAGCGCAGACCCTGATCACAAACGAGGCATACAACTCGATACGATTGCTGAATGGATTAATAATGGCACAGTGGAATATCTTGGCACTACTGCAAATGTGATTCCCAATATTGTAAATGCCGACTGCATTGTGCTCCCCTCATACCGGGAGGGAACTCCTAGAGCTTTATTGGAAGCAGCGGGTTGTGCAAAGCCAATCGTTGCTACAGATGTGCCAGGTTGCCGTCAAGTGGTGGTAAATAATTATAACGGCTTGCTTTGTAACTCAAAGGATGCTAATGACCTGGCAGACAAAATGGAAAATATTTTGTCCATGAAAGACAAGCAACTCAAACAGTTTGGCAAAAATGGACGGCGTCATGTGGAAAAAGAATTCGATCAAAACATCGTAATCGAAAAATACTTCACTGCGATTGACGGACTACGCCAAGCCTCGTAAAGTCTCTATTTTCATCCAACCCTCTGCTAAAAGTTTCAAACGAGATTGTTACCATATTTTGTAATTAAAGCAGCTTGAAGAAAACTATCGACTAGCATTTCAGTATGATCAACTCCTGCTGGTCTATTTTACATTATAATTTCTTTATAAAAAAAGGGAGAATCTAAATTCTCCCTCGTACAATTCCATTTAAGTGCGATGATACCGCTTAAATGTATACGTTGTGGTTGTTCCTCCTGTTGTGACGGTATACTCTTTGTCGCAAGTGCCTGTACCGAAATCTATAGTTGATGTAACAGAGCCAACCGTGAGATCGATTGCACCAGCCACAGGAAAAAGCTAAAAGCGAGGCTAACAAAACGAAATGTGTCAGTAAAACAATTACATCAAACAAACTAACGGCTCCATTAGTCATTCAAAGGAAAAAGAATAACGGTGGTAGATATTGCATTGATGGATTTCATTAAGAATAATAATTTTAGGCATGTCATACAATAACGGCTAATCTTTACTATTACTATGGCAGCCCAACTTCCAGACAAAATTTTATTGAATGGAGCATTTCAACATCTCTATTCAAATCCATTGGAACACTATTGGATCAGGATGGATAAAAAGCGCCCCTTATTTTATCCTCTTCCTAATTGTAAGAGAGGGTATGTCGCCTCGTGGGAAGTAAGAGATAGCCAACTTTTTCTGAGAGACATTGATGGAAACTATGAGCGAACAACGTTTTTTTTTGGAAAGGAGTCAGCACGTTTCGGTATAAAGATCCTTTTTCCTAAGTCGGGTAATCGATTGATCAAAGCGAATTGGTTTTCAGGAAAACTAAGAGTTCCGCAAGGAAAAATGACCATCTACGATGAAGACTATGGCTCACGCTTTGAGCAAGAGATCATCATCACCGTTGAAAAAGGAAACATTGTAAAGATGGTTACGATCGATTACACCCAACGAGTTTTAATCGTTAATTCGCAAATGAAAAAAAGAGCTCTCGCCTGAGTTTATTTTTTCTCGGCAGCAACTTTACAATCAAAACTCTTCGATAGGGATTCGAGACTCGTCCAGATTTTATCAGTGGATATTTTGGGTGAGATTTCGTAGAAGATAAATCCTTTGGTTTGACCCGGGCATGATTTTACATGTACCACGCAATTTAATGTCATTGGCTTTTGTTCCATGTAATCCAGCATGTTGATGGTGCCTTTAAAAGTTTTTAAATCACCTTGCTCAGCCTTCACTTCTTTCACCGAAGTTTTTACAGGGAATAATTTTTCCTTGGGGATTTTCCGCTTTTCTATGTTTCGTCCAATCAACCCGGTATAGTACGCATTTAAATTTGTTTGAATTACTGTCTCGCTGGTTGCCGGCATCTCATCCAAATACCATAAGAATGCATATGTCCAATATTCTTCGGTTTTGGGGTCGCCCCAGCCTGGTGTGAATCGTATATCCTCGATGCCCTTATAAGGGATGCTCGATGCAAATTCAATCGGAATCAAGAATCGTTCAACACCCCAACCTTCAGGAAAGCTCAGTGTGTATGGGGCTTTCCACTTGGCCCCATCAAATTCTTGTGCAGAAACGCTGTAAGCAATGAAGCAAAAGAGAACAATCGTGATTTTTTTCATAGGCTTTGGTTTGGACTTAAGATTAAGTACGAGGCAAAAAAATTTTAACATTCATTCCATTACTTCGCCGTCCAATCATTATTAGTTTCATCGGCATCCATCCATATGCCACCATCAATGTTTATCGATTTAATTTTCTTTTTTGTCTTGATGTTTATGCTCGCCTTCTTCGGGTCAGCTTGCCACACAGTGGGTGTCTGATGGAAGCGTTCTGTAGTTCCATCGCTGTAAGTAGTTACTAAATCAAAGGGTGCCGGCATGCCTCCGATATTATCAATGCTTGCTGTGAAGCCCGATCCACTTTGTTTCACATCCGTGACTGCGAGATCGATGTAGTTGGTTTCAAAGAACCAACGGTTCCAAAACCAGTTTAAATTTTTTCCCGACACATTATTGAATGTGTAGAAAAAATCCCACGGTGTAGGATGTTTGCCGTGCCAGCGATCCATGTAGGCATGTAAACATTTCTTAAATAGCTCATCGCCTAATAAATCTTTCATCGCAAAATAACCGATGGAGGCTTTGCCATATTCATTGTTACCAAACCCGGCACCGGTAAGCGCATCACCTGGAGTGATGATGGGAATATCTTCATTCGATGATCGGTCTCCAATCCATCCTTGCACCCGGAATTGTTTGTACATCGCTTCAGCTTTTTCCACACCCATGTCGGCACGGCCGATTAGCAACTCAAATGTAGTTGCCCAACCTTCGTCCATGAAACCATAGCGTGTCTCGTTCGTGCCCATGTAGAAGGGCATGTACGTATGGGCGATCTCATGTTCGGCAACAAATCGCGAAAACGTAGTGTCTTGATACGACTCATCGTTGGCCATCATCGGATACTCCATTCCTGCGAAACCCTGGAAGATCGTTGTCTTTTCGTAGGGGTAAGGAATTCCCGGCCAGTGGTGCGACAACCACGCCAATGAATGCTTGCCAAACTTCACCATGAAGCGATAGTCTGCTGCAGCATCAAGATAGGCCGCCTGTACACTCGCTCTTCGTTTGGTTGCCTCATCTACTACTACGCTTCCAGCATCCCACAGATAATGGTCACTAATGCCGAAAGTCATATCGGGAATATTTTTAGCGATGAACTGCCAACTGTTGATCGTGTTTTGTTTTGTTACTTTTCCGGCAGCCAGGTCTTCCTTGGTGGCAATGTGAATAACTTGATCGGAGGTGAATGATGCATTGAATCGCTGTAGGATTTCCGGCTGCAACACGTTCTCTGGATGTTGAAGTGTACCCGTTCCCCATACAACATAATTCTTTGGAACATTGATAGTTACAGTGTAATCATTGAAGTCGCTGTAAAATTCATGAGAGTCCATAAAGTTCATGCGGTCCCACACATTATAATCGTCAAGCACAGCAATACGCGGAAAAAAGTAGGCGAGGAAATACGTGAGCGAGTCGATCATCCCTTCGCGATTACTTTGCTTCGATATTTCATAGTGCCACTTGAACGTGAGCTTCATCGAGTCACGGGGCGCGAGAGCTTTAGGCAAAGGCATTGGTATCCAGGTGAAAAGATTTGGATTTTCTTTCCACTCATAGAGCTTACCATTGAGCGTGACCGCATCGATCTTCATGCCCGAGGTGAGATAATCTTCTGTTGCCCCAAAGTTGCGCGGTGCACCGGGCTTGTGGATGTTGAGAAACAATTTGATGATAGGATTTCTGATCGAGTCGGGACTGTTATTGAAATACGTGATGCTCTCTTCACCTTTCACATTGCGATCAGGTGGTAGAGCCGTGACGGAAATGTTGTAGCGACCACGGTTTTGCCAGTAGTTTTTTCCGGGGCGGCCATCAAGTGATCGCGTTCCTTTTCTATATGCTTCTTTAATATCGCGCGGCGTGTACAATTCTTGCGCTGAGAGAGAGATAATAATAAAACTTAAGCAGGAGGAAAGTAAAATGTGTTTCATGAGATATGATTGAGTTTGGAAAGTTAACGGAAAAAGCTTTGACTAAGTTTTGGGGGGTGTGGCTAAGACCCTCTTCATGTCTGGTAGATGGATTGTAAATTCAGTGCCTTGGTATCGCTGTGAATGCACTTCAATCGTTCCATGAAGTTTTTGAATTACTTCCTTAACGATATACAAGCCAATTCCCGAACCATCGCTTCTTACCGAAGCGCGGTAGAACATGTCAAAAATCCGATTAATATTCTGAGTATCTATGCCCTCGCCATTGTCAACAACCCGAATACGCACGCCATTCTCTGAACTATCAATTAGTATTTTAATATAGGCATCTGGTTTTGAAGGATCACTGTACTTTATGGCATTAGAAATTAGATTATTAAGAATAATATAAATTCGTTTCTTATCGCCATGAAATGAAAGATTAGAATCGATCTCAATTATTTTCTTAATTTCTTTGCTACGATCCATATGATGTAGCAAATCATAAACATTATCTAATAGTGTGCGGAAATTGATTTTCTCTATCTCCATTTCAACACGGTTATTTCGAGAATAACTAACGATATCAAAAATGAAATTATCTAGCTTAAGGAGGCTACGTTCTTGCATTTTCAACAGCTTCCTTATAGAAGGGATGTCATTCTCCAGGCGGGCAACTTCTATCAGGCCCAATAAGGAAGCAATCGGAGCACGCAAATCGTGCGAGGCACTATAAACGAACCTATCTAATTCCTCATTTGTTTTAAGGAGTTCGGCATTTTTCTGGGCAATAGATTCCTCGGCCAGTTTACGTATGGTAATATCTACGATGGATCCCGCCATTCTATATGGCTTACCTTGATCGTCTCTTACGGCTTCACCTCGCGAATGAAACCAGCGGTAATCTCCGCCTTTAATGCGCAACCTGAATTCGGCATCGAATCTATTATGATGAGAAACAAGGTGCTTGTCGCGGGACTCCATCATCAATTCGCGATCATCTGGGTGAACAGCCTCGATAAGTGTTGAGAAACTATATGGAAATTCAACTTGGGAGTAGCCAAGCATTTCTTTAAAGCTTGTAGAATAATAAACTTCGTTAGTGTGCAAATCCCAGTCCCAAAGTCCAGCTGCCGAACCACGAACTGCCAACTGATAGCGCTCTTCACTCTCCTTAATCGAAGCAAGTAAATTTTGGAGCAAGATCGACATGAGCAGAAGGGCAACACACAAAGCGCTCCATGCATTAACAGGGGAATATTCAGGGCCTAATTGTGGAGGCATTGAGTCATTTAGCTCGAGAAACGCGACTAGACCCAAAAAGCAAATCGTTATCAAAGCAAGAATAACAGCGGGGCGCCCGCCTAAAAAACTTCCCATAAACATGATTGCAATTACAAAGACTACAGGAATCTGATTTTGAAGTCCGCCAAAGAACAGAGTTGCAAATCCAATTACAAACCACATAAAAATAATGAGGGACCATCCCGCGATTATGACCCGCCCTCGCCTTAGAAGAGTAATGATTCCAATGAAGGCAAGGTAAACGAGTCCGTAGAAAATGGTCGTTGTGCTAAACTTGTTCTTGGGCTCAAACAGGGCAGTGATGTATCCAATCGTATTGGCTACTATCGCGGCAAGAACAATTTTAGTTAATAGGTTCGCCTTCCGCGAAGCTTCTTCGCTTATTGTTGCTGAAGGTGGAACAACCCACTCTGGTAGCATTTTCAGAATTCTGAACAATTCATTTTTCTCAAGCGCTCCTGGCTTTACACCCATGTTTTCGTCTTGGTTCAATGTCGTATCTGTAAATGTTAGGTTTAGAAATATATACAAAATAAGGCAAAGGAGTGGTGTCTTAGCTGAGTTATGAGATGCAAAAGAATGAGTAGGAAATTATGCAACTCGTCTTAAACAAAAATCATTGATCTGGTCTTCAGAGCTAAAGGCATTCTCATAAATCGATGGAGATCCAAAGGAATATAAAATGATGCAGATTAAAGCCGAGCCCAGACATGGGTGAGTAAAGCAATATCTTGAAGATACCTGGAAGAAACTCTATCCAACAAGACCTTTTGAAAGCCGGTATCAAGAAGAGATCGTGTTGCGTAATATCCAAAGACTCAATGGCAATCTCAAAAGGATTTTCCTATCTTCTTCGCTATGTTAAACGCACTAAAGAAATTGGCATTCGCAAAGCTTTGGGAGTTACGGTTTCTAATGGGGTTATGTTGCTCAATAGGGAATTCGTCATCGTCCTTACGCTGGATATTGAAATTAAAACCCAGTTCGGGATCAGGAACGGCCGAGATCAAAAAATAATCATCCTATAACTTTGTATTCTAAAAGCCGGAGAAAGTTCCCCGGCTTTTGATTTTTACCCGTTCCTAACTTGCATGGCAATAGGTCCCTCGTTCTGGATGAAGAGAAAAATAATGAAACACAAGGTGTATCTATTTCTTGTTTGGTTTGGATTTACTAACTTTTGACACACCAAATTCTAATCAAATAATGAAAACCAAACTAATCTTCCTCACACTGCTGGGTATTGTCGTCATTTGGGGCTGCGGCAAGAAAAAGTCTATGGACGACACTGCACTAGCCGACACGATTAAGGTTGCTCCACCGGCACCTCGCATTCAAGTGATCTCACTTCCGGATCTCGGTATGCAATCTCTACTAAGAAATCCCAAAGATTCAACAAAGAAAGAGTGGAAGGAGAGTATGATCAATCTAAAAGGCCTGAACAAATCAATAAGTGGCACTGAGACTGCCTTGAGGATGATGTCTGTGTGTTGCCCTTGTGCGGACGGGACTGGCTGCTGTCTTTGCTCGAGAGACACCACTGAAGTATCGGTTGCTATGAAGTCTGTAAATGTTATGTTGGCGGCCCCGAAAGAAATCACTCACCTTGATTTGGTCTTTGAGGCAAAGCCGGCCACTACCATACCTTTGACGCGGGAAGAAATCGAAAGTTTTAATGTTTTTAGCCTTAAGCGTGGGGTGCCAAACGGCAAATATTTCTTGAGAATGAAAGGAGACTTCAAAGGCGGTGAGATGAAATGTTATTTGGAAATCAAGAATGACATTGTGGAACTCCTTCCTCGAAAGTAATCTATCAATCCGGATAATTGAATGAAAAGAGCTCTGGCCTGGATAGGCTTTCTTCTTTCTATATCCGCTTATTCCCAAGAAGCCGGGGAAACCATTCCTCGGCTTTTAGATTCTGCCCAATGGTATCAGTTTGGAAATTACAACAAGACACTGGGTTTTCTCAACGAGGCCGAGAAGCTTATCCAAACCAAAGGAGCTAAAAATAGTGTGGCCTTTCTCGTTCGTGCTTATCAAATCAGAATCATGGCAAACCGGGTTTTCTCCCACCCATCATTAACTCGGCAAGCGTTGGTGCAAATGGAGAAAACTGTCAGCGAATCCAAGAACGAACTTGGCCCGACCTATGAGGAATCAAGAAGGGACGTAGCCTCATTGTGGGCGCAATTTTATACGGATATTGATGATTATGAAAGAGCGCTAGGGCTCTTTAACGAGTCGTTGACTGAATTTGAAAAACTGCCTCAGACGAACAAGAATTGCCGTGATCTTTATATGATTTCCGAATACATCGCGGGGATTGAAAACATCAAGGGAGAATGGGAGGCCTCTATCAATCAACATTTGGCGAGTGTAGCCTATTACAAATGTTTTACCAAGAGTGGCACTGACTATGCTTTGCAATTTCGCAACATTGGCTCTGTATACCTTACCAAAGGCGACTATATGAATGCGCGAGCGTATCTTGACCGTGCTCAGGATTCGCTTGCTGTTTTCTGGAAGAAATCGAAGGAGAAATCCAGGCCGGCGGCCCAAGCATTTGTTTTGATTGAAACTCTTGCAAATTACTACAGGCACGTAAAGCAATATGACAGTGCACTGATCACGATTCAAGGGGCAGCTTATTATTTGCCGTACAGCGAACCTTTTCGAGGGCGATACTTTCTGGCCCTTGGCGAGGCGTATGAAAGTCTTGGCAACTTTCAATTGGCTAAGGAGTTCTACCAAAAGGCAATTGAGTTTTTTATAAAATCATCGGGAGAAAAAAGTGTATTGTTGTCAAATGCCTTCGTTGCTGCAGCACGTCTTGCTGAAAAGCAAACCCGTTTTGATGAGGCAGTGAATTATTGTCAGAATGGTATTGCAAGCCTTGCACTTGATTTTACTCCCAAAAGCCTAGAAAATCCACCGCTCACCAATATTCTTTCTAAAAAAAGACTTTTTGAAGCGCTACAACTGAAGTCTCATTTGCTTAAGAGGCTGTATGGAAAAAAGAACGATGAGACACTCCTCAAACAAGCCTGGCAAGTCAACCAATTATCGATGGCACTGATTGACAGCACAGCAAACGAATTCACTCTCGATAAAGATAAAATCATCCTTGCGGGACAAAGTTACAGCGCCTACGAAGACGGTATCCGCATAGCGTACCAACTTTTTCAACAAACTGGAGATGCACAGTATTTTACAAATTGTTTTTCGTTGGTGGACAAAAGTAAAGGAATCGTTTTGTTGGAGAACCTCAGGCTGGTGAATCGCTTTGCCGGACTTAGCCAGGAATGGTTGGATAAGGAGAAAGACTTGAAGTCAGAATTACTATTTTCAGAACAAGCCGTGTATGAGTCAGAACTTAGCAAGAGGAGCGTAGATGAATTGACTGCTGTGCGCGAGCACTATGCGAGCGCTAAACTGGAGTATGCTGCATTGATAAGCCAGATAAAGAAAGAAGCTCCCGACTATTACCGATTGCGGTTCGATCGCGGGGTGATTACACCTGACATTATTCAAAGTAAAATGCTTAAAAATGAAGAGGCCATTATTGAATATTTTGTTGGTGATTCAAGCCTGGCTGTATTCGGATTTTCGAAAGATCACCGCTATGGAAACGTAAAAAAAATAATGACGGACTTTCCAGAAAAAATTGCCAAGCTGAGAAGTCTCCTTACCGAGACGGAAGAACTGGCGCCCAGTGAAGAACTTCAGAATAGCTCGAGCGAACTCTATGATTTTCTAATCAAAGACTGCCTCAAAGAATTAGGCCCCGGTATTACCTCAATAATTATTATTCCTGACGGAGTGTTAGGTTACATTCCTTTTGAGATTTTATTGAAGAAATCAAATGAACCTGATCCTCCTTATTTGGGCAACGAATATTCGATTCACTATGCAAACTCTGCTTCTTACCTGAAAGAACAACAGGAAAAGAAGTCGTCACCTGCAAAATATTTCTTTGCAGGTTTTGTTTCATCAGAAGCTATACAGTCGGGAAATCAAGCTACAGCGGCTCTGCCTGGAACGAAGAAGGAGGTTGCTGCCATTGCTGAACTAATTGGCTCTGACCTTTCAATTTTTAACCCCGCTTCTAAAAGCGATTTCAAAACCTATGCACAGGATTACAAAATTATTCACCTGGCGATGCACTCTTTACTCAATGATGAAAACCCCATGCTTTCAGTGATGGTATTTTCTCCCATAGCTGGAGATTTATTGCAAGAAAACCGGTTAAGTGCGATTGAACTCTACAGTATGCAACTGAAATCGGAGTTAGCGGTTCTTAGTGCATGCAATACCGGTATTGGACAAGTTCATCGGGGTGAAGGTATTCTTAGTTTCGCACGTGCGTTTGCCTACGCCGGAGTTCCTTCGGCGGTGATCAGTTTATGGCAGGTTCCTGATAAAGCGACTTCAAGAATAATGGTCAATTTTTACAAATACCTGAAGCAGGGCCAAAGCAAGGATCGAGCATTACAGATGGCAAAAAAAGATTTTATTCGTGATTACCCTCAAATGGCTCATCCTTATTATTGGTCCGGGTTTATCCTTACTGGAAATAATGAACCAATAGAATTTCCTGCTTCAAGGTCGTGGGTATGGGGCATTATTATTTCCCTCATTGCATTTAGCATTGCGTTGGTGAAAAGAAAAATGATACACGAAACATGGTTGAAGATCAACAGATCCAGAGAACAGTGGTGAAATAAGCTCCATAACTTATTAGTCACGTAAACACGATCAATCCTTCTTCTTCTTTTTAGGTTTTGGAATTTTTCCGATTCTCGCATCTCCTTTACGGATTAATTCGCATGCCTTGAGTACGAGTTCCTCAAAGTCATCTTCATCCACAGGAATATTTTGCCAAACAGTTTCGACTGTTCCCAACAAACGAATGGAGCGCATGCACGGGAATTGTTTTTTTAAACTTTCATGATGCTCGCGGGGAGTAGCAATCCACACACCGTTGTCATCCGTATGATCTTTTCTCTGGCGCAGAATCAACACTAGTTTCTCGCCGACATAAATGGCATAACAACCAAACATGGGCCGCACTCTGGGATGAACGCGATCCAATTCTTCTAACACAAATTCAAATGGAATTTTCTGCTTCATGTCTTACTTAGTAGTTAAATCTAATTAACTTTAATATTCACATCAAATCCTGGACATGAATAATAAAAACAAAATCGGTTCGCTTGTTACCTTGACGACAGCACTAATTTTATTTTCCTTTAGCTCTATTGAAAAACCGTTAGATAGAAAAGAGGTGATGATCGCAGCCTGGGATCGGGCAAAGGCATATACCAAAGAATTCCTTGATGTTGCCACGGAAGATGTTTATGGGTTCAAACCAACCCCAGAGATGAGAAGTTTTGCGGAGCAAATGCACCACCTTGCGGTTGATAATTACAAAATAACCAATGCTGCGATTGCTGGAGTAACAAGTCCAACAAATTTTAAAGACCTGGAAAAGGAGATCCCTTTAATGAACAAATTAGAAATAACTAAGGCGGTTATGGAAAGTTATGATTTTGTAATTGTTGCTATTAAAAACCTTGACGAAACCAAATTGGACAACACTGTGAAGATGTTCAACCGATGGGATACCACGATTGAAGATGGTTTGAATAAAGCCTTTGAACATCAAACTCACCACCGCGGGCAAACCACTGTTTATCTACGGTTAAAGGGAATCAAGCCACCTCAAGAAAAGTTATTTTAATTTCTTTTCTGAATAATGGAAAAGAAAGGGATAACTCGAAAAAAACGGACGACTGCCGCCAAGAAAATTGCGTGGGACTACTTTGATACCAAAGGCAAATTAATTTCAGATCAGAAAGCAAAAGATCGCTGCAATAATTTAGTGCTCCCGCCCGCGTGGGTAGATGTTTGGATATCGCCAGAAGCCAAAGCAAACTTGCAAGCCACAGGCAAAGATGCAAAAGGACGATTGCAATATCGTTATCATGAAAACTGGACGAAAGCCAGGGCCGCAAAGAAATTTGATAGCATGACTGGATTTGCAAAGATGCTTCCCATGATTCGAAAGAAAGTAAATTTGGATTTGAAATTGGAGGGAATGCCCAAGCATAAAGTCGTAGCCTTAATTATTAGGTTAATTGATCTTTACCATTTTCGCGTTGGAAATGATGAATATGCAAAGACTAACGAATCGTATGGATTGACAACCTTAAAAGAGGGGCACATGACGCTTGATCGTTCGGCATCAGCGGAAGGAGAGATGGATGCGATTTTTGAATTTAAAGGCAAGTCTGGTAAGATGTGGAAAAGAAGAATTTGGGAAGACGACCTGGTATTATTAATCAAAGCCTCAGGCGAGGTGGGTGGAAGAAAAAAGAGCCAGGATCTTTTTCGGTACGTGGACAAAAATGGAAATGATTTCGATATTAAGTCAAATCACATCAATGAATACCTTGATGCCATTATCTCAGATCACGAAAAAGTGACTGCCAAAGATTTTCGCACATGGGCGGCTACCTGGAAAACTGCCTTTCGACTTTCTGAGCAATTCGACCCAGACACTGTCCACGCAAGAAAGAGAATTTTAAATGGTGTAATTAAAACAGTTTCCTCCGACTTGGGGAATACGCCAACAGTTTGTAAATCCAGTTACATTCATCCCATGATATTATCAGATTGGACTACAGGAAGCTTTCGTTCGAAGTGGAATAAAGCGAGGCGCAACCGAAAGTTAAGAGGATTGTCGGCGGAAGAAACGACAACACTTCACTATCTGGAGTAAAACTCAAACCAATAAGGAACAATCGCCTACTCAAGCTGAGAAAAAAAGTTAAGAGCCTTAACTTTTTCAATAGATTTGTATACCAGTGTTAATAGTTATGGCTTAATGGTTTAGTAATGAATCGCGACCCGAATAATATCATTGAAGAACTTAGAAAGGAGCTTGCTGCAGTAACATCGAGCTTAGCAAAAAAAGAGGCTCTGTTTAACAGTATCACCGAGAACACTCTTGCGGGCTATTGGATTTGGGATATTCCGGGAAACAAGATGTTTATCAGTTCGCATCTTAAAGCCATGCTTGGGTATACCGATGAGGAGCTACCCAACTCGGTCGATACCATCAATATGCTCATGCACCCGTCCGATTTACCAGATACATATGCATTGCTTGGCAAACACATTGAGTCGGATGGAAAAATTCCGTTCGAAATTGAAGTGAGGTATAAGCACAAAGATGGGTCAATCATTTGGGTGATCTGCTCGGGCAGCATCGTTCAGCGCGATGAAAAAGGAAAACCAATTGAAATGATTGGTTGTCACATAGACAATACGGAATTGAAAAAGGCAGAGGGGATTCAAAAATATGCCAACGAACTTGAACGAAAGAATACCGAGATGGAGCAGTTCGCCTATGTTGCTTCACATGATCTGCAAGAACCATTAAACACCATTCAAGGCTTTATCAACTTATTGCGTTCAAAGGATTTGCAGGATGAAGAAACATTGCAGTATTTAAATTACATCAGCCAGGGTGCCAACCGAATGTCTAATCTGATAAAAGGATTGCTGGAGTATTCGAGAATTGGTAAAGAAACTCTCATGGCTAAAGTTAATTGCAACACGCTGCTGGAAGAGGTGAAGGCTGACTTGAACCTTTCTATAAAAGAATGTGAAGCGAAGATTGAAATTAGTGAACTACCCTCTGTAATGGGATATGAAATTGAGCTTAGGATTTTGTTTCAAAATTTATTGAGCAATGCCTTAAAGTTCAGAGGTGAAGAATTCCCGGTAATTACTGTCTCCTGCTTGAACGAAAGTGAGCACTGGACTTTTTTGGTTGCTGATAATGGTATTGGGGTTGATCCAGCATTTAGTGAAAAGATTTTTAAACTCTACCAAAGGCTTCATCCACGAGGTGAGTATCAGGGTTATGGATTAGGGTTAGCGCAATGTCATAAGATTGTGACTGAGCTTCACAACGGTCGTATCTGGATTGAACCGAATAAACCCAAGGGAAGCATATTTTATTTTACAATACCTCATAGCATATGATTGTTGATCTTAAAAAATTGAGCTTAGTTCTTTTGATCGATGATGATGATGTAGTGAACACTTTACATTCCATTGTACTTCGGAAGTCGGGGTTGGTTGAAAATATTCAGTCGGTAATGTCAGGGAACGAGGCACTTTCTGTTTTGTCCGCCTGCGAGAGAGACAACTGTTGGCCGTCCGTAATTTTTGTAGACATTAATATGCCCGGAATGAATGGTTGGGAGTTCATTGAGATATTCAATGAAAAATTTTCAACCCTTAAAAAGAAATCCATGATTTGCCTGCTCTCTAGTTCACTGGATCCGCGCGACAGAGAGAAAGCAGAGAAATCAAATCTCATTGATTTTTACTTTTCAAAACCGTTATCCATTGAAGCGGTTAGCGCGATTCTAAAAAATACAATGATTTAAAATTTTTTTCTCAGGCTGGATAAGCATCACATCTTAGGTCGCTCAACTATCGTTTTTGCAGTACGACGTAAAAACATTAATTTCATTTACAGTTAAATTTAAAACGATGGATACCACTTTGCTCACCACCAGCACGATGCTTGAAGGTTATAAAATCACAAAACAACTTGGGCTAGTTCGCGGAATTACTGTTCGGTCCAGAAGTATTTTGGGAAATATGGCCGGAGGATTCATGACGATCTTTGGTGGAAGAAGTTCAATCTACACTGAGCTTTGCGAGAACGCCAGGGAAGAGGCTTTGCAATTGATGATCAGCCACGCAAAAGACATTGGCGCAAACGCGATCATCAGCATGCGCTATGATGCCAACGAAGTGATGAGCGGACTTACGGAAGTGCTCGCTTATGGTACAGCTGTAGTGGTTGAGAAAACGAATTAATCATCGCGTAATGATCTCACCGGATTTACGACTGCGGCACGAACAACGTGGAATCCAACCGTAAGCAATGTGATTACGAAGGCGAGTAACGCCGAAAGTATAAACGTACTCCACTCATTGTTGACCTCGATGCGATAGGAAAAATTTTGTAGCCAGTTGTTAGTGAAGTACCATGCTGCCGGAAAAGCCAGGATCATTCCTAGCGCCACTAAAGCGAAAAACTCTTTAGAGACTAACACGACAAGGCTTCTCACACTGGCACCGATTACTTTTCGCACACCAATCTCTTTAGTACGTTGTTCGGTGGTGAAGGCAGCCAGGCCCAGCAACCCAAGACAAGCAATGAAAACCGTAAGGAGGGAGAAGGCTGTAAATATCTGACTGCGTTTTTGATCCGCACGATATTGAGAATCGAGATCCTGGTTGACAAACGTATAGCCAAACGGATCGGTAGGATAAACTTCTTTCCAGGCAGTTTCAATTGAACTTAACGTTTTTCCAATGTCACCAGGAGTGGTGCGAACGAAAACATAATTATTTTGATTGCCAAGAATAATGATCAGAGGTTCGATGGGTTCATACAATGATCGTTGATGATAATCTTTCACGACACCCACCACTCTTTTTTCAATTTGGTTTTGTTGTCCGGCTGTGAACCGTCTGCCAATAGGATCTTTCCACCCCATACGTTTCACCATGCTTTCATTGACTAAAACTCCGTATAATGAGTCGCTCGGGATATCATGCGAAAAATCTCTTCCTTGCACGATTGACATGCGCATGGTCTTTACAAAATCGTAATCTGCAAAATATAAATCAACACCACGCTCTACCATTTTACCTTCGCTATCTTCCACTTGAAAGATATTTTTGCCAATGCCCTGGCCAGGTGATGCATTGGCCATGCCCGCAGCGACTACTTCTTGCCGTTTTTTTAAAGTCTCAACCAACACAGGAGCTTTTGCAAATTGCTCTTTGCCCGACAGTTCCAATCTCACAAGCTGTTCTTTATCAAATCCCAAATCTTTTTTTCGTAAAAATTGAAGCTGGTCAAACACAATCAGCGTGCTGATAAGCATAAAGATGCCGAGGGCAAATTGTACAATCACTAACGACTTTCTAAAAATAACACTTCCACCCTTTGCTGATAATTTTCCCTTTAAAACATTAACCGGATTGAAACTTGATAGATAAAATGCGGGATAACTTCCACCCACCAGGCCGGTGAACACAACAATGGCCGCAAGACTCCAGATTACCGCTGGCTGAAAAACATAGTTGAATGAAAGCGTCTTCGCTGCAAGCGTGTTGAAATAGGGGAGTAGGCCGAAAATTAAAACAAGGCTTAACATCAAGGCAATAAGTGCTACTACTATTGACTCTGAAAGAAACTGATAGATCAATTGTCTTTTTTCACTGCCCATTACTTTTCTGACGCCTACTTCTTTGGCACGGTTGGCTGATCGCGCTGTCGCGAGGTTCATGTAATTGATACAAGCAATTACCAACATGAAAATTGCTACGGCTGCAAAAATATAGACGTAGGCAATGTCACCACCTGCTTCAGCCTCGTCATCGATCTTTGAGTATAAATGAATTTTTGTAATGGGTTGAAGCTCGTATTTTACTTTGATGCCCATTCGTTCAAAAATTGGATTAACTTTTTCAACTACGATTTTATTAAGACTGGCCTGCATTTTATTCAAATCATAATTCGATGGAAGCTGGATGTACGTATACACGCTAAAGCCTCCCCAGCTGCTTTGCAGTTTCGGTCGGCTGCTCTTTGAAATCAGTGCATCAAACTTAAAGTGAGAATTCGGTGGCACATCCTCCATAATGCCAGTCACCTTAAACGTCTCGCCCTGTTGATTTTGAATTGACTCACCTAGAGCACTTTGAACCGACGGAAAATATTTCTTTGCCGTTGTTTCAGAAAGTACGATAGAGAAAGAGTTGTCGAGGGCTGTAGATGGATCTCCCGTGATGAACTTGTAAGTGAACATGTCAAACACGGTCGAGTCAGCTAAAAAGAATCTTTCTTCAGGAAATTGCTTATCTCCAATTTTATAAATAGTTCGGTTCATGCCGATGAAACGAACAGCATTTTCTACTTCAGGATAATTATCATCCAGTTCGTCGGCAAGAGGAGTTTGCGTACTTGCCCAGGTGAATGCGTTATCCGGTTCTTTGATATTCGAAATGATTCGATAAATGTTATCCGCATTTTTGTGATAGCGATCAAAACTTAGCTCATCCAGAATATAGAGCAATAAAAAAAGGCTGCACGTAATTCCAATCGTGAGCCCGAAAATATTGATCGCACTATACGTTTTGTCTTTGAATAGATTTCGCAGCGAGATTTTTAGAAGATTCTTAAACATAAACCAGGGGTTATAACTTCACTAAGACGGGTAAAATGAATGAAAGGTTTTACCGCTCGTAAAAATATATAACCCTTGGATTTAGAAAGGTTACTTCTTTTTGGCTGCTTTCTTTTTAGCTTTAAGTGAGTGCTTAATGGGAGAAATAGATTTTGTTAGGGCCTGTTGACGATCTGTTTTTCATCCTTCACTGATGTTGATCATTTCTTGAAGGCAGTAAGCATCAACAGACAGCCTGCATTTCATTAAATTCCTCAATGGCCAGCGTTGACAATTCGGTCTCTGTTTTTAATTCGGATTCAAGAATTTGCTGGAGAAGATCAATAACAGAGTCAATCTCGATTTCTACTGCGAACAGGTAAGCTGTCCGATAGGCGGAAATTTTATAATAATTAATATTTTGAATGCAGCTTACAACCAACATATCTTTCAAGTGAGGCGAGCTTTTGTAAGTCAACATCTGATACGTTTCTGAAAGCATCCTGGTCACCACTTCGTTTTTGCGTGTCACTGGCTCATACATCAAGTAATCGAATATTCGCTCCAGCTTCAGCAATTTGCTTTCACCTTCATTAACATATTTCTTGATTGCTTCTTTTATCTTATTGGAAGTGATGTGGTCAAGGCAATGCTTTAATTCGCCCCTTACTTTTGACTCTGTGTGGTAAAGTCCATGAAGCTGAGACGTAAGTGCTTCTTGGTTGCTGTGGACGGTTGATCTCATAACGGTATAGGTCTTAGCCTTTTTTTTTATTAAATTAAGTTCATCCTTGATTATCCGTCATGACTTTTGTTTTATAAAACCAATGAATTATATCATTGGCCTTAAATTGATATCAATTGTATTCTTGCAATTAATTCTATTTTCACTGTTATGCTGAAAAGATGAAAGCCTGGCAATTGAATCAAACGACAGAATTAAATACAAACCAAAACCCATTGGCTCTTGTGGAAATGCCGATTCCTGTGCTAAAGAAAAATGAAATTTTGATTCGTGTTTTATGCTGCGGCGTGTGCCATACTGAATTGGATGAGATCGAAGGACGAGTAAAGGCGCCAGCTTACCCGGTGGTGCTTGGCCATCAGGTAATCGGCTATGTTGAGAAATTGGGAGAAGGAGTGACTCTATTTAAAAAAGATGAGCGAGTAGGAGTAGCTTGGATAGGATGGGCATGCGGGCAATGCCATCAATGTAAAAGTGGCAACGAAAATCTTTGCGATCAGTTTAAAGCAACCGGCCGTGATCTTCATGGAGGTTATGCAGAATACATGAACATTGATGAGCGATTTGCTTTTGCAATTCCTAAAATTTTCTCCAATGAAGAAGCTGCACCGTTGTTATGCGCAGGTGCAATAGGTTACAGGTCTTTAATTTTAACAGGCATACAAAATAGGGATGTGCTCGGACTGATGGGATTCGGTGCATCAGCGCACATTGTATTGAAATTGTCGAAGTATCTTTTTCCTGATTCTCCTATTATTGTTTTTGCGCGCAACGAAGAGGAGCGTTCTTTTTCTATTTCACTTGGTGCAATTTGGGCAGGAAATATTGGAGACAAGCCTCCGTTAAATCCACGCGCCATAATCGATACAACGCCATCCTGGAAAGCAATTGTTGCTTCGTTGCAAGTCTTGCAACCGGGTGGTCGATTAGTAATCAATGCCATTCGAAAGGAATCGGCCGACAAAAGTGCTTTGCTTGATTTGAACTACCCGGAGCACCTTTGGATGGAGAAAGAAATTAAAAGTGTAGCAAACATAACTCGCCAGGATGTGTCGATGTTTCTAAAAATTGCAGCCGAGATGAGGCTCATCCCTGAAACACAGGTCTATTCTTTTGCCGATGCAAACAAGGCCCTTTTAGATTTAAAGCACAAACATGTGAAAGGGGCCAAGGTGATTTCATTAAGAAGAGATTAAGTATTGAATCGGATCAATACTTAAAAACTTTCCCACCTGCCATCACTTCCTGATTTTGCTCATCGAAAGTGGCCTTTGTTCCTGATCGCACAGCGGCATTGGTCATGATTACGGCAATCGCATGTGCATAACCTGCTTCAACAGGAGCATTAGCTTCTTTGCGATTTCGCACGCATTCCATCCAATTTCGCACGTGATTGGAAGTAAGTACATCACCACCTGTGTTGGCGGAAGCAACAACTTTTTCGCCTTGTGCGGAGATGTCGACCTCGGGCAACAGGTTAGCTTTCATGTTCATCGCATTCGCAAATTTTTCTGTAAGGCCTCCAGTAGGAGTTACTTTATTGGTCATCAAATTAAGCTCGCCACCATTTGAGAAATAAATTTCGGTGGGATGTTCGTCGCCGTTGTGCATGCGAGAAGCAAATGTTACCTGAAATCCCGAAGTAAGATCGTTGGTTGGTCCGTAATCAAAGACCGCTGTGGTGGTATCCCAATTTTGTCGGCCATCTTTCCACATATAAATTCCACCATTAGCAACCACACTTCGAGGATGCTGTAATCCGGAGAACCAATGCACTGTATCAATTTGATGGCTCATCCATTGGCCAGGCATGCCTGAAGAATAAGGCCAGAACAAGCGATACTCTAAATGCTTGCGAGCATCAAATTTTTCAAAAGGACGATTTAATAAAAAGCGTTTCCAGTCTGTATCTTCTTCTTTCAATCGTGCTACCAATTCCGGTCTTCTCCAGCGGCCGGGTTGATTAACATTCCAGGTAAGCTCAACCATCGTGATCGGGCCGAATTTTCCGCTTTGGATAAAATCAGCGGCAGCATGGTAGTTAGAGCCGCTTCGTCGCTGAGATCCAATTTGAATTATTTTTTTTGACTCCTTAATTGCCTTCAATGCTGCTCGATTGTCTTCCATCGTTTCGGCGAATGGTTTTTCAACGTACGCATCGCAGTTGGCTTTAACGGCTTCGATGGCGTGAAGTGCATGTTGAAAATCGGAGGTACTGATGAAAACAGCATCCACTCCTTTGCCAGCATATAACTCATCGTTGTTTTTGTAAGCCGTTAAATCGTGCCCGAATTTTTCCTTGAGATAACTCTGACCTTCCTCTCTTCGGATTTTCCAGATGTCAGAAACAGCAACGATATCAAAATTCAGCTCTTTGTAATGATTAAGATAAGCGGGAAGCAATGAAAATTTAAACCGATCAGAAAAGCCCACGACACCAATCCGCACGCGATCATTCGCTCCTAAAATGCGGGCGTAACTTTTTGCACTGAAGCCCATAGCACCAACATAGACTCCTGCAGTAGCCAACGCAGAACGCTTAATAAATTCTTTTCTTTTCATATTAGTAGACTTTAGATTCAAGACATAAGACGATAGACTAATTTATTTAAGTTCCTTTATTTTAATACTTCTGAACGAAACATTGTCCCCGTGATCTTGTAATAGAATTCTTCCTTTTTCTGCCATGCCAAAATCCGTCCACTGTGCGTATTTACTTCTGGCCACAAGCGCCTGATAGATAAGTGAACCCCTTACATAGTCAACTACTTTGTATCCATTGAGCCAATGTTCAACACGGTTATCGGGATAGACAACAACTCTTCCGGAGTTCCATTCTCCAATTTTGTGCAGACCCGGTTTTACTTTTAGAGATGGGATTAAATCATAGAGGGAGGCTAGCGTTCGATTGCCAACTACGCCCATCTTCGCATCGGGGTGTTTGTCGTCATCCAAAATCTGGTATTCTAATCCAATAGCAGAGCCTTTATTGTTTTCTTTTTCCGTAACGAAATATTTCAACCCGCTGTTGGCGCTCTCACTTAGCTTGAATTCAAATTGAAGATCGAATGCGCCATATTCGTTTGTTGTCACAATATCACCACCATTTTGAGATTCCCCCCCCGCTGATTTAAGAACGCTCAATATGCCGTCTTTTATTTCCCAACCATTTTCAGGAAATCTTTCTTTGTAGGCACCTCGCCAGCCATTCGTCGTTTTTCCATCCCACAATAGCGTCACTCCATTCTTTATTTCCTGATCAGAAAGATTGTTGATCAGTGTATTCACTACAAAGATATTGTCGAAAGGAGTTGGTACTAAATTACTGGTTTGAATGCGGATGTTGCGCCAACGAATTTGTTTGCCAGCGGTTTGTTCTTTGGGAACAGCATGTACTTGTAATGCAATGAATCCTTTCGGGGTGAGATCATCGACTAATTGTGCTGTGGCAACCCCATTTAAGAATGTGCGCATCGTGTTTCCTATTGCTTCAATGCGCACGGTATTCCATTCGTTTTGTTTAAAGGCTGTTTTAGCCGCAGGGTTATATTCTAAAGGATAAAGCCACTCTCTTCGTGCTTCATCATAAATGCCTCCTGACCAGGCACGCGACGAAGGATCGATTTCATATTGATAACCATGCACTCGCCCGTTCTTGTATTCTGGTTTGCTTTCGCTACGAAACTGGATCCCTGAATTCATGGCTGGGTCAACTTTGAATTCAAGTTCTAAAATAAAGTCCCCGTAGTTTTCTTCTGTAGCTAAAAATGAATTGGGCTCTCCTATTGCGGTGGTTCCAACAATCTCTCCGTTTATGACCTCATACTTTGCTTTGCCATTCAGTTGTTTCCAGCTCTTTAGGTCTTTGCCATTAAAAAGATCGGTCCACTTTGGGAGGTCCTTCTTTTGCGCCAGGATAGAGGCAGGAATAAAAAAAAATGAAATGATAAAGATTTTGTGAATCATATTTGAAAGTCAATTCGAAAATCACTCTATAACTTACTGAAAAGTAACAAATGGAAGCCAACTAAGCGAATGCTAAGTTATACTTGGCTCAAGATTTTTTTTGAAAGGTAAAATACACTGGCGATCAAAATGGATGGCCCCATTAGATCCTAATTAAATAGACATTCGGATGGTCACTCGAGTTCCTTTCGGACCAGCTCATCTTTTAAATCCTCAATCTCAAAGGAGGCAAGGTTCTGGCTATTGATTAATTTTAGCCGCTCTTCAGTAAGTTTTATCCCCATGGATTTATGAGACGGAAAATTTTGTTGGCGAATCTTTTTTGCAACTTCCCGGCCTACTCCATCGTCTTCGATTTCGAAAATGACCGCTTCGTCTTCTTCTTTTATTCTTATCAATAAAGTGCCTTTCTCGTTTTTATTATAGAGGCCGTGCAGAATGGCGTTCTCCACATACGGCTGAATAAGTAAGGAAGGTATTTCAATGTTATCAATATCAACAGGCCCAATAACTTCGATATTGAAATCAAACTTGTTTTCAAATCGATCAAGTTCATCCAGATTTTTAATCTTGATTATAATTGATCCGTTCATGTGGCTAATTAGCCCCAAGTAGAATCCAGTTAATGAGACCGAAATCCATTTTTTACTTTTTGTGAAAAGGCGAGTTCGCTTGTCGCTAAAATAACCTGCGGCGAGATCAGACTTTAAAACAGTGCATAGATCTTCGTCACCGGCCAAAAAGCTAATCGGCTGATTTTTTAATTCGTCATTAGTAAAACCCACGTGATTGTCGGAAAAAGGAAGCGAAACTGCATTGCGCGCGTTGGATTATGGTGCGTCAGAAGTGATTTGTAAACCGAAGATCAATACACAAGCCGCATTGGAAGAAGCTTTTATATTCAGCTCATGTTCAATAAGCAGATGTCCAACCTATGCAAGTAGTGGAAGGGCAGTAAAATATAGCAAGGCATTATAAATGCTTATGAAAGTCACATCAACATCCCGCGGTATACTTTGGTACCTAATGAAACTTGTTTTTTTGGTCTTTGAGCACCATAACGAGAACAGTACAATTGATGCCAGAGCGGCAGTGGTAGGAGCGGCTGCCCTTTTTTGCACCACTTCTGTTTTGATTTTGCTCTTTCTCTAAATCTAAGGAGCGAAGACTTGCATCTAAGTCTTCAAGTAACTTTCAATTTTTCCCAAGTCGTGATTTAAAGTCTCATAATTGGAATAAGAAAGCTGCGTAAAGTTTGAATTAAGCAGTTAAAACCGTTATTACTCCTTTGGCATACAGTTGGCGATCGGGTTTGTTAAACTGAAGCCCATGAAAGTAGTATCAACATCTCGCAGCATTCTTTGGCACTTTAAAAAACTTGTGTTTTTTGGACTTGATCACGAAGACCCCACGATGGATGTCAAAGCAGCATTTGTAGGGGTGGCTGCTCTTTTTTGTATAATCTCCATTTGGATCTTGCTTCTTCTGTAAAGTTTTTAAAAGTAAAACAGCGTGATCGACTCTTCAGGATTAATTGTAGTTGGAGCTGTAGTATGGTTCGTTCACAGAATAAATGCAAAGCGAAAAGGAAAGGCTCAAGCATTGTTGTTTAATAATGAAAGAAACATATTCGCCAAGGCAACATGTATGTCTACGAATAGCGTCAAAAATACGTCTATTCTGGCTAACTTGAGTAGTCACTCACAAACGGTTGTAGACAGCGGCTTTAAAAATTTGCTTGAAGCTTTATGAACTCGTTAGTTGTTTTGCTTCTCTTTTTTGGTACCCCAAACCTATTATTGGGATTGATCTGGAACTCACAGCGCAAGAAAAAAACAGGATTATACTCTCTCAAATATAGAGCCATCTGGATCATCGGTTTGGTGGAGGTGTTGAGTGCAGCTTTGATTTTTGCTAACGCAACATTACCTGAAGCTTAGTTATCTATTGACTGAAGGTTGACATCAAATTCTTTTTGGTGACCACATAGTCTTTCAGAAGCTCATCAATCTCAATATAAAAGGGTTCGTTCGTTAAATGAACAACGGCTCGGTTCAGAAGTTGTTGAACAATGTTGTCGTACGTTTTTAAGTCGACTCCAGAATTTTTCAGCGAAAGTAAACTGTCTTTGATTTTTATCAACGAATCCTTGTCGGTTTTGAAATTGAATTTGTAGTCGAGATAGGTAGGAAGTTCACCAATCATCCTATTAATAATGAGCGCACGATGTTCCTTGATGATCTCCTTCAATTGAATGATGATCACCTCGTTGTTAGTGTCAATAAGTTGTTTAGCCCCCAATAGGGCAGATTTGACGGTTTTCATAGCTAAATAAATTAGTATAACGCGAAGTAATACTAAATATTTTAGTAATGCAAGAAACAACTTAAAATCCTTCACAATCTAACTTAATCAGATAGTGAGATCAACATTTGGCGCTCATTATCAGACAATTGTTCCATTGAGGTATTTAGAACTTCACTTTGAAGCCTTAGCCCTTCATCTAAAAGTTTGATTGTCAAAAATTTATTGTGATTTTAGTACTGACATTGAGTTGACTAGCGATGCTCATTTTGGCTTTAATTTTATCGAGTAGGTCGAGCACTAGTTTTAAACCAATTCCTGCACCCTTTTCTTTTTCAGTGCCATAACTCGGTGAATACCTTCTGTCTAGAATGCTGGTAATCATTTCTTCACTCATCCCCACACCATTGTCTTCAACGGTGATCCGGCTATCTTCCGAGTGAATAATAATTCGACCGGATGAAGGCGTAAATTTTATGGCGTTCGAAATGATATTTCTTAAAATAACATTGAGGATTAAACGGTCAGAGTAAATTCTTTGATCTTGTTTAACATTAACCTCAACAACTATTTTCTTTTGTTCGTAGGTGGAATTGTAGAGGGTCAATACTTCCTGGGTAAGTTGAGCTACATTAATTTTTTCAAATCTAAGGTTCATCTCGTCAAAATTTGACCGGGCCCATTGCAAAGTAGTTTCTATTAGTTCGAGGACTTTAAATGTTCTTTCATTGACCTTTGTTGCCAAGTCTTTGAATTCATCCTGACTCAGTTGATTATAAATGGTCATGTTTATTAACGAGTGGATATTTCCAATTGGACCGCGAATGTCATGGCTAAGAATGGAAAGCATTTTATCCTTATGACTATTGATTTGTCTCAACTGTTCCTCCCTGGAAATTATTTCTTGAATATTGACAAAGGCGACTAAATGTATATTTTCCATTGTTGAAGATTTCACTTCATACCAACGCTCTCCTTTTTCCTTGGTGGTAATTCGTACATTCATTTTCACATCTGTTCTATCATTCCTTTTAGCCTCTTCAAGAAGTTGATTCCATTGAGAAATTACTTCTAGCCTGTAGACACTATCCGGATAGGCTTTCTGAAACCAATCATCGATTGTCGGGATTTCCGAAACGGTGTAGCCAATTTCTTCCAAGAATCTTTCGTTGAGGTAAGTATGGACATAAGTCTTGTTTTTGAGCTGAGCCATAATAAATGGGTAAGGAAGGAAGTCAGCTATCCTGGCAAAGGTGGCCTTGTCCAACTTGTCATCCATTATTATTTTCATCATCAATTATTTGATCTGCAGGGCTATCTTAGCCTCACGATATTTTAGGGAAGTTAACACTAAGATCGTGCTTATCAACAATTGAAGCCTCTTTACTAGGGAAAAGGATAACAGCCTGCAGTTTCAAGGTATCCGCAGACCAAACTGGCACAGCAAGTTATTCTAGCTCAGGTACGAATAGCTATTATACAATTGCTTTCTGTGAACTCAAATCTTACTAAAGCAATGAGCAGGAAGCAAATACTTCCTGCCAGAGTGAACGTATTTTTGTTCATCGTACCTTATTCGTAAGTCAGCGCTTCGCGTGTGGTAATTTTATTGGCTCTCCGTGCTGGAAAAATGGTTGCAACATAAGAGCCCGCAACAACGAGGAGTATCCAAACGACAAGTGCCATTGCAGATACAGTCAATTGTAATGGTGTGCGAAATGCCATGTTGCCAATAAAGCGACCGAGAAACGTGGAGAGAATCAACGCGAAAATGATGGCGATGAAAATACTCAAAGCACCAGTGAACAATCCTTCCCACACCACCAGGTTTCGAATTTTATTTGGTGTAGCACCGATAGCACGCATCACACCGATTTCGCGCGTTCGCTCTAAAATATTCATACTCATGGTTGACATTAGCCCGAGTGTTCCGACTAGCGCCATAAGGATGGCCATTGCCATTAATGAATTCACCAGGACTTTCATGTGCGCAGCTATTGCATTTTGCAGCAACCATACAGGAATCGATGAGATCACCGAAATATTTTCTTTTTCGAGCAAGGCTTCCACATTTCTGTTTTTACTCACAGTATTTTCTTTTGATCGGTCTGAATAAGCTATTCGCAACATCTTAGTCTGACCTGTTGTATTTGTCAGTTTGGAAAACACATCGAGGGGTACATAAGCTGTTGCCGGTGAACCAACATCTTCTGTAAATCCAGCAATGGTCCATTCCGTTGGTTTGCCATCAATTGCCAATGAAATATGATCTCCAATTTTGAAGGGGCCTCTTGCATTTTGATTCAATACCACTTCATTCAACGTTTTGTTGTTGAGCCAATGTCCTTCCACTATCGTTGGATTTAACAATTGTGTAGGAATAGGCAGCGCTTGCATCGTGAAACTTCCATGCCCTTTGTCGGGATACGTTTGCGTGACTTCAAAAGAATTGGACTTGACCAATGAAGTAGGAGAGTAACTCCATCCTTCTGCAACTTTAACGCCTTCGATGGATTTTATTTTCCCAATAACGGCATCCGCGTCCATTGATTTATTTAGTCTTACTTCGAGATCATAAAGCCGTTGCTTATAAATTCGCGACAGATTTTTATTCCATGCTTCGGATACGTTCATGGCCGTCATGAACATAGCGCCACCTGCTGCAAGCAAGCCCAGTGTCATCACGAGTCGTGAGCGTTGTCTAAAAACATTCCTTATTGACAAACGAAACGTTTCACTGAAAAAACTCAACTGAGAAAATTTTACTGCCCATGAGTTTGTATTCATGTTCTTTTGATCAACGCCATGATTGTCTAATGCACTGCGCACCGAGATCCGGCTTCCACGAATCACCGGAAAAGCAGCAGCGATCAATGGAATAATAATGCCTGATCCAACTTGCAAGAGTGGAACCCAATAAGGAATTGAATTATTTTTTATTTCAAGATTCAGCAAGACAGCTATTTGATTATATAATCCGGATGCTGCCAATCGGCTCAATGGTATTGCGATCAATAGAGCAACAATACAAAGCAAGATGACCATGATGATGTACATCCTTGTAATTTGAGAAGACTTGGCGCCGATTGTTTTCATCACACCGATCTGACGAATTTGTTTTACCATAAGTGTTGCCATGGATGTAGCAACGAGAATAGAACCAAGTACAAGAATCAGAAAACTAAACACTATAAAGATGGTCATTACTGCACTCATCTGACCTTGGTGTGGATGCTTGCCGGGTGGTGGTACTTGAATTTCATGTACATGATAGCCGGATCGAGTAAGTTGAGTTACAACGGCCTTTGCTTCTTCTGTAATGTGCTCGCGTGACAACTGCTGATCGCTTACGAGAATTCTTAGCTGATCAAAGCCTTGTGTCTCTCCCAAGGAATGTAACGTTGAAAGCGTAATGTATCCATATCCCGATTGTTCCTGCCACGCAGGAGCCAGTCCCGGATCGTGAACAATTCCAGTTAATTTTATTTTCTGAGGTTGTCCGTGAGGAGTTTTGATGATAATTTCATCTCCTTCTTTTGCTTTCATCACCACCAACGCAGTGCGCTCCACCAGCATAGTTCCGGTTGACGGCTCCTTCTCGCCAGAAACAAAAAAAGGTCTGTTGGTTTTTTTATTTTTAAAATCATCCACAACAAAAAGAAGCAGTGGATACCACTTCTCTCTAACCTTCATCCGGGCAACGAGTGTGGCGTGGCGTTCGACTTCTCTTATTCCGGGATATTGTTTTATGCTATCAACCAATCCTTTGGTGATTGAATCTTCTAATTCAATAGTAGCCGATGCAGGAACTGTACTCATGTAATTGTCCGTCATCTCTCGTTTGATTACACTGTAACCGCCGAGAATGGAACCAATACCAAAGACACCAATGGCAATGGCAAACACTAACATGAAATTCTTGGAATAATCGGAGGTAAGGTCGCGAAAGACCTTGCTATATCTGGTTTGCATATTTTTTAATTAAACGGCTATAACTTCGTTTACAATAATACCGTCTGTGATCGCAATCACATTTTCAAAGTAGTTAGAGAAGTCTTTCTCGTGCGTAACGATGATCACGGTCTTGCCCGCTCGCGTTAACCCTGCAAATAATTCAAAAATAGAAGTGGCAGTTTGCGAATCGAGATTACCGGTTGGTTCATCCGCAATAATTATAGGAGGATCATTCGCGAGCGCTCGTGCAATGGCAGCTCGCTGTTGTTGTCCCCCAGACAAAGAGGAAGGAAGTTTATCGGCTTGCTCTTTAATATTGACTTGTTCGAGCAATGCGAGTGCACGCTCTCTCCTTTCTTTTTTTGGATAACTGTTACAGAAGTCCATTGGCAGCATCACGTTCTCTATAATAGTCAGCGTGGGAAGAAGCTGAAAAAACTGAAAGACAACACCAATATTTTTTCCTCGCCAGGTTGCCAACGCACTTTCTGGAAGCCTTTCAACATGAACTCCATTGATCGAAACAGTTCCTTGCATGGGTTTGTCAATTCCAGCAATGATGTTGAGCAGCGTTGATTTTCCGCTCCCTGATTTTCCAGTGATAGCAACCAGTTGTCCTTTTTGAATAACGATGTTTACGTTCTTCAATGCCTCAAATGTTCCCGAAGCTAATGGGAATGATTTGGTGACATGACTCAGGTCAATGAGATTTTTATTTTGCTCGAGGTTCATAGTATTGTTTTTTATGCAACAATACGGATCCCAAGGAGCCACTGTGTCAATAGAAATCCTGTTGGACGTCTTATTTCAAATCTTTTTCTGGATGAGCCATTGATGACCGAACGGATCGACAATCACACCTTGTCTGTATCCATAATCATAGTCCTGAATTGGACTTGATATCTGACCGCCTGCATCCGCTGCGCGTTTCACAAGCTGGTCTGGATCTGGAACAAAGAGACCTACTAACATTGTGGTTGCCTTCACGGTCTCTGGGCTTAATTGATTAGCGTGTTTACTTTCTTCATGCAGGTGAAACATCGCACCACCAATTTCCATTTCGGCAACGTGCACACTGCCGTCATCATTGCTAAACCTTCGAAGTTCTTTTGCGCCAAATGCTTTTTGATAAAACTCCATGCCAGCCTTCACATTTTTCATTGCAAGGTGAGGCGCAAAAAAAGTAGCATTCTGTTGTGACATAATAATAACGGTTAAGTCGAAAGATTTTTTCGGTACTCCGTGGGTGTTAATCCCGTGAAGCGTTTGAAGATAAGGTTAAAAGTAGATTTGGATTTGAATCCTGCTTCCAAAGCAATACCCAGCAGGTTGAAGTTCTTAGCTTGTGGATCAGTCATCAACCGTTTGACTTCTTCTACACGGTATTTATTTACAAAATCATAGAAGTTTTCGCCAAGGCCGTCATTGATCAATTGTGAAAGTTGACTTCGGCTCATGCCGATATCCTTTGCCAAACTGCTAAGAGTTAATTCCGAATCGAAGTAAGGTTTCTTCTCAGACATATAGCTCACAAGCTTGTCGATGAGTTGTTGATCTGGCCTGGCTTGTTTATTGATGATTGGAATATCAACCGCTTTGATCTCATCGGTATAGAAAATTTCTCTTTGTAAAATCCCTTTATACCCGAGAGCAAAAACGGAGAGAGAAAAAACAATGCCTGAGGCTTTCCAAAGCCATATCATGTAGTCAAAATGAATAATTATAAAAAGCGCGAAAAAAAAGAAAATATTGATAATCAGAAAAACGGACATAAAAAATTTTACCCACGAGATGTTGATGTTTTCTGTGTTGGAAACTTCCTGTCTGATCAGTTGCTGGTAGTTTCTCCATTTTCGCTGAATGAAAATCTGGTAGCCGGAAAACTGGATCACCACGATTATCCAGAAAATAATGATAGGCAGTTTGGAATGATCGTTCAAAAATGAAATGAAAGAATTGTTGGTTAGTGAATTCAAAGAGAGGGAGCAAACAATAATGAAAAAGAATGGAATAAAGTGAAGTACAGACTTCAGCGAAAACTTTACTCTTCTGCCGGTAAGTTCTTCAATATAGAAGGAGAGGAGTGGAGCGATGAGCAAAAAAGTTGGGTCGCCTGCATTGAAAACCCGATACGAAAAATGACTCATTAAATTGCTTGCGTAGCGTATGTGAAAGATGCTGAACGTAAAAGCCATCAATAGGACGGAAAGAAAAAGATTGGCCCTACTTTTCCGTGCTCCTTTATTATTGATCAGAAGCACAACAAATATCCCCAGAACAATGCCGCCATTAATTAAAATCAAAAAAAGCTGATCGAGGAGAATATGCAAAGTGGATGAAGATTTGTGCTTGTAAATTTAGCTCAAAACTATTCACGGCTGGCTGTTAATGTGTCCATGAGGATGTTATTAGACGCTAAACGCTACTGTTATATTGTCTTTGTATTCAATCTCAGACTATTCGCAATAACCGAAACGGAACTTAAGCTCATAGCAAGTGCCGCGAGCATCGGGCTTAACAGTATTCCGACGAAAGGATATAAAACACCAGCAGCTATTGGAATTCCAATGGCATTATAGAAAAAGGCAAAAAATAAGTTTTGCTTGATGTTGCTCATTACGTCTATGCTTAATTTTCTAGCGCGAATGATTCCACCAAGATCGCCTTTCACCAGTGTGATACCTGCACTTTGAATAGCTGCGTCTGTGCCCGTGCCCATTGCAATACCCACATTGGCTTGTGCCAAGGCTGGTGCATCATTAATACCATCACCAGCCATAGCAACCACATTGCCTTTTTGTTGCAGCTCTTTTATTTTGTTGAGCTTATCCGCCGGAAGACAGTCTGCTTCATATCCATCAAGTCCTAGTTCATCGGCAACTTCTTTAGCTGTAATTTTATTGTCACCGGTAAGCATGATTACTTTTAAACCTTGCTTTTGTAACTCTTGAATTGCACTCTTTGAATTTTTCTTTATTGGATCAGCCACACTGATGTATCCGGCTAGTTCATTTTCAATCACTACAAACATTACTGTTTCACCTTTGACTTGTCGACTTTCAACATCTTTTCTATCCGACTCAATGAGATTCAATCCATGTGCCTGGAGTAGTTTTACATTACCGATAAAAATTTTCTTTGAATCGATCACACCGCTTATTCCATGGCCGGTTATCGATACAAAATTTTTCACCTCTTGGAATGAAAGGTTTTTATTTTTTGCGGCCTTCACAATAGCATCTGCTAATGGATGCTCGCTGCTCGACTCGAGTGAAGCAGCAAACTGTAAAACATCATCTTCACTTACTAAGTTGATAAATGATTTTACGGATTGAAGCCTTGGCTTTCCTTCGGTGATTGTTCCTGTCTTATCTATTACCAACACATTCACGCGTTTCATTTCTTCAATCACCTTCGCCTCTTTGATAAGCACACCCAATGTTGCTCCGCGACCTGCGCCTACCATGATGGCCATGGGAGTTGCAAGTCCCAATGCGCAAGGGCAGGCGATGATGAGTACTGTAACTGCATTCGCGAAGGCGAAGACCAACGCAGGATCAGGTCCCCATACAGCCCACACAATAAAAGTTATGATAGAAGCAATTACGACAACAGGTACAAAATAGCCTGAGATCTTGTCAGCTAAATTTTGGATAGGTGCTTTCGATCGACTTGCCTTGTTCACCATTTCAATAATTTGAGCGAGCAGCGTATCGGCGCCAATCTTCAATGCTTTCATTTCAAAACTTCCAGTGCCATTCACGGTTCCACCGGTTACTGCATCGCCCTCATTTTTTTCTACCGGTATTGGTTCTCCGGTTATCATCGATTCATCTATTGAGCTGTGGCCTTTCACCACTTTTCCATCAACTGGAATTTTTTCACCAGGTTTAATTTTCAGGATGTCATTCAGTTGTACATGCTCCAATGGAATTGTTTGCTCAACACCATTTTTAATTATAGTGGCAACGGGTGGTACCAAATTCAACAAAGCCCGTATAGCACTGTTTGTTTTTCCATGGGCTTTCAATTCCAGAACCTGGCCTAATAATATAAGCGTCAAGATTACTGCAGCTGCTTCAAAGTATAAATGAACAGCCCCGTGCATTTTGAACTGATCTGGAAATAAACCGGGGAAGACTAAAGCAATAACGCTAAACAAGTAAGCTGCACCTGAGCCAAGCGAAATGAGCGTCCACATGTTGGGCGACTTATTGATTACAGATCGATAACCACGCTTGAAAAAATCGATACTGCAATAGAATAGAACTGGTGTTGAGAGAATAAACTGAATCCATCCCCACGTAGTAGCATTTGCCATATTCGAAAGATGCAACCCTACCATTTCGCTCATCGCGATAATGAATATCGGAATTGTAAATACCATCGCAATCCAAAATCTTTTGAGCATCGCTTTGTAGGTAACATCTTCTTCTTCGGTATCCTTTTGAATGACTCTCGGTACCAAATCCATTCCGCAAATCGGGCAACTTCCCGGTTCACCGCGAATTATTTCGGGATGCATGGGGCAGGTGTACTCCGAGCTTTTAGGTTTCACCCTTTGTTCTTTCACTAAATGCATTCCACATACCGGACAATCTCCTGGCTTGGAATATCTTTTGTCACCTTCACAGAGCATCGGGCAATAGTAGGGAGCAACACTACCCGATTTCTTAATGGAAGGTAATGGTGAAAGTTTTAGCGGCTTAGGATGACTTTCTGCTTTATTACCAATCGGAACTAAATGCATTCCACACACCGGGCAATTCCCCGGACCTGGATATTTCTTATCGCCTTCGCAAAGCATCGGGCAATAGAAGAGCTCGTTATTGCTAGTTGATTTTGTCTCTGAATCTGTTGATTGGTGTTGATGCATCTTGCCTCGCGAGATCAATGATGGTGAGTAGCTGTGCTGTCGGAAGTTTTCATTGCTTCCAACTTCATTCCGCACTTGGAGCATTTATCACCTTCCTTACCGGTAACTTCCGGATGCATGGAGCAGGCATAAACTATTTGGGTGGAATCTTTTTTCATAGCATCATGCTCTTCTTTCT
>Ga0302164_10000070_pt1 | contig 49251 bp, 47 predicted proteins | sample I_Fen_E3_1_FD_193500 | JGI IMG/M metagenome (GOLD analysis project Ga0302164, IMG submission 193500) | Peat permafrost microbial communities from Stordalen Mire near Abisko, Sweden - I_Fen_E3_1 | ecosystem: Environmental > Terrestrial > Soil > Wetlands > Permafrost | place: Sweden: Abisko...
GATTTCTTCCACCGTACTTTCATTCACACCCGATCCTGGCATGATAGCAATTCGTCCGTTTGCTTTTTTAATGAGCTCGGCGATCATGTCAACGCCTTTAACAGCTTGTGGTTGCTGTCCTGAAGTAAGAATCCTGTTAAAACCAACTTCAATACAATCTTCCAGTGCTTCAAATGGATCGCGCGTCATATCAAATGCACGATGACAAGTTACTTTCAGCGGACGAGCACGCTTGATCAATTCTGTGCAGCGTTTTTTGTCGATCGTTCCATCTTCATTTAAAATTCCAAAGACAACACCATCCACACTTAATTTCTGACATTGATCGATGTCGCGCTTCATGGAATGAAATTCATAATTGGAGTAGTGAAAGTCTCCGCCACGTGGGCGAATCATCACAAACACATCAAGGTTTACATTTTGGCGAACGTTTTCAATCGTGCCATACGAAGGCGTAGTTCCTCCTTCACCAGGATTATCACACAACTCGATGCGATCGGCTCGGCCTTCTTGCGCTTTTAGGGCGGACTCAATGTTGTAAACGACGATTTCGAGAGTCATTTGTTCTTTTGATTAAGGGAAAAAACGATAGATTTCTCGTCGATGTAACACACGTGCAAAATCGACATGGTTACCTTCTACAAATACGCCAATTCGGTAATCACCTATTCGAATTCTGTAGGCGGAACGAAATCCTTTCAGCTTTTTAATATTATGAATCTTTTGAATTGAATCAGTTGACTTAACCTCATCAATTAGAATAGCAATAGATTCTTTAACCGAATTAAGATGGATTTGATTTAGGTCACGATTGAACTTGGCTAGGAACCGTACTTGCATTAACGGCCCAGCTTTTTCATTACCACTTTCTCCGAAACAAATTTCGTTCTATCGGCATCCTTCATCATTAATGCCAATCCCAAGTCTTCTTTGTCTTCGAGAGATAGTTTCATGGAATCAATTCCCAACTTTTTAAGTAAGTCTGATACAAACTGCAATTCCTTTTTATTTTTCGGAGTGATAATCACGGTTTCCATATTTCAAAGGTATTAATAAAAACTTTTCGCATCAAAAATCTTGTTCGGCACTTCATTGGAATAAACTGCATACGTAAATCCTTTCTGCAACGCATACGCACCAAGCTCGCCATTTCTACTGATCGCCAAAAAACCCACCTGCATTTCTTTTGATTTCTTCGGTTGATTTTTCACTATTCGTTTCACAGCCAGTTCACATGCTTCTTGTGGAGAATTTCCTTGCCGCATCAACTCAACCACCAAATGCGATCCGCAAATGCGAATCACTTCCTCCCCCACTCCTGTTGATGTTGCGGCCCCTATTTCATTGTCAACAAAAAGTCCGGCGCCAATGATGGGTGAATCTCCAACCCGGCCGTGAATTTTATAAGCCATCCCACTGGTGGTGCATGCCGCAGAAAGATTTTGATTTGCATCTAACGCGAGCATTCCGATCGTGTCGTGATTTTCAATATTGGCAATCGGTTTGTATTCTGCTTTCTTCAACCATTCCTTCCATGCTTTCTCTGATTCTTCTGTCAACAAATTCTCTTTTTTAAATCCGTTGGCCAACGCAAACTGCAATGCCCCATCTCCTACTAGCATAACGTGTGGAGTTTTCTCCATCACTTTTCGAGCAACAGAAATCGGGTGAACAATATGTTCGAGGCAAGCCACCGATCCGCAGTTCGCAAACTCATCCATGATGCAAGCATCCAGTGTAACGCGACCATCGCGATCGGGCAAACCGCCAAACCCAACTGTAGTAATTTTTGGATCGCTCTCCGGCACTTGCACACCGGCTTCCACTGCATCCAATGCACGTCCGTTCTTTGATAAAATTTTCCAGGCTTCTGCATTAGCACCAACTCCAAAATTCCAAGTAGAGACAACAACGGGTTTTGTAATCTTCTTCTGTTCAGCAAATACTTCGCTCATTGCTGTGAGTGAAGCGAGCGTTGCTGATGCTTGTATGAATTTTCTCCGAGAGGTCTTCATTGTTTTAATTATAAATAAGAGCTAAAACCTATTTTTTATACAGTTCACCCACTTTCATATTCTGCGGATCGATTGGTCCTGGAGGGCAATATTTTTTAAGGTAGTCCGTGAAAAGGGTTTTAAGATGCTCCGAGGTTCCTTCACCTTCGCTGATGCTATGCGTGCGATTGGGATACGCCATAAACTGAAATTGTTTGTTGTACTTTACCAATTCGTTCACTAGCATCTCTGCATTATTATAGTGTACGTTGTCATCACCAGTTCCGTGTATGTATAATAAATTTCCTTTCAAGTTCTTTGCATAGGTGATGGGCGATCCTTTCACAATGTCTTCCATGTTTTCTTGCGGCAGGCCCATGTAGCGTTCTTCGTAAATATTATCGTAAGTAAGCAGGTTGGTAACAGGTGCTATAGAAATTCCTGTTTTATAAATCTCAGGATACTGAAACATTAAGTTGAGTGTAGCAGAACCTCCACCACTCCAGCCCCACACGGCCACGCGATCTTTATCAACGAATGGCCACTTCAAAATTTCTTGTGCAGCTAGTGCCTGATCTTTAATATTGAGTTGTCCGATTTTTCTGTAAATCGATTTGCGCCACTCCCGTCCCTTCGGTGCCGGTGTGCCGCGGCCATCCAACGACAAATAAATATATCCTTCGGTGGCCATGTCTCCTTTGAACAAGCGGTTCATCCCAACCCCATAAGCGTCACGCACGGTTTGCGATGCAGGCTCTGTGTACACCTGAAATACGACCGGATATTTTTTTGTCGGATCGAAGTTGGTAGGCTTCACCATCCACCCGTCCATCTCAGTTCCTTCTTCTGTTTTGATTTTGAAGAACTCCACCATTTTTACAGGTCGAACTCCAGCGAGCTTCGTAGCGATACTTTCTTTTTCATTCACCGCTTTGTTGGCACTCAAATCGATCAACTCATTCATTGGCCTTGTATAGGTGTTTGAAAAACTATGTTGTGCGTATTTGGCATTCGGTGAAATTGAATAATCATGAGAACCTTGTTGGTCTGTAGGAGTTACTAATTCTAATTTTCCTTTTCCATCGAGTTTTGTTTTATACAGATAGCGTTGCGTAGCATTAGTTGGTGAGGCAAGAAAATATACGGTATTGCTTTTTTCATCCATCGCCAGGTAATCGATCACGTCATAATCTCCTTTGGTGATCAACGTTTCCTTTGATCCATCTTTGCCGATCCGATACAAATGAGCCCACCCGTCTTTTTCACTCATCCATAAAAATTCTTTTTTGCTATTCAGCCAAATAAAAGGGTGGCGAAAATCAAGAGCGTAGGTATTGGTAGAGAAAGGAAAAACATCAACCCATGCTTTGTCACTTTCGGAGAATAGTTGTCTTGCTTCTCCCGTTGTAGGATTGCAAGAGAAAATGATGCTTTCGTTTTGTTTGCGATTCAGTTGTTGCACAAAAATTTCGGTATTAGAATTCCATTCCATGCGTGGAAGATAATGTTGCTGTGGATCGCCGGGAATACTAAGCCAATTGGTTTTGCCTGTGCTCACCGTGGCCACTCCAATCTTGGCGGGCGATGGACTTTCGCCCATGATGGGATACTCTACCGGAACAACTTTTGAGTAAGCCGAGTCGGTATTGTTGATCATCATATAATCCCTAATCTTGTTCGCATCGATCTGCCAATAGGCGATAAGCTGACTGTCGGGGCTCCACTGAAAACCATCGCGACAGGAGAATTCTTCTTCATAGACCCAATCGAAAGTGCCGCTGATAAGTTTGCGCGAATGATTGGAAGTGATAGCCAACACTTGACCAGTTGCTAGGTCTTCCACATATAAATCATAACCACTTACATACCCTACTTTTTTTCCATCAGGAGAAAATTTTGCAAAACGCAAAGACGATGCGGGGTGATCTTTTCCAATCTTATTCAATTTCTTGCTCGCTAAATTCAACACCCAATAATCACCTTCGGTATCGAGACGCCAGACTTTTTTGGTGTTGGTATAAATCAAAACCTGTGTTGCATCATCAGAAAAATAGAAAGCCCTCGGTTTTAAACTTTCAGTTTGACCGGATGGAGTAAGGTCAGCTTTTGATAAAAATGTCTCTTTGGTATTCTCCGGCAAAGCATAGCGGTTGATTTCACCGGTCTCAATTTTGAAATAAGCATTGCCATCTTTTGCCCAGCGAATAGCTTGAGCGGAGAGTAAGCATGGGATGAATAACAAGAGAAGAAAAATGCGTTTCATATGTTAATTGGATTTACCCCAAAATTAGAAATGTGTTACACATCACCTATATTTTTTATACAAAAGGTTCTACAAAAAGTAGCTATTTTAGTGAAATTAATAGAAGGACAAGCAATGCATGTAGCTGGCCGTGTGTGTAATGCTTACTGTCAAAGTACTTTATGATTAGGAAATTGATCTTCATATTCTTGCCGCTGACATTCTTGGCATTATGTGATAAAGTTATGCCTGGCGGACACTGGGATAAATTTTGAGAAAGACTTACGAGTTGAAAAGCAAAGTGACCAAGGACCTTTGCATCGAACAGCAATGGATGCCTTTATTTATTAACTTCACTAATTATGCTTAATCGTGTGAGTTAGTTTTTCAAAGACCCACTATGAATGAAATTGACAACAATTTGTTTAAGCAAGTTCAAAAGAATAAAACACCCTCAGTCCATTACGTAATTTTCAATACCGACAGCATTATCCATAAATTTCAATTTGGATTTTCTGATTTAAAGAACGAACAAAAGACCTCTGAAGCCACGACTTACCATGCCTATTCTGTAACAAAGACTTTTACGGCTTTATCCATTTTGCAGTTAGCCGAGCAGAAAAAATTAGATATTGAGCAACCTGTAAAAAAGCATTTACCCGAATTTCTTTATTCGTCAGATATTACAATTCGGCAAAAAATACTTTTCACCGAAAATTATACAACCAATAACAAAGCAACTGGAATGTGTTTGTCTTGGTTTACAGGAAAGTTAAACGGCAAACAATACTTTGCACACGCAGGTGGCGGCGGCGGTTATTATTGTGAAATCAGAATTTATCCGGACCTTGGAGTTGGAAATGTGATTATGTTTAATCGAACAGGCATGTCAGACGAAAGGTACTTAGGTGAACCAGATAAATTATATTGTTGAATGAAATATAGCCGCATCGTAAACTGCCCACATTGCTTAAACCAAAAAGATGAAGACAACTAAAGATATACGAATTGCAGTTTTAATAGACGCAGACAATGTTCCCTCCACCAATATTAAAGCTATGCTGGAAGAGATTGCCAAGTACGGCACACCGACTTTCAAAAGAATTTATGGCGACTGGACAAAGCCCAACTTAACGGGTTGGAAAAATGTGCTGTTGGAAAATGCCATCACGCCCATTCAGCAATACGGTTACACTACCGGAAAGAATGCCACCGACTCCGCCATGATCATCGACGCCATGGACATTCTGTATTCTGAAAAAGTCGATGCATTCGCCATTGTTTCCAGCGACAGTGATTTCACCCGGTTGGCCACCCGGCTTCGCGAAGCAGGAATGACGGTAATCGGACTCGGTGCAAGGAAAACTCCGAGCCCCTTTATTGTCTCCTGCGACAAGTTTATCTATTTAGAAATCTTGACGCATCCCACCGTGGAGATCGTTACCAAAAAGATTGAGACGGGAAAGACCGAAAAGAAAATCCCAGTGCAAGTAGTGCAACCAGAAGCACTGCAAAAAATTGACAGAGAAACGATCAACTTACTCGCCAACTCCATCACCGATGTAGCAGACGATAGCGGCTGGGCGTTTCTCGGTGAAGTAGGAAGTCTCATCATCAAGAAACAAACTGACTTTGACCCGAGAAATTTTGGATACAGTAAGCTGGCACTCATGCTAAAGAGTATCAACAAGTTTGAAGTTGACGAACGGGAGACGGAGAAAAAAGGGATTAAGTTGGTTTACGTGAGGGTGAGGGGATAAGAGCAATAGATTTCTTTATTTAGTAACTTCACTTAATAAAACATAAATTAAAAATAGAATGAAACATTACATCGCATTCGTGTTCCTCTTTTTTGTTGCTGCAGCCTACGCACAAAGCGATGAAAAAGAACTTACCAAAAAAACGTATTTACTCAGTCGCACGGTGTTTGGCACAAAAGATACCGTGACGTTAGGGAAGCTATTGGCCAAAACTGTTTCTTATGGACATTCTCACGGCAACACGGAGACAAGGAGTGAAATGATAAAAGGAGTTGCTCGCAACCAAACTCGCTATACAGATACATTAGTTTCCAACCTCAAACTATTTATTGAAGACAAAACCGCTATTGTGCGCTTTCTTTTTAAAGCTAAAGAAAATAAAAAAGATGGCTCCACAACCGATTTGAATTTGAGTATCATGCTGGTATGGATAAAAGATAAAAAAGAGTGGAAGCTGATGGGCAGGCAGGCAGTGAGAGTGGAGTAAGTAATGAGAAAATTGGTTTTAGTTGCACACGTTTCTCTTGATGGATTCGTAGCCGGACCTAAAGGAGAATTGGAGGGATTCCCTACCGGAGATGAAAATCTGGAATTTGTGTGCCGGCTAACAGACCATGCTGATGCGGCTTTATTCGGAAGAACTACCTATGAATTGTTAAACAGCTATTGGCCCACGGCGAAAGACATCCCGAGCAATACCAAGAGTCAAATCGAATATTCAAATTGGTACGACGCCTCTCATAAAATAGTCTTTTCCAAGACTATGACTCAAGAGAACTTAAAAAACACAACAATAGTCAACGGTAACGTTCTCCATGAAATGACTAACCTAAAAAAACAATCGGGCAAGGATATTTTGATTTTCGGTAGTCCGTCTGTCTCCCAACTGCTCATGAAACTCGATTTGATTAACAGCTACTGGATATTTATTAATCCGGTCATTTTCGGACAAGGTATTTCGTTATTTACAGGAACAGATAAATTTAAGCTTAGACTTCAGGCAACCAAACAATTTTTAAATGGAGAAATTGCACTGAATTATACAGTCGACAGATAATTGAATTTGCAAAACTTGGATTGGAACAATGTTTCGATAGGATGCTTACCATCTTCAAAGTTATCGTTGAATAATTCCTAATATTTTTGCTAATCACCTGTTTCGGGCAAGTGCTACAATTTATTTTAAAGCTGTAGCAGAGGATTAGCGAAACCTTGTGAGGCATTTTTTTTGAGGGTGACATCAATCATCACCACATCCGATCGCCATCATTAACATGCTGCATTCTTCCTCGTTCTTTAGCAGAAGAATGACTGCTTTATTAATTCTCTTGATCTTACTATTGTCGATATTACTCTATATCCTAGTTGCTCCATTTTATATAGAAATCGATAGCAGAAAGAGTTTTTATGGCATGCGGTTTCACAAGGTGGCTAGGGCTAAGATTTATGCAACCCATGAATCGGTTTACATCGAACTTCAGATCGCAGGGTGGCATAAAGTCATTGATCTTTTGGCAAGTAAAAAAAAGCAAGTGATTAAAAAAGAAAAACTGGAAAAGAAAAAAAAGCGCGGCTTTTCAATCAGCAAAGTACGGGCGTTGATTGCCAGCTTTAAATTATTGAAATGTTACATCTCCCTTGATACAGGAGACATGGCGTTAAATGGAATTCTTTATCCGTGGTTTTTATGGATAAGCAGTTTGACCAGAAAAAATATCCGAATCAATTTTTATAACGAAAACGAAGTAGTACTTAAAATAGAAAACAATTTCTTTCGAGTGCTTCGCGCTTATATCACTTATTAATCATAAACATTTTAACCAATCAACTTATGGAAAACTTAAATGACATGCTTGGAAAAATGACCGAGTTCTTAAAATCAGAAGCAAAAACTGAAACGATCATCGGTCAGCAATTTAAATTAGGGGAATTCACTTGTGTGCCCGTCATGTCGGTCGGGCTCGGTTTTGGTGGTGGTGGCGGTGAGGGCAAAGGTAAATCGAAAGCGTACCGGGAAGATGAAGGCGAAGGAACAGGTGCTGGTGGAGGCGCAGGTTTGGGCATGGGGCCAGTCGGTTTCCTGGTTACAAAAGGAAGTGAAATTCAATTCATTCCTACCCGTACTTCAAAAGGACTTGGGGCTACCTTTGAAAAGATACCTGACCTTCTGGAGAAATTTCTTGATAAGAAAAAGAAGGCCGAGGCTTTTGCATAACTTCTTTTGAAAACACTTGGTCAAGCACAAGCTATATGCTTGTGCTTTTTTATTGAGGCATTTTGCCTATCAATCCCCGCAAGTTTCTTTGAGACTGATTATCTTTACTGAACACAACCTTAGCTTATGGCAAAAAACAAGACTGAAGCCACTACTAAATCTGTAGATGACTTCATCGCAGGGCTTGACAGCGAAGTCAAACGCGATGACGCCCTTGCGCTAATCAAAATTTTCAAATCCATTACCGGCTTCGATGCAAAAATGTGGGGACCGAGTATCATTGGTTTTGGCACACACCATTATAAATATGAAAGTGGGCATGAAGGCGATATGCCGCTGGCTAGTTTCTCTCCACGCAAAACTGCCATTGTATTATACCTATCAAGTTTTGAAACGAAAGAAGAACTATTGAAGAAGCTGGGCAAACACAAGGCGACTGGCGGCTGCGTATATATTAAAAAAATGGAAGATGTAGATTTGGATGTGCTGAAGAAACTGGTCACCCTATCGTTCAATTCTGTGAACAGAAATTACCCTGATAAAATTTCAAACCAAACAGAAGGCAATATTGACTCATAGTATTTTAAAAAGTCTTTCTCGCCATTAATGGATATCACGACAAACGGAACGAGGAATACCAGATAGTAAGCACACGTCACCATCATCCAGGCAATTCCAAGAACTACATCTGGCAATTCTTTTCTCTCCAGCCACCTGAATGATCTGCTGGCAATAAGCAATGGTACGAGGTGAACAGAAATTACAATCCAATCTGGAATCTCGGCAGGTGCGCCAATAAGTGTAAACAAGCTTAACCCAACAATAAAAATAGGGTTCTGAAAATGAAATAAACCGATCAGCAAGGGTATCTCTCGTAAATTACTATTGCCTACTTCAGGAATATGAAATTGTATTTTACTAAATACTACCGACAGCATGCCAAATAGGATCGTGTAGGTAGCATCCTTGATGTAGGGGTTATTTAATTTGCTATGCATTGATGAGGAAAACATACGAGTTCTGAGTCAACTTCAAAGATTGCTAAAGGTTTCCACTCATTAAAAAGAAAACACGTATTACGTTTCTTTGATTTATTCTTTTAAATGAGAAATACCATACGATTAACAGATGTTGGAATAGTTTTAAATTCGACAGCTTCATCAAAATGATTATAGTAAAAAACTTCAAAAAAATAGCGTGCATTTTACTAAACGCACGCTATCATAAAAGTGAATTTATTTGCTTTCGCTCCAGGGTGGTGCGATACCATTCATGCGGGAATAGGCTACCAATTGGCCAAGGTGTTCATTAGAGTGACCAACAGCAATCAGTAAAGCAGACATGTCGGTATACTCTCCTGGAAAAGGAAACTCAACCTTTTTAGCAAGATCACCGTCCTTGGTATTTTTAATGGCGGTAATAATGAGCTCATACGATCGTTTCAACTCAGCTGCAATCGCTTCTTTGGTTTTCAAGTCTTTCTCAATGGTTTCCATTTTTACCCCATCAGGGATTTTAGCACCCAGCTTGGAAGCGAAGTAGTAATTTGCCGAAACGATGTGAGCAAATACTTCGGCAAATGAGCGGACTCCATTTTGCGGAGTCCATGCATATTTTTCGGCAGGAATAGCCTGCGCTAGTTGCATTACCTGGCCAGATGAATACGCCAGTGTTCCGGATGCTTCCTTTTGCAATTGCCCTTGGCCAAATGCGTTTAAGGAAAGCAATACTACAGCAAGTGTAAATAGTTTATTCATAAAGTAGTTGTTTGTTGTGAGATCATTAAATTAAAAAATATTCGGGAGCCTTGCAATGTAATTTTTAGGCTAGTGGATTTAGTCCTTTTGTCTTCGAGGCGTTAACTTTCATATCTTTAATGCTCTTATGAAGTTTCTCTTTTTAATTTTATTCAGCCTAAGCCTGGCAATTACCTCGTTCTCGCAAAATAGCTGGTACAAAGGCAACCTGCACACCCATTCGTACTGGAGCGATGGCGATGAATTTCCTGAAATGATCATGAGCTGGTATAAAAGCCATGGTTATAATTTTGTTGCCCTCTCCGATCATAACATTTTGGCCGAAGGAGAAAAATGGATTAAGGTGACGCACAGTAAAATATACGAAGATGGGTTTAAAGCGTATGTCGACAAATTTGGAAATGAGGTGACCTATAAAACCGATTCAGGGCGCTTTCATGTGAAACTAAAAACGTATACTGAATACAAACCACTATTCGAAGACTCAAAGTTTTTGATCATCCGATCGGAAGAGATCACAGACAAATTCCAAGGCAAACCCATTCACATGAACGCGACAAACGTAGTGAAGTTCATTCCTCCGCAAGGAGGCACAAGTGCAGCCGATGTGATCCAACGCAACATTGATGCTGTATTGCAGCAGCGCAAAGAAACAGGCATACCTATGTTCCCACATATCAATCATCCAAATTTTTATTATTCAATTTCTGTACAAGACATGATCAGTCTTCATGGAGAACGCTTCTTCGAAGTTTACAACGGTCATTTTATGGTAAATAATTATGGTGACTCGCTCCATCCTGGTACCGAACAAATGTGGGACATGATCAACCTGGCGTATTTAAAGAAAGGTCAGTCGCTGATGTATGGATTGGCTACGGATGACAGTCACAATTATCACCAGTTTGGAAGCGCATTTAGTAATGCCGGCAGAGGTTGGGTGATGGTGAAAGCTGAAGCTCTTACACCAGAAGCATTAATCAAAGCCATGGAGGAAGGAGATTTTTATGCATCTACGGGCGTTGAGCTTTCGGAATTAAGGGTAGAGAAGAAAACTATATCCATCAAAGTAAAAGCGGAGTCAGGAATTGACTATCAAATTCATTTCATTGGCGCCAACAAAAAAGATAGTCAAGTACGCGAGCTCGAAGTTATATCAGGTACACAAGGTAGTTTCACGCTTTCACCTGATCATCTTTACGTTCGGGCAAAGATCACCTGCAGCAAGTTAAAGGCAAATCCATTCCACGATGGCGAATACGAAGCAGCCTGGACACAACCAGTGAAAGGAAACTAGCAAGTCTGCAGTTGAATCGCTGACTAAGTTAATTACAATCGACCAAGCCTCGATAACTTCAAGTCCGGTCTATTTCAATATCGTATTTATCCAACAGTCCCAACACACCTGGTAAAGAGAATTTGGCTTTTTTTATCCGATTGATTTGGGGATCGAAGGAATAGTTGAATGAGGTTCTTAAATCCGTTTTTTCAAGGATTGAATTCTCAAAAGTTGCACGCATAAGATCGCATGCATCAAATAGAGATCCAGTTAAATCACATTCGGTAAAATCTACCTCTTGCAGTTGCGAATTTTTGAAAACCGTCTTTTTTAATTTTGCTTTATAAAATGAAGAATGATTTAATGCACATTGATCAAATCCAACTGCCAAGCCAAGGGTATTGCATTGATCGAAACGTAGACCCAGCATTTTGCATTCTTTAAATTTCACTCCTCTCAATGCTACGTCAGCAAGTTTAGCCAAACTCAGATTGCAAGCTGTGAATTCACATTCTGAAAATTTTATTTGCGAAAGATCAGTATCGGAAAAATTGCAGTTTAGAAATGAACAGTTTTCATACTCTCCCTTTGCAAAAAGGCTTTTCGTAAAGTCTATGTTGGCGAAGGTTTCTTCTGTTTTGTAGACCGGTTTCGTTTCCATGTGGGGTATTCCAGCTTAATTATTCCAATCCCTTCAGCTCATTAACTAATTTCTTCCTATCGTTCCAATAATTCCTGCTGTACACTCTCAGGTTTGGCCAGTTTTTCTTTTTCAACAACTGTGGCAGCAACGCATGAGGTGCCTTTGCAGAAAGTGATTCGTAATAAAAATTATCATCAGTGAAGATACCTCCCTTAAATAATTTCTTTTGCTGAACAGTCAGGTCGTAAAACGGAAAAGCATCTTCCTTCAATTCTACTTCCGACTTACTTACATCATGTGCAATCCTTTTCTTAAGTTGATCCGATTGAGAATATTTTTTATCCTCAACCACATAGGGTTTAAAATCGCTCATCGATACTTGCCTCGCAAAGAGCAAATAACCTTTCAATAATTTCGGTCCTGCATTTTTGGTTTCTCCTACTTCCAATTGTTCAGGCCACAAGCTGCTCACCACAATTATTTTTTCCCGCGCACGGCTCACAGCTACGTTCAATCGATTTTCCCCACCTTCTGTATTAAGACTTCCAAACTGCGCACTCACTTTTCCCTTTTTGTCAGGTGCATAACCGATCGAAAAAATAATAATATCTCGTTCATCGCCCTGCACATTTTCAATGTTCTTGACAAATAATCGCTCGGGAATTGTTAATTGAGCCGAAGCAAATTTCTCCTCCAAGCGATCTTGCACCAACGATTGCTGAATCGCATTGAACGTAACAATTCCAATTTCTTTAAGCGGGCTCTCCCGAACTGTTTTTAAAACTAAATCAGCGATTTGTGATGCTTCAATTTCATTGGAGTTGTTCTCCCAAACTCCTTCTACTTTGATGTATTCAATGGATGGCTCTTGCTTGTTAACCTGATGAAAATCAGGTAACAATTGAAGCTTGCCTTCATAGAAATGTTTGTTTGAAAAATCTATAAGCTCCAACGACTGGCTTCGATAGTGACCGTTAAGCCTCAACGTCATCAAATACCGGCTCGTCAATTCCAGCAGCGAATCCACCTCGGCATCAGGTTCCTCAAAATCTTCCTCCTGCCATCGCGCCTGGTAAAAATCTCCCGGCCGAAGTTGCTTGCTATCACCCGCGATCGCGGCTTGCTTGCCTCGGTAAAGCGCTGGAATACCGCGCTCGGCAAAGCACTGTGAAGCTTCATCAAAAATCACTAGGTCAAAAATTTCTTTCATGGGAAAAATCGCACTCACCGATTCAGGCGAAGCCATCCAACAGGGAAGTAATTTGAAAATTTCTTCTTCAAATTCGCCTATGACTTTTCGCAATGGCCATATCTTCTTCTTTTTCGTAGCCTGATGCAGCAAGTCGCGGTAGCTGACCCGATTATGAAGCCGGTTAAATTCCAGGTCATCGGTCACTCGCTCCCGAGCGCGAAGCAAAAGAATTTCATTGCTCAGGTTTTGTTTGAGTTCAATTTGCAATTGAAGTTCAGTCTCCAACGAATTCATCTTCCCGGATGACACCATCCTCAACTCCGGATGTTTCGTTTCTATGTGATCGATCCAGGCCAGACTCAGGCTGTTGAGAAATAATCGTTGCCAAATTTCCTCATCGCTACCTCCCGACACATCTTTCAATTTTCTGATAATTTGCAATTCACTCTCTGACAAAGTTTTCTTTAGTCTGTCAAATTCACAAAGAGAATCAAAATCACGATCCAAAAGTCTTATTAATTCAGCTGCAAGGGTTGGATTCTGAGAAAGTTTAGTGATTTGAGCAATAGACAAATAGGGGGACCATCTTTTCAATTCATCCTGAAACCGAAGCAACACCTGTATCAGGACATGTATTTTATTTTTAAAATCTGATTCTTTAAGGGTAATAGGATTCAGTAGGTTCTTCAGTCCACGAATAGAGCTATAAATTGTTTTCATCCTGATCGCTTCGCGCTGCTCTTCAAACCATTCGGTAAAATGTTGTATCGAAATATTTTCAGGAATATTCAGAAGCCATTTTTTATTTTTAAGCTTAGAAAGATTATGTTCAAAATTTAATCGCTGATCCAATTTTGCTTCAAGTATTTTAAAGCCTTCCTTATCACTCTGAAGTTGGTTTGCCACTAAAGCCCGGGTGATCATTATCTTATCTTTGGAAAACAATTGCCACCGTAGCCAACTCCACAGACCTTTTCGCGCTTTCATACTGCGATGCAGCGCTTTTTGAAAATGCCCTAGCAACACCGAAGGAATAGAAGTCTCCACACCTTCTCGAGCAAAGCAATCCATTATCATTCGCTCAACATTGAAAAGCCAGAGCGTATTCGTTTCCTGGCTTTTCTCTGCCAACATCTTTTTAAAATGAGGAAACAGTTCCTTCTTCGATAATGTATTTATCAAAACATTCAAGTCATCTACCCGTTCGCTGAAAAGTGCTAGCTGCTCAATATCTGGCGAAGCATTTAAATTTTTAGAGACTGTTACATTAATCTCCTGACAAAAGGGAAACACCCCATGAATAGAGTTATTCAGATGGGTTAAGTCATCAACCGAAAATTCCGCAAATGACTTTCGATCGGCCAACAGATAGGAATCGTTCTCAAATACGTTGGCATACATTGCGTATTGTTTAATCGACCGGAGAAATTCATCGGTCTGGTTAAACTTGAAATTGCTGTACTCTTGCTTCAGCCCAATGGATGCCTCATCCTTGCTGCACTGCAAATAAAGTTCCTTCACGCTTTTAGCACATTCCGATTCATCGAAAAGTGCATGACGAAACTCTTCTAGTTCTTCCGTGATCTGATCAATTCGTTTACTTACTTGTAAAAACTTCCGATCCAATTGAATCGCATCGAGGCTAATGTTTTTTGTTTTGTATTCATCCGTACGATTGATTTGGAAGGCCAGCTTCTGAAAAATTTCTCTTCGATCATTTTTGTAGTCATGCACCAGAGCCAAAAAGTTTTCCAGACTCTTTTCTTTGAGTCGGGCAAAAACAACATCTAATGCAGCGCGTTTCTGGCAAACCACCAACACTCGCTTTCCATTGGCGATTGCATCACTTACCAGGTTTCCGATAAGTTGAGACTTGCCTGTGCCAGGCGGGCCCTGCACAACAATTGAATGACCAAGCTTTGATGCTTTGATGGCATTCTCCTGCCAAATGTCAGAGGGAAAAACGGTATACACTTTTTCTTCCCTGACCATTGAAATAAAATTTTCGGTTCGAGGTATTTCACTTAACCGATGCTTACTGAAGAATTCCTCCAAGTCTTGAAAAGAATTTTCTTCTATTAATTGAACATAGTCAGAAACAAGGGAAGATCCAGCTTGGGGAAAGATTCCAAGTACGGCTTCCGGAAACAATTTCAATTGGCCGACGGAATAACTCTCTTCAAATTCCGGTTTGGTAAATTTCCTAAAGCCCTCCAACTCGTCACGATACATATCGGGGTTGAAATTCAGATCAATAGAACTTTGCTGGAGGATGTTATAGAGCTTTGTTAGAAAAACCGTACTGCCCCGTTCTACATCATCAAATGTTTCGTTTAATAAAGTCTCATCGGCCTTCGTTTTATTGTAAAAGGAGTAGGCAAGCAAAAACGATTTGTTAAGTACCAATTCTCCGTCATTCCGAAATTGCAGACACCAGTTGTTATTATCTATCGACAATTCTACCGGAAAGAATAGCAAAGGGCATCGAGCCGGAGTGCCATCTGAAAATTTTCCTCTAACAAATGGCCAGCCTACATGAAGATCGCGCGAACCTCGTTCCTCAAAAATAAATTTATCGTAACGAAAAAGTTTTTTTAAACCAACACTTATCGTGTTTGCGGATTCCATCCGTGCATCGGCAACCGGACAGATAATTTTTTTTTCTTCTGCAAGGAGCGCCTCAATTATCGAAAATGATTTTTCACGATTGAGATGACTGAAACTGTGCAAATCAAGGAATTGTTCCGAGGTTTTTAACAGAAAAAGGGAACGGTTACTACCACTAAGATTGGTGAGCCTTCTTAAAAATGTGGAGAGAAGTTTTTTTGTTTTTTCGGCTTTTTCCACGTCACGGGTTTGCAGAAAGGTAAGGCTTTATTTTTTGAAACTTGGCATCATCCATAAGCGCAATCTTCTTTAAATCATCAACAGTACGATAGGCTCCATGCTGAAACCGGTAAGCGGTTATTGCTTTCGCTAATTTGTATTTGATGTAGGGGTGGTCACCGAGCTCTTTTTCAGTTGCCGTGTTGATATTGATTAATCCGGGCTTAAAGTTTTCTTCGATAAATGATTTTTTGAATAGTTCATGAATCACAGCTGAATCAAGTCCATATACTTCTTTCAATTGCTCAAGAGAAATAAAGCCGCCAAGCTTATTGCGGTAAATCACAATTCGTTGGGATAACTTCGGGCCGATGCCGTAGATTTTTATAAGCTGTGAAGTGTCTGCTGTATTTAAATCAAATTTTACTGTAATAGATTTTTCCTTCCGTTCAAAACTTTTAACCACGTTTTCATTTTCAATTTTCTCAGGTAGGTCAATGAACAGAAATAATTTTTTGTAAACAGCTGAATCCATTCCATAAATCTTCATCAGGTCTTTCTTCACTAAGAACTTTCCTCCTTTCATCCGATAGTTGATAATACGATTTGTCAATGCATTACTGAAACCCAACTCAACAAACTCTTCTCTTGAAGTTACGTTCGGATTGAATAAGAATAATCTTCTCGCAGAAATTTTATCAACAGCGCTATCTTGCTCCTCCCATTTCCAGGTTTTAATAAGGCTGTCGAGTTCATCTTTTTCTTTAGTAAACTCATGAGGTTGCCGCACGAACCAATAACGATAGGCAGGTTCAGAAAAAATCAAGACAACCATTAATGGCAAAAGGATTAGAAAGGCGTTGGCTTCAGTTCTCGAAAATCCAAAGAAGCTTCTGATCCAGGCTCGAAGGCGAGTCATCGTTAACTATTTACAAAATAAACATCCTGTTCTGTGCCAGGCAGCCACTCAATTGACGATACACCTTCTTGATGTTGTCTTCAGAAAGGTCATTGCCCAAAGCTTGTAAGATCCTTTCAGAAAGAGATCCTTGATTGAAAATCGTTTCTAACTGGGGTTGCTCCCATTTTTTTAAAGATGGAGTAAACAAAATCAGTCGAGCAAAAATAGATTTCCAGAGTTCACCAACACTAATTGGTTTTTCAATATCAAATATCTTAAGATACTCAAGATTCTCGATCATTGTTTTTCGACCACTTGTCAACGATTGATCAAAAATAGAAACCAACGTATCTGTTTTTATCTTTGTCTGGTTCTCCATACTGATAAACTTTTCATTCACTAACGCTTGCAGTAAATCGATGACCAAAGTGATGATCGCCATATCTGCTGAAGGGCATTCCTGAATATCCATAATTCGGATTTCAATGGAGCCACGATCGAAGCGTGGGATAGCACCTCGAGAATTTACCCATACCGGATCCAAAATACTTTCAGGGTCATGCGGAGCAATGTCTGTTTTTATTTTTTCGTAAATGGTGTTGAGATAATTCCGTTTTGAAAAAACTCCTTCCGGAATTACTCTTCCGGTGATCGATGGAATTTTAGATTGGTTGTTTTTGTAGTACTCTAGTCGTGTGTCAAGTTTACCTGTGGTCTTTCCGTCAAGAATGGGAGAACTCGCACACAAGGCGGGCAATAAGGGCAAGACAATTCTCACCGCAGCATGAAGTTTTGCAAACTCTTCATCATCGTAAAATGGCAAATTTAAATGCGTACTCTGCAAATTGCTCCAGCCGTGACCTTTACTGTTGAAGATGCGGTCATAAATTGTATACACTTCATTATTATCGTGAGGCCAGAGTTTCGTTTCTGTGTTGGGGTTCATCAATGGGTGCGCAGCCGTAGGCATAAGCATCGCATTCCATTTATCGAGAATAGCATTAATCTTTGAAACGTTTTCAGCAAATGCGTTTTCAAGTGCGTTGAAATTTAATTCAGGCTTGGTCGATTTAAGTTCGATCACATGCAACACCAATTCATTGCTCCAGGTAACGACGCCATTTTCATAATCGCTTCCATAGTTTCCCAATTCATGTTTGAGCAGCTCATCGGTAACGGGCTTGATAGTCAGCGTATCCCTATCCACCAGCATGTATTCCAGTTCAATGCCGAAAGCTTGAAACAGATGTAAGCGCGAAGGTTGACTCATTTTTCGGCTTTGATTTTATCGAGAAAGACTTCCATAATAATTTCGTACAATTTATCCTTTAAAATTTTATCTTCAATCCCTGCATCAATATTGGGATTGTCGTTGATTTCAATAACATAAAATTTTCCTTCCACCTCTTTCATATCTACACCATAAAGTCCATTGCCAATAAGTGTAGTAGCTTTAAGCGCTGTCTTCAGTAAACCAGCTGGCGCTTGATCTACCGGGATACTTTCCACGTCTCCTTCTCTCGATTTTAATTTATTAGCAGCCCAGTTTACAATCTGCCAATGTTTCGTTGCCATAAAATACTTGCAAACATAAATCACTTGACCATCAATCACCCCTACGCGCCAGTCAAATGAGGTTGGCAAAAATTCCTGAGCAACGAGCAAGTCCGATTTTTCAAACATGGTAGCTCTCACTTTTTTAAATTCATCCTTCGAACTGATTTTATGAACACCTTTTGAAAATGCGCCATCTGGTTGCTTGAGGATAAACGGGAATGTCATCTTAGAAGCAATGGTATCACAATTCTCTTCAGAAATTACTATCGACTTCGGGGTGAGTATCTTATGTGCATTCAACAGCTCATGCAAATACACTTTATTGGTACACTTCAAAATAGAATCAGGATCATCAATCACGGCTAATCCCAAGGATTGCGCTTTTTTTGCAAAACGAAAAGTATGGTGGTTTACGTTCGTTGTTTCGCGAATAAAAAGAGCATCGTATTGGATGAGCTTGTCAATATCATTTTTGGTAATAAACTCTGTATTGAATCCCGCCTCTATTGCTGCTTTATAAAAGCGTTTCAAAGCTCTATCATCAGATGGAGGATTTGTATCTTCGGGATCTGTTAGGATCGCTAAATCATATTTCTTTTTGTCGGGGCGGTAATCGCGCTTGCGCAACAAATATTTCTCTAATGATGAAACCAATAATGGTTTATCCACTTCGGGCACTTCATTCAAGTTGATGGGTCTGATACTTTGCAATACCCATTTAGTTTTTCTTGAAAATACGGCTCGCAACGATGGTGCTTGTACCATTTGAAAAAGTTGCTGTGCCAGCTTGTTCAAGTCTTCGGATTGTGTGATACCGAAATAAACATTAAACTCAACGCGCTCGTAGGGTTCACCTTTGAACGTATTTTGGATGAGTGTATCAAAGTCAAGTGAATCTTCACGAAGGATGGATGGAAATCTAAAATCCTGAATGGTTGATACCTCAGGCAGCACTTTGTGTCCGCGGGCTTCCGCTAACAAGGAAACATAATATCCTTCGCTTTGATACTGGTAGGATTTGCAGAGGTTCAGCACTTTCACATTTTTCATTGCCTGGTAAGGCTCGCCAGAAATATATTCATCCGCCGATACCACCTCAGCATCCTCAATTTGGAAATTCCAGGTTTCGGGTTTTTCTACGATGATTAACTTAGGCATTGATCAATTTGATGATTTGAAAATTCGATGATTTGAAAATTGATAAGCATTCTTGATTACTAATTGCCGATTTGCTTCCATACCATTTTCAAATTTCCAAATCGACACATTTTCAAATTATTTTTTCGGTTCGATGATGAGGAGATTTGCATCGTAAGTCACAATACCAAGCATAATACTATTGATGAGCCTGTCGAAAGTTACACTATAATATTGACTCTTGAGGGGATTGGGATTCATCGGGTCAGCGAGGTAAACCGTATTCGTTGTTTCATCAAATCCATTAACAATTACAAAATGACCCACTGGTTCTCCCCGAATGCTGTCAAACTTATTGTTCACAGGGATCTCACGTGGGGTTCCATAAAGATAAGTAGCGCTCAAGCCAGTGAGAATCGGAACAGATTGCTTTAAATATTTTTTGATTAATGCTTCATCCAACTCAGTCTGAAGAATTTTTCCACCAGCTTCCAAAAATTTGATGTACGCCTTTGACGCTACCTGAAGTCGCTTGCTCCGAAATTTATAACGCATCTGCTTTTTCAGATTTTGAGCCATCTTCTTTGATGAAAGCGAAAACCACGAAGGATCAAAAATCGTCAGGTTATAAGTATAAATGTGTGCCCCATACCCACGTTGCAAGGCATGATTGCCCAGCATGACGGCAAGTGTTCCTCCAGTCTTTAAACTCTTTACTTCATTGATTACATCCTTTAACGCAATGGTATCGCTGTAGTATTGGTACAAGGCATGGAGGCACGTTGGCCCACATGTAATATCATCTGGCTGGGCCTTGATATCGAAGTCAAGAAAAAGTGCGTGGCGGCTGGACATAGCTAATTTTTTTCCGTTACCACAATTTTGAAATGATCAAGTTTAAAACCTCTACCATGATGAGTACAACAATAATTCTTTCTAGCATACTATTTTCCCTTTGGTTGGAAATCTCACGAAATACACTAAGATTGTGCTCAATGATTCTCAAGGTATATTCTACTTCACTGAATCGCACCCGCAAATCAAAATGCTTCATCAGACCTTTATGAAGTTTGTCTAAGTATTCATCATCCCAAACTTGCTCAGGTGCATCAAAGATGTAAATATTATCGGCTATATCGTTTTGTGTATTTAAAGCACGGCCAATAAATTTAAGCATGTTCTTCCGGTTGATGCTGAGCTTTCCCGATAGCTCCAAGCCGCGTGAAAATCCCCGAATCTCTGTCAATAAATTTTCAGTGATATCATGATAGCAATCGAGTGCCACAGACTGCGCGAGATTGAACATGGCAATACGCAATACTTTTCCATCAAGCCGGTCAACAATCAACCTGTTAAATTCAAATTCCAATTCGCCCTCCTTAACTGTGATCTCATGATCATCGCGCAACCACTGCTCATTGGGATTCTTTTGATAAGGCAAAATTGCACGGACCGCCACTTTTATTTCTTCTTCAGAATGGTCAGAGAAGACGATAACACCATAATTGAAATAATATTGATACTTGTCTCCTCCAAAACTGTAAAGCAACTCTGAAGATGAGTCGGCTATGGTCTTTAAGTCAAGAAAAGTTTTAACACCCTTCAAGTCCAATTGGTTAGCTACTACTAAGGCAGTAATTTTGATTGTTTTCATTTTGCCGCTTATCCCTGCCTATCGGCAGGCAGACCAAATTTAAAACTAAAATCATGGTTAGGAAATATTAATTCCTGTGAAAGTGTGCATATTCGCGTCAAACTTTTCCTTATCAAATGGCCACGTACTTCAATCACCCTATGGATAATTTAAGAATGGCCCACATGACCTTAAAAAAATAAATATTAGCCCATGAAACAATTCTCGATTTTCTGTCTGTTGACTTTACTTTCATTTACCTGTTTTAGCTGGGGACCCACAGGCCATCGTGCTGTCGGGCTCATCGCCGAAAAGCATCTCACGGCAAAAGCTAAAAAGAATATTGCTAAAATACTTGGCCAACAATCATTAGCTGAAGTAGCCACTTGGATGGATGAAATTCGTTCGGACTCTACGTTCAATTATACTACCGATTGGCATTGGGTAACGATCGAAACGGGAAAGACATACGATGAATCTCCTAAAAACCCGAAAGGCGATGTGATCATGACTTTGGAAAGAATTATTGCAGAGCTGAAGAAACATACCCTCGACAAAAAAACCGAAACTGAATACTTGAAAATACTGGTTCATCTTGTTGGCGATATTCATCAGCCGCTACACGTGGGTTGCTGCGATGACCAGGGTGGCAACAAAGTGAAAGTGAAATGGTTTGGAAGAGAAACCAATCTTCACAGCACCTGGGATAGCAACATGATTGACGATACCAAATTAAGTTATACTGAACTCGCCGGATTTCTTGGAGAGCCTGACCTGACTTCATTAATTTCTTTGCAAAAGAATTCGGTGCGAGAATGGGCCGATGAGTCCATGAGTTTCCGCAAACAAGTTTACAATATTGGCGATGGCAACCTAGGCTATAAATATTCTTACAATTATTTTTCAATCGCCAAACAGCGCATGATGCAAGCCGGTATCCGTTTAGCAGGAGTATTGAATCAGATTTATGGAAAATAAAAAATGGCGTTCGTTTTCAACAAGCGCCATTTTATAAATCAGTTTAAATAAACTAGGCTTCTCTTTTAATCACCACTTTCTCCATCACATCACCCTGACGAATAGCATCGATCACTTCAAGGCCTTCATACACTTTTCCAAACACGGTGTGGTTGCGATCAAGGTGTGATGTGTTTTGGCGCGAGTGGCAAATAAAAAATTGAGAACCTCCCGTGTTGCGACCGGCATGTGCCATGGATAAAACTCCACGATCGTGGTATTGGTTTTTCCCGGTTAGTTCACAATCGATTTTATATCCTGGTCCACCATTGCCAATTCCGTTAGGGCAACCACCTTGAATCATAAAGTTGGGGATGACACGATGAAAAGTCAGTCCATCATAAAAACCTTTTTCAGCAAGAGTTACGAAATTCTTCACGGTGTTGGGGGCATCTTCTTCAAAGAAGTTGATTTTCATTACTCCTTTTTTGGTATGGATTTCGGCAGTAGTCATAAATTAAGTTGGATATTAAAAGTCAAAAGTACAAAGTATAGAGATAATCTTAAGCCGCTTCAGGCACCACAATAGGTTTTACATCTCGCTTGATGATGGCTTTTACATGTTGGTCGATCCAATACATCATCGCAATGGTTATGATCATAGAACCAATCACTACATAGCCGAGTAAAGGATATCCATCCAAAAGACCGTCAGGTCGTTGAACCACAATTATGCCGGCAATGGCCGATGCTATTCCCCCGGAAATTTGTTGCACCGATGCATTGACGCTCATGAATGCGCCGCGATCTTGTGGAGCTGGGATAGCTGACACCAAAGCCGATGAAGAAATCATGCGCGAGCTTACACCGGTGAACATCACTACGCTAATGGCGATGAGTACCCAAAGAGGCGTAACGCCGAGCGGTGTATAAATTGCAACCATAATAATGGCAACAATGCTGCCCCAAACAAATACTTTAAATTTACCAATCTTGTCGCTTAGCTTCCCGATGAACGGACCCGTTGCAATTGAAAATACTCCGGTGATACCGTAAACCAAAGGAAGTTGATCCATTGTCAAGCCAAGATTGTTTGTACTGAAGGCGCTTCCGAATGGCATCAGCATAAATCCACCGGTAGCAAGCAGTGATGTACAGAAAAATGCTTTAAGATAATCGGACATGGAAAAGGTTTTAATTAAATGCTGAAATGCATTTCGTTCTGACTTTAATTTCAAATGCGCATCAATGGGTCTCATGTAAATGAATATCAAAACACCAACGGCGATACCAAAAATTGCAATCATCCAAAAAGGTGCATGCCAATCAAATTGATTTGCTAACACGAGGCCGATAGGCAATCCTAAAACCTGGCTTGCGGCAAACGACATCTGCACAAAGCCCATTACGCGTCCACGGGTTTCAAATTTGAAAAGGTCAGTGATAATAGCAAAACTCACCGAGCCAATCACTCCTCCGAAAATACCGGTAACAATTCGTGCAGCTAGCAATAATGGATAATCCGGAGCAATGGCACACAACACTGTTCCAATCAAAAAACCGGTGTAGAAAAACAATAACATTTTCTTGCGGTCGAATTTATCGGCAAACCCTGCCGCCAAAAGTCCTGAGGCCCCTGCACTAAAAGCATAGGCCGAAACCACCCAGCCAAATTGCGCGGTAGTAATATGCAATTGCGGCATGAGTATGGCTCCCAGAGGAGACAGCACCATGAAGTCGAGGATGATACAGAATTGAAGAATAGAAAGAATGGCTATTACGAAGACCTGGTAGCCAGAAAATAGTTTCTCTTTTGTTTGTTCAATGCTCATAGATTGTAAATAAGTAGATTTTGGTCAACGGAATTTCTCGAAAGGAAGTTTCAACTTGGGGAAGGATAACATGGATTTAATATCACATCCTTGGTTTCCAGGGCGTTTCTTCAACCTTTAATTCGTGTGCCATCATACGGCAGAGCACAAAGAAATAGTCGGAAAGGCGGTTAAGATATTTTATCACTAAAGGATCAACTGCGTTTTGTTCATGCAAGCCGATCACCAGTCGCTCGGCTCTTCGGCAAACGGTCCGTGTTACATGCCCGATTGAAACGGATTCATGGCCTCCGGGCAAAACAAAATATTTCATCGGTGGAAGTTGATTGTCCATTTTGTCGATTTCATTTTCCAAAAAGACAACATCACTTTCCTGTAGGGAAGGGATTTTTACTTTCGTGTTTCCTGGTTCGGTAGCGAGAATGGATCCGATGGTAAAAAGTCGGTCTTGAATTTCAACTAAAACCTCTTTACGATGAGCATTTACCGGTTGGTCACGCAAGAGGCCGAGAAATGAATTTAGTTCATCGACTGTTCCATACGTTTCAATACGCAAGTCTGATTTCGGAAGGCGCTGACCACCAAATAGCGCAGTTGTTCCTTGATCACCGGTTTTAGTATAAATCTTCACTTCGCAAAAGTGAAAATTCAAAACGGATTATTCAAGAAGGAAATTTTTCGCAGAAGTCTTAATGTGCTGCTACCGTCATCCCGCGATTTATATTTTCATTTTTACGGTCCCACTCAATCAATCCGTCTTTGAGGCGGATGATCCGGTGCGCATAGTGAGCAATGTCATCTTCGTGCGTCACCATAATGATGGTATTACCTTTTTCATGCAATTCGTGAAACAGGTTCATAATGTCGTAAGAAGTCTTGGAGTCCAGGTTTCCTGTTGGCTCATCAGCCAAAATAATAGAAGGATTATTCACCAAAGCCCGTGCTATAGCCACACGTTGACGCTGTCCACCTGAAAGTTCATTGGGCTTGTGATGATAACGATCGGCTAAGCTTACACTTTCAAGTGCGGCCATTGCCATTTCATCGCGTTCGTCTTTAGTGTACCCTGCATAAATCAGGGGCAATGCCACATTCTCTAATGCAGACGCTCTGGGGAGTAAATTGAAAGTTTGGAACACGAACCCAATTTCTTTATTTCGGGTAACAGCCAATTCATTTTCAGTCATCTCACTTACCAATTGGTTGTTGAGCATGTAGGTACCGCTGGTGGGTGTATCTAGGCAACCAACAATGTTCATCAATGTGGATTTACCCGAACCAGATGGACCCATAAACGCCACGTATTCACCTTTATCTATGGAAATTGATATGTCCTGAAGGGCGTTGACAATGTTATTGCCCATTTTATAAACCTTAGCAATGTTATGGGTCTCGATAATCTTTGGCATAAAGGCGATTTAAGGGTACAAGTTATTCATTACTGATACTGATAACTTCAATTTTTGTTTCATTTTTCTCGATTTTGAAGCAAATATTTAACCTATGGAATGACGAACTCAGGCTATCAATGTTACAAATTCAGCAGTTTAGATACTTTTAAAATCCCCATTACGCTCAGGCTGTCTGTAATTTTTCCCGTCATTACCATATTTAGCACTTCCGTAAAGGGCAGCTTCCATACTTTCATATCAGCCTCGGTTGCTTCGCGCTCGTGATCTCCCTCACTCAAACCCTGGGCAAGAAATACATAACCCACTTCGTCAGAAACAGAATTGGATAAGTGAGCTTTTAAGATTTCCTTCCAGTGTTTTGCTTTCAAACCCGTTTCTTCCAGCAACTCACGCTGCGCTGACTCTAAAATTGTTTGCTCCGCTGGTCCACCACCCTCAGGAATTTCCCAACTCCATTCATTCAATACATAGCGATGCTGACCCACCAGCCAGGTATTGTTTTTCTCATCTAACGGAATAATACCGATGGCCGTATTCTTGAAATGAACCTTTCCATAAATCCCTTTACCACCAGCGGGATTTATTACTTGATGTTCTTCCAATTTTATCCAAGGGTTTTCGTAGATATCCTCACGGGAAAGTGTAATCCAAGGGTTTTTATTCATGTTAATCGTTGTCCGTTAATAGTTAATCGTAATTTTGAGAGGCGAAATTTAACCATTAACAAATAACTAATACAGATAACGAATGCTTTTGTCATCGTTTACTCCTGACCTGATCGAAGCCGGCTGCGATGAAGTAGGCCGTGGTTGCCTCGCAGGGCCTGTAGTAGCTGCGGCTGTAATCTTACCTAAGAATTTTACGCATGAATTACTAAACGACTCAAAACAATTAACAAAAGAAGAGAGGAATTCTCTGCAAGATGAAATCAAACAAGTAGCGTTGGCTTGGGCTGTAGCAGAAGTTAGCCCGGAAGAAATTGATAAGATCAATATTTTAAACGCTTCTTTTTTGGCTATGCATAAGGCTCTTGACCAACTAGCGGTACGGCCTGAATTATTGTTGATTGATGGGAACCGGTTTAAACCTTATCAAGATATAAAGTTTGAGTGCATCATTAAAGGAGATGCCAACTACTTGAGTATCGCTGCTGCCTCCGTCTTGGCAAAGATTTACCGCGATGATTTAATGGATCAATTAGGATCACAATATCCCGGCTACGGCTGGCGTACCAATGTGGGCTATCCTACGATAGAACATCGAAATGGAATTCGAAGCCTTGGCATCACTCCTTACCATAGAAAAAGTTTTGAACTTCTGCCCTCTCAGTTGGAATTGTTTGCGGATTGATAATTTATTATGACGAAAAAAATAGAAAAAGTCATTTCTGTCATTTCTTCTGACCTTCAAGCTTTGAAAGAAAATTACTTTGTGATCGGGAGTTGCGCGCTCATTTTGTCGGCGTACCTATTGAAAAGACTTCTGATTTAGATCTGCTGGTTTCGAATGATGACGCAGAACGACTAACATCGGTTTGGGCCCATCGAATGAGAAAAAATTTGATCCATCCGGCCAACATCTTTTTAGATCGAATTTTGCGCGATTTGATTTTGGAGAATTGGATATAGAAGTGATGGGCGGGCTCGAAGTTTTTAATAGCAACGAATGGAGAGTACTTCAAATTAAAGATTGGATTGAACTATCAGTTGGAGAATGCAAAATCAAAATCCCAACGGTAGAAGAGCAAAAACGAATCTTCTATTTATTCGGAAGAGAGAAAGACAAGCTGAAAGCGGAACTGATTGAACGTTATTTATAATGCAGCCTTTGCTTTTTCGACTGTCATATGAACTTCAATGGCTTTTTCGATTCCTTTTGAACTTAAAGTTTCGGAATGTTGACTGATATCTAGACCTAGTCGTTCGTCTTCCGGTGAAACGCGAAGGTGTGTTATCAATCCTGTAAGTTTGAAGATCAAATACGATCCACCAAAAGTAAATACACCTACGATCACTAGCGCGAGCATGTGATAGGAAAAAGTTTCCCATTTCCCATTCACGAGCCCTACATCTTTCGCAAATACTCCCGTCAGTATCATTCCAACAATTCCTCCTAAACCGTGACAAGGAAAAACATCTAACGTATCATCCAATGAAGTACGTTGGCGGTAGTAAACAGCGAGGTTGCTGACAATCGCGGCTGCAAAGCCAATGAATATGCTCTGTCCTATATTAACGTAGCCTGCGGCTGGAGTAATCGCTACCAATCCAACCACAGCTCCAATGCAAGCACCCGTTGCAGAAATCTTTCTTCCCACCAACGCATCAAACATCACCCAGGTGATCATCGCGGAAGCGGTAGCCATGTTCGTAGTGGCAAATGCTTGAACCGCCACTCCGTTCGCAGCTAATGCGGAGCCTGCATTAAATCCAAACCAACCAAACCACAACATGCCAGTTCCTAAAATAATGAATGGGATATTGGCAGGATTGTGCGATTTGTTTTCTCTCTTGCCAAGAATGAAAGCTCCGGCTAACGCAGCAAAGCCTGCACTCATATGAACTACGGTACCGCCGGCAAAATCAAGCACGCCAAGTTTCCTTAAGAAGCCGTCGGGATGCCAGGTCCAATGTGCCAGCGGACAATAAATCAACAATGAAAACAGGCACATGAAAATCAAATATGAAGTGAACTTCACCCGCTCGGCAAAACTGCCTGTGATCAATGCAGGTGTGATGATGGCAAACTTCAGTTGGAACAAAGCAAAAAGTAAAAATGGAAAAGTTGGTGCCAACAATGGATGTGGACCAAGACCAACATTGTGAAAAGCAAAAAAAGTAGTTGGATTACCAATGAATCCTCCGATACTATCTCCAAAAGCCAAACTGAAACCCACCAAATACCAGAGCAAACTAATCACACCCAAGGCAATAAAACTTTGCAGCATGGTAGAGATCACATTCTTGTAGCTGACCATCCCGCCATAAAAGAAAGAAAGCCCTGGTGTCATAAATAACACAAACGCTGTAGCTACAAGCATCCATGCCGTGTCAGCTTTGTCAATGCTATTGGAAATATCCGGAAATGGCTCTTCTGCGCCAAACAAAACCAAAAGCTGCAAGGCACAAATGATAGCAAAAATAACGATCCATCTGGTTTTAGGTCTACTCATGATCCTATCAAAGTAAATTTTAAATCAAATCTCGGTTATTTAGCTTAAAAAATACCCTATAAGTTAAAATAATTACCGAAAACGATTTAGATCAGCTACGATTTTAAATCGAAGCGAGCATAAACAGCTCAAGGCTTGTCCAAACCGCATAAAGTCAAATAACTACACCTAAAAAATTAAGTATTGGTATTCACAGGAGATCAACTATTTTGAGGCAACCTTAAATTTATGCGAAAAATATTTTTGTTGCTCCTCCTTGCTGTGGTTCGACCAATGTCAGCACAAATGCTCAAAGCTCCTGAAGTAAAAGAAGGCGATGGGCCGTTTACGCAACTCATTATCCGTGGTGTCACCCTTATTAATGGAACAGGTGCACCGCCGATGGGTCCTGTTGACATTGTGGTAAAGCAGAACCGAATTGTTGAAATAAAAAATGTTGGATACCCTGGAGTTCCGATTAAAGAAGATCGAAGGCCAAAGTTGGAATCTGGTGGCAAAGAGCTTGATTGCTCAGCGATGTATTTGATGCCCGGCTTTATTGATATGCACGGACACATAGGTGGAGACCAAGCACCGATTGCCGAATATGTTTTCAAACTGTGGATGGCGCATGGCATCACTACCATCCGCGATCCATCCGCGGGCAACGGCCTCGACTGGGTGCTCGATCAAAAAAATAAAAGTGAAAAAAATCTAATCACCGCTCCGCGCATCAAAGCGTACACCGCTTTCGGTCAGGGAAGCAAAACTCCGATCACTACTCCTGAGTTAGCGCGCGCATGGGTGAATGATAATAAGTTGAAAGGCGCTGACGGAATTAAATTCTTTGGCGCTGCGCCTGAAATTATGGATGCCGCTTTGCGCGAGAATAAAAAATTAGGACTTCGTTCAGCTTGTCATCATGCACAAATGGATGTGGCCCGATGGAACGTAGTGAAATCCGCGGAAGCAGGACTCACCTCCATGGAGCATTGGTATGGATTACCTGAATCCATGCTTGATAACAAAACACTTCAAAATTTTCCGCTGAATTATAATTATTCCAACGAACAGCACCGTTTTGAAGAAGCAGGTAAGTTGTGGAAACAAGCAGCCGCACCTTACTCCGAAAAATGGAATCAGGTGATGAACCATTTAATAGAATTGGATTTTACATTGGATCCGACTTTTAATATCTACGAAGCCAATCGCGATTTGCAACGCGCACGCAGACAAGAGTGGCATGAAACGTATACACTCCCAAAATTGTGGGAGTTCTATCAACCCAATCGTGTTTCACACGGATCGTATTGGTTTAATTGGGGAACAGAACAAGAAGTTACCTGGAAAGAAAATTACCGGTTGTGGATGACGTTTGTGAATGAATACAAAAACCGCGGAGGCCGTGTTACTGTTGGAACCGACTCCGGATTTATTTTTGAACTCTATGGATTTTCTTATGTGCGCGAAATGGAATTACTACGGGAAGCAGGGTTCCATCCGTTAGAAATAATTAGGTCGGCTACACTTTACGGAGCGCAGGCATTGGGAATGGAAAAAGAAATTGGCTCTGTGGAGATTGGCAAGCTGGCCGACTTTGCCATTGTTGATCAAAATCCGCTCGAAAACCTTCAAGTGCTTTATGGTGTTGGTGCGATCAAACTCAATGACGACAACAAAGCTGTGCGCGTTGGTGGTGTGAAGTACACGATCAAGGACGGTATCATTTACGATGCAAAGAAATTATTAGCTGATGTGAAGAAGATTGTTGATGAAGAAAAAAAGAAAACAGGTTTTGTGTTGAAACAGCCGGGGGTCGAGTAGGTTATCCATTGCGGAAACATAGGCACTGTATGCATTCGAATATTGGTGGCATCGCGGCTTGGGACAAATTGCAGCAAGAATTAAAAGATTTGTTGAAACAACACTGCTAATTTGACGTAAAAGATTATTAATTAAATTTTTGAGATATGAGATCAATCCTGTTGATAATTTTTCTTTCAACTCTTTCTCTGACTATTAAGGCTCAGACAAGACTTAGCTTAATGAATCTTGACAGCTTAATAAAAGCTAAGATTTATAAAACTTTAAATGACTCTTTAGTTTCTTCCTTTAAAAGAAGTAATTATCAAGCCCTTTCTTTGGGTAATTCAAAGACACAAGATTTTCATAGTGGAATGCCGACTATCAGAATTGAAGGATTTTATAACATGATGATACTTAAGCCCAAAAAGGAAGATAACATGCCAGGATCACAAAAGACAATTAATTTGTTAAGAAAGAAGTTGGAGCGACCATCAAAAATTTTCAAATTTTTTAATCTTTACAAATTTCGAATCACAGACTCTTCCACAAATACAGCGTGGCGTAAGCTTCCCACCCTTTGTAATTTTTGAATATTCGCTTCACTTGATTGAGTGAAGGTTTTTTCTTCATTCCCTTCAAATTTTTGATTGCATTGTGAAGTCCAGCATCTTCTAATGGAAAGGAATTCGGATAACGAAATGTTTTCATCAAGGCATAGTTGGCCGTCCAGTTGCCAATGCCTTTAATCTTCATCAATTCAGCCTTTGCTTCTTCAAATGAAAGTTTGCTCAATTCTTCTTTTGAAATAGTTCCACTGGCAAAGGCTTCTCCAATCAACTTCACATATTTGCTCTTTTGTCGGGAAAACTGAAGCGGCAATAAGTCATCATCACCAAGTGCAGCGACTAATTTTGGCTCGGGAAATAAATAGTGATCAATCCCATCGTGAGTCACTCGCTCACCAAACTGCTGCACAAAGCGCTGCTTCAGTGTGTAGGCAAATTGTAAATTGATTTGCTGGCCGAGCACAGCCCACACCAGCGACTCAAATAAATCCGGCTGACCAATGATTCGATAACCATGAAATTTCTTTACGAGGTCTTTCAGCATCTCATCCTTTCGAGCTAGTGTGTAAAATGGTTTCAAATTCGTTTCCATATCAAACCATTCACGGATGTAAGCCTCCACCCGTTTTTGAATCTTAGTCGAAGGCTTTGAATTCAAAAAATTAACAACAAGACTTCCATCATTTGCCGTAATCAGAAAAATAACCAACTGTCCATCCACCGACAACGCTTTGGTCACTGTTTCATTTTCGACGCGATGCAACACCTCGCGAGGTGAGCGTTTCAAAAATGATAAACACAAATCGTAGGAGAAAATTTCAGGAAAAGGAATTTTCATATTCTAATCAATGAAATGCCGTGTCTAACTCTGCGAGCTTTGCGTTAAAAAAATAAACCGCAGAGACGTAGAAGGCGCTAAGGGAATTCACGAAGCAAATAAATGAAATAAAAAATGAAATTGGCAATTCAATAATTTTTTAATTCAGCAACAATCGGGTTGATGATTTTTAGACTGCCCGATATTTTTGTTCAATGAAAAATGTTAATAAAATAGCGTGGCCTGAAATCAAAATATCTCTGAACGAGAAGGGCTTTGTGGTGATACCGAAAGTTATATCGAAGGAAGATTGCTTAGAACTAGCAAACTTATATCCTAAGCAAGAACTCTTTCGAAATGTTATCAACATGCAGCGTTATCGGTTCGGGCAAGGCGAGTACAAATACTTTAATTACCCTTTACCTCAACTTATTCAACAGCTTCGTGAACAGTTTTATGTTCCATTAGCCACACTTGCCAACCAATGGACTTCGCTTTTAGGAAACGAACTAACTTATCCTGAAGCTCACTCCAATTTTATTGAGCTTTGTCACAAGCATAAACAAAACCGACCAACACCTTTGATCTTGCATTACTTCACTGGAGGTTTCAACACACTCCACCAGGATTTGTATGGTGAGATTTATTTTCCTTTTCAAGTGGTGCTTGTTCTTTCGCAACACGGTGTTGATTATGAAGGTGGCGAGCTAGTAATGACCGAACAACTTCCACGCGCTCAATCCAAAGCAAATGTGATTGTGCCTAACCAAGGCGATGCGCTTATCTTCACTACCAACTTTCGTCCTGTAAAGGGAACGCGAGGTTACTACAAGTCAAAAATGAAGCACGGTGTGAGCGAATTGAAATCAGGTGAGCGCTTTGCGTTGGGAATTATTTTTCATGACGCAACTTAACGATCAATTGTCAATTTGAAGATTAGTCAATGATCCGACACAAAGAACTAAATCATTCACTATTTAGTCTGATTCGAAAGGAGCAGGTCAAGTTTGCTGGCAATACCAAATTAAAAATCTACGGAACGTTGAGCTGCTACTCCGGCAAACGAATGAAAAAAGAAAACCGGGTTTTCTTCGAAAGTGAAGCAGAAGCCATTTCATCCGGGTTTCGTCCGTGCGGAAATTGTATGAAGAAAGCCAAGCAGAATTTTATCAGCTAATAAATCACGATACCAGCTTTGCAGTTTCTGGATTCCAGTTGATAATCCGTTTTTCAAAATAACTTTTGTTAGCCGCCAGTGCAGGTCCAGCCGCGCGCATACTGAAGAGTGCATCTTCTACAATAGGTGTGCCTTCGCGGATTCCGTTGTAAAAAGATAAGTGATGATCAATGTTGGTATTGTACCCTTCCGGTGCTTTATATTCCATTCCTGGTTCAACGATGGCTGGTTTCTCAGTAGGATATTTTGCTTTGTACCATTTCTCATATTCCTTTTGTTGTGCCTCCGTAAATGTGTTGAATGAATCCCATCCACCGTAGCCTGGAGCTTTTGAGGTCTTGCTGCGATCCACTTTCACAGAATCCCAACCTACGGTGATAATTCCTTCAGAGCCCACCAATCTCACCCGCTCACCACCGTGATTTCCATCCACAAAATTAACCCGCATCTGAAGGTTGAAAGCCGAATGTTTATCGGATTCTGGATAATCATGAACGCTTGTTAAAACATCAGGCACATCCCTGCCATCTTTGTAATATCTTAAACCACCTGTGGCATAAATGCGGTTGGGTCCTTTTGAACTAGTGATCGCATGAAGCGCGGAAAATAAATGAACAAACAAATCTCCGGCCATCGCAGTACCATAGTCTTGATAATTTCTCCATCTAAAAAAGCGAACAGGATCATAAGGTATCTTTGGTGCATCACCTAAAAAGTTTTCCCAATCAACTGTTCCAGCCTGCGCATCGGTGGGAATAGAATATTGCCATGCCCCATTCGGTCCCTGGCGATCGTTCCATGTTTCCACCAAAACCAAGTCACCAATTACTTTTGATTCAAAAATTTCTTTCGCTTTCAGTGTTACAATGGAGCTCACCCGCTGACTGCCTACTTGAAAAACTTTGCCTGTCTTTTTCTGCGCAGCTATTACTGCCTCACCTTCATCCAGATGATGCACCATTGGCTTCTCGCAATACACATGCTTTCCTTTATTCATCGCTGCGATCGAAATGTGATCGTGCCAATGATCGGAGGTGGCGATAATTACTGCGTCGATATCTTTTCGATCCAGGATCTCTTTGTAATTCTTTGTGGTAAAAATGTCTTTGCCATAAACTTCTTCGGCGTGATCCAGTCTTCCGGTATACAGATCACAAGCCGCAACTAATTTGACTCCTGGAATTTGAACAGTTGTCGCTGCATTGTTATAACCCATGATACCCATCCCGATCACAGCAACATTAACCTGGTCGTTGGCTCCATACGTTTTCGGTGGAAGCGATGGGGCTTTTAACTCAACAACATTGCGCTTATCGTTACCCAGTAAAACGGATGGCACAGCTGAGGCGGCTAATGCTGAACCGAAAGTCTTTTTTATAAACCCTCTGCGAGATGACTTCATTGAAAACATAATTTTTTTATTGATGATCATTCCAAGTTAGCAATTATTCATTGAGTGAGAAATAAGAAATTGACCGATTGGTACCCCCAAAGATGTGATGGTATTAAAATAAAAATCCCCTGTTCAGGGGAAGTATGGTGAGTGGTCATGATCAAAATTTGTAATCACAAAAACAAAACACAACACATGAAAACAAATGCCTTTATTTTATTCTTTTTTGCTTTGATCATCGGATGCAGCATGAAAAGCGACCCAAGTCCGGCAATCGGCGCGCCGAGTTTTTTGCTTACGAAATCCACTCTTGGTCAGTCTTCCACTACCATCACGTACAACAGCAGCAATCAGCCTACCTCTGTGGTTATTGCTTATACCAATATGAGGCCGGAAATACAAATACCTATACTGTTACAGTTGACACCGGTGGCCGAATACTAAATTATCAGTGTCAGGCAGTCCTCAAGGTTTGCTTTCTCCTCTTTGGAGGCCACTTATTCTGGTAGCAACGTCTTTCCAATTTCATACAAGACCAACTTTTCTGACGGCTCTTACACTCAAAATACAAATACCTTTAATTCTACCACTCAACTAACACAAGCTGTGTCTACAACGCATGATCAAACGTCCGGCTCCACAAGCAATTCATACGCTACTTATACTTACCCGAATACCACCACACAAACCCTTCCAAAGCCGAGTCTTTCTCCCGGCTGCCAAGTGAAGGTGGTGATAAATTCGAGGTTCATGAATACACCTATGATGATAAGAACCTGCCGGGGGGTGCCTCGTTTATTTCATTTTTTTCAAACGGCATCACTGCGGTCAACAACGTTCTCACCAACAAAGAGACTTTCAGCCCCGGTACCTCCAGCGAATACAGCAGCACACAGACTTTCACCCATCAATATAATAGCAAAGGCTTCCCTACTCAGCGCAGCTACCAGATTTCAGGAAACACGGTTACTGAACTCTATACCTACAGCAATTGCAACTAAGCATTTGAAAAATGGCTGCAAGTCACCGGGCATAAACTCGTGGCTTGCAGCTTAAAACAAGTCACCTTGCCTTAACATTAAAACTGAAGTTGATGATGCTGAAACAAATTGTAAATTGTCATTCCAAAAAAACTCATGAAATGGTCGAGCTCTGCTCGCACCAAGGAATGGATTTGAAATTGTTTTATGCATTGATACAGCTATAAAGTTTTGAAAAAAAATATCTTTTCTGCGATCATAATCCTCTGCTTAAAGTTTGATGTACTACTGAGTCAATCTTCAGATTCCTCGCAAGTGACGCCTCCAATTAAGATTTCGTCCTTTAATCAAGCAGCGTTTATTTCTCGCTACGCTTCAATCTATTGCGATTCGTCTGCGGCTCATGGCTTTAAAGAAGTAGATGTTTCGTTGTTCAAAAAACCGATAGAAAATTTTTACAACGGTGTAACACTGAAAGAAGTAAGGTATCCTTATTACTTATCATTTGAGGTGATGAATGACACCAAAGACTCCGCCTCCTTATCACTTTGGATTGATCCATTGCCTTCGATCAATGTGGCCAGCACCTCAAGGAATGGAAAAATCATTCAGGAAATCACGCCTCAAACAATAAAACATTTCTTGATAAGACGGGATTACTATACATTGACTTTACTTCCAGGGCAAGTACAACGGTATGTTTTACGATTAAAAAATATAGAAAATCCAAATTGCCACTTTTCAGTTTGGGTTTGCTTGAGCAGTCAAAATGAGGACTTCTATTTTAAAAATTTGGGTTACTCGTCGGCCTCCGTTTTAGTTGAGTGTCTATTCCTCGGGATGATGTTAATCATGCTGGTTTATAGCCTCGCTAAGTTTATTTCAATCGGTGGAAGAGAATACCTTTGTTATGCTGGCTACATATTTTTATTTTCTATTTATTATTGGATAAAACTGGCCGAAGCCTTAACACTTCAGGCGTTTGCCATTCCCGTTCTCCATAATTTTTTATACAAGTCATCGCAAGCTTGCGCGTATGCGGTCTATTATCTCTTTGCTCAGAATTTCTTAAACACCAAACAGGAATATCCACGCGCCCATAAAATCATCACCTATCTGATATGGTTTATCCTCAGCTATGTGATGATTGACTTTACTTTTTCGTATGCACCAAATTGGCTGGTTCTGCAATGGAAGCTGTGGGATATTATGCGGATAATTTTAGTGTTAACAGGGTTGTCCATTACCATTACATTCGCGTTCATCGGGAATAAATTGAGTCAGTATTTAGTAATCGGTGGAAGCATCTTGGCAATCTTCGCATTCCTAGCGATGCTCTTCACGGTGTATCCATCCTTGAGCGATAATTTCTCTTATCCGTTTGACTCTCCTATTTTTTTCTTTCAGCTGGGTATTCTTATTGAGTTGATTTTTTTCACACTGGGGTTAGGCTATAAACATAAACGCGATGAAGTGGAAAAGTTGGAAGCGCAGGAGGCCCTGAAACTTGAAATCGAAAAACAAAAAGTAAGGCAGCTTAATGCCATGGCCGAAATACAGGAGAAGGAACGAACCCGGGTCGCCAAAGACTTACACGATGGCCTCGGCAGCATGTTGTCAGGAATTAAAATGTCACTATCCAATATGAAGGGAAATGCAGTAATGACCAACGAAAATGTTCAGGTGTTTGAGCGGTCGCTCAATATGCTCGACAACTCGATCCACGAACTGAAGCGCGTAGCTCACAACTTAATGCCGGAGACACTGGTCAAATTTGGACTGGCGGCTGCACTCAAAGATTTTACAGACTTCATCAATCAATCCAATGTATTGAAGGCCATCTTTCAGCAAGTGGGCAAGGAGCAACGATTAACTTCTTCCAATGAACTAGCTTTGTATCGGCTGGCGAATGAGCTGATCAACAATGCGCTCCGCCATGCGGCTGCTACGGAATTAATCATTCAGCTTCACTATGAAAACAATTCGGTTACACTCACGGTGCAAGACAACGGAAAAGGTTTTGATCCTGTAATTCTCAAACACACCAAGGGCTCAGGATGGCCCAACATCCGGTCTCGTGTAGAATACCTCGGCGGAGTGTTGGATATTGATGCAAAACCCGGCGAAGGAAGTGCCATCACGATTCGTATTCCGATATGATAAAGACAAAAGTTTTTATAGTCGATGATCACCCCATGGTGATAGAAGGACTACTCTCCATGATCCGCACGGAACCAGGAATAGAATACATGGGTTATGCCACCTCAGCTGCCTCTTGCCTTGGTTATTTTGTACAGGGAATGGCCGACGTGGTATTGATGGACATCAATCTTCCTGATAAGAGTGGAATGGAGCTTTGTCGCGAATTGAAAGTCCGTTTCCCTTATCTTCAAATCCTTGCCATCAGTAGCTACGACCAAGGCAGCTACGTGAAGGATATGATGGAACACGGAGCCTCAGGCTACATTTTTAAAAATGCAGCCAAAGAAGAACTTATCGAGGCGATATCCAAGGTAGCTTCAGGACAGCAATACCTCAGTAGCGGAGCGGGCTTTGCTATGCGCGAAGAAAAAAAACGTGCCAGCAGTTTGCCCGTACTTACAAGACGTGAAAAAGAAGTGCTTCAACTTATTGCTGATGGTCTTACCAATCCGCAAATGGCGGAACGACTTTTTGTAAGTGTCTCCACAATCGAAAGCCACCGAAAAAGCTTGATGGCAAAACTAGACACAGGAAATACCGCTTCGCTCCTGAAGACTTCCACGGAGTTAGGACTTCTTAAAAGATGACTATTTTTTTAAACTCACTCTTCCTCTGCCTGCTTCTAACACGGCGTAGTCTTTCAAACTAGTGAAAGTTGCTTGATCTAATTTTTGTGATGCCGGGCCTGCTGCCTCCGGAGCAAAAGAACCTTCACTCTCCCACCACTTCTTCGCATAGTTGCGAGCTTCCGTTTTGTCTACTTCAAAATAATTAATGATGGAATCAGAGATCATCCATGGTTTGGCAACTGAAGCGTATTTTTCGAATATCATGGTGCGCATCTGCGTGCCGCTGGGTTGATTATTGAAATGAGATATCGTATACGAAAGCGTTTCAGGCTCTGTCATCACCAAGTCCCAATATTTCTTTGATGCAATGATCTGAGCAGTAGTAAGCAAGTAACCAAATCCACTTTCAAGAGGCTCTTTAGTTATGTTGCAAGAGGCTTTAAATCCCTTCTTTTTTTTTCCAAAAAGCGTCAATAGTGCCATAAGCTTGGTTTAATATATGTATTAGATACTTCCTTACGGCAAAATAGTTGCATGAGGGGTGATAAAAATTTTTAAATTATTGGCCTGTTGTGCCTTTTGAGCCACTGGAAGCATCACCTGTCTTTTTCATTTGAAGGAATCTCTCATGTTTAGTGAGGAAGTCATCCAATTGTTTTACAGGCAATTTCTTGGCGATGATCTTCTTTTTGTCGTCCAAAATAAAGATAGTGGGCGTAGTGTCAGACTGATACAGTTTGCTGAAGTGCTCTTTGCCATAGCTTCGTGGTCCGTCCACAGTAATCCACGGCGTTTTGAATTCCTTGATGAAGTCACGCATTTTTTTCATAGAAGTATCTGTGGAGACTGCAAACACTTCAAAATTATATTTCGCCCTGTCTTTATTATAGAACTCGACCAGCTTCGGAGTCTCTTCACGGCAGTGGCCACAATCAGGATTGAAGATAAAGAGGATAGTGTACTTCGCTTTGATGTCATACATCGACTTCGGTTGGAAGTTTTGGTCTTGCATAATCAGGTTGGCACCCGTGTGACCGATCATGCACGACCTAACTTTGTCAGCCCACTCCTTTAAGTTTTGCTTGGTTTTAGCATTCGCCCATGAATCCATTTCTCCGGTGGCAAAATATTTATCGTAAACATTAACAAACACTTCATCTAACCCCATGATCTCAGGCTGCTGGTAAAGTATAAGGCAACTCCTTACGGAATAATTATAGGTCTCCTTATTCTTCTTTGCTTTATCAACCAATCCATAAATCGCTTTAGTAACCGAGTCAGGCTGAGGGATAAAAAGCTTTTCGAGATATTCCTTAATCTTTTCCTGATATAATGGCTGTGGCAAACGGAGCAACGCATCATCTGATAAATCGAAGTTGTCGAAGAAGTGTTGACGGTAGTATCTTAATTGAAAAGTTGAATCAACTTTTCCGTTAGGCAATTTTGGTGGATCTGGAATGGCAACGATTTGAGCGGCCTTCAACATCCTGGCTGTCATCGTTTTTGGGTATTTCGAAATTACCTCTCTCTGATGAGCCAAAACTTTATCATTAAGCTTGTTCAAGCCTGCACGCGCCTCTTTCTTTTGGTCTTCTTTGAGCGTACTGTCTTTAACGATCTTCATGAATGGTTCTGCTTCCTTATTACGCTCAATATTATAGGCCACATTTTCAAAGAAGAGTTTGTTGTCCTCATCTCCGGTTACTTTCATATGTTGTACATAGTCGCTGGTATCTGTCTCCAAAGTGAAAACCTGATCATCGCTAACAACAAAGTCAAAGATTCTAATAGACCCTTTGTTCTTCTTCAATACCAGGAAATAAACACCATGAGGCAATGTATTTTTATTATCAAAGAAGAACTCTCCATTGCTATTAACGTTGGCCGTATCTTTCACATAAGTTTGTTCACCATAAAAGTGACCCAGGTAGGCGGGAAAATCTTTCCATCCCTTGACCTTGAAGCTAATCTTATATCCGCTTTGAGAGAATGCAGAACCTGAGCAAATCATCAAAAGCAAAATAAACCTGATCTTCATAATTGTGTTTTATTTAAGGATACAAATTTCTACAAATCCTGTTTCACTTCCAACGACAATAGATGGCTAAAACTTACGTTAGGTAATCGCGTCTTAAGAACTCCTTAACAAACAATCCTGGATTCTAGATACTTGATTCTGACTGCCGGTGGTCAACTCACAGAATCAAGCAGTAACCAGAATCCATCTGATAACTATCAGGACAATTTGTATTTTTGCCGCTCATGTCGTTGCAAATCCAAAACCTTACCAAAATTTACGGAAGCCAAAAGGCAGTGGATAATATTTCTTTTTCCATAGGTGAGGGCGAAATCGTCGGTTTTCTTGGCCCGAATGGCGCCGGGAAATCCACAACCATGAAAATTGCTACTGGCTACATCCCACCCACCGAAGGTAAAGTGACTGTGGGTGGTTTTGATGTGGTGCAACAACCGATGCAAGTAAAGAAAATCATTGGCTACTTGCCCGAGCATAACCCTCTCTATCTCGACATGTTTGTGCATGAATATCTGAATTTCATCGGTGGAGTGTATCAAATGCCAGCCAGTCTTTTAAAACCAAGAATAAAAGAGATCATTGAAATGTGTGGACTCGGTCAAGAGCAAAATAAATTGATTGGCTCCCTTTCAAAAGGATACCGGCAACGAGTTGGGCTCGCTCAGGCGCTTATCCACAACCCTAAAGTTTTAATTTTAGACGAACCTACTTCCGGTCTCGATCCTAACCAACTTGTAGAAATCAGAAGCCTCATTAAAAAAATCAGTCACAATAAGACGGTGATCTTCTCTACGCACATTATGCAAGAAGTGCAAGCACTGTGTGACCGGGTGATTGTAATCAATCATGGGCAACTCGTTGCTGATGACTTATTGAAAAACTTAGTGGGCCAAAAAGAAAACGTTTCCATCATTGTGGTGGAGTTTAAAGAATATGTTTTGGCGAATGACCTGTCGAAGTTGGCTGGTGTAGAAAAAGTAATTATTGATGGTAAACAATTTCGCGTCTTTTCAAAACCTGGAGCTGACGTGCGGCAGGAGATTCTAAAGTTCACTACTGAAAAGAATTTTTCCTTGCTTAGCCTGAAGGAAGAAGAAAATTCAATGGAGGATATTTTCAAATCATTAACCACTCCTCAGCCTGCATGATCCGCATATTCGCTAAAGAGTTTAACAGTTTTCTCAACTCGCTTATTGCTTATTTGGTTATCGGAGTATTTCTCACAGGCATCGGGTTGCTTCTTTGGGTGTTCCCCGAAACATCCGTTCTCGATTACGGGTTTGCCGATATGGATACATTATTTTCTATGACGCCTTACGTTTTCATATTTCTCATTCCAGCGATTACTATGAAAAGTTTTGCGGAAGAAAATAAAATGGGTACCATGGAATTGCTGCTTACAAAACCTCTTAGTGACTGGGATATCGTACTCGGTAAATTCACAGCTTCATTTGCGTTAACCCTTGTTGCATTGCTCCCCTCACTCATTTATTATTTTTCAATATCCAAACTGGGAAATCCTATCGGTAATATTGACACGGCCGGAGTTATTGGTTCTTATATCGGACTCTCACTGTTGGCGCTGGTATTTTGCGCGATAGGAATCTTAGCATCATCCGTTACAGTCAATCAAATAATTTCCTTCATCCTCGCGGCATTTTTGTGTTTTATCTTTTATACAGGATTTGATTCGCTGGCATCGCTTTCAGGAAGTTTCGCATTGATGATAAAACAATTTGGAATCCTCTATCACTATGAGGCACTAAGCAAGGGACTGATTGATAGCCGTGACGTGATTTACTTTTTAAGTGTCGCCGGATTAATGTTGTTGGGTGCGAAGACAGTAATTGGAAGCAGACAATGGTGATCAATTGAAAATTGAAAATTGAAAATTAGAGATGTTGAATAGTAAAAAAACAGGCGACCTTCTTCTACTGGCTAACGGCATTGCCCTTGTGGTGCTTTTGAACAGTTTTGCTGCCTTGTATTTTTTTCGAATTGACTTAACGGAAGAGAAACGCTACACCATCAAACCGCAGACAAAAGAGCTTTTAAAAAATCTAGAAGACGAAGTATTCATTGAAGTTTTTTTAGAAGGCGATCTCAACCCGGGCTTCAAGCGTTTCCAAAAGTCCGTTCACGAGACATTAGAGGAGTTTCGAATCTATTCCCACAACAAAGTAAAGTTTGTTTTCACTGACCCGGCCCAAGCGAAAGGTCAAAAGGCCCGAAACGAATTCATGAATGATCTTGCTACGAAAGGGATCACCCCGATGAACGTAATTGAAAATGAAAACGGACAACGTGTTGAGAAGTTTGTTTTTCCAGGGGCCCTAGTTTCTTATGAAGGATTTGAAACGGGTGTGATGCTACTGAAAGGGAACCGGGCGCAAAATGCTCAAGAAGTACTTAATCAATCCATCGAAGGAGCAGAGTACGAACTCGCCAACGCGATTTACAAATTGAGTAATAACAATCGAAAGAAAATCGGATTGCTTCGCGGACATGGTGAATTAGACAGTCTGCAAATCGCGGGCTTCAATAATGCACTGCTTGAGCAATACGATGTGTTTCGAGTTGACCTTTCAAAAAAACAAAAAGTGGAAGGTTATCAACTCATCATTGTAGCCAAACCAAAATCTGAATTTTTTGCGACTGATAAATACAAGCTCGATCAATACATTATGCATGGAGGTAAAATCTTGTTCCTCCTCGATCGACTGGAAGCAAATATGGATAGCGCCTCCCGCGATGATTATTTTGCTTTTCCTTACAACTTAAATTTGGATGATCAACTCTTTAAATATGGATTACGCATCAATCCGGATTTGATTGAAGATCGCGTATCAGGAAAATATCCGATCGTAGTGGGCAAGGCAGATAATCGCCCTCAAATCATGCAACTGGATTGGCCTTTCTTTCCGTTGGTGAATCAATATGCCGATCATCCAATAACGCGAAACCTTGATGCCTCAATAACAAAATTTGTAAGCAGCATTGATACTGTGAAAGCAGCTGGCGTAAAGAAAACTCCGCTCCTATTTTCATCGCCGTATTCACGAAAGATGGTGACTCCGGTAAAAGTAGGTGTTGATGATCTTCGCAGGCAATTGAAGGAAGGAAATTTTAACGATGGGAAAATTCCTCTCGCTTATCTACTCGAGGGGAAGTTTACCTCCATCTATAAGAACCGTTTCAAACCGGAAGGTGTAGATGTCGCGGGTTTTCTTGACCAAAGCTTGCCAACCAAAATCATTGTAATCGCCGATGGCGATATTGCCCGCAACGATGTGAAACAACGAGAGGGAAAACCGTTACAGTTGGGTTTCGATCCAATCACCCAATACACCTTTGCGAACCAGGATTTGTTAATGAATATGGTCGCTTATCTTACCGATGAAGGTGGCCTGATCAACGCACGTAATAAAGAAGTGAAGATACGTCCGTTAGATAAAGAAAAAATCAAAAACGAACGAAGCTTCTGGCAGGCCATTAATATTGGAGTTCCTCTCGTAGTGCTACTAGCTTTCGGGCTTTCGAGAACTTACTTCAGAAAAATAAAATATTCTCGTTTCTGATGCAGCAAAAGAAGAACATACGGCTTTTGATTTCTTTGATCGTTATGTTGAGCATCACTGCTCTGCTATTCATTTTTTCAAATACGAAAAGCGGCTCCTCCGTTGACAAGAATTTATTCCAAATTGAAAACCTTGACAAAGTCGATCATGTGGTCCTTAAATCAACAAAAGGAAAAACGGATTTAAAATTCAACGGGACAAAATGGATGGTCAATGAAAAGTATGAAGCAGATCGCCAGATGATCACAGTCCTTTTCGCCACGTTAAAACAAACTATTGCCAAACGTCCGGTGGCGGCGCACCTGCAAGATTCGTTGCAAAAAGAAATTTCATCTAACGGAACAAAAATTTCTTGCTTTGAGGGTGGTTCTCTTTCAAAAGAAATTTGGGCCGGGGGCAATGCACAAAAAACAGAAACATATTTTCAAACAAAGGAGGTAAAACCTTTCGTTGTAACAATTCCCGGTTATCGTATTTATGTTGCTTCTATTTTTGAATTAGCTTCCAACGACTGGCGCGTCAAACAAGTCTTTAATTTTAACTGGCAGAATATCAAAAGTTTGGAGGTGTCATTTCCATCTGACCTCCAACAAAACTTCAAAGCCTCTTATAAAGAAAAATTATTTAGCATTGAAGGCATCACAACAGACACAACAAAGTTGGATCAATTCATGGATGCTCTAATTCAATTGCACTGGGAACGCATTCTGGATTCAACGGAAGTAAAGAACTACAACAATGATCTTGTTCAAAAACCAATGATGGAGATTTTTATCCATGATATTGCCAACCGGACTTATCCATTACTTCTTTATCCACCGGCAAAAGAAAGCAGATACATTGTTGGAAAAATAAATGAAGAGGCTGTTCTTCTTAATCCCCTGGCACTAAAAGAAGTTTTTAGAAAAAGAGAATATTTTATTTCTAGATAAATCTCTACTTCTTCTTCCTTCCTCCACCAAATCGTCCTTTTTTCTCTGGAGCATTGGCTGCCAGTGTAACACATTCTTCTAAAGTCAATTCAGCTGGAACTTTGCCTTTTGGAATTTTTACATTTTTCTTCCCGGCTTTGATGTAAGGACCGAAGCGGCCATTCAAAATCTGAATGTCTGGATTTTCGTCAAAGAGTTTTATGGTTTTGTTCGCATCAGCTTCGCGCTTGGCTTTGATCAACTCCACCGCACGCTCAGGCGTGATGGTATATGGATCTTCTGGTTTCGGGATTGATACAAACTTTTTATTATGTAGCACGTAAGGTCCAAATCGTCCGATGTTGGCTACCACTGGCAAGTCTTCAAACGTGCCCAGGTCGCGAGGCATCTTCATCAACTCAAGCGCATCAGCAAGCGTAACATTTTCAATAAACTGTCCTGGTCGCAATGCTGCAAACTTCGGCTTCTCACCTCCGTTATCATCGGGGTTCTCGCCTACTTGTATATATGCTCCAAACTTGCCCAACTTCACATACACATTTTTTCCCGACTTCGGATCTACTCCCAACTCTCGGCTTTTGTTTTGCACCGATGAGCGCTCCACCTTTTCAGTTTTAGTGACCGTCTTGTGAAACGGTTTGTAAAACCCGTCCAGCATCTTTTGCCATTTCAATTTTCCACTGGCGATCTCATCAAATTCTTTTTCTATTTCCGCTGTAAATGAATAGTTAGTGATTTCTGAAAAATGTTCTACCAAAAAATCATTGACGATCATCGCCATGTTAGTGGGAAACAATTTATTTTTTTCAGCACCAGTAATTTCGGTTTCAGTGGCTGAAGCTATTTTATCATTCTTCAACACATGCACGTTGTACTTGCGTTCTACCCCTTCGCGTATTTCTTTTACTACGTAACCGCGCTTCTGCACTGTAGATATAGTTGGCGCATACGTTGAAGGGCGACCAATACCGAGCTCCTCTAATTTTTTTACGAGGCTGGCTTCGGTGTAACGAGCCGGGTGACGTGAAAATGTTTGCGTTGCCGAAAGTTGATCCAATTCCAGATTTTGTCCTATCGTTAGCGGAGGCAATACTTTTCCGCTCTCTTCGTCGTCCTCATCGTCTTGCGATTCCAAATAAACTTTCAAAAATCCCTCGAACTTTACTACTTCACCTTGCGCGGTTAGTGTACGAGGACTAGTTGAAATTGCAATGGTTGCTGTTGTTCGTTCCAATTCGGCATCGGCCATCTGCGAAGCAATGGCGCGTTTCCATATTAATTCATAAAGTCGCTGCGCATTACGGTCCATGCCAGGATCCATTACCGAAAAATCAGTGGGGCGAATCGCTTCGTGTGCCTCCTGTGCTCCGGCCGATTTGGTCTTGAATTTGCGTACATGCACAAACTCTTTTCCATACGCTGAATTGATTTGTTTCATTGCACCGGCAACAGCATCCTCTGATAAATTTAAAGAGTCAGTACGCATGTAGGAAATTTTTCCCGCTTCGTATAGTTTTTGAGCAACCACCATTGTCTGCAAAACGGAGAACCCCAATTTACGCCCCGCCTCCTGCTGCAAGGTGGATGTTGTGAATGGGGGAGCCGGAGATTTCTTAGCCGGCTTCTTTTGTAAATCACTGATACTAAACTTCGCTCCTTTGCAAGATTCTAAAAATTTAATAGCCTCTTCTTCGCTTTCAAATTTTTCAGGGAGATCCGCTACGAGTTGCTTTCCTTTTCCTAAATCAAAAATGGCGGAAACTTTAAAAGAGGACTTCGTATCAAATTTTTCAATCTCGCGTTCGCGCTCCACCACCAATCGCACTGCCACGCTTTGCACACGCCCTGCAGACAAACCTGTTGCTATTTTTTTCCAAAGGATAGGTGACAATTCAAAACCTACCAGTCGATCAAGTACGCGCCTTGCTTGCTGCGCATTTACCAAGTCAATATCAATGCCTCTGGGGTTTTGGATCGCACTGAGAATAGCACTTTTTGTGATCTCCGTAAAAACTATCCTTCGTGTTTTCTTATCATTCAGGTCAAGCACTTCTTTCAAGTGCCATGAGATGGCCTCTCCCTCGCGGTCTTCATCGGAAGCGAGGTAAACCATCTCAGCATCCTTGGCTAATGCTTTCAAGTTTTTGATAACGTCCTTCTTGTCAGGAGAAACTTCGTAGGTAGGCTCAAAATTATTTTCTACATCGATAGCGCCATTGCCTTTCGCCAAATCGCGGATGTGGCCCATACTCGAAGCCACCTTATAATCTTTACCCAAGTAGCCTTCAATAGTCTTCGCTTTCGCGGGAGATTCTACAATCACTAAATTCTTTGACATGCGGTATTTTTTACTTCCAAAGGGCTCAAATATCTACATTTTTTTAAATACCAAACTTTTGGTGCCGTATGATAGACTTATTTTTCGATTAACAGACGAGAGTAAATCTGTGTCAATCAGTGCAATCTGTGGTCAATTTTTTTGCCGCCTACAGGCCAGATCAACACATATATTTGTTAATTAAAACCTAATCCCGCCCTAAATACAAAACAATCAGACCGTTTTCCCGTAAGGTCAGCGTAAAACTACTTCCAACATAAATGCTAATTTTGAACCTTGCTATTGGCGAATGAAACTCTACGAAAAGTACCCCATCCATCTTTCCAACTCGCTCACGGGCGCAAAAGAAAAATTTGAATCGATCCATCCCGGCTTTGTGGGCATGTATGTGTGCGGTCCTACTGTATATAATTATGTACATCTCGGCAACACTCGCACCTTCTTAACCTTTGATATCATCTCACGCTACTTTCGATTTCTCGGATATAAAGTGCGATACGTACGCAACATCACTGATGTAGGTCATTTGGTCGATGATGCTGATGAAGGCGAAGATAAAATTGGGAAGAAGGCACGACTTGAGCAGCTTGAGCCGATGGAAATTGTGAAGCGATACACCGAAGATTTTCATACGGTGATGCGACAATTCAATATTTTGCCACCCAGTATTGAGCCTTCAGCTACAGGACATATTGTTGAGCAAATCATCATCACAAAAAAATTAATTGATCTTGGCCTCGCTTATGAAGTGAATGGTTCAGTTTATTTTGATGTAAAAAAATATAATCAATCCCATCACTACGGAATTTTATCAGGCCGGAATATTGAAGACCTGATGGAAAGTGGGCGCAATCTTGATAGCCAGGATGAAAAGCGTGAGAAAATTGATTTTGCACTTTGGAAAAAAGCATCGCCAGAACATATTATGCGATGGCCGTCCCCCTGGGGTGAAGGATTTCCAGGATGGCACATTGAGTGTACTGTGATGAGTACGAAATATTTAGGCGAAACTTTTGATTTGCATGGCGGTGGAATGGATTTGAAATTCCCTCACCACGAATGTGAGATAGCACAAGCCACAGGGGCGAATGGAAAAAGTCCGGTGAAATATTGGATTCACTCCAACATGCTCACCGTGAACGGCCAGAAGATGAGCAAGTCATTGGGTAATTCATTTCTACCCTCTGAATTATTTTCAGGAAACCACAAGTTGTTAGAGAAAGGCTATAGCCCGATGACAGTGCGTTTCTTTATGTTGCAATCGCATTACTCCAGCACGCTTGATTTCTCTAACGAAGCATTGAATGCGGCTGAGAAAGGTTTTAAGAAATTGAACAATGCATTGGCATTGATTAAAACACTTGAACACACTAGTAGCACAACAGTAAATTCGGAAGTTGAAAAAAATCTCCTTGATTTGATTGACAAGTGCTATCTGAACATGAGCGATGACTTCAACACTGCCAAAACACTGGCCGTGCTTTTTGAAATGGCATCGCAGATCAACACGTGGATTAGTCAGAAAGAATTATTAGCTCAAATAAGTGCAGAGGTTTTCGAGAAATTTAAGACAACTTACATCTCATTCATGGAAGATGCTTTGGGACTAAAAGAAGAAACAACTACCAATAACGATTTACTGGACGGAACTATTAATGTGCTAATTGGCTTACGGAAGAAAGTTCGTACCGACAAAAACTTTGCCCTCTCCGACAAAATCCGTGACGACCTCAAAGCGATCGGCATTCAATTGAAAGACGGGAAAGATGGAGAGATGAGTTATGAGATAGAGTCTTAAGTTGTAAGTTTTGAGTTATAAGTCGAAACTACTTCATTTTAAAATACCTTTGCATCAATGTACACTTCGTTATTGCTCAGTACGACTGGAATACTTTTTACAATGGTCGGGGCTTTTATTGCCTTTATTAATTCTCCAATAAATAAGACTATAACTGCAGACTATACTGGAGACCCAAAAATTATAATTGACAAAAAGAATAAATATTTAAAATGTGGATTCGGGCTGATAATGATCGGGTCATTTTTACAACTTCTTGCTAATCTCATTTCGTTTGTCCCAAGTTGTATATAGTTGCCCTTATAACTTACTCCTATAACTTTCATTACTTGTTAAAAAAACTCTTCATCCTGCCCATTCGCTTTTATCAGCTCTCCATTTCACCAATGTTGGGTGCACACTGTCGTCATACTCCAACATGCTCACAGTACACCATCGAAGCAATACAGGAATGGGGCGCATTGAAAGGAACATGGCTGGGTATGAAGCGCATCGCGCGTTGCCATCCGTGGGGAACGAGCGGGTATGATCCTGTACCTAAGAGAAAGAGTTAATCGTTATTAGTTGCTCGT
>Ga0302164_10000071_pt1 | contig 47975 bp, 44 predicted proteins | sample I_Fen_E3_1_FD_193500 | JGI IMG/M metagenome (GOLD analysis project Ga0302164, IMG submission 193500) | Peat permafrost microbial communities from Stordalen Mire near Abisko, Sweden - I_Fen_E3_1 | ecosystem: Environmental > Terrestrial > Soil > Wetlands > Permafrost | place: Sweden: Abisko...
CACAAGTATCTTCAGGGCAAAACTAATAATCAGCTTGCTATAGAATTCAGGGAGTTTCTGAGAGCCCGTGGTTTCCATGATGACATTATCAGACTTGAGACCCTTGTAGCATTGGTAAAAGAGAGGGTAAGTTTTGTGAAAGATATCTGGGAACAGACTGATTTCTTTTTCAAAGCTCCGGAATCCTATGACCAGGAAGCAGTCAAAAAAAGATGGAAAGAGGATTCTTCAAAGCTTCTCGGGGAATTAAAATCACTCCTTGGGAATTCAGCTGATTTTTCCGCTGAAGCTACTGAACCGGTTGTTAAAACATGGATTGAGAAGAATGGCTACAATACCGGTGCAATTATGAACGTTTTCAGGCTGGTGATTGTAGGTACTTTAAGGGGTCCTCATATGTTCGATATTATAAGCTGGATAGGGAAGGAAGAAACCATAAAAAGGATAGAAAAAGGAGTTACAGCGTTATCTGAAAAATGAAATGCATCGTCCGAGACCAGGAGACTATATTGATATTCATATTCATAGTGGTACGCCCGCTTCAGGTATCTTTATACTTGAAAGCCTGATGGCTCATGAAGAAAAATTTCCTTCAGATATTCCAGGCATTGCTTTTACTTATGGTATACATCCATGGTTCCTTAATGAAGAAAATCACAAACATCTTTTAACTTCTGTTGAAAAATCAGCCGGGCTACCTGATGTAATAGCTATAGGTGAGGCAGGCTTTGACAGGTTAAGAGGACCTGCAATGAAGCTTCAGCATTTAGTTTTTGAAGAACAAATAGCAATCTCTGAAGAATTAAGAAAACCGGTTGTAATTCATTGTGTAAGAGCGTGGGATGAGCTTTTGTCAGCTCAGAAAAAATTACGACCGAAAATGTCATGGCTGGTGCATGGATTCAGGGGAAATGTTGTATTGGCAAATCAGCTGTTGTCGAAAGGGATGTATCTTTCTTTCTGGTTTGATTTTGCTCTCAGACCTGAGTCGGGGGAATTGTTAAGACATCTGCCCACAGACAGGATATTTCTTGAAACTGACGGAGCAGATGTGGATATCAGGACAATCTATAATAAAGTTGCAGCTGATCTTGAAATATCAGTTGATGAGCTGAAAGCAAAAATTTTGATAAATTTCAATGATTTTTTTTCATTGTCTGCTCAATGACTCTACAGGCAGGGAATCAGGCAAGGTTTTACAGCAGTTTATTCGCCATGAACAATTGATAAAAGGAGGTAGTGTACTTTTAGTGCCTCCTAAAGCAAGGATTTTTGAATTCTAAGTCAGGAGATCTTTTGTTCGTCTGATATTAATTTATTTAATAACTTTCATTCCGGATTAGTATTAGAAGTTAATATCAAAGGGGAATGAAACTGTTAACCCGAATATCAGCCGCTGACACAATAATTATTATTCTGGCTCTGATAAGTGTTTTTTCACATCTTATTGTAATTAACAATCTTGAATATCACAGGGATGAAATGCTCTATTTTTCATTAGGGCAGCATCCCGATTTTGGATATGCCACCGTGCCACCGATGATCGGGTGGATTGCCTGGCTGATGCAAAATGTTTTCGGATATTCATTATTTGCAGTCCGGCTTTTTCCTGCAATGCTAAGCGGAGTATTGGTAATATTGACAGCAGCAATTACAAAGGAACTTGGAGGTACTTTATACTCAGGAATTCTCGCCGGGATAGGAATTTTAATTTCAGGTTTTGTTCTCAGAACTTTCTCATTATATATGCCGGTACATATCGACGTTATCTTCTGGACAATTATCATTTACCTTTTACTCCGGTATATAAATACATCTTCAGGGCGATTCCTCATTTTTCTTGGAATTGCAGCAGGTCTGTCGGCACTGAATAAGTACCTGATCGGGATTTTGTTTATTAGTCTTATACTTGTCATTCCATTTACCGAAAACAGGAATATATTCCGGAACAGAAATTTCTGGTTTGGTGTGTTTAGTGGAATTATAGTATTTCTTCCGAACCTGATATGGCAATTTGTTAATGGCTTACCAGTGATTAATCATATGTCGGAACTTGGAAGAACTCAGCTGGCACATGTTGACAGGTTAGCCTTTTTAACTGATCAGATAATAATGCCTTCCTTTGCGTCGGTATTGACAATAGCAGGGTTAATATACCTTCTTACAAACAAAAATGCAGGGAAATTCAGGTTTCTCGGAATTGTTTCCATTCTTGTAATTCTAATCCTGTTTATCTTACGTGGTAAGAGTTACTATACTATTGGTGTGTTTCCTTTTCTTATTGCAGCCGGCGCAGTCTCGTATGAAAGAGGATTAAAAAAGCTTTGGATGAAAGTCGCATTACCCTTCCTGCTTGTGCTGTTAACTATTCCAATGATTCCGCTGGGATTACCGGTTTATAAGTCAGCAGGCCTGGTTTCATATTTCAGAAACCTTGAAATAAAGTATGGGATAGTTATCGGAAGGAGGTTTGAGGACGGATCAATACATTCATTACCTCAGGATTATGCAGATATGCTGGGTTGGGAAGAGATAACATCCATTGCCAATAAAGCCTACCAGATGATAGATGATAAAAAAGCAAGTTTTATCTATTGTGAAAATTACGGACTGGCCGGTGCAATTACAATTATCGGCAAAAAATATAGCCTTCCTGAAGCTGTCTGTTTCAATGAAAGTTTCCGTTATTGGATTCCACGGAAATTTAACCCGGATATTACATCGTTTATTTATATAAATGGCAAATTGGGTGAAGACATACAGAAACTGTTTAATAACATCACTCTTGTTGGTAAAATATCCAATCGTGATGCCAGGGAATATGGGACTTCAGTTTATTTGTGCCAAGATCCAAAGACCAGTTTTAATGAATTCTGGTCGGAAAGGATAAGTCGTCTTGATTAATAGAAAGATCTTTATGAAAAACTGATAGTAATGAGTTAGCTTCAATTATTCCATTGAGGTAAGTGACAGATTTTCAAAAATGTTTAAATTAGATAACGCATTTATTATAAATTAAATTAATGCTGATTATGAAAGTTGTGAAAAAAATTCTGAAAGTTTTGCTTTTTGTTCTGTTAATGGCAATAATCGGATTCATTGGATTGATTGTATATGCTGTACTAACAGATTTTAAACCAAAAGAGAAAGAGATCGTTTTCAGTTCTGATAAAGCCCAAAATCTTAAATACCCTCTCGATCTTTCGATGGTTACATGGAATATCGGTTATTGCGGTCTTGACAAGGATATGGATTTTTTCTATGATGGCGGGACAAAAGTATTTACTCCAAAAGCTTCATGTATAAATAACCTGTTGGAAGTAAAAAAATTTCTTAAACAAAATGATTCGGCAGACTTCATTTTTATCCAGGAAATTGACAAAGGAAGTAAAAGGAGTTATTATATTAATGAATACGATACTATTTCTAAAACTCTGGTAGAGTACTCTCCTTTCTTCGCAAAAAACTATGATGTCTTTTTTGTTCCGGTTCCACCTTCAACACCAATGGGTAAAGTATTATCAGGTCTGGCAACTTTCAGTAAATTCCAGCCTTCATCCTCAATTCGTTATTCATTTCCGGGAGAGTACGGATTTCCCAAGCAACTCTTTATGCTCGACAGATGTTTCCTTGTGAACAGGTATCCGCTGGAAAACGGAAAAGAACTTGTTGTTATCAATACTCATAATGAAGCTTTTGATCCCGGCCAGATACGCAAAGCACAAATGGCTTACCTCAGGGATTTCTTACTGAAAGAATTTGCAAATGGGAATTACATTATTACCGGAGGAGACTGGAATCAGACACCTCCTCAATTCAAATCCGAATTCACAGAAAATAAGACAGATACAACCCAGATGGTTATTCCTGCTGATTTCCTGCCATCGGAGTGGAAATGGCTATTTGATAATACAACGCCCTCGGAACGTAATGTTGTTGCAGCTTATAATCTATCAGTGACTACAACAAATGTCTTTGACTTTTTCCTCATTTCCCCAAACATCTCTATAATATCAGTAAAAGGCATTCAGCTTAATTTTCAAAACTCCGACCATAATCCGGTAAAAATAAAGGTTAAACTTAATTGAACTGTCTAAGAAAAAATGAAAATCGTAGTTTAATTTCATGTTAATTTCAAACATGCTTAACCTTATCCAGAACTGGTAGAGTAAGAGATTTCATATTTGTGTATCACTTTTGACGGCATAACCCATGTACATTATTTGAGTACTTCTGGCTTCAATCATAAGAAACTTTTTACCGAATTCTTCATAAGTCATTTTTCCGATAGCTCTCTTATGGAGATTAAGTAGCATTTTGACGTAAGATATACTTGGTTTGATTCCACGGTGCTCTTTCCATACCAATTGATTTTCTTTTAATAAAGATTTTATTTCATTGGGTTTGATAAACATTTCCCAAATATGCAGATCGGGAGGCATGATTGCCCATCGCTTCCATTCCTGCAATATTTTGATAGCACATATTTTGCTGAAATACGTACGATTGAAAGTGTCATAAATAAATAAACCTCCGTTTTTCAATACCCGTGAAATCTCGGAGATTACTTTCGGTAAATCCTGTACATGTTCCAATACATCACAACAAAGGATTACGTCGAAAGTATCTTTGTGAAATGGCAGATTCTCACCTGTAGCTTGCTTATATTCAATTTTTAGAATATTTTTTTTCGCGTGTTCAATCGCTGTGTTCAATGATGACTCAGACGGGTCAATTCCAAAGGTTTTAAATCCCATTTTAGCTATTTCCTCAGATAATATTCCGCCGCCACAACCGACTTCAAGTACACTTATTTTTTCCGGCTCAATATTAATAACCTGTTCAATTATTTTTTTTACATAACCAACTCTGGATGGATTAATTAATGTTCTTATCAGGTTGAGTGAAAAATCAGTCTGCCACCATCTCTCTCCTTCACGGTTGTAAATTTCGTTGTCAATACGACTGTAAATTTCCCCGGGAATTTTTTGCATATAATAAGTTCGAAGTAATTTATTTCGTCAGGATAATAGAAAAACCATTTGAGATCACTTTTATCTTATCAACCGATCTCATTTTTATCGCATTAATACCTTTTCTAAGCATAAAAATCCCAAGGTTTCTTTCAATCCGCTTTAAAAATATAAATAATCGCCAGACAGGTTGTCGTGAATGAAAGAGGCTTAAGAGAACATTACCTGTTAAAAGGAGCCATCCCGGAATAATATGTTCTTTTTCATATAAATAGAAATTGGGAAAGCGCAATGAGAATTCAATCGCAATTGAGTGAATATCAGCCAGGCTTATTTTCGCAGGTTGAATTTTTACCGGGTGCAAAAAATTATCACTTGTGCAATGTATATTTTGCTTCATGATCTCGGATGCTATCGGGGCTCCGTTATATACCCGGATACCCGTAGAAACAAAAACCAAATCCCATTTTGAAGCAACCTTGCTGATAGTATCCAAAGTCTCAAGTACTGATTCTCTTGTCTCTGACAGTGATCCAAGCATTATGAACCAGGTTGCGGGGATCTTTTTCGCTTTCAGAAGTTCAGCTGTTCTTATAACATCCGAACGGGTAAAATTTTTTGCCAGACTTTCAAGTGATTCATCACATACCGACTCGGCACCAATATCGACTTCATTAAAACCGGCACTTTTCATCAGATCAAGAAGTTCTTCATCAACCGCCGAAGGTGACAGCCCCATAGTGTGCAGCCTGAGATCAAGCCTTTTATTGATAATTTCCCTTAAAACTTCTTTTGTATGAGGAAGGGGGATATTGAAGGTGCTGTCAGTAAATTCAATATGATCTATTCCTGTTTCTTTAACCAGAATCTCAATTTCATCAGCTATCTTCCGGGGATTTCTTAAACGGTATTGCTTTCCTTCAATATTATTGTAAGTACAGTAAGAGCACCTGAGGGCACAGCCACGCTTGGTCTGGACATGCAGCGGAGACCCGAAACGGCGATACAATTCAAGATTAATATAACGAAGCGGTTTAGGGAAAGGGAGAGAATCTAAATCCTTTACACGGAAAGGTTCGGAGTCCTGAATAATGACCTTATCCCTTCGAATGATCAGGCCTTTTAATCCATCGGGAGATTGCTGATTTTCAATGTGTCTGACAAATTCCGGCATTACAGCTTCACCATCGCCCCGTATAGCATATTCGAGGTCAAAATAATCAAGCATCTCAATACCGCTTATCCCTACAGACGGACCACCGATTACAATAGGACCAGAGAATTCCTTTTTACAATAATCAATTACATCTTTCTTAACATCTTCTAACAAAAAGTGAATTTTATACCCTCCGGTATCGTCAATATTTCTTATGCTGATGCCGATTACATCAGGAACGAAATTTCTTACATAATTTTGAATATCGCGTTCACAATCGGATGAAAAGCACAGATCGAGAAAACTTACTTCGTTATTTCCATTTGTTTCAAGGGCGGTTGCAATGTAACAAAGCCCGAATGGTATGACAGGCCATGGGTGTTTGAATCTGTTGGAATTAATAAGCAATACCTTTGCCATAGTTAAAAAATCGATTGTCCCCAGTTTACACTTATTGCATATTCCAAACAGTTTTTGAATATTTCATAGGTGAATTCAGGCGGATGCAGGTTATCGGTAGCCAAATCTGTATTTGTTCTGTCGAAGACTCTGTTATCGGATAAGTATGGACGGTAAGGTTCAATAAAACGGTCATAGAGTTCTTCAGCAGGATTTTGTAATAAATTTTCGGGCTGTGGGCCATAAATTATCTCCACACCTCTTACTTTCATAAGTTGCTGATAATATGCTGCAACAATTTTCATTGTTGCAGGAGAGTTGCTTGTAAGGTGATAGATACCGCTCCCCGAACAATTCTCAATTATTTTAACAGTGGCATTTACGAAATAGTCTACCGGGATAATGTTTAAATCTCCTTTCTTTGGTAAATATATTTTAAGAGGCAAAAAAAGGCAACCGTCTTTATCAAGGTAAACACCGTTTTTAGCTGCTTTTATACCTCCGTTATTATTAAGATCATTCAGGTAAATATCCCTTATAGACTGCGCCGACCTTATAGGGAAATACAAGGCATTGAACTTAAGAGACCTTCCACTCCGGGAATCGCCGTAAACAATTGACGGTCTGATAACAGAAAGATTTATTGAGTTTTTCAGGCAAAATCCGGAAATGATATTTTCAGCGGCAGCTTTGCTTTCTTCATAAACATTGGTAAAGGTTTTTGCTACTGAAAGAATTTCTTTGCAATAAGTTATGCCGGTACCTGCAACGTATGCCGTGCTGATGTAATGGAAAAATACTGCTTTTGAATCTGCTGCAAACTGAAGAATACCATCTAAACTGGCTACATTTGATTTAAAAACAATATCGCGTTTTCGTTCAGAGAAACTTGTATCTGAAGCACAATGAATAATCTCCTCAGTCTTTTCACAAACTTGTTTGTACACTGTTTCAGCCAAACCCAGCTTAGGCTTTAAGAGATCGATCTCCACCAACTCCAGCTGGTCAGCTAATTCTTCAATGCCGAACCATCTCAGAAGTTTAAAGATTCTTTCATTTAAGGTTTCTTCCCTGTTTGACCGGCCAAGTACTATTATCCTGTATCCTGCTAAAAGCATTGAAGCCATAAGGTGGCTCCCTAAAAAGCCTGTTGCACCGGTTATGGCTGTTACTGGTCTTTTTTGTAGCGACAAATCTGACAATTTTTGGTTTATGAGTACAGTAAATTTTCTTTTCGGCTGTATCCCTGGTATAACACATAAGGAAGCCCTTTTACGGTACCAGTCTTTACAGAATATTCATCAACCAGCATATTTGCTTCGGTTACTGCGAGACGTATTCTTCTTATTTCTTCGGGATCATTATAGTCAAAGAAATAGTCATACTCAAAAATACATCTTTTCCCATTGTCAATTGGAGTTATGAAGCCGAACTCATTATCCACATTATACTTATCAGCAATAAGTTTGAACCTGCCACTAATTTCGCTTATCAGATCCTTATCGATTGGCAAATAGACGATAAGAGGTAAAAATGGGTTCTTACGGCCTAATCTGGTAGTCATAATCCTGAACATAGTAAGCCAAACGAGATCCGTCATTTCCTTTCTGGAGAACAGCTTTTCGAAAAATGGCCTTAATTCAGGATCAATTTCCTTTGAATATAAAGCAGGTGAAGGAGAAAGTGCAGTTTCCAAAAGATCTGCAAAGCTTTTAATCCTTAAATATGAATAAGGTTCATCATCTGATAGCTCCTTTATGAGATCGAGCCATTCTGCTGATTTAAGCGATGGCAATCCAAGATAAAGCGCATTGAAAAGGCGCTGGTCGAAGAAAGGAAACCCCATTTCACATATAGCACTTATAGCAAACTTATCTCCGACTACAACAACAAGAAAGGGAATGTCTAATTTATCAATAAAAATATTTTTTATTTCCAATGCTGACTTTTTGGTAGGCGAGAGGAATGTTGATATATACTCAGCGCCTACAATTCCCAAGGCGAGGCCAATATGGCGGATTGAACATTCTTTTATAAAGCTTAACGCATTCTCAAGAGTTTGGAAGGGTACAAGAATACCTCTTTCATCATCTGTAACCGGATGAAGCTTTATATAAGCTGCAACACAAATACCAGGAGAATTTTTATGTTCCAGATTCTTATAGGAATAGAGGTTTGGTGAGGAAACATCATTTAAATTGAACAGGGAACCCTCTTTATCTACAAATTCTGCATTAATGAAGTTATCGGCATTTATTCCATAAGTGGTAGAGAATGTGGACATAATTCCTGAACACATAATATTTGCACAGACAAGTGCTGCAGGTTCACCGGCATTAATTCTGAATCCTCTTTTCATGGCCTGTTTCTGCAGATCAAATGCAACAACACCAGGTCCGATTTTTACACACCAGTTTTTTTCATCAAATTCTATGGTTTTCATCCTGTTAAGATCAATAATCACTCCTTCATTAACAGCAAATCCGAGCAAATTCTGGCCATTGCCACGAACAGTATAGGTGATTTTATTTTTATTAAATAGCTTAATCAGGGATGCAATCTCTTCGCTGCTATTTGGCAAAACTATATAATCAGGAATCTTTGGTTCAGAGACAGGACTAAGATCGTGAGAATAGGTTATTGTTATTGCCTCATCATTAGTTGCCCAATTTTCACCAACAATTTTTTTTATTTCATCCAGTATTATGTCATTTTTTACAGGCTTAACTTTTCCACCGTTTTTAATAAAGCTATCAACATGATTTTTTAATGCCTCCATAACCTTTGTAGGTCGCATCTCATTCAGGAAGTAGCACTGGTAATCGCATTTACCGCATAAATTACAGCTATCTGCAATCTCAACGCACTTTTCGGTAATAGGGATCTTATTTTCTGACAGAGCTTCATAAAGTATCATTCTGCCTTGTGGGTAGAAGCTTACAAAATGTTTTTCGAGACCTGAATCGCACACGCCGCTGCCAAGAAAATCTATTTTACACATTGCATAATGACGACAGTTTCTGGCAGTTTCATATGGAGTCTTCATATTCATATCTTTATTCATATTTTTCTGCATAGTAAGATATTTATAAATTTAAATATTAATGTGTTAGCTGCCCGGTGACTGACACCTCCTGTACACCAGTGATCCTGGACTAAAGTTCTGATTAAAGATATAATAAAATATTGAGATCAACAGTTACTATTCTGCATCCTCATCCGGAGTCTGGTCCCCGTTATTGCTTCTTGCAAGGCTTGTTAATCCTGTAATGTACAAGCTGCTTCCTCCTGAGATATTATTATTTGTCAGCAGAATAGTCTTGTAATGGGAAAGTTACTTTAATTTATAGACTTTTAATCCGGCTATATTTCCATCAGTGATCTCAGGGTATTTCTCAAGGAATTCCATTTTGTTTCCAGAAGATTCCCAGACAAAATAATAATCTATCAATTTATTTTTAAGTTCATTCTCCACCTCAGATTCAGTGGAATTCCGGCTCTTGCCATAATATTGCCATCCATTATGGAACGAGATATAATAACTACTTTCCCAGTCGTCTGATGAAGCAATCTTCCCATGAATATTCAATTTTGTCAACCTTGTACTTAATTCAAACAGAGATTTACCGCTATCAAGGGAATTATATATTGATTTGACTGGTAATATCAGGAAACTGATAACAAAAAATGCAATTAAGATTACTCCGGAGATTTTCTTTAAAGGAATTGTATCGAACAAAATGTTAATGAGTTTAGCTCCAATAATTAATATTAAAATATTACCAAGCCAGGTGTACCGGGGATCAAATGCAATAAGTGCATATCCCGAAAACATAATACCCAAAATAAGAAGTAAATAGAATAGTTTATCAAAAACCAGTTGTCTCCCAAGTTGCAGTAAATAGACGAATCCTATCAGCAATATGGAAATTGAGAGAAAGGAAAGCTCATTGAGAATAGTGAGGAATGAAAGAAGATTTCTGCAAATTACTTTTAGTTCCAGGATAATAGTTTTATAAGAATCAAAAATGCCCCAGCTTTTGGTTTTTAAGCTGGCAACATCTTCCCATATACCGGTAGCGGTGCTATTAGGAGGGTCAAGTAATCCTGCATAGAACATCGGATGACCTAAGGAATTTGGTTCCTGAAGCACACGGTTGTAACTACCTGCTGTTCCGATAATGAATCCTCCGTACTTATGACTTATAAGAAGGACCCAGCATCCGCTTATTATCAGAAATACAAACATACCGGAAATAAAATTGCCGGCTATTCTGCGTCTGTCAGACTGGCTATCACTGGTATAATAAAGAATTAGACTCACTACAAAAAAAGATGCTAAAAAAAATGGAAAACCAAAACTCTTTGCGAAATAGAGGCCTGAACCGATCAGGCCAAATATCGCACCTTCATACTTGCTTTTTCTTAAAGAGGAATCAAGTATTTTATTCATGAACGCGAGGGAGATGGAAACAACAAGAAGGTCGGGTGAAATTGAAGTATAAACAAAACAGATTACGACTATTACTATTATACTTAGCACAATATATCGTAACAACAAATTTAAATTCAGTGTTTTAATCAAAGTATTTGACTGGATGATTACTGTCAATCCAATAATTATTAACAGAAGGTTAGCAGCTATAAGAGGCTTAAGACCAGCAAGCAGCAGCGGAACCATTAACCATGAGAGCAGTGGTCCCCAGTACCCGTTTATTGCATTACTATAGTCATGTAAAACATATTTCTGAGCAATGCTCATGTATGAAATACCATCAGGGTTAAGTTGGTACCGGAAGTGAGGGAACAGGAGTATTGCAAACAGAACATAGATCAAAATGCTCTGTAAAAGCGCAATGTCAAAAGATTTTGTTAGTTTTTTTGTCTTCATATTATTTGACTGGCAGTAGAAACCAAACCGTGTTTTTGGATTTTTGAGGTTTAAAGAATATTATCTGTGAAGATTAATGTGAATGTACTGGTTAAATGGTTCTATCTCTGAACAATCTGAAATGGAACAATCCTGTTTTTTCAAGTAAGAATTTAACAGATGTTAGAAGCACACCCAGGCCATAGATTACACTTCTCTGGAAATTTATTGAAGAGGCTTCGGTGAAATACTTAGTCGGACAGGAAATCTCTCCAATGAAATACCCTTTGTAAATCACCTGAGCCAGGATCTGATTATCAAACACAAAGTCATCGGAATTGGAATTATAATCAATCAGTTCAAGCACCTCTCTCGAAAATGCACGGTATCCTGAATGATATTCTGATAATTTCTGATTCATCAGTATATTCTGGATAAATGTCAATATCCTGTTAAAAAAATATCTGTAAAAAGGCATCTTGCCCCTGATAGCACCTTTTCCTAAAATCCGTGATCCTAAAACAACCTGATACAAACCATTGGAAATTAAATAACACATCGAATGTATTAGTTTAGGAGTATACTGATAATCAGGATGAAGCATTACAATTATATCCGCCTCAAGCTCAAGCGCATTGTTATAACACGACTTCTGATTAGCGCCATATCCCATATTCTTATCGTGTGAAATAATATGTTGAATATTAAGTTGTTCCGCAATTTTGAGGGTATTATCAGCGCTTCTGTCATCAGTTAGAATAACAAAATCAACAATATCAAATGGGATTTCATGATAAGTAAGAGATAGTGTTTTTTCTGCATTGAAAGCAGGCAATACTACTGCAATCTTTTTACCGTCAATCATAAAAGTAATCTACAGAATAAAGTTAGGTCAAATTTCTGAGAACAAAAGATATTAAATTTCACATAAGAGTCAATGTTACAATAAAATTAAACATTTTCAATATCCCCGTATGATAAATATTTCCTAACTTACAGTGACAATTGGCTGATCAGTAACTTTAAAAAAAACCTTAAAATGAGAATCCTTATTACCGGATTTGCAATATTCGTGATCTGGTGTTTTTTTTCTTCATGGCTCTATAATGACGAAGCATTACCGGCATTGAAAAAACCTGTCACGGTGCAGACAATTCCAAAATCACAGACAACTGAGGCTGATTCTTTAATGAAACTTAAAGCATCTATGCCTGCGAACCTTCTGATCTACTTTGAATTTAACGATGCAAAATTCAAAACCGATCTGCTTACCAACAAAAGTATCGAACCGTTTAAAGCGTGGCTTGAGAGATATTCAGGATCAATGATTTCAGTTACCGGAAATACTGATCTTGTTGGTACAACTGAATATAATAAAGCACTTGGACTGAGAAGAGCTTTAGCGGTTGAAAAGTACCTTGAGACAATGGGTATCAATTCAGGCAGGATTATTACAGAATCGAAAGGCGAAAGCAATCCTGCTGCTGATTATCTTACTGAAGAAGGAAGAGCAAAAAACAGACGAACAGAAATTTCATTAAAAATGCAATAACATGACATTATTATTTATACTTCTCGCACAAACCGTCACCGGAGCTGTAATAACCATTGTGGCATTGCTGCTGGTTGCGGCTATTATCGGATATTTTACTTCATGGGTATATGCAAAGTCGGTTTATACTCCGGTTATTAAGGGTCTCGAAAATGATAAAACAGAATTAACCAGGAAGGTTTCAGATTTAAGGGACGATATTGGTAAACTCACTTCCAAAGTTGAGAAACTGAATGATAAAATCGTCAGACTTGAAGAAGAATCGGCAGAAAAGGATAAAGAGATCAAAAAGCTGAGTATGCCAAAGAAAAAGCAGAAGACGGATATCTGATTTAATCTGATCATCACTATTCCTATTATCTAAGAGATTTTACTAATTTCGTGATCCGGCATTAGACCTGCATAAGGACTAATGTTTATTGGCATTTATTATTAATAATTTGAAAGAATGAAGCCATTTATTTTATCTGAAACAAACTGGAAGACAATAAAAGACCAGAAAATCGACATGGCTGTTTTGCCATGGGGTGCAACAGAAGCACATAATTATCACTTACCATTTGCCACAGATAACATAATGGTTGAGAAAATTGCAGCAGAATCAGCAGAAATTGCCTGGAATAGCGGCGCCAGGGCAATTATTCTGCCAATAATTCCTTTTGGAGTAAATACGGGCCAGCTTGATATTAAACTGGATATTAATCTAAATCCAAGTACCCAATTTGCGATATTGAATGATGTAGCTGATGTCCTTAACAGGCATAAGATTTATAAGTTTTTGATTCTAAACGGACATGGCGGGAATGATTTTAAACAGATGATCAGAGAACTGGGGCCAAAATATCCTGAAATGTTTATTTGCAGTTGCAACTGGTATCAGTCATTTGCAAATTCAGAATTTTTCGAAAACGGAGGCGGACACGCTGATGAAATGGAAACCAGTGTCATGCAATTTCTTGCACCTGAATTGATTCTGCCTTTAAATGAAGCCGGGAAGGGTATTGGCAAGAAATTCAGAATAAAAGCTCTGAACGAAAACTGGGTATGGGCAGAAAGGAAGTGGTCTGAAGTTACAGTTGATACCGGTATTGGCAATCCGCAAAAAGCAACTCCGGCAAAAGGAGAAAAATGTTTAAAAGAAGTGATTAATAAGATTGGAAATCTTATGATCGATCTATGCGGTGCAGATATCAATAATATGTATGAGTGATTTAGTAATGGTAAGAAAAGAACATATCTGCCCTGAGGGTGAACATATCTTTCGATTAATTATTATCAATATCAGCATCCATGTATCATAAATTTAAGTATTTATTAATAGCAATATTATTCGTTGCTGCATCCTGTAATAAAGGAGCGTTAGTTTCTGTTCATGATACAATATATCTTGATGGTTCATGGAGGTTTGCCCTGGATACCGCCAGAGTTGGTATTACTGATAAGTGGTATAACAGCTATCTCTCCGATTCTGTAAAGCTTCCTGGAACACTTGATGAAAACAAAAAAGGAATTCCGAATACCAACAGGCAGGAAACAATGAGGCTTTCACGTGAGATGATGTATGCCGGAACAGCCTGGTATCAAAAGATCATCGTTATACCCTTAAACTGGAAGGGCCAATATATCCGGTTAATGATGGAAAGGACCAAACCAACACAGGTATGGGTTGACAATAATCTCATAGGTAGCAGCAACGATATACTTACTGCCCAGTATTATAATCTGACGAACTACCTGACTCCCGGCAAACATAAACTGACAATTCTGGTAAATAATGATAATAGTTCCGTTCCGGAAGGAGTAACGGGTTCGCATGCCTGGACCGAACACACGCAGGGCAACTGGAACGGGATCATAGGCAAATTCTGTCTTGAAGCTTATAATCCTGTTCATATAGAATCAGTTCAGGTATATCCCGATGTAATTCTGAAGAAAGTAACCGTGATGGTGAAAATATCTAATCCCTCAGGTAATGCTGAAGAGGTCAGCCTGATACTGAAGGCTAAAGCGTGGAATACCGGCGTAAAACATAGTGTTCCTTCGAAGTCATTTCCGGTTACTCTGAAAAAAGGCGAAAACACGATTGCACTTACTTACAATATGGGAAATAAAACACTGTTTTGGAGTGAATTTGATCCTGCCTTATACAAACTTGCAGTCATTCTGAAGGGGGAAAAAGTGCTGGATAATATAACTCTTGATTTTGGGATGCGTAAGTTTTCTACCCAGGGGACTCAGTTTACCATAAACGGTACAAAGACATTTCTTCGCGGAAAGCATGACGCATGTGTTTTCCCGCTGACCGGTCATCCTCCTATGGACGTTAAAGGCTGGCAAAAAGTTTTCAGGATTGCAAAATCGTACAATATTAATTTTTACCGTTTCCATTCATGGACACCCCCGCTTGCCGCCTTTGAAGCTGCAGATATTGAAGGCATTTATCTTCAGCCGGAATTGCCTTTCTGGGGCGGATTCAGCAAAAACAGGAATTCCGGTTTAAATACATTTCTGCTTAAGGAAGGCGACCATATTCTTGACACTTATGGGAATCATGCTTCTTTTGTAATGTTTGCTCTTGGGAATGAACTTTCAGGCGATTTTAAAGTGATGAAAGAAGTATTAAATCATTTTAAATCGATCGACAATCGGCATTTAATGGCCTATGGATCAAATAATTATCTGGGTTCAATGGGGCAGGCAGCAGGGGAGGATTATTATGCTGCATGCCGTGTGGGGGCTGATAAAGATACCACATACCGCACTCACATCCGCGGATCATTCTCCTTTGCCGATGCAAACGATGGTGGTTATATCAATGGCCGGTACCCCTCAACAAATCTGAACTATTCAGGAGCCATTGAAAAGTGCACGGTACCATCTGTCGCCACTGAGATTGGTCAGTATCAGATTTATCCCAATTATACGGAGATAATAAAATATTCAGGTGTTATGAAACCCTGGAATCTTGAAATATTCAGGGAGCGGCTTAAGGAAAATAACCTGAGTGATCAGGCTTTGGACTTTTTCAGAGCCTCAGGTGCATTGAGTGCGATCTGTTATAAGGCTGATATTGAGATGGCAATAAGAACACCGGGTTTTGGTGGTTTCCACCTGCTTGATCTTCAGGATTTCCCGGGTCAGGGAACTGCTTTAGTCGGACTTCTCGATGCCTTTATGGATACCAAAGGAATTATAACACCGGATGAGTTCAGTCATTTTTGTAACAGGGTAGTACCTATGGTTATTATGAATAAATATTGCTGGACAAACAATGAACAATTCAGCGGGAAAATGGAGGTGGCAAATTATTCTGAAACTCCATTAAAAGCACAACGTGTAAAGTGGGAACTTAAAAACGGAAGAGGTGAAACAGTGTTTCAGGGTGAGACTAAGGTTGATATATTACAAGGAGCAATAACAAATATCGGATCTTTGAATTTTGATCTTTTAAGGTTTCCCAGGGCAGAAAAACTGACACTTTCCATCATTCTTGAAGGAACAAATTATGAAAACTCTTATCCACTCTGGGTTTACCCGCCCAATCTGGATATAAAAGTTCCCGATAACATTCTTATATCTAAAAAGCTTGATAAAATCACCCTTTCAAAACTTATTGACGGATCTATGGTATTGTTTATTCCTGATTTTAGTGACGTAAAAGATCTTTCGGTAGGAGGATTGTTTACCCCCGATTACTGGAATTTCAGGATGTTTAAAAGCATCTCCGAATCACATAATAAACCGGTATCTCCGGGTACATTGTCAATTCTTACAAACCCCCGTCTTCCATTGTTCAGCGATTTCCCTACAGAATTTCATACCGACTGGCAATGGTGGTCCATTATTAAAAACAGCCGCCCTTTCATCCTCGATAATACACCGAAAGATTATCGCCCACTGGTACAGGTGGTTGATAATATTGAAAGGAATCATAAACTGGGATTAATCTTTGAGTTCACAGTTGGCAAGGGGAAACTGCTGGTATGTATGTCTGACCTGAAATCAATACAGGACAAACCCGAAGGCAGGCAGTTGTACAGTGCTATTCTTGAATACATGTCTTCTGATAAGTTCAATCCTTCGCAATCGTTGAATCCCGGGGAACTTATAACGTTATTCAAAACAAAGATCCAGGAAACAAAAATCGGAGGAGTGAAGAATCCTTCATATCAGAAATAAGGGGAATCGCAATCGTCAGTATTAATTTGTTATGTCTGTTCGATTTTTTAATTTTAACCCTAATTAATGATAAAAAATTCCATTCAATAAATAAAACTAATAACTCATACTTATGAAAACTTCAAGAAGAACATTCGTAAAATCCGGCGCCATGGTCGCCCTTGGTGCAGCGATTCTTCCCCGGTCAGTTTTTGCTTCCTCCACCTCTGTAAATAAGGTAATGGTTGGATTGCAGTTATATTCTGTGCGTGATGATATGATGAAAGATCCAAAAGGATCTCTCAAGAAAGTAGCCGATATGGGTTATAAGGTGGTGGAACATGCCGGTTACGCTGATAAGAAATTTTACGGTTTTGAGCCTTCAGAATTTAAAAAAATACTCGCAGACCTGGATCTGAAGATGTACAGCGGTCATGTCGATTTTGGGATGCAGGCATGGGATGCTTCAAAAAAGGATTTTACGGATACCTGGAAGCATACAGTGGAAGATGCAGCTTTTATGGGGCAGAAATTTGTGATCACTCCCGAACTGGCCGAAAATGCCCAGAAGGATTATGATGCACTTTTAAAGGTGATTGATCTCTGGAACAAATGCGGGGAACTTTGCCAGAAATACGGAATGAAATTCGGATACCACGATGATTTTAACGAAAATGCCATCCTGCATAATATGAAGTTGTACGATATCATCATGGAACACTCTGATCCGAAATTAACCATTCAGCAATTTGATATTGCCAATTTGTACAATGCGGCAGGCACAGACCCTAAGGATATTATAAAAAAATACCCTGAAAGATTTGTCACCCTGCATGTTAAAGATGTATTAAAAGAGAAGAACAAAGAAAATATGCATGACAGTACAGTTTTGGGGAAAGGTGTTCTCGATGTTAAGGATGTTTTGGAACTTGCCGTAAAAAATGGGGCGTGGTTACTGATCGTTGAACAGGAGGCTTACCAGAACGAAAGCCCGATGGATTGCTCTAAAGACGACCTTGCCGCGATGAAAAAGTGGGGATATTGATCTCTTATTATATTTATTACCCGTTTGAGGATAACCATTTTTGTTATGAGAATAATTAACAGGTATTATCATTTTTAATAATTACTAAAACTTTCAGGATATGAAAACTTCAAGAAGAACATTCTTAAAATCAGGTGCCCTGGTAGCTCTTGGCACAGCGATTCTTCCCCGGTCAGTTTTTGCTTCCGGTGCGCAAAAGGGAATGGTTGGGCTACAGTTATATTCTGTACGCGATGATATGATGAAAGATCCGAAGGGATCGCTTGAACAGCTTGCTAAAATGGGATACGTCTATGTTGAGCATGCTAATTATGTTAAAGAGAAGTTTTATGGATTCGCAGCACCTGAATTCAGAAAAATAATTGACGGGCTTGGTCTGAAAATGATCAGCGGACATACAGTGATGGGGAAAGAACATTGGGATGAAGCTAAGAAAGATTTCAGCGACAGCTGGAAAAAAACTGTTGAGGATGCAGCCGTGCTTGGTCAAAAATGGGTGATCAGTCCATGGATGGATGAGACAATGAGAAAAACCTATGACGATTTCAAGAGATATATGGATGTCTTCAACAAGTGCGGAGCCTTATGTAAAAAGTCTGGAATGAAATTCGGCTATCATAATCACGATTTTGAGTTCAGCCAGAAACTTAATGGTGAGAAAGTCTTCGATATTATCATGAAGAGTATCGATCCTGATCTTGTTGCTTTGCAGTTAGATATGGGCAATCTCTACAACGGCGGCGCAGTAGCACTCGACGTTATGAATCAATATCCCGGCAGATTCGAAATAATGCATGTGAAAGATGAAATACCGGCAAAAGCAGGCAGTACTGAAAAATATGAAAGTACAATCCTTGGTGAGGGTATAGTAAATACTCAAAAGGTTGTAGAACTTGGTGCAAACAAGGGAGGGACTAAATGCTATATTATTGAACAGGAATCATATGGGGATAAGACTCCGATGTTCTGTGCTAAAGCGGACCTCGATGTCATGAAAAAATGGGGCTATTAATCAATGAAAAAACCTGCTGACTTCATTTTTGTTGCTTTATTAACTGTCTTATTATCAACTTCTGTCTTTTCTCAGGATCTTAAGATTCCGGAAAAAACCGTACAGGATTCTTCAGTCAGGTATAAAGATGGGACCTTCGGGGGGATGTCTCGCGCGAAGTATATATATGAACCTTTTTGGGGAAGTGTAAGCTTTTCAATAAAAAACGGAGAATTTGCTGACATTAATTTTGTTATCAGAGATTCCAGTCTTCATGAGACATTCGATGGGAAATATGAGAATCACTTTGCAGGCAATGAAGAATATATTCAACAAAGCAGAAATGACTGGAAAGGAGTTCAGACATATCCGAAAAAACTATCAGAAAATCAGGACATTAATAAAGTTGATGCAATATCAGGAGCAACGTGGTCATATAATATCTTCAGGGCCTCGGTAAATGAGGCTTTGAAAAATGCAAAGTAAAAAGCTTACTATTTCGTGTTGAGTTGATTCTCTGGCATCAAAATTGTATTATAACTTTTGAATCAACATCCATGAAATGGATCAAAACAGTTTTAAAAAAGCTTTTGGTATAATAGTCCTTTCTGCCATTCTTTTCGTTTCCGGGTGTGAAAAATCGGGTCGTAACGAAATCGGATATCTTGAAGGGACTATTTCTATTGGCCCGATATGTCCGGTTGAGACGATTCCTCCTGATCCTGCATGTCTTCCGACTGCCGCTACTTATAAAGCATACCAGGTAAGTGTTTTTACCTCTGATGGAAAAACAAGAGTGGCACAGCTAAATCCCTCATTGGATGGCTCTTTCAATGTTGAACTACCAGCCGGGAATTATCTGGTTGCCTTAGAAAATGCACAGAAGAATATTGGAGGAAGTAATCTGCCCGTAGAAATTTCAATAACTTGGCAGGATAAAACTTTACTTAATATAAATATTGATACAGGTATCAGGTGAAAATTGCCTGCACCTGATGAATCTGAATCTTCTATTAATCAGTCTGATACTATTTAAAATTGGATTTAAATTAGCAGGGAATAAAACATCTGTCTTGTTTGTCTGTTAATTATGATAAGTATTTTATTTGTGTTGTAAAAAAACTGAAAAACTGTTAACAGAGATTCCAATTCCTACTAGCTCAAAAGCATAGCTTATATTTGTACATGAAAAGGTTTTTAATTATTTCCCTTTTATATCTGGTCTCATTATCTGTATTCTCACAGAAAGCGGCCATAAAAGTTTTACAGACAAAGAGTACAGGTTTATCAGCCTGGCAAATCATTGATAAACAGAATACAATTGTTTATTCAGGTATTGAAAATCTGAATGCTGATTCCATTACATTCAGCCTTGATGCAAACAGGTATTATTTTCTGAAGGTCTCTGTTTCCGAGAATGTCAATCCTGACACAAATCTATGTACACTTATTCTTAATGGTGAACCTATCCTCCTGATAAAATCAGACATAGGAAAGGGCGATCATTTATTCCCGTTTTTCACAGGAGTACGAGCCTTGAATGCTAAAATTACCGGAGGTACAAATGCGCTTATTTCCGATTTTCCGTGGCAGGTATATTATATCTCAGGGAATTTCAGATGTGGCGGCTCGATAATCAGCAACAGATGGGTGGTCACTGCTGCTCATTGCACATTCAATAGTACAGGGGGTTCTATCCTTGCATCAGACATGTTTGTAAGAGTAGGATTAAATAATCCATCCAGTACTCTTGATGGGAAGACTTATGCAGTCAGTCAGGCAATTGTTAACAGCTCGTTCGATACTCAGACTTTATTAAATGATATTGCCCTTCTAAAATTAAAAGACACAATTAATTTTACGAACGCAACACCAATAAAACTTGTTACAACAGATGATGCTGCTGCCGGGGCAATCGACCCCGGGGTCTTGTCGTGGGTAACAGGTTGGGGATTGACTCATGTTAGTCCGGATGTTCTCCCTACAGCTCTTCAGAAGGTGCAACTACCAATAATTTCTGTTGCTCAGGCCTCAACAGTCTGGGGTAATTCAATCCCTGCCACCGATCTGATGGCAGGCTTTCTTAACGGGAATAAAGATGCCTGTAATGGCGACAGCGGAGGTCCTCTGGTGGTACCTGTATTAGGTGAATATAAATTAGCCGGAATAGTAAGCTGGGGAAGCTCAAACTGCAATACCTATGGTGCTTATACCAACGTTTCGGACCTCGAGTCGTGGATACGGACAAATACCGGAATAACAAGAGATTTTAAGCCACCTGCCCCTGTGGGTGATTCAATAATTTGTCAGGGAACTGTATCAAGTCAGTATTCGGTATTACCCGTTGCGGGTGCAACGTTATATGAATGGAGAATTTTACCTGCAAATGCGGGTATAATTACAGGAAATTCCGAAAATGCCTCGGTGCTTTGGGATATAAGTTTTACCGGTTCTGTAGCTATAGCCCTCAGGGTTACTGTAAATAATAAAGTTTCTGATTGGTCAGGACTGAACGGGAATATAGTTCTTAATACCAAATTACTCAGTCAGTCAGGGGATACTACTATTTGTGCTGCACAACCGGTCACTCTTAATGTAAATGCCGAAGGATATAATCTTAGTTACAAATGGTTTAAGGATAGCCAGCTTATTCAGTCCGGCGCCTCATCCAAATTAAGCTTCTTAGCTGCAACTGTAGATAATACCGGTGATTATAAATGCGAAATAACAGGTTCCTGCGGGGTTATAACATCCAATACATTAACATTGACTGTTTATCCGCTGACCAAAATAACATTTATTTCTCCGAATGTTGAGGTGCCGTTTGGCAATGATGTCACTCTGCAAGTCAATTCAGAGGGACACAATCTGGTGTACCAATGGCAGAAAGACGGGAGTGTGATTAGTAACAGCAATGTCTCCGGGTTAATATTGCCAAATGTGAATGCCACCGATATTGGAATTTACAGAACCACGGTTACCGGCACTTGTGGAGTTGAGATAAGCGATACAATATATGTATATGTAAAGAAGGCAACCTTTTCAGCCGATCCTGAGGTATATCTGTGGCCGTCAGTTACAAACGAAGCATTTACTGTGGCTTTGAGTACTGATGTATTTTATAATGTTCAGCTTTTTAATACCATGGGCAAGAAAATCAGAGAATATCCAAATTGCCGTTATCAGACAATGATAAATATCAGCACTATGGCTAAAGGTATTTACATCGTGGAGGTTTACAATAAGGATTTCAGAAAACCAATTAAGGTGATTAAAGAATAATCTTGTAAACAGGGTTAAATATTTTTTTACTTTCTCCTGTAAATGTTTTCATTCTGTACCTCTTTTAAAAACAATGTTTTGGGTGAGTTATAAAATAACTTAAAATCTTCAGTGAAAGATTGAATCGGGTTCCCTGATACCGAAAACTTTGAATTAAATGCATCTCTCCATGTTAATACATACCCAACGGGGTATTTGCTGATAACAGGCAAGAGTACCGCTGACCACCAGTTACTCATTCCTTTTCTTTCGCCTGTTTCACTTAATGCAGTCAGTTTATTTCTCGAAACAGCTTCCCTGGTAACAAAGCCCAGGGCAGTGTCGAGTTCTCCGCCAAACTGTTCTCCACGGTCATACATATCAAGGGAAAGCATATCGATGATGTCGTCGCCGGGATAGCCTCTCATATATTGATCAAGGCTTGTTACACGGTCGGTATTGTAAGCATAAAGTATATTGTGAATATTCTTTTTATCCCGCAAAAAAGTAACCGTATACCGCCACAGGGCGGAGTATTCCTGATCGGTACAAATGTTGGTGCCCCACCAGAAGAAGGAACCTGAATGTTCGTGGAACGGACGAAAGATAACAGGGATTGGCAACGCGTTCTCATCTTTTAACCCGATAAAGAAATTGGCCAGTCGTTCAAGCCATGTATTAAACAGTTCATGATACTTTCCACCCGGAAGTATGGATGAGACAACTTCAGTTGAAGTCACATCCCATGCTGTCCCATGCGGCCAGGGGGAGTGTGTATCCCCGGTTTGCATGGTCAGAGGGTTGTTAAGGTGGCAACTAATGGTAATTACCCCACCGTGTTTATAATGCAATTTGATTTGTTCTGCAATCTGGGTAAAGCTTACAGAGTCCAGACTTCGTTCACTCCCGAGTTCAATGTGACCGAGTTCAAAACCCGCAACAGCAGGGTAATCGCCGGTAGCTTCTTTGGTGTCCGAACGATCCTTTTCATACCACCAGTTGTAACCATACATCAGGTCATCCTGATGACCATACATAACTCCCTTGTTCTTGAGCTCATAAAGAGACTGAAAGAGGATTACAGTTTCCTTAGTTGCTTTCTTATCGGCGGGTAATGGAGGCTTTTGTCCAAAACTGCAAAGAGTTAAAACGATCAATAACAATATCAGATTTAAGGTTTTCATATTCTTTTAAATAAAGTAATCTAACTACTGTCAATTTCATGAAATCAGTATTTAAAGGATTTCAACATTAAAGATACAGGTTTTTACTACTCCTTCCTGTTCAGAAATCTGTAATAAATCATTGAAGCCTTAAATTATGACGCTAAGAAAGCGGTTTAAATGAGTTTTTATAACTGCAATTCAGTGTTTCGTTCGTTATTTGGCTGACTGTTCTGAATTTTTATCATATTATAGATTATGTTAGTCAAAATTCAATTTTTTGATTTTTTTTGAATATAAATTCTTGTCTGAAAATATATCAGTCTGAATATTAATACTATACAATTTTCAATAGCTACCTTTCAGACGCTTTTATCCTGTAAGTTCATAAAAGGCACTCCATTTTTGACGAAGCACCATTTTTTAGGTGTTAACAGTTTGTTCCCGTAATTGTAGGTCGGGATTTCAAGGACAAAGTATAACAAAACTAATCTCATTTCCCCACTAATTGGGCATTAGCTGCTTGGCAGGCATATTATTTAGCAATACTTTTATATCGATAAACAAACACAAAAAACATGGAAGACACTTTAGTATTACAGAGACCGGTCAGGACGATTAATAAAAGAGTCAGGACAGCAGAGAACATAACAAAGGTTTCAAACGAAACAAGAAAAAATCATTTGGTTTCCGATAAACTGCATGCTGAGGTTGATGAAAACTTTAAGAACTATCTTAGCTCGCATGGTCTTTCAAATGAAGACAATTTACTGGTTCTCTCTTCAAAGCTTCACTATTATTATGATTATGAAGAATTACAGGATGTGACAACCCTGATTAACCTTAAAAAATTGAACCTTATTAAACATCTGGATGAGTTTTTACAAACTCTCTACAATGGATTATCTCCAAAAACCAATTTTATCGGATGCTTTTATGACAGTAAAGTTCAGGAGGAAACAAGTGTGTTTTCAAGGTTATACCAACGATTTATTAATTTTTTAGATTCACGCTTTGATGTTAATATAGATAGCAAAAATTTCTCAAGGCTTCTTGAATCTCACGGATTCGAAGTAATAGACATGACAGTAATCAACGGATTAACATATTTCAGAACACAAAATCACAGATAAAAAGGTGAATATTGCTTCTTGCAGCTTAACTGGATTATAAATACTGGTTTTTACAAAGAATTTTCCGGCTTCCTGCCATCTGATAAAAAAGATGTGCAGGTTTTTTTTATAAACCCGATTTTCAGAATAACAGTAGGTTAGATTACACTGGTCTTCCATTCCAATGATTCTGACTCCGACATTAACGGATCACCAATCATTATATAATTAAAAGGAATATTTAAAACAGATGAAATATACTCTCCTTTTTCAAGGATATCTTCATCCCCTTCTTCGTAATACCAGTTGATGATATATTTTTTATTTATCAATTTAAGAGATTCGATCTTTCTAAGCAGATTATAATAATTTTTAAAATTGATTATGTTAAAGTACTCCAGATAAATATCAACAGAGGTCATTTCTGCAGGATTACAAAGATATTCATCAATCCAATCCTCTATTTGCTCAGAGAATTCAGTTGCATTCTCGAACATCGACCTGCCGGAAATTTTAATTCTTCCTTCAGGATTAAGGACGATCTCAGGTGTGCTCTTTGTCGATATTATTTTCTTTTCTAACATTGGTTTTTCTTATGAGCTAAAGGTAACCTTTTAATTATACCAATTCATGTCCAAACGGGCATCCCTTCATCGTTTTGATCAATACAATAATAAGAATGACAAATAGGGATGTACATATGATCAGCAGAAATAAAAGCAAAAAAGATGAATGGGCCTTTATCAGCGGATTACTGATAACGGTTGATAGTTTGTTTATAAATGTTCGTTAATTTCATTTATTTACAACAAGTTATGTTGTAGATTTGTATTCAGATCAAGGTTTTGAATTAAATCGGAATTAGACAACAAAAAGGACCCGTTTTGCATCTTACACGAATAATTCAACGTTTCGCGATGAATTGTAATCTAAAAAAGATAAAAATTATCTGCTTTTTGTTGTTTCTACTTTCGTTAAGGGTTACGGCCCCAAGTGTAAGATCAATGATGGTTTTAGAAACCGCACCCATTGAACCCTATAAGCAGCTTGTTTTCGCCGTTGAAATGGTTGAAACGAAAGGCGATACCCTGGCATATAATCCTTTGGAAGAAGCTGTGGGGATTTTGCAGATACGTCCTATCAGACTTAATGATTATAATAAACGAACAGGCAGAAGCCTTACAAGGGAAGATCTTTTCAATTTTGAAATTTCAGAACAGATTTTTTTATACTTCGCCGATCAGATAGGTCCTTATAATTTAGAACTTATCGCCAGGAAATGGAATGGATCGGGTCACCTAACATCAAATTATTGGGAAAGAGTCAGACTATACCTTTAGCCCTGGACAGTACAGAATCACCTGGTCGATCTTGGGTAATTCACTGTAAAATGACAGATATTCGTGTTTTCTTATCTAATTTATCAGATAATTAGTCAAAATCTCATATTTGGAATTAAATCCTTGTAATAGTTATTGATATTACTGTAATACTCTGATTAACATTGCTATGTGTTTTTGAGCTATTTCTGATTAACTCCATTTTCCCCAGATTATTGGTAAATATTCTTCTCATTTTGATGAACCGGTTCTATTCGTCAGTTAATAGTTGATTCTTTTAGCTAATCGTCTGATATTCCGAGGTGAACCTAAATTAAACGTAAGCTTTTTAACATGATCCGGAACATCCGGTTATTGACTCGGATTATTATAAGGTCTAATTTTGTAGTGATGATTAAGCAGTTGATTTGAAGGAATATAAATCTAAATCTTTTTAATCATGAGAAAAGTATTTCTGACATTTTTGTTCATAGTTATTTCTCATATCTGTAGCGCTCCGAATATTGATTTCAAATTAGGGATGCTTAAGTACAAATCCTTATTGGAATTATTAAATGAGAAATACCACGAATCAGAGCTTTCAAGGTTTATTAATGACCTTGGTTACAGCGAATCGGGAAACAATTGGCTATGCATAAACCGGATTGGTTGTTTCGGTGAATGGCAATTTGGTGAATCTACATTGAAGTATCTGGGATACAAGAAAATAACGCTTAGGAGGTTTAAAGCAAATCCAGGAATTTTCCCAAGGGAATTACAACTTGAAGTTTTGAGGACTCTGATTAAGGTTAATCTTCTGATTCTGATGGATTATGAACATTTTATAGGGGATTCAATTAATGGTGTAGTAATCACAAAATCAGGAATGATAGCTGCATCACATCTTGGTGGAGCAGGCTCATTAGAGAAATTCCTGAATTCAAATGGGAAGATAAACAAGAAAGATGTTCTTGGAACATCAATTTATGATTATCTGAAGAAATTCAGATATTACGATCTAAAGTAATCAAAACTTAATCAGACAATTATGAAAACTATTTATTGTATAACATCAAAAGAAAATGGCGATATCCTGCTTAAAAAAAGAAAGATAGCAAAGGCGTTTCGCTGGTGGTTACGTAAAAATGGAATTGGCTACAGTTCTGCTTTCTTTTTCAGATAGGTAAGCCAGGAAATATATCTTTAATTCTGAGTTCTCAGGATCCCTTTAACAGTTCTTCCGCTTCACGCCAGTCTCCCTCCGGTGTTCCATGTTCTCCCCGTGAAATTCGTTCATAGTAGATTTCCCTGGCTTTTTCGCGAATCTGATCTTCACTGGGCACAATCTTACCTGTAGTAACTTTCTTCTTCTTTACTGTTTTACCCGCAACGGAAGTTTTCTTTGGTTTAGTGACTGTTTTTTCTTTTGTAGTTTTCATTATTACGAAAATTATTGCGTTAAGAATTAAGGATTATTTTTCGTTTTCATTATTTCTTTTTTCAACTATGATCGTGCAATGAGTTGCCAGAGCAGCAAGTGTACCAACAGCTGCAAAGATAGGAGCCAATACAACCCCGATAGCGCCAATAGTCAGGGGAAATTCCATAATGATTTCGTCCTTTTCGTTTTTAATAATTATTTTTCTGGCATTTCCTTCTTTAATTATTTCCTTAACCTTATTTAAAATCTCGTCGCCGGAAACTTTAAACGATTCATGATTTGATTTCTCGTTTTGTGTCATAATATCTCAATTTATTACTGTCAAAATTAATGTTTAGTTAAGCTTAAAGCAATTTTTTTGTTACAACATTATTAACATAAGTCTTAACAGAACAACCAGCCGGAATCTCAGCTGTTTAAGATCTGTTTCTATTTCTTTCATATCCTATTTAAAAATAAATGTACCGAATTTATTATACTCATGAAAGGTCCGACTTGTTTTTTGCCAGGCAAAGGGTACTTCTCCATTGTCATAATCGATACGATACATATTTGCCCTCCATCTTGTTCCTGATACCGGTGGCACATGGCCTAAGGGTGTAAGCAATTTGAAGGGGATAAAAAATTCTGCGATCCAGCCTGTTATTGCACCTCCGCTTTCCAATTTACCTCCCGTAACACTTGTGGCATGTTGAGTTCTTCTGTCACCCTCGTAATGCCAGGGTAACCAGCCTAAAAAATTTCCTTTATTATTTGGTACAATTATAGGAAGTTCAAAATTAAACGGAGATAGTTCGTATTCGAAATAAACAGGGAAATCTTCATCGGGCCAAAGGAAAACTTCAACCACATCTTCTTCCCATAAATTCAGATTATCAGCTTTCATTGAAGATGTCAGCTTTTTGTCCTCACAGTTGAAAAGGAAGTAGATTCCCGTGCCGGAATAGAGGACTTTAACAGTAGTCTTGTACGTTAAACTATTCGGATCCTGTTGCGGAAGGGTTATCCATCCGGTAGTGTTCCATTGATCAGAAAGCCCGTCACCTGTTATCTTAAAATCTTTGCATTTTAAAACGGTAACCGAATCATGATCCGCGTTTGCTGCCAGTAATTCGTTATTCCCGTTACTGATTCTCATAAAAAGGCAAAAGGAAAATAATGCATAAAGGATATTTTTTCCCATTTTCATAAAAGGTTAAGTAAACCCAAATATAATAATTAAAGCCGGAGATAATTTACATACTCATTAATCCTCTAAAGTAGTAATATCTCCATCGGGAAGTCCTTGTGCCCGTGTTTTAAGAAGCCGTCGCATAATTTTCCCTGAGCGGGTCTTGGGAAGATTGTCAACGAATGTAATTGATTCGGGTTTGGCAATCGGGCCAATTTCATGACCCAGATGGTTACGAAGTTCCTCTTTTAAGGAATCGGAGGGATCAAAGCCGGTCCTTAAGATGACATATGTGTGTATAGAATTTCCTTTGACCTCGTGTGGCAGGCCGATGGCTGCTGCTTCGGCTACCGCAGGGTGGCTTACCAGAGCTGATTCGAGTTCGGCTGAACCTAACCTGTAGCCGGATACTTTTATTACATCATCCACGCGGCCAATAATCCAGAAATAACCATCCTTATCGCGCCTGGCAGAATCACCAGTCATATATTTGCCAGGATATGTACTCCAATACTGATTAACATACCGGTCAGGATCTCCATAAATTGTACGTATCATTGCCGGCCATGGTTTACCAAGTACCAGGAATCCTTCTTCACCATCGGGGACAGGCTTCCCATCACCATCTACAATTTCAGCATCAACACCAAAGTAAGGACGTGTGGCTGAGCCAGGTTTCAATGTCATTACCGGTGTTGGTGTAATAATAAACATTCCGGTTTCAGTCTGCCACCATGTATCCATGATAGGGCAGTTCCCTTTGCCTATGACACGATGATACCACTTCCATGCCTCCGGATTGATAGGTTCTCCAACTGAGCCAAGGAGACGCAGAGAGGTAAGGTCATGTCTGTTGGGCCAGGCTTCACCGAAACGCATCAGTCCGCGGATTGCAGTAGGAGCTGTGTAAAGAATTGTGAGAGCGTATTTTTCAATCATCAGCCACCATTTGTTTGGGTAAGGAAATGTGGGCGCCCCCTCATACATGAATGATGTTGCGCCATTCAGCAGCGGACCATATACCAGGTAAGAATGTCCGGTGACCCATCCCGGATCAGCCGTACACCACCATCTGTCTTCATCTTTGAGGTCAAATACATCCTTGAGAGTAGAATAGATTCCCACCATATAACCACCATGGCTGTGCAGCACTGCCTTGGGTTTGCCTGTAGTTCCGGAGGTATAAAGAATATACAACGGATCTTCCGCATCCATTATTTCAGTCTCACATTTAGGACTTGCGATAGGAAGGGACATTAGGTCGTGATACCACAAATCACGTTCCGGTTCCATCATCACCTCCTGACCAGTTCTTTTAATCACTATCACATGCTCCACGCTCGGCGACCGGCGGAGAGCCTCATCCATCATATCTTTGAGTTTAACAATCTTTCCGTTCATCCAGCCTCCATCGGCAGTGATTGCAATCTTGGAGTGAGAGTCAAGGATGCGTCCATGTAAAGATTCGACTGAAAACCCGCCATAGACAACCGAATGTATTGCGCCGATCTTGGCACAGGCCAGCATCGCAATAACAATCTCCGGGATCCGGGGAAGATAGATAGTCACGCGGTCACCTTTTGCGATCCCCATGGCTTTTATGACACTGGCAAACTTGCACACCTCACGGTTCAGTGCATGGTACGAGTAGGAGCGTTGATCTCCCGGTTCCCCTTCCCAGATAAGAGCCAGTTTATTCTTTCTCCAGGTTTTCACATAGCGATCGAGACAATTATGTACAATGTTCACTTTGCCACCCACAAACCACTTGTAGAAAGGTTTATTGCTATCATCCAGTACTTTACTCCAGGGATGATACCATTCAAGTTCCAGAGCTCGTTCGGCCCAGTAGCCTTCCAGGTCGTGTTCAGCCTGGATCGTTTTTGACTCCCATACCTGAACATTTGCTTTGGCTATGAAGTCAGCTGACGGATGGTAAAGTTCCCCGTTGGACAGGGGTTCGAGAGGGATATTGTCCGACATAATTTATTAAAGTTTAATCGGGAAAACAAAAACACTTTATTCTAATATTGTATACCAATAGAATAAACAAAAAAAAATGATGTTTGTTTAGAAGTATTTCAATTAATAGACATAGAAAAAACAAACTGATTAGATTATATACTCATCAGGTCAGAATTGATTGTTTTCATAATACCCGATCCAATTTTAATGTTTAACTTTAGTATAAGAGAAGATTGTTGAAAGTCAGATAATAGTACTGTATAATTGTGTATTTCAGCGCATTGATTATTTTGTACTATTGTGACTGACGGGGCATTGGCATAACTAAAATCTTTAAAATAGTTTGAGCAAGCAGCGCTTTAAATTTTGAAATCTGTAGAATTCAGATTAAATTTAAATGAGTATCGGAAATTATTAATAATTTTCTGTAGGATTCCTTGCTAGCGCTCGGAAGGGCGCTATACCTGTCTTGCCACCGGACAATTTCCCGGCTATAGCGCTGGGACACGTAGCCGGATGGCTACACCAGGTAACACAACCTCCCTTTATTGCCGGGCCGTCAGACTGTCTAATAACTAAAATGAAGTCCCTGAGAATCGAATATTTGAAATTTTTCGTGAATAGGTATCCAAATAGAAAAGTATATAAAATAGGTTATTAGACAGACTCCCGTTATAAGACATCAGACTCCTGCAAATAAGATAGTTTCATAGACAAATCGGTATTTTATCATAATTTCTGATCAAAAAGCGAACAAATCTGTATAGAAAACTCTTATACTAAAAATATACTTATCAAATGGAGGAAATATTATGAGTGAAATTAAAACAAAGCCCAGTAATTATGATATTGATAAATTTCTTATGAGTGTAGAGCCCGAAAAAAAAAGAGCGGATAGTATAGAATTAAAAAAGCTATTTGACAGTGTGGTAAAAGAAAAATCTTCTTTATGGAACAACAATATGATAGGATATGGTTCTTATCATTACAAATCTGAACACAGTGCTCAGGAAGGTGATTGGCCGTTAACGGGATTTTCACCACGGAAACAATATCTGGCAGTGTACATTATGTCACATGTTGACAAATATAAGGACTTGTTAAGCAAACTCGGGAAATATAAAATCAGCTCAGGCTCATGTATTTATATCAATAAAATCGAGGATATCAATTTGGATATCTTGAAAGAAATAATCTCAACCTCTGTTTCAGATATGAAAAAAACATACAAGATTGATTAAAAATAAATGCCTTATAACACGGACAAAATAACCATCTTTACAGCTTCAGCATGACTCAATATTTACAAAAGCAATTAATAAAACGCCTAATAATTCGGACAGTTTAATTAATTGGCTTCCCGCTTCGCTTTCTTACTCGAGTTAAAGTCGTTATAACATGACAAAGGCTTCGCTCAGTTGTCTTAGTTTTTGCAGAGCCATCGTGACAACTTTATCGTGACATGACAAACCCTGCCCTCTTATCGGGACCACCCCATCTGGACAATTTCATCATGACACCAAACACTCGTCCATCTATCGGGACCTTGCAAAAACTCATACCGGATTGAGCACCTGGTTACACTTACAGCAAAACCAACCACTAGGAATATAAACCCAGTGTAAACTACGTTAATGATAGACTATTCAGCAAATTATCTGATTGTATTTGACTTCTGAATTGTTATATTTGTTCTTTATTGTATCCTATTTCAATTCGCATTAAGTATATAAATTGCTTTGAATTCAATAGTATCCATAGAAAATTCCTTACTGTTTATTGGACTTGTTTCAGTTTTATTAGAACTTGATTATCATCAACTCAAGTCAGAAATTGATTTAAGACGAATTAAGTCAAGACTTGATTCCCTAGAAATTGATTCATATCGAATCTTTAAAAACAGTTCTTGGCTAATTACTCTACTTATTAGCAACAGTGGGAAAATAAATCTTCATTCACTTTATAGAATATGTCAAGTAAGAGCTCCGTGATAGCTTCCATAATATCAGTGATAATTCTATAAAATCTAAACAAATTTAATCTAATGAAGAAATGGATAAAAATACTATATCTGGTCTCATTCTTATATTTGCAATATTCATTGGTTTTAGCATCTATAATAATAGTCAGCGAAACAAAGCTTTTAAAAAAGCACTTTCAGAGGCAGAACTAAGTTACGCCAAAGGAGAATTGGAAACTGCTCGAACGGAGTATATTAATGCTCTTAATTTTGAACCAAACCAACCTGAAGTAATTGAAAAACTAAATGAATTAAACATTAAACTTGGAATAGTTTCAGGTATTCAACCTTCAGATAGTTTAAAAACAAAAGTTCCTAATCAGCGCTACACTGTGGCTGAAAATATCGATGATACAATTAATTCTGGAGTGTTTTCAAAAGCATCCAAAGGGATTAACGAATTTATAACATTGGAAAATAATAAGTTAAAGCTTATAATTTCACTTAAGGGAGGAAAAGTTTATTCAGCAACATTGAAAAATTTTAAAAGTTCCGATGCAAAACCATTGATTCTGTTTACCGGAGATTCAACCCTATTCGGATTCAACTTTTTTACATCTGATAACAAGGCCGTACGGACAAACAATTTGTATTTCACATCACTTTCAAATCAAAAGTCATTTATAGCAAGTAACCAACCACAAAGTGTGATTCTTAGGCTTATAACTTCTGGAGATAAATATATTGAGTATAAATATACACTTGCTCCTGATAGTTACATGGTTGACTTTGATGTCAAATTCAAATCAATGGAAAGTATCATTAACACTAATCAAAATAGTCTTACTCTCGAATGGAAAATTTACCTTCCTCAGCAGGAAAAAGGACGCACAAATGAAGAAAGGTATTCGACAATAAAATTTAAAAACTATCAAGGCGATGTTAATGATCTGGGACTAGCGCAATCCAAGGAATTGGTGAACAAAGATATTACGACAAAACTGTCCTGGGTTGCATTCCAAGATCAATTCTTTTCATCAGTTCTTTTAACAAAAGACTATTTTCTTACTGGCAAAGTCTCTTCAAAAAAGACATTATCCTCACCAAAATATTTGAGATATTATACTTCAGAAGTTGGCATTCCATTTAATTCAATTTCATCACCTACAATAGCCATGATGTTATATTATGGGCCAAATCATTTTACAACTTTAAAAAAAGAAGGTTATGAGCTTGAAAAACTTGTGTCCCTTGGTAAAAATATTACTGGATGGATAAATAGGTATGCAATTATTCCGATTTTTAACTGGCTGGGTCGTTCTATAAAAAACTATGGGCTCATTATTCTAGTTCTAACTCTAATTATTAAAATTGTTTTATTCCCACTCACTTTTAAATCTTATCAGTCTACTGCTAAGATGCAGGTTCTTAAGCCGATGGTTGAAGAAATAGGAAGGAAATTTTCAAATAAGGAAGATGCTATGAAAAAGCAGCAAGCTACGATGGATCTGTACAAAAGAGCGGGTGTGAATCCTATGGGTGGTTGTCTTCCAATGCTTCTTCAGATGCCAATCCTATTTGCAATGTACAAGTTCTTTCCGGTGTCTATTGAATTAAGACAGGAACATTTTCTTTGGGCGACAGATCTGTCAACTTATGATTCGATCTTGAAACTCCCATTCATCATTCCGATGTATGGAGACCATGTTAGTCTTTTTACCCTTCTAATGACAGCATCAACCTTACTTACAATGAAGATGACTGGATCTTCTCCTGGTCCAGATCAACCAGGTATGAAGTTAATGATGTATATGATGCCTGTGATGTTTATGCTTTTCTTGAATAATTTCTCCTCTGGTCTTACTTATTACTATTTCCTTGCAAACATTCTAACTTATGCTCAAAACATTATTTCGAAACGATTCATTAATACTGATGCTGTGCTTTTAACACTGGATGAGAATAAAAAGGTACCGATTAAAAAATCCAAATGGCATGAAAAATTAGAATCTGTTCAAAGCAAAAAGAGATTAACTCACCGATAATATTTACTGACACTGTGACAACTAATAAACGCACTATAACTCGGACGGTTTAATTAACCTGACTGCCGTCAGGTAGGTTTTTTGCTCGTCATCTTGACTGTTTCATCATGACATGACAACATTCGTCCACCTACCAGGACTGGCAAAAGATGTGGCATCTCGACACCCCTCCTTCATCGGGGCAGGCTCCCGCAGACTCATTAAACCGCCGGGCCGTCAGACTGTCTAATGACTAAAATGAAGTCCCTGAGAATCGAATATTTGAAATTTTTCGTGAATAAGTATCCAAATAGAAAAGTATATAAAATAGGTTATTAGACAGACTCCCGTTAGCATTTATAATGAGAATTTAGATATATTTATATAAAACAATAAAAAATAACAAGATTATGGTTTCAAGTATTCAAAAAGAAAAAGCTGAAATGTTCTTGAAATTTCATCAAGACAAAGAAATTTTGGTACTGCTAAACTCATGGGACATCGGAAGTTCCAAATTAATAGAAGCATGTGGCTATAAAGCAATCGCAACAACAAGTATGGGAATAGCTGCCTCTTTAGGTTATCCTGACTGCCAGGTAATACAATTGTCAGAAATGATTGAAGCTATAACGGGGATCGTAAATGCAGTACAAGTTCCGGTAACGGTTGATATAGAAGCCGGATATGGAAATAATTTAAATGAAATAATTGATTCGGTTAAAAAGATAATTGCAACAGGAATTGTTGGAATAAACATTGAAGACAGTTTTGATTTAAATCCTGTATTAATTGACGAGATGGAATTTTGTGAAAGAATATCAGCTATTCGTGCATTATCAGCATCACTTGGTTTTCATTTAGTAATTAACACAAGGACTGATTCATTTTATACTTCGTCAGGTTCGAAACGAGAAAAATTATCCGAATCAATAAAGCGTGGCAATAAATATCGGGAAGCAGGTGCAGACTGCATATTTATTCAGCCTGTATGGGAAAAGGAAACGATTTCAACACTGGTTAAGGAAATTAATGCACCAATTAATATTCTTTCAAACCCTGGAATTGGGGCAGGATTACCTCCATCTGTTCGTGAACTGCAGGATTTAGGTGTTGCCCGTTTAAGTCTAGGTTCAAGTTTGATGAAAGCTACTTTAGCTTTAATTAAAAAAGTTGCTGACGAACTATCAGAAAAAGGAACTTACAATATTCTATTAGATTCTCTAACCCCGCTTCCCGACGCTGCATTGGCCTATAAAATGGCAATAGGGTTAAGTAAATGAAGAACAAACTCCCGTTAGGCTTAAATGATTGGCCGCCTGCATGTAAACCCGATACTCTTAATCTTTTTGACCTAGTAAATATTAATTATCACGACAATACAGTTATTTACCAATGACATATGACCTTAACAATTTGACCGTTGCAGAACTTGGACAACTATTTCCTATCATCCTGACTGACTACGATCCAAGATGGGTGGAATTGTATCAGCTCGAGAAACAAAGAATCATTGCGACAGTAGATTCTTCACAAATTTTAAGGATTGAACATATTGGAAGCACTTCAGTCCCTGGACTATTTGCTAAACCAACAATTGATATTTTAATTGAAATTCAGGACTACACTGACCTTGATTTGATTAAACAGGACCTTAAAAAGATTGGATTCGAATTTATTCCAAAACCAGAGAATCCACCACCACATATGATGTTTGCAAAAGGGTACACACAAAAAGAAATTTCTGGACAAAAATTTCATATTCATATACGATATACAGGTGACTGGGACGAAATATTATTCCGTGACTATTTGAAATCTAACCCTGAAACAGCTCTTGACTATGCCGATCTAAAAAGAGCACTTGCAAACAAGTATAAAAATGATCGTGAGAAATATACAGAATACAAGACTGATTTTATAAAGCGAATAGTTCAACTAGCAAGATTAAAAAAAGTCTAAGCCTAACTCGGACGGTGCTTTAATTAATTATCTCACCTTTGCTGTGCAATGGATTCGATGAGCTCGTCGCCCGCTTGCGCGGTCTCCTCGGTTGCCTTCGTCCACCTACCGGGGCTGGCAAAAAACGCGGCACCGCGACTTGCAAACCAACTCACCAAACCGCCGAGCCGTTAGCACAAATACTTAACTAAATAGCCATGATATTCAAAGAGATACAAAAATTCAAACAACCTTGGGTCTGGGTTCTTTTAATTGGCACAGGACTAATAACTATTGGGGTATTTGGATTTGGAATTTATCGACAAATTTTCCAAGGAATTAAATTCGGGAATCACCCAATGAATGACAGGGGACTAATCATAGGCTTCTGTTTAGTACTGCTTCTCAACATTTCATTATTCCTGTTATTTGGCCTTTCCAAATTGACAACAGTAATCGATAAAATTGGTATTGAATATAGATTTTTCCCTTTTCATTCTAGTCCACGTCTTATTTATTGGGATATGATTGAGAAATATATGGTGATAAAATATGATCCGCTTAAAGATTATGGTGGCTGGGGGATAAAATATAGTAAGCATGTAAAAGCATACACTTTATCAGGGGACAAAGGATTGTTATTATATCTCAAATCCGGGAAAAGAATCCTGATTGGAACACAAAAGGATTTAGAACTGATGAATTTCCTGTCTAAAATAAAATAGTTCAAGTCCTGACTCGGACGGTTTAATTAATTATCTCATCCCGCTTGTGCGGGATTCGATGAACTAGACCCGATGAAATTATTAAGTTGCTTCGCAAATGAAATTGTGGTCGGTTCTCGGTTGCCTTCGGCAGCCATGACAACTTTGTAATAAGTACCCAGAGTCTATGCGAGTAAACATAAACACAGTTATCAAATCCTCTGGCACCCGGATTGATCCTGCTACCGAGACAAAGTCAATAGGGCTGCAATTCATTAAACCGCCGGACCGTTAGCTTTAACAAATCTCGTTGCAACGAGACAAACTCGTTGAGTTTTATAGTATCTTTGCATCAATAATTACAGGATTATGTTAACAAAAGAGAAAGTTAGAAAGACCATTGACAGGCTGCCGGAGAACTTCACTGTTGACCAGATAGTTGAAGAACTTGTGATTCTGAATCGCATAGAGGAGGGCCTTAAGGATATTGAAGAAGGGAGAGTCTTTACAACAGATCAAGTTAAGACCGAACTTAAAACATGGTTAAAATAATCTGGACTCAAAGATCGCTCAGGGATTTAAAATCTATTGCTGAGTATATCTCTCAAGATTCAATAAAATATGCTTCCCTAACGATTGAGAGACTCATAAACGTTATCTCATATCTTGAGACCAATCCAAGAATTGGACGCATTGTTCCTGAAATGAGGAAGCACGACAAAATTAGGGAAATTATCTACGGTAATTACAGAATCATTTACAAAATTACTAGCACACAATCTGTTCATATCTTGACAGTTCATCATTCCTCTAAACGCCTGAGACAAACTTCTTTAAGACGATTAAAATAAAAAGCTAAAGCTAACTCGGACGGTTTAATTAATTGGCTTCGCCGAGCTCGGATCGAATGAGCATTTCAGGTTGCTTCACAAAAGAAATTGTGGTCGGTCCCCGGTTGCCTTCGACAGCCCGGACAGCTTCTTGATTAACCCCAAAAGCCTATGAGAGAAAAATTTAACCCATTTATTAAATTCTGTGGCATCCTGACTGTTTCGTCTCCCTGGACAAAGTCTATTGGGCTGATGGCCGACCTGCCTGCACGGCCGGCAGGTAGGTTTTTTGCTCGCCATCTGGACTTTTTCATCATGACACGACAACTCACGGCCATCTATCTGGACTTGGTACCGTCTAGCAAATTTCTTCATGAACCAGGACTTTTCAACCAACTACCGGGACAGGCAAAAGCCACAACTTAGCACCATCGATTCCACTTGTGTTTTTTGCTCACCTCCTTGACGTTTTATACTATCCGACAACTAGCACATAAACCGTAAATAACCTTAAGTCAGGTAGTGTGAAATTTTTAACGGAAGATTAAGGATAGATTAACAAATATTTGGGAGTCTTCTGTATGATTATCCTTTAAATTCGTTCAACAATTAATGAGATCTTAACCATATACCTGAAAAAATGAAACTTCATAATCTGATTTTGGTCTTGTTAATAATTGGTAGTCCCCTTCATGCACAAAAAAATATACATTTCACAATCAGCGGATATGTGAGAGAAGCTACCAGCGGAGAATCACTAATTGGTGTAAACATCTACCTTACGGATCATAAAATTGGTACGGTAACAAATTCTTATGGTTTCTATTCTTTAACGTTACCTGAAACTGATTCAATCGTACTTGTCATTTCATATGTCGGATTCACTTCTGAGAATATAAAGGTCTCTCTTCACAAAAATATTGAACTGAACATAAGTTTGAAGCCAGACATTGTTCTCACTGAAGTTACAATCACAGCAGATCGAATGGAACGCCAGAGCGAGTCAGTAAAGATGAGCACAGTGACTCTTCAACCTGCGCAGATAAAAAATGTTCCATCTCTTCTTGGAGAAAAAGATGTCTTAAAAGTGCTGCAGTTGATGCCAGGGGTTCAGAAAGGTTCTGAAGGAAGTAGCGGGTTTTACGTTCGTGGTGGAGGACCCGACCAGAACCTAATTTTACTCGATGATGCTGTTGTTTATAATGCCAGTCATCTTTTTGGATTTTTTTCCGTATTCAATGGCGATGCTCTGAAAAGTATTGAGCTGACAAAAGGAGGATTTCCAGCACGTTTCGGAGGAAGGCTTTCTTCAGTTCTCGAAATGCATATGAAAGAGGGCAACAAAGAAGAATGGCATGGAGAGGCAGGTATAGGTCTGATATCGTCACGTGCGACGCTAGAAGGGCCATTAAAAAAGGGAAAGTCGTCAATCTTATTGTCAGGCAGGCGCACCTTTGCCGATCTTTTTGAAGTGCCGTTTTCCAAAAACGGGTTACCACACTACTATTTTTATGATTTTAATGCAAAGATCAATTTTGATTTCGGACGAAACAACAAACTATATATAAGTGGTTATTTTGGAAAGGACAAATACAACACAAATACCAGCTCAGACAAATATACAGAAAAATCAGGCTATCACTGGGGTAATTCAACGGGCACCATCAGATGGAATCACCTCTTCTCAGGAAAACTCTTTTCTAACACCTCTCTGATCTTTAGCAGATACAATTTTAACATTAATGATAAGTATTATGATATTAAAGAAGACGCCCATTATTATGCCGAATATAATTCCGGGATACAGGATTTTTCACTCAAATATGACATTGATTACATACCAAGTCCACGCCACTGGTTTAAAGTAGGGATAATCAGTACTTATCATAAGTTTAATCCATATGCTTTTGTAGAAAAGGATGAGATGTACAATAAGAACATTCAGGAAAAAACAAATGAGTATGGGGTTGAATCTGGTTTCTACGTAGAAGATACATGGCAGCCACATCCCAACTTAAAGATTAATGCAGGAGTACGCATTAGCAATTTCATTACAGAAAAAAAGCAATACCTGTTTCCGGAGCCAAGGGTTACTGCAGCCTGGCATTTTAAGAATGATATCGCTTTAAAAGGTTCATTTGCTTTAATGAATCAATATATTCATATGTTAACAAATACTGGAGTTGGCCTTCCTACAGATCTATGGGTTCCTGTTACGGATTATATTAAGCCACAGAGGTCACAACAAGTTGCATTGGGAATTGTAAAAGACTTCGAAAAAAAGAACTTTTCATTCTCATTGGAAACATATTACAAGAGGATGAATAATGTACTGGCCTATAAAGAAGGTTCTTCATTTATAGTCCTGAATGATGTTACAAGTGCAGCGCAACAGAACTGGGAAAATAAAGTAACAGTCGGAAGATCATGGTCCTATGGAATGGAATTACTACTACAGAAAAATACCGGGCGGCTTACAGGTTGGATAGGTTATACTTTGTCCTGGACACCGATGCAATTTGATTCACTGAATTTCGGGAAAAAGTTTTATTCGCGGTACGACCGTCGCCATGATATTTCAGTTGTCGCCTTTTATAAGCTCAGCCATAATATTACTTTGACAGGCACATGGGTGTATGGAACAGGAAATGCCATTACACTACCAAGTGCTACATACTCGGCTTTTGGGGATGATAATGCCTTGGGGTCAAGAGGCAGAAATGAAAATATATTTGGTTACACCGGTGGCGTTGGATTTGATTACGGCCAGAAAAATAATTTCAGGATGGCTCCATACCACAGACTTGATCTTGGTATACAATTTAAGAAAGAAAAAAAATGGGGTGAGCGAACCTGGGAGATTTCAGTTTATAACGTTTATAACAGGATGAATCCATATTTCTATTATTTAGGCTATGAATACCGCAATAACAAATCTTACGGAGTTATTAAGCAAGTAACCCTCTTCCCGTTTGTTCCATCATTCTCGTATAACATAAAATTCTGAATATGAAACATGAAAATATAATTTTCTGCCTTTTTCTCATTTTCACATTTAGTTTTTCTTCATGCAGAAAAGTTGCATCAGATGTAGATCCACCGAAATTCATCCAGAAATTGGTAGTAAATGTTTTTTTATCTCCCGACAAGACTGAAAACAATATATTCATTTCTTCTAATGAGAAACGCTTCGGAGAATTGACTGGCAATTTTGAACCCTTCGGAAATGCTAGCCTTTACATTTATGAAAACTCAAAAGAGATACAATTTGATACTGTTCGTGAAGGTTATTTTAACAGAGGATATAATTACTGCATTAAGAATTTTAAGTTTAAAGAAGGTCAGACCTATAACCTGAAAGTTATCAGTGATCTTGGACTTGAAGCCGAGGCAACCTGCAAAATACCACTGAAAAGAGATTTCCAAATTACCGTAGACACCACATTCAGAAAAACCACTGATGATCACGGATTCAAAATATCAATACTAAATGCTAAGATCAGCATTACAGATTTCCCTGGTGAGGCCAACTATTACCGGTTGTTTTATTTATATGAGACATATTACCCTGCATCGCCTCATAAAAAGCACCTTTCATATAAGGATGCTATTGAATCGGTTATCCCTGACTGGGCCGAGTATAATGCCTGGGAAAATGACCATGTAAGTAATGATATCGGACTGGATGGGAAAAAATTTATTCTGAGGACAATTGAGTTCCAACCTGTTTACCTGGATCAGCCAAGCTGGTCAGACCCAGACTCAGCATTCCTCAGAGTTTACCTTTTGAATACTGATAAGCCATATTATGATTTTCATAAGTCTCTTGAGAACTATTCTCTTGGGGATACTCCCTTTACTGAACCATCATTTCTTTATTCTAATGTTAAGGGAGGGCTTGGGATATTTGCATCCTATACACTTGATTCATTGATTTATAGATTAAAATAATAACAGTATTTTACTGTTAACTTATTTAATTTATCATGAAAAAAACTATTGTTTTATTTCTCACAGTTTTTTGTCTTGCAATCGCCTGTAAAAAGGAGAACACGAATTTTTCTCAATTTAGTGTGGAATTTGCAAATCTCTGTGATAGCATCTATTACGATTCTGTTTCCTATGCTATAATAAACTACTCAGATGCAACTGAATTTAAAGATACAACAGCCTTCAGAAATCCGGACGTTTTCAGTCATAGTGAAAAAGTTGAGAGAAGATACCCAAACAATACTGATACATACGGGATAACTGTAATATCCGGACACACTTACGTGATTAAGAAATTTGACCTTGTAAGTAAATCAGGAAACGTAATATTCTATATCCCATACGGACCTCAGTATTTCACTAGAAATGGTATTAAACGTTCAGGTTCTTATTTCCCGTTTGTTTTTAAAGCTTTTAGCGGGAGTATGAGCGGTGGGCTTTATGAAGTCAAGAAATAGAAAGCATTGTTTCACATTAATATACCGTCCGCTGTCAGGCACATTACGCAAACATTCAATTCAATTGTTTATGCTATACAATTTCGGTTTGCGTAAAAAGCCTTCCAGCCCATCCCTGCCACTCGACGAAATATAGTACAAAATAATTTATTTACTTTTAACGAGACAACCTTAAAAGAGCCGCCCTACGGCTATAAGGCATTACCAGCCTTAATTTTACAATGATATTCCCGATTTTATCACCCTATGTGTTTTCTTTTAATATTTGACTACCGCTTTTGATTGAATCCTTTAAAAACTAATACTAATAAAATTTCGGTTTATTATGATAAATCATTTTCAATATTAGTTGTAAATTAGCTAGTTATAAAATAAATATTACCTAAATTATAGAAAGATGAAATCAATTCATTTAAGAACCATGATGAATCGTTTTCTGCAGATACGATTCATATTAAAAGTATCTCTTCTTTGGTATATAATTATCTGCTTTCAGATAAACCTGTTCTCGCAAACAATAGATGTTAATAAAAGACTTAAGGGTTTTGATTCCTATATGGAAAAAATCCTGAAAGATTGGAATATTGCTGGAGCAGGTGTCGGAATTGTGTATAAAGACAAGCTGGTTTTTGCAAAAGGATATGGTTACCGTGAGTATGAGCAAAAACTTCCTGTTACATCTAAAACCTTATTCCAGATTGCTTCAAACACAAAATTATTTACATCAGTTTCCATCGGAATGCTTGTTGAGCAGGGAAAACTTGACTGGGATAAACCAGTACGTAATTATGTACCCTCAATTGAGTTTTATAATAATGACTTAAATAATTCTGTCACCATACGTGACATGCTATCGCACCGCACTGGTATATCACGGCATGATCTGATCTGGTACAAATCTGATTTTAGTCGCAAGGAACTTTTTGAACGCTTAAAATATCTTGAACCGAGTCAGCCCCTGAGACAGGGATTTCTTTATAATAATCTGATGTATGTTGGTGCAGGTTACATAATTGAACTTCTTAGTTCAAAGACATGGGAGACATTTGTACAGGAGAATATATTTAATCCGCTTGAAATGAAAAGCACTGTCTTTACAGTAAAAGAGATGGAAAAAAATCCGGATCACGGTGTTCCTTATAATGAGAAACGTGATACAACATTGTTGTACAAAATCCCGATCTATGAGGATCAACAGGCAGTAGGACCGGCAGGTGCAATAATCTCGAATATTGAAGATATGTCGAACTGGTTGATAACACTTATGAATAATGGAAAATTTAAGAACCGCCAGGTCATTCCTGAGCGAATAGTAAAAGCAACTCTTGAGCCAACGGTTGCTCTTCCGAACAGTGGACTGGAGAACAAAGGATATAAGGAAATACTTAATTCCTTTTATGGGATGGGACGGTTCACTTTATCTTATAGGGGTCACTTTATGACGAACCATGGTGGAGCCCTTCCCGGTTTTTATTCGCAGGTTTCTGCTATGCCCTATGACAGTATCGGTGTAATTGTATTTGTTATTGGTGACCAGGGTTCCTCACTTAGTAACATAATACCATACAACATCTTTGAGAGATTACTAGGGCTTGATCTTACTCCGTGGAGTGAAAGAGGTCTGAAAGATCAGAAGGAAGGTAAAAAACTTGGAAAGGAAGGACGCAGTAAATCAGGCTCTGAAATCATTGCCGGAACCAAGCCATCACATCAACTAACAGATTATGTAGGTCAATATCAGAATCCAGCCTACGGCATTATTAATATTACACTTGCAGATACAACATTACAGTTCGATTTCCATAACATGAAGCTGCCACTTAAACATTATCATTATGACCGGTTTGACACTCCTAATGATGAACAATGGGGACTCTGGACATTGAATTTCACTACTAATCCGCAAGGTGCCATAGATGGTCTTTACAGTTCGATTGACGAGTCTCAGGCGACTTTCACAAGAAAAGCGGATGCTTCATTAAGTGATCCTGGAGTGCTTATAAAATATGCCGGGAAATATGTCATTGCAGGAAGTTTCATAAATGTGGAACTTATTGATAAGGATCTTTATCTTATTGCCCCCGGACAACCTCGAATTATGCTGATACCTGTTAAAGCGCATACTTTCAGAATAAAGGAATACCCAGACTATAGTTTTGTATTTGTAATCAAGAATGGAGAAGTTACAGGTTTTAAGCAAATAGATCCATCTGGTGAATATAAGGTTGAAAAACAAAAATAACCCCAGCAGCTAACACCAGCGGTTTAATTAATTGACTTCGTCGAGCTCGTCGCACTAAAGTGCTCCTCGGTTGCCTTCTGCAGCCCAGCCAGCTTCATAATGCGAGTGAAAGTCTATATGAGCAAATTTACATCAACTTAATAAAACTGCCTGGCCGTTATGTTTAAGCGCCGGTCGATCACAAAATTGAATCCTAGACAAATTCGCCAGACACGAAAGATATCGTACATTTAGACAAAAAAGGTCTAAACATAACTCACTGAAAGAGAATTAGATTAATAAATCCGGACAGCTTTGACCGTTTTATAAATAAACACTACAACAATGAATATTAAGTTGATACTAATAATTGCATTTTCAATTCTCTATGGATTCTTTGAGATATTCATGAGTAGGAGACAACAAAGCAAAAGAGAAATCTCTAAATCCGGAGACAATGGGAGCATTTGGTTACTTGCCATTTCAATCTCTATAGGCTATTGGCTTTCTTTTATTATTGCTTATTCCAAAATAGGGCGGATATATCAATGGAACACCTTTTTTGGACTAGGATCTATATTAATAGTAATTGGCTTAATAGTAAGGGTGTCCTCAATATTGACCTTGAAAAAGCAATTCACCTATACTGTAACTAAGATTGAGAATCATGAGTTAATTGAGACAGGTTTATATAAAAACATAAGGCACCCTGGTTATCTCGGACAGCTGATTATCTTTATTGGAATTTCTACCTGTTTATCAAATTGGTTATCTATTTTACTCATGATTATTCCGGTTTTGTTGGGATATCTTAATCGTATAAATATTGAAGAAAAGTTTATGGTTGAACAAATGGGACAAAAGTATCTGGACTATCAGAAACGGACAAAGAAATTAATTCCGGCGATTTATTAAACCCGATTCAAACGAGACAATTTTATCGTGACATGACAATGTGCCATCTACCGGGACTGACAAAAAACACGGCACCTCGACACGCCTCCTACGTTGGGGCAGGATCCCGCCAGCTAACCAAACCGCCGGGCCGAGCACCAATTAAGACATCATGAAATATTTGGAGCATTTTTAATATATTTAAAGAATTATATATATTAATTCAAAATAGAAAAAATTAAATTAATGGATAATAGGATATTAGAACTAAAATGTAATAACTGCGTCAAGCTTGATAAGTACCAATTTATCGTCAGTTTTAATTCTCTTGACAATGAAAAATATACCATGAAGTTCTCTGAAGAAGTTCCAATTGGTACGAGTATAAGAATTAATAGCTTTTATCATACAATTCAAAAGTATGGTGACACTTTTCGGATTTCAATTTTTCAAAGCTTTATTTCTCTATCTATTTTAGAACTTTTTTTAGCAGATAAATTTGAATTAAAGAATGGAGAACAATTGTCATTCTATAAGGACTCAAATACTTTAGAGGTTTTTAAGATGACTGGAAAAGTGAATAAGCTTAAGCTGGATTCTGTTCGAACAATAAGGCTTAAAGAAGAAAATCTTGTAGTATATAAAGAGGCTCACTTATTTAATGGAAATTACATCATCGAAAATTGGATACATCATATGGAATAAAATAAAAATAATGTGCGTAGGAATTCCTTTTTAAAAATCCTTAAATCAAAATAATTATGGAATCTAATGTTTCGATTTGGAAAGCAAACTTGAACAGTGGCCTTATTTTGGGTTTTATTGCTGCAATTTATACTCTTATAATCTATTTCTTTGATTTAATATTTAATGACTACCAGGGGTATGTTCTTTATATAATTCAGTCAGTAATTCTGTTTATCTTTATAAAAGCTTATCGTGAAAATTTTAAACATGGCGTTATTACTTATGGTCAGGCGGTTACCTCGGGAGTTATTATTTCTCTTTATACAGCAATAATATATGCTGCGTTTGTCTATATTCTTTATGCTTTAATTGACACAGGCCTGGTAAATAAACAGCTTGCTTTTATTGAAGAAACTTTTATTAAGGCAGGGATACCCCAAAAATTCATTGACTCAGCCTTAGAAATGCAAAAGAAATTTCTTCAGCCTGCTATTTACGCGCCAATAAGATTAATAAGCAATTTTATCGGTGGAACAATCCTGACACTCATAATTGCAATCTTTATTAAAAAAGAAAACAATCCGCTCGAAGAGATATCAGAGACTTAATAATAATTTCTAAATAACTTGTGCTAAAAACGGGTTATGTGACATACCTCGCAAATAAAGAGTCTGTCTACTTTAGAGAATTTATCGTGACACAAAAATTTCGTCCATTTATCTGGTCTCCACCATCTACCTGTTTTGTCTTGACATGACCAGTTTGCCCATAAGCTCCATGCAAATTGCAATTCACTAAACTACGCCACATAACAATTTAAAGAAAATGTCGTATTTTTACTTTAAACCTTTTCGTACCTTGATTAATATAAAACAACATATGGTTAACCAAGACAACTAACATGAATATAAGAACTTGCCCGCACTGTAATTACAAATATTCAATATCTGAATATAAAAATCAAATACTTTTTAAGTTCCGTTTTTTAGGATGGAATTGTAAAAATTGCAATACGAAACTCACTTTTAATTTTAAAAGAAGAGTTATTGTTGCTTTAACCTTTGTTGGTGTCTATGTAGTCCTCTTTGCATTAAAAAATGCTATTGTGATGACACCTCTGAGATGGGCTGCTCTATTAACCATTTATATCATTGGCTCATTCTTTATATTTGCTTTTGACGCTTTTATAAAAGCAGAATAAAACTTAAAATCCGGATAATAGATTTAGCTTAATAGCTAAGTATATCTTTTTCTATAATATTTTATTCTGCTACGACCACATAACATGGACGGTTTGGTTAATTATCTCATTCTGCGTTGTGGGATTCGATGAGCTCGTCCCGATAAATCGGGACTGGGTTGGCTTCGCCGAGCTTATCCGCTTAGGCGGGATCGGTTGCCTTCGTCAGCCCTGACACAGAAGGTAAATCATACCTACTACAGGGCCGTTATAAGACGGTTCTCCTGCCGAAATATTCAATTGAAATCCACAAAAGAACAACCGAACGGGATTGTTAATTGATGATATAACTGTAACATTTATTACATTTCTTGATCGTCAGTCGAGATTTCACCTATCAAAATCATAAGTTAGATCGACATTATTATGGTCAAATGCGGAGTATTAGATTGAGATAAAATCGTTAAATTTATTTTGTTTTTCAGACAATTGGATTATGCGAAAAACGAATTT
>Ga0302164_10000073_pt1 | contig 46885 bp, 42 predicted proteins | sample I_Fen_E3_1_FD_193500 | JGI IMG/M metagenome (GOLD analysis project Ga0302164, IMG submission 193500) | Peat permafrost microbial communities from Stordalen Mire near Abisko, Sweden - I_Fen_E3_1 | ecosystem: Environmental > Terrestrial > Soil > Wetlands > Permafrost | place: Sweden: Abisko...
CACATTATGGATGCTGCTTTCCGGATTTTGCCAATTGATTTTCCAACAGAAGTAGAGTGCAGTACCACTACGGCATGGGAAGGTTTTTTCAAAGTAGCTAACTATGCGGATTCATGCCCCTCTTCCTCCATCATTCATTTAAAGTTTCCTCGCAAGGATGGGAAAGGAGATATCAAATTTACCTGGATGGACGGTGGGCTATTGCCGGAGCGACCGGAAGAATTATTACCGGATGAACCCCTTGGCGATAGAAATGGTGGGTATATTTTCTATGGAACGAAAGGAAAGTTAATTGGCAACTATACGATCCCTCCCGTGCTCTTGCCAACCAGCAGAATGAAAGACGCAAAATTGCCAAAGCAAACCATTCCACGGATAGCAGGTGCTGAAAATGGTCATTACACCGAATGGGTTGATGCCTGTCTTGCAGGCTACGGCAAAAAGCAACTGAGCTCTCCATTTGAATATGCAGGGCCAATGACAGAAGCGGTATTAATGGGAAACCTGGCCGTACGTAGTTATCAAATGCAAATTACCTCCGCTGATGGAGCAAAATCCTATCCTGGAAGAAAAAAGTTATTGTGGGATGCAAAGAGCATGAAAATCACCAACTTCGACGAAGCCAATGCTTTTGTGAAGCGTGAATATCGGGAAGGCTGGAATTTGTAGCAATCATTTTCATGTAACAAACCTAGAAGATCTACTACCGAACGAGCACTTAACCGTTTATCAAATTTTAATTTTAATATAGTTGATTGTTAATTAAATTCATTTCTTCATTTAATGTTTTAATAAAATGAAAAATCTGAATGACCCTCTAGTTACGGGATTCAAAAAATATATTTTGTTTCCCGTTTCAACATTCACAGGAGCAATATTCTCAGCCTTAGTTATCCTGAGTTCAGCAACAGCCGCAATCATACTTTTAAGTAGTGGCTTTTTGGTGAATTTGCTAACTGGAAATGGAAAAAGAACTTTTGATGCCTTGAGCCATAAATAGCTTGATTTTCTCGATTTCAGATCGGCCGGTGTGACGCATTGCGGCCTAGAACAAGGCTCCAAGCGAAGGTTTTAGTTACTGGAATTTCTATTACCAACATCGTCCGCGAAGAGTGAAACAGTGCTGATGGAGAACGAGAGCGTTTATTAAAACCAGTTTGTCATTATTATCATTCTGCTTTTAAAAGCACATGGAAAGTGCTTCCTTTCCCTTCTTCACTAGTCACGAAAATCTTCCCACCGTTGTTTTCCACCATCTCCTTACAAAGGATTAGTCCTAAACCTGTGCCCCGTTCGCCCTGAGTGCCCCGACTGGTCTTTGTATTTTGTCTACTGAACAAATTCTCAACATAGTCTGCTGGTATACCTGTGCCATTATCCGTTACACGCAATTCTACGAATTCACCAGTTCGATAGGAAGTGATGCTTATGCTTCCCCCACTTGTTGAGAATTTAATGGCATTGTGAACAAGGTTACGAACAATCAACTCCAGCTGGTTGGGATCCGCAACCACTTGGTCTCGCTCATCAATGTGGTTGGTCACAGAAATTTCCTTTACTTTAGCCGCTTCGGCAAATAAACTAATACATCTTGAAACATGATGGTGAAGGACAAGTGTTGATCGGGTTTGGCTCCATCCGCCCATTTGTGCATTGGCCCATTGTAAAAGGTTTTCCAATGTCTCATTAGTACCTGTTACAAGGTGATGAAGTTTAGGCGCAAAAGTCTTGAATTCACTGTCAGTAACTTCGTTACGCATTACCATGCTCAGCAATCCCATAAGGCTGACTAATGGACTTCGCATGTCATGCCCAATGATGGAAAAAATTTTGTCTTTTATATCGTTTGCCTCTTGCAGTTTTTTGTTTTGTTCGGCAATTTCCTCATTCTTATCCTTAAGCAAAACATTGCGCTTAGCTCGCTGTCTGCTGTTGAGTACAATCAGTATGATCACTGCTATCATGAAAACAAGAACGATGGCAAACAGCATCGTGTGCAAAATATTTTCATTGAGCACATGTCGATTGGCCAACTCGAGCTCAACAATTTTTGCTTCTTGCTTTTCCTCTTCAAAGTGCAGCCTTGTAACAAGTGCTTTCTGTGTGGTCTCCCAATTCAGCAACGAATCTTTCAGATTTGTATATAGCGCTTGGTTTTTGAATGCAAGTTGAAAGTCCCTTAGTTCATTGTAACCGAGCGCCAATCCCCTGTAAGATTCTTTAAGAACCTCGCGAAGATTAAGTTTTTTGCTTTCTTCACCTGCCATTCGAAATAACTCAATAGCTTTCTTCGGATTGTGGAGGCGCAAATACGCATTTCCTTCAATACTTTTATCATACGCTATAACGGCCTTGTCGTTAATTGTTTCTGCTTCATGTATCGACATGTCTAAATATTTTATTGCAGAATCTGATTTTCCTCCTTGCAAAAAGATAAGGCCTTTTGAATTGTAATTGTAGCTAAGCAGTTGTTTGTCGCCCAGCGAGTCAGCGATATGAGCACCTAGGTCAGCCAAGCGATGAGCCTCTATCAAGTTTTGATTTGTACTTGCATATATCCAGGTGATATTGCCATACGCCGCGGCAATGTTGCGCATATCTTTTTTCTTCTGATAAATCTTCAATACCCGAAGTTGGTACTGTAGCGCCTTATCGTATTGCTTAAAGCCGAAGGTGAGTGTATTTCCCAACACCCGGTAGGCCATGGCAATGTTGATCGTGTCGTGCTGTAGCTCCGCAAGCTTAAGCGATTGTGTAACATACTCAACGGCATTAGCATAGTTACTTTCTCTAAACTCATTTTCACCGAGACGATTCAGGGCAACAATTTCTCCCTTTGAGAAGTGCAAGGCCTTCGAGAGGCTCAACGCTTCCAAAGCATATTGTTTTGAACGACTCGGCTGGCTCGGGAGGTACTTAAAGGACAACCAATTTAAAATTTCGATCCGGTTGGTATCGCTGGGTAGCGTTTTTAACCTTCGTTGCAAATTATCGATCGTTACCTGCTGTGCGAGCACAGCCGTCCACGCAAAATGAAAACAGATTAAAGCCAATAGTCTCATCAGACAAATAGTTCATAAAACTAACCTTAAAATCGAAAGGAAATCAACACTTCCCCGGCCTTTTGTTACAATGTAAGGATTGGGATGAATGTGACCCCACCTTTAGGTGTAAATAACACACAAACCTAATTAACTCTGCCAAAAAAAATTATTGAATTTGCTATTCCATTTTAGACAGAATAGAATATACTGGCAGCCCTGCCATAACCCGCATTAAATAGAACAATTTGAGGGAAAAATGTGTCACTTTTCCCATCCTTCTCTTGGTGTTAGGTTTAGGCGATTCTGTTAAAAAAACAGGCATCAATTTTTTGGAGAGCTCGCCGGGCGTTCGGCAAATAAATAGAAAGGTAAATAAACAGTTTACTCAAACAAATCAGAGCTAAGATAACGGTCTCCCCGATCGCAGATAATAAAGACAATTACGCCTGATTCAATTTCACTTGCAATTTTCAACGCAGCGGCAAGCGCACCACCGCTACTCATGCCCGCCAGTATTCCCTCTTCTTTTGCCAATCTGCGTGTCATTGCTTTGGCTTCAGCCTCGCTCACATCGATAATCCGATCTACGCGTTCGCGTTCAAAAATTTTCGGCAAAAACTCGGGCGACCACCGGCGGATGCCCGGAATACTAGATCCATCAGTAGGTTGTGTTCCTACAATCTGTACGTTTTGATTCTGCTCTTTCAAATAGCGCGACACGCCCATGATCGTTCCGGTCGTTCCCATCGCAGATACAAAATGTGTTATCAAACCTTTAGTGTCTTTCCAGATTTCCGGGCCAGTAGTTTTATAGTGAGCATTGTAATTATCAGGGTTAGCGAATTGGTTGAGAATGTGGTAGCCATCTTTCACTGCCATCTGCTCGGCCAGTTCGCGTGAGTACTCAATAGTTTGTTTTTGTGGAGTCAAAATTACTTTAGCACCGTACGCTTCCATCGCCAGCACGCGTTCACGTGTAGAATTATCGGGCATCACTAACGTCATGTTAAGCCCCATGATGCGCGCGATCATGGCCAGTGCTATTCCGGTGTTACCACTGGTTGCTTCAATAAGATTATCTCCCCTCTTTATTTCGCCACGATCCAGTGCACCTTTAATCATTCCATAGGCAGCTCGATCTTTTACACTTCCACCAGGATTATCTCCCTCTAGTTTTCCTAACAGGGTAACGTTTTTATTTAAAGGGATGTACTGCAACTCCACAAGCGGAGTGTTGCCGATTAGTTCAGATAATTTCATGCTTACGAAAAATGTTAAGGTTGATTCTTAGCGGCCCGATAGACAACCAGATCAGTCTCTTCAGTATCGCCGTTGTACATTTTTGCCTGGTAATAAATTTTAGAATAAGCAGGAACACTTCGCGTGAGCCATACATTACCTCCGATCACGCTATCGTGACCGATAATCGTCTCGCCTCCAAGAATAGTAGCTCCGGCATAGATCACCACATGATCTTCAATGGTTGGATGACGTTTTTTTTCTGCATCACTTTTATCTACACTAAGTGCTCCTAACGTAACACCTTGATAAATCTTCACATGACTACCGATAACCGTGGTCTCACCGATCACAATTCCAGTTCCGTGATCAATACAGAAATGTTCACCAATTTTTGCTGCAGGATGAATATCGATTCCAGTTTTACTATGCGCATGTTCTGTAATTACTCTAGGAATATCTTCCACACCCAAACGATGAAGTTCATGTGCAAGTCGGTAAGCGGCTATGGCATAAAAGCCCGGATATGTTCGGATTACTTCAGCTTCGCTTTTAGCGGCCGGATCCCCTTGAAACATGGCAATCACATCATGCTCAAGGTGCTGATGTATTCTTGGTAGCGATTCAAAAAAAAGGTTGGTGATCTGTTTAGGGTCGACTGATTTTCTTCCAGGAACATGCTTGAGCATTTCTTCCAGCTCATCTTGAAGCGCTTTGATATGAAGCTCAAATTCTTCCAACGCAGAAAATGAGTCGTGAGAAAAATCAGGAAAGAGGGCTCCTAACAATCTTGTAAAAACTTGCGACACCTCTGCCGGTGAAGGGCAGGTTGGGCACGCTTGATGCGATTGATAAAGTTTCTGTAAAAAAGTTTTATCCATGATCCTTAAAATGAAATTTGAGAGAATTTGGTTCAGAAACGTCGCTAAATGAGTGCTTACAATACTATCTCATTCACGTAGTCCCCATGATAAGGTTCTATAAAAGTAACTCAAGAAGGGTGGAATTGTGGGGTATTTGCAAAAAATTAACAACCAGATTTAGCTGATCCAGGGCTGGGCGTTAATTCTCCGTGGACACCTTCTTCCGAAAAGATTTAACTGCCTAATGTATAGGCTAGCTTCATGAATTTCTTGACTTCATCATTGATATCTTCTTTGGCAAGAATTCGCAGATGATGATTAAATTGTTTGTTGTCTCCAGGTACCTGAGCAATTTTCTTAAAGCACAAATTATCCTCATAGGGTCGCTCAAAAGGAAAGACAACATGAATAAAGTTCTTACCGAGTTGCGTGATGTAGGCAATCCGTTTGCGGGTGGTGGCAATACCGATCATCGTCTTGGCAGGATGCAAGGTGATCTTCCCAAGGCGTTGGTATTCTTTCACAAAATGATGAAATAATGCCAACGTGTGTTCGGACTTTCCATTTAAAAAATCCTGGAGGGCTTTTTCTGCGGAGGATGATTTTAGAGGCATTTTTTCTAGCTTTAGCAAAATTCAATTTTCATTCTGTAGCAATTATTGAGATTCGAATATCACACTATGAGAAAGATAATTCGTTACATATTGGTAAGCAGTTTTTTGTTCTTCATAATGGCCTCGGCTTTCGCACAAAGTAAAGATAAGTACAAAGAAAAAAACGAGAAGCCCAAACTCTTGGTCGGCAACGAAAAAAGTGAGAAGCGCAAACACAAGGCAGACAAGGAAAAAATCAAGAAGCACAAACAAAAGACAGCCAAGGAAAAAAATAAAGCGCATGAAAAGAAGCTCAGGGCTAACAAAGGACACATGAAAGCTGACAAGAACAAGCGCAAGGAGATAGCAAACGACGAGAATTAGCCACTCATCACGATCCTATGGATTTCATCCGAAGATTTCCGGCCACTGTGTTTCTGTTACTCGCCAACACCCTGGTATTCATCGTCTGCTATTACCAAGCAAAAACTTTCTCAGATCCTGTCTGGGCTCTTACCTTATTGCAACTGGGTGCGGAGTTTAATCCCCTCACACTTGACAAAGAATGGTATCGCGTTTTCACACACATGTTTTTACATGGACACGTTATGCACCTTGCATTCAATATGTATGCATTATTTTCTGTTGGTTCTGTTCTGGAGCAGGAAATTGGCACAAAGAAATTTATTTGGGTCTACTTCCTTGCAGGTATTGCCGCATCTCTAACTAGTTTGTACTGGAATCTGTTCACGATTGGCGTAGGTGCATCGGGCGCGATCTTCGGCCTCTTTGGTTTTTCTGTTGTGCTGAATTTATTTCAAACTCATCAACAAGGTCGTTCGATCATACCCCTTCTCATCAACTTTGGAATTTTCCTAATCATCAATCTTCTTTTTGCCAAAGCACTCCATGCAGATAATGCCGCACACATGGGTGGATTGGTTGCCGGTGCATCGTTGGCTGGATTAACGATGATACAAAATCAAAACCATAGCGTCAGTGTAGAGTATCTCTTCCTTCCCTTGCTGGTTGTGATTTATTTTCTACTTCCACGCTATCAAGTGAAATACTATCATTTTTTTGAAAAAGTATTTGCTCAAGAAGATTCAACTAAACTTCTTTTTGCCAATCGTAACATTACGGATGATCAATTTGCCAACGGCTTAAAAAAGGAAAATGCCGGATGGGATAGTACACTGAAATCGTTAAACACCATTACCTATTTACCTGAAGCACTACACCTCGACACATTTAAACTGAGACACTATATTGGCTTAAGAAAAAAAGAAAACGATTATCGCGTTACGATGATCGAACACGAGTCTTACATTTATATGGATAGCATTGAATATGCAGATAGTCAAATAGCGCAATACCTGGCACTAGAGCATATACCTCCGCGGCTGCATCAATCCACCTCCACTCCTGTTCAGCAACCTTCCGATGAAAAATCACAGGAGCCTATTCAGATTTGGTATGATGAAAATTGGGAGGAGCTCTCTTCAGGTACTGGAAAATTTTATCGCATCGGTGTGCGCGATTCGCTCGGTCGTTGGCAAGGTAAGCTCAAGGATTTTTATGCTAATGGCGAAGTGCAGATGAAAGGAGGATTTCACAACAACGAACATGATGGGGTTTTTATTTATTACTCCAACCATCATACCTACGAATCAGCGGGACGGTATCGCGATGGTAAACGAATAGGCAAGTGGGAGAATTTTTACAGAAATGGGCAATTGGAAAGTGAAGTATACTATCGAGATGGTTATTTTTTGAAGAGCTATTGGGATTCCACCGGAGTACAACAAGTGAAGGACGGCTTTGGCCATGTAGTGAGAAGATATGTGAATGGTGTGATTGCAGAAGAAGGGAGTTATCGCAACGGCCGTCAACAAGATTTTTGGATAGGTCATCATCCCAACGGGCAATTGTACTTTGAAGAATATTACATTAATGGACGTTTAACAAAAGGTCGTTCCCAAAATCCGCAAGGCAAAAATTTTGTGTACGATGAAAGTAGTTTTTATGCTTCACCAGAAATAGGCAAAATTAAGATGGAGGCGTACTTGAAAGAAGAAGCAGCCAAAGTGAATTCGAAAGAGGAAGGAAGTATACGGCTATCGTTCCGGGTTACTCCAAACAGCACCATCACTGATGTAAAAGTAGAAAAGGGTCTGTCGAAAGAATTGAATGAACGAGCAAAAGAGATACTATTAAAAGGTCCTCGGTGGTTGCCTGCCCATAATCATGGGTACATTGCTATCGAAGGATATGGTTTTGCTACTTTTGATTTCACGAGTAAACAATATCCAAAAGAATCAAGTTTTAACTAACTTTCGATTATGAAATCGAGTCACATCGTTTTTATGATAATGGTGCTCATATTTCTATTCTTTGAGTTAGCCTATGCTTTTGTTGCCTTTGAAGTCGAATACATCAACATAGCCCTCTCGCTGGCGAAATCAGCCGTTCTATTTTTGTTTATCTTATTGTATTCCAAAAAAGTAAAATGGGCAAAGTGGGTTGTGACTATTTTGATATTGCTCAACGGGTTGGTCTGTTTATTTGACGGCATTGAGGATAACAATATTTTATTTTATGCCATTAGCGGCTACTCACTCATCTTTGTCCTTTGTATTCATCGACTAAAGATGTTGAAACTACGCTATGATGTGGATACAGTCAGTCCACCAAAAGCTGAATAGTATTTACGAACCAGCCTAAACCTATCGCAATTGTTTATTAAATAGTTGGATCGTTCTACTCCAGGCAAGCTTCGCAGCCGCTTCGTTGTAGCGTGTAGGTGCGGTGTCATTATTAAAAGCATGTTGCGCTCCCTCGTAAACAAAAAGCTCATAGCGTGTTCCCGCTTTCTTCAAGGCTTCTTCATAAGCCGGAATACCAGCATTAATTCGCTCGTCAAGCCCGCCATAATGTAATTGAACAAAGGCTTTAATTTTTGGAACATCCGCAGCATCAGGTTGTCTTCCATAAAATGGAACCGCTACATTTAAGTCAGGCCTATTTACTGCCAGCTGATTGGCCAATCCTCCGCCCCAACAAAAACCTATGCATCCGGATTTTTGTGTGGCGTCCTTACGTGATTTCGCATAAGCAAATCCTTTAATAAAATTGGAGAGATTCTTAGCGGCATCAAGTTGACCAAATAATTCGCGCGCTTTGTCGGCATCGGCAGGTGTTCCACCAAATGGCGAAAGTGCATCTGGAGCAATGACTAAAAATCCTTCCAATGCCATCCTTCGAGTCACGTCTTCAATGTGCGGATTAAGTCCCCGGTTTTCATGAATGACCATTACTACCGGATATTTTTTTTCTTCTTTGGGTCGCGCCACATAAGCCTTCATTTCAGTCCCCTCGCCAGGGTATGAAATTTTTTCTGTAATCAGACGATCATCCTGATCCGGGATTGTTGCGGCATGAGCGTAGTTGACTTCCAGCAAAGGGAGTACGGCCATTGCTGCTGCCGTGCTGCCCGTAAGTATTACTAATTTTTTAATGAACACGTCACGACGGAGAGGCTTGTGGGTGTATTCGTCAAAAAGATTGATGATGCGCTGATCCATACGCTCGAAAATTTAGGTGTAATCAAAAATAACAGATTTCCTCTCCTCTGCAATTGGAAATTACATGAAGGGAAGCAAATGGAGGGTAAAATTATTCCTAAGTTTGATGGACAAGAAGGGTTCTTAAACGATCAAAATGAAAACATTGCAAACAATTTTCTTTGTTAGCCTTTTATTCATCTCCCGTTTATTATCAGCACAAGGTTTTTTAAAAACTGACGGGCCGCAGATTGTAAACGAGAAAGGTGAGAAAATAATTTTCCGCGGCATGGGCCTTGGCGGCTGGATGTTGCAAGAAGGATATATGCTTCGTGTGCAAGGTATCGGGCAACAACAGAACGTAATTCGGGCAAAGATTGAAGATCTCATTGGTAAAGAAAAAACTGAAGAGTTTTACAATACCTGGCTCGCCAATCATACGCGCAAAATTGATATCGACTCAATGAAGGCTTGGGGGTTTAACTCAGTGCGTTTGCCAATGCACTACAATCTCTTCACACTTCCGGTAGAAGAAGAGCCACTTGTTGGTTTGAATGCCTGGAATCCTAAAGGATTTGCATTAACCGATAGTCTTTTGAAGTGGTGCACTGCCAACAAGATCTATCTCATTCTGGATTTACATGCTACGCCTGGTGGGCAGGGCAACGATCTAAATATTTCTGATCGGGATCCATCAATGCCTTCGCTATGGCAGAGTGAGGCAAATCAGAAAAAAATGATTGCACTTTGGCGCACGCTAGCAGAACGCTATGCTAGCAATCCATGGATCGGTGCTTATGACATCATCAACGAACCGAATTGGGGCTTTGAGAAACCGGAGGACAAAAATGGTTGTGCAGAACTAACTAACATTCCGCTAAAAAAATTAATGGTTGATATCACCAACAGCATACGCGAAGTTGACGCCAACCATATCATCATTATGGAAGGCAATTGCTGGGGCAATAACTACAATGGAGTTTTTCCTCCGTGGGATAAAAACACAGCGATCAGTTTTCATAAATACTGGAACTACAATGACCAAGCGTCAATCCAAAAATTTATTGATATACGAAAACAATACAATACACCCGTTTGGTTAGGTGAGTCAGGCGAGAATTCAAACCTGTGGTTTCGAGATGCAATCCGTTTGATGGAGAAAAATGAAATTGGTTGGGCCTGGTGGCCATTAAAAAAATTAGGGTTCAATAATCCGTTGGAAGTAAAAACTCCTGCCGGATATCAAAAGATCTTAAACTATTGGGACAACAAGGGTGAAAAGCCATCTACGGATGAAGCTTATCAAGGCCTGATGGAGTTGGCAATTAATTTAAAATTTGAAAATTGTATTTATCACAAAGATGTTGTCGATGCCATGTTTCGTCAAACACGCACGAATGAAACCGTTCCATTCAAGAAACATCTAGCGAAATCGGGGGCGTCAATACTTGCGGTTGATTACGATATGGGAAGAAATGGGTTTGCGTATTTTGATAAAGACACCGCCAACTATTGGGTAGCCAATGGTGGCAAACACTCGAGTTGGAATCAAGGGCGCACCTACCGCAACGATGGTGTTGATATTTCAAGACAAGATGGTCAAGTCTATGTAGATCATTTTGAATCGGGCGAGTGGCTTCAGTATACAATCTCATCACCCCAGGGGAAAAAATTCAATCTTTCTCTTTTGCTTAAAAATAAAGTGGATGGAAAAATTATCTTCGAGTGCAATGGTAAAAAACACGAAGCTGATGCAAAGTCAAATGATCTATGGCATGAAGTAGTCATTAAGGATGTTTCTGTTGGAAAAGGGAAAAACGTAGTTCGAATAAAAGTATCGACCGGAGATTTCAATTTCAAGTCGATACATTTTAAATAATTGGTCGAGTAAACTTTTTGATCCCTATCTTGGTTAATCTGCTACAATTTTAATTTTACACATGAGCGCTATTAAATCCATCAAGCCACTCGGCTTCCCGTGGCAAACACAAGATCCGTTTTTATTTTGTGTTCACCACGAAGATTTCTATCCAAAAGGAAATGATGTAATGGGCCCTGCCGCATCGTTGGCCGGTCGCAATATCGGGCAGGATTTTAATCCGAATGAAAAATGGCGCATGTATCATGGCCAGAAAGTGCCAGGCTTTCCGGCTCACCCGCATCGTGGTTTTGAAACGGTAACGGTTGTGACCAAAGGTGTAGTCGATCATTCGGATTCTCTTGGTGCTGCCGGCCGGTTTGGATTTGGTGATGTACAATGGATGACGGCAGGCAAAGGTGTACAGCATTGTGAAATGTTTCCCTTGCTTCATAAAGAACAAGAAAATCCTCTGGAGCTGTTTCAGATCTGGCTGAATTTACCAAAAGCAAAAAAAATGGTGGCACCGCATTTTGCCATGCTGTGGAGTGACTCTATTCCAACTTTTTCATCGAAAGATGAAAAAGGAAAGGCCACGTCCGTGCGTGTGATTGCAGGAAATATTGAAAACGTGAAAGCTTCGGATCCTGCACCTAATTCATGGGCTGCTGACGCTAGTAATGAAGTTGCCATTTGGACGATTAAGCTGGAAGCGAATGCGAATTGGAAATTACCAACTGCATCACCGACTGTAAATCGATCACTTTATTTTTATCAAGGTAACTCCATCCAAATTGCTGAGAAGAATTTCACTTCACATCAAGCTATTGAACTCCATGCCGATCAAGAGGTAATTTTAAAAAATGGTGAAACCGAAAGTTATTTATTATTACTTCAAGGCAAGCCTATTGCCGAACCTGTAGTGCAACATGGACCGTTTGTCATGAACACAAATGCAGAGATTCAACAGGCGATGAATGAATATCGTCAAACAGAATTCGGTGGGTGGCCCTGGGATAGCTACGAGCACGTTCATGACAGAAGTAAAACCCGTTTTGCAAAATATCCGGATGGCCAAGAGGAAGTAAAAGAGCTGAACTAGTTCACTTCAACTTTGGAAGTCTTTTTATTTGGAGCCCACGGAAAGGTGACTGACTTTTCCTCGTTCGATTTCCAATTCAATGGCTGCAAATTTTCAATTGTTGTTCATCGCAGGGCTGTTAGGAACAGGCGGGCCATTCGTGGAATGACGTTAGCAGCCTTTAACTTGAAGACAGAAGTATTCACGTACGCAGGAAAAAAAATCCTTACCAAAGTTTCGGAAGAGCAATTTAAATCGATTGTGCTGGTCCTCGTTTTGATTACAGGAATAATTACGCTTACGAAAATAGTAATGTCTACAACTTCATGGGAAGAGATTACATAAATGTTAAATAGTTGCTCTTGCCGCAGACGCAAGAATGTTTTGCTTAATTTTGATAACATGAATCGCATTGATCGGCTTACCGCAATTCTTATTCAACTTCAATCTAAAAAGATTGTGAAGGCGGAAGAAATTGCTAATCGCTTTGAAATTAGTCTGCGCACGGTGTACCGCGATGTAAAAGCGTTGATGGAAGCAGGCGTTCCCATTGGCTCTGAAGCCGGCACCGGATATTTCATTGTCGATGGTTATCATTTGCCACCGGTGATGTTCTCTCAAGATGAAGCAAGTGCTATGATGATGGCAGGAAAATTAGTAGAGCGGATGACTGATCAATCCGTACGCACAGCTTTTGATGGTGCTTTGTTAAAAATAAAATCAGTTTTGAACGAAGCACAGAAAGATCACTTGGAAAGCTTGCAGGATCATATCGAAGTATTCAGGCCGCAGATGAACTTACCTGCTCAATCGGGCAACTTTCTTACTGACTTGCAAAAGGCAGTTGCCGGCAAGCAGGTTGTTTATCTTGATTATTTCAGTAGCAATCAAAATGAGCAAACACAACGCGATGTTGAGCCCATTGGCTTATTCTATTATAGTGCAGCCTGGCATTTGATCGCGTGGTGCCGCCTGCGCAATGGCTTCCGCGATTTTCGTTGCGATCGAATCAAAGAAATGAAAGCTACAGGGCAAACCTTTGACCCACGAAGCATTTCTACGATGCAAGAGTATTTCAACAGTTTACAGCAAGCCAATACGGAAATGAAAACGGCCACTATTCTCTTCGATAAAAGAGAATCACACCATGTGAGTAACTCGCGGCATTACTTTGGGTTTGTGTCTGAGGAAGATGTGGATGGGCAAGTTCGGATGAAATTTCTCACCTCTGATTTTCAAATGATAGCGCGCTGGCTGCTCTCCTATGGGCGCGGCATAGAAATAGAAAGCCCGGAAGAATTAAAAACCATCGTTCTTGAATTGGTAGAAGAATTGCAAGAGCATTACCTTAAACTGGTCGGCCAGCATTGATTTTTCATCCCTACTGACATAGGGTTGTCAGTCCGCTACAAAAAATAATTCAATTTTCTTTTCTCTCCTGACATAGGGCTGTCATGTCCTGATCGTTGATTTGACTATTAAATCAAACGTCATGAAAAATTTACAGCACACACCAGTAGAAAAAGAGATTAAACCAATCAATTTTCTTTTTCATCGCGCTGAAGTCAAGATAAACGACTTGATCAACCAAATACCGATTGCCAAAGAACTTTTCAAAGAAGCGGTGAAGCTGGATCTACATCCGACAGGCCCTATTCACTGGCACTACATCGGGTTTACTGGTGTTGCCTCAAAACCATTTCTTTTGGAAGTATGTCTGCCCATTGCCAACGTGCCAAATGACTATGATGGTTCATTCCATTTCAAGCGTACTGAAAACTTCAAATCCATTTCCATTTTGCATGAAGGAGGTTGGGATGAAATTCCAAAAAGCTATGAGATATTAAAGAAATGTGTTGAAAAACACGACTATCAACCGATCGGAATTACACGTGAAGTCTATATCAATGCGGACTTTGCTGATCCCCAGGCTAATGTTACAGAAATACAAATGGGAATAAAATAAATAAAACGATTATGGAAGTACTTGTTTTCACAACCTCTGTCCAATCTACTGATCAGGTTAAATCATTGGCTCCGTTGATTGATTCCCTTGCCGGGGAAAACCGTTGGAATTTTGCGTTGGATGATCGTGACAAAATTTTGCGTATTGTTTCCGATAAGGTGAACCCAACTGCTGCAATTCATTTATTAAAACAAAACGGATACCGCTGTCAGGAACTCCAGGATTGACATTAAAGCTATGAGAAAAGTAATCCTTAGTGTTGCCGTGAGTTTAGATGGAATGATAGAAGGCCCCAATGGTGAGTACGATTTGTGCCCTCCTCCATCAAGAAAAGAAATGAGTGATTTTCTCAATAAAGTCGATGCGATCTTTCTTGGCCGCAAGAGTTTTGAACTTATTGGAAAATCCATGTTTCCAAAAAAGGAGCACTATGTTTTTTCAACGACACTAAAAAAGGCAATCGACTTCCAACTGATCGGGAGTGACGCCAAACAAAAAGTAATTGACCTGAAAAAGCAACCAGGCAAAGACATTTGGCTTTATGGTGGAGCTAAGCTGGTAACATTTTTTCTCAACGAAAAACTTGTTGATGAAATGTGGCTCGGCGTAGTACCCATTATTTTAGGCAAAGGCAAACCATTATTTTCTAATATCAACCAGCGAACACACTTCAAGCTTGTTGAGGCAACTCCCAATGAAGGATATCTTCCCCTCTATTATAAACATGAACCAAAATAATTATTCAATCCAAACTAATAAATTATGACAACTGACCTGACCTTGAACATCTCCGTTACCATTCATGCACCCAAATCCAAAGTATGGAGTGCGCTTACAGACCCTGAACAAATTAAAAAATATCTTTTCGGAACAGAGACCACTACCAATTGGAAAGTAGGAAGCCCTATTACCTTTAGTGGTGTGTGGGAAGGAAAATCTTATACTGACAAAGGGACGATACTGCAAATTGAAAAGGAGAAAGTACTGAAGTATAACTATTGGAGTTCGTTTTCAGGAACAGAAGACAAGCCCGATAATTATGCTAACGTCACCTACAAACTTGAAGACCATAATGGGAATACTGTTTTTCATCTCACGCAAGACGGTATCAAAACAAAAGAAGCACACGAACATTCCGAACAAAACTGGAAGATGGTATTGGATTCATTGAAAGATTTGTTGGAGAAGTGAAAAACAAGAGCCATCCGATGTTTTCTGGTGGCTCTTGTTCAAAGAATATTTATGGCTTCTATTTCTTACTTTGTCAATTTAAAAAGTATTGGCATTACGTATGACACCCTGAGTGGTTTACCATCTTGTGTGCCCGGATTCCAATTTGGCGACATCTTCATCACACGCAAAGTTTCTTCATCCATTCCATAACCAACACCTTTTACAATCTCTACATTCGTTACGCTACCGTCCTTTTCGACTACAAATTTTGAAAATACTTTGCCTTCAATTCCTTTCTTCTTCGCCTCCTCAGGATACCTTAGGTTTTTGGCGATGAATTCATACAGTTCTGCATTATTCTCTTTCTTCCCAAAAGATGGTGCTTCCTCAACAAAGGAATATATCTTATCATCAGGGTCATCTTTCTGACTGGTTTTGATCTGGGCAAAAGCAATATCATTGCCCACTACCAAATAACAAAAGGTTGAGACAATTCCAGCAAGGAAAAATATTTTCCGTCCACTAATTTTTCTTTTCATTGTTTTCATCATTTCAATGCGTTTAAGAGTTAAAGAATTTGTAAAGTGATTGGCGAGTTGATACCCGGAAGAATTTAATGCAGCCTTCGCCAACAAGCTACAATACGAGTCCACTTCATCATTCTCGACCGAGCGCGCATCGGCTTCAAATTCATGAAGTTGAACAAAAGATTTCCGGTAGGTCTTTATAAACGGATTGAACCAAAATAATACACCAAGCAGGTTGACAAACAAAATATCAAACGAGTGGTAGTTATCTATATGAACCTGTTCATGACGAATGATTTGTTTCTTTTCAAGTTCGGAAAGCTGAAGTGATTTGCTGATCAATATAAACTTGAAAAACGAAAACACTTCGCGGTCATCTTGTAATTCGATTAGCCAAACGGATCCATTCCTAATCATTGGAGATTGATAAACTGCTTTAACTATTCTCAACAACCGAATAAGAAATACTAAGAAGAAAAGACTTGCACCCAAAGCATATATCAATGTGGCCCAAAACCAAAACGAACTAAGCTGGATTACAGCGTCACCCTTTGCAGGAGTAATTTGAATTTCCGGCAACCAATAAGTAGGAAGTGTATTTTCAAAAGCAAGAAATGAGGGTACCTGAACATGTAAAAGTGGTAATGCCATTGAAATCATTAATGCAATTAAGAGATAGGCTCGATTGAACCGATGATCCGTTTCCTTGCTCAACAGAATCTTATAAATCAGAAGAAAAAAGCAAATGCTGAGGTTTGTTTCAATCAGGTAATTGATAAAAGAGTTCATTGCTTTTCTTTTTTGATTTCTTTCAAATGTTTCATCAACTCATCAATTTCATTTACACTTAATTTATTCTCGTTAGCGAAGAATGAAACTAAATTATGAAGCGACCCCTCAAAGTGTCCTTTCATCATGTTATTCAGATAAAAGCGAGTGTACTTATCTTTAGCAATCAAAGGAAAATACTCGTGTGTTTTTCCATAAGCTTTGTGATCCACGAATCCTTTAGTCTCTAAAATCCGAACGATAGTACTCACTGTATTGTAAGCAGGCTTGGGGGCCGGAAGGTGATCCATAATGTCATTGACAAAAGCTTTTTTAAGCTTCCACAAGATTTGCATGATTTGGTCTTCTGCTTTGGTTAATTCTTTCATAACTATTAATTACGTTATAAAACTAAGTATTTAGTTATAAAAAACCTAACAAATTCTAATAATTTGATTATGGTCTTAGAAAGAGATTGAGTGAACGAGAAATTCAGTTAGCAACAATCATTTACAATACTGGTCAACTGAATACTTTGCTTTTGTATCTCCCAGTTGTACCGCTTTATTCCAGTCGCTGCAGGCTTTATCCTTGTCTTTCAATTGATAATGAAAGTTGCCTCGTTGTTTGAAATACGAAGCATTTTTTCCATCCAGTTCAATGGCAGCATCCATATCCGCCAAAGCGGCACCGAAATCATCCATCTCCGCTTTGCAATTACCACGACCGGCGAGTGAAGCGGCATCCTTAGGATTTAGTTTGATCGCTTTGTCATAATCCAAAATAGCTTGTTCATATTCCTGGCTTTCTTCTTTGATCACTGCGCTATTGAAAAACACATCAGCATTATTCGGATCAAGGGCAATGGCTTTGGCCAAATTATCAAGCGCTGATTTTTTATTCCCCAACCCAAGATAGGCACGGGCCCGATCTAAAAATAACTGAAGTGTATTTTCGCCAGCCTTGAGCGCTTCGTCAAAATCTTTCACAGCAGCCTGAAAATCCTGTTGGTGTAAATTACACTCCCCTCTTTTAAACAATACATTCTTTTCCTTATTTCCACCCTCTACTGCTTTGTCTAAATAACCCAGCGCCACAGGATAATTTTTCAATTCAAAATAAGCTTCGCCTAATTTTTGATAAAAACCAGGATCCGGCTTTTCAGTAAGCTTTTCCATTTGCCGCATGTCTTTCACAGCCAGATCATATTTATTTATTTTTAAATATGTATTCGCACGATTTTCGTAAGCACGAACATAATCAACCTTTTTAGTGATCGCTGAAGTAAAATCACTGATGGCATTATCGTATTGATCTTGATTGAAATAGGACTTCCCCCTATTATTAAATAAAACTGGATCAACTAAACCAAGATCAATTGCAGTTGTGTAATCTTGCGAAGCCCCCAAATAATTATTGTTGCGAAAGCGAGCATCGCCGCGATGATAAAATGCTGAAGCCAGTTTGGGATTCTTTTCAATCGCGGTATTAAAATCAGTTAAGGCACCTTCCACATCTTTGTTGTCGAGTTTACAAAAGCCCCGTAGATCATAAGCCGGAGCTTCGGCATATCCTGCATTGATCGCTTTATCCAAATCCATGAAAGCATTTTTATAATCTTCTGCATTGAAACGACACGCCCCTCGCTTGAACAAAATTTCAGGAGATGTTTCCCCTAGTTCAATGGCTTTCGTAAAATCAGGAAGAGCATTTTTCAGATCGGCTGTTTCATAGTAAGAATCACCACGGGCAACAAATGTCTGCTTATCATTGGCCCCACTCGCAATGGCTTTGCTTAGATCTTCAATAGCACTCGCATAATTTTTCAAATTATACTTCGCAACGCCTGAGAGAGAATACTCATCGGCACTAGCTTGATTAGCTGAAATGACTATCGCCAAGTCAGCAACTACTTTTGCCCACTCTTTCAGTTGCGCATATGCTGCTGCACGGTTTTTTAAGGCTTGCGGATAATTGGTTTTAATTTTCAATGACTGATCAAAATCAGCCAAAGATTCTTTCGGCAAGTTGGAATTCAGTTTTGCTTTTCCCCGATTGTTATAAATCAATTCATCATTGGCACCGAATGAAATTGACTTGTCGTACGCTTCAATCGCCCCGGCAAAGTTGTTGTCCTTGAACCGGCCGTTGCCTACCTGAAAATATACACCCTTGTTTTTGCTTCCGGCAACAATTGCTTTCTCCAAATTGGTTAACCCTTCTTTGTTCTTTTGTTGTTGCAGGTAAGCCAAGCCAAGATCTTCGAGGGTTATCACATCGGGCTGATCTTTCTGCGCAACTTTTTCTAAATCAGTTATAGCGTTAATGAAATCTTTTGTTTCAAAAAGTGACTTGCCTCTTTTCTCATACAATTCAATTTCCTTTTCGCCTCCGGCTTCAGCAACGTTCATTGCTTCTGCGCAACCTCCATAATCTTTCGCATCAAATCGAAGGTAGCCAAGGTATAAATTGGCCTTCGCATCCTTTGTTCCTGCCTTGATTGCTCGCTCTAAAAATTCTTTTGCAGCGTCGCGTTCCTTTAAATTGTATTTGGAAACGCCAAGCATTCTAAGCAATTCTGCCGACTCACCTTCTGTGCTCCTTACTTTGTCCAGGTCTTCGGCTGCACCCGAATAATTGGCAAGATTGAATCGCACCGTTCCTCGATTCAAAATGGCTTTGCTATAATCTGGTTTGAGCGAAACGGCCTTGTCAAAATCAGCAAGTGAACCTTGTAAATCTCCCACCGTGGATTTTGCTTTTCCGCGGTTATTAAAAACCACAGCATCTGTTTGAGAAATGGCAACTGCTTTGTCGTAATATTTAATTGCGCTGGCAAAATCATTTTTTAAAAATTTGCAATCGCCTAAATTTTTGAAAGCATCATAGTCAGAAACACCCAATGAAATTGCCTTCTCTAAATCTTTGATCGCGTTATCAATATCCTTTTGTTGATATTCTGCATTTCCCTTGTAAAGAAAAATTTCTTTGGTATTAGATCCCAAAGCCACAGCCCGGCCTAAAGATTCAACAGTACCTTTAAAATCTTTCGTTTTGTATTGACAAGTGCCAAGTTGTTCAAAAACTTCTTTGTCACTTACGCCCATCGAAACTGCAGAAGAAAGCGCAGTCACAGCACCAGCCAAATCGGTATTAACGAGGCTTAACCCCAGCATTCGAAAGACCTCTTTGTCTTTTACTCCTTTGCCAACAACTTTATTTAGTGACTCTGCCGAGCCCTTATAATCCTGGACATTAAATTTTGCAGTTCCAGATTTTTGATAGAACTCTGTATCACTTCGACCGGAAGAAATTATTTTATCAAAATCGGTAGCTGCGCCTTTCCAGTCTTTGAGTTGATAGCGTGTCTCTGCCCGGTTTTCCAAGGCTTTGTCATAATCCGGTTTGATAGTGAGTGCTTCCGAGAAATCCGCACTAGCTCCCGTAAAATCTTTGAGCAGCATTTTTGCTTTGCCCCGATTATTGAAAAGAATGGCATCTTTTTTTCCGGCAGCTATGGCCTTATCATAATTAATGATGGCCTCTTTATAATTATCTAATCTGAATTTTGCGTTACCCAAAATTGCAAAAACCTCTGCCCCTTTGGCGCCCATCGAAACAGCTTTATCCAGATCTCCGGATGCACCCGCGAAATCATCAAGCTTATAGCGAGCAAGGCCGCGATACTCAAAAAGCTCTTCCGTATTAATCCTTACCTTAACTGCTTCATCAAAATCGGCTTTTGATTTCGCATAGTCATTGGCCATGTAACCCGTGATCCCACGTTTTACAAAAACTTCTTTGTTTGAAAAATTATTTGCGATCAACTGAGAGAACTGGGCCGAGGCTTCTGCATAATTGCCGTCCTTTAATTTCTGTAGTGCCGACTGGTAAATAACTTGCTGAATAGAATCTTGATTCTGTGCTCTCAACGACAAAGTTGAAAGCGTTACAACAATTGCAATGGTCAATCGATACGCACGCATATAAATGGGTTATGATGTAAAACCAAAGTTATGGATTTGAAAGCAAGTATTTCGGCAAAATCAGGCCAATCCTCACATCGGAATTAACCTAGCTAACTGAACTCTATTTGAAGAGCTTGTCGAAGAGATTAATGGCGATAAGTGTTATGACAACCACGAGCGTGAGGTATCCAAACACCTTAGCTCGTTGATAATAGCTTTTTACAGATATGTGTCTGTGTTTAGACATCAGTCGAAAGTCTGAAATAAAATCGAACTGAGTAATTTTCATAACATACTGATTTCAAATAAATTAATATAAATTACTAAAGAATAATTGAAATGAAAATATTTTTCGATTAAATGTCCTTAAACTCCTTTGTAAAGTATATTCAAGATGCCCAGCTTTAAGCTGATTTAAATAGGCATTAATGACTAGTAACTACTGTTTCTAACAGTTGCCTTCGCCAAAATAAAAATTGTGCCTGAAAGGAATTTTCGGCCAATCCGGTTTTATAAATGGATCACTTCACCATACGCGGCCGCTGCAGCCTCCATAATGGCCTCACTCATCGTTGGATGTGGGTGCACTGATTTAAAAATTTCATGACCCGTGGTTTCCAGCTTTCTCGCAACGACTACTTCGGCAATCATCTCCGTTACGTTTGCACCAATGAAGTGCGCACCCAACCATTCGCCGTACTTAGCATCAAAAATTACTTTAACAAAACCATCGGGCGCGCCGGCCGCTTTCGCTTTGCCTGATGCAGTAAATGGGAATTTACCCACTTTAATTTGATAGCCCGCTTTCTTCGCTGCTTCTTCGGTATAACCTACCGAAGCAATCTCTGGCGAGCAATAGGTACAGCCTGGAATGTTGTTATAATTAAGGGGTTCTGGATTTTGGCCGGCAATTTTTTCAACACAAATAATTCCTTCCGCTGAAGCCACGTGTGCTAGTGCCGGCCCCGGGGTAATATCACCAATTGCGTAAATACCTGGCACATTGGTTTTATAAAATTGATCAACCACCACTTTTCCTTTATCCGTTTTTACTCCTGTCTCTTCCAAGCCAATGTTTTCAAGATTTGTGGAAACGCCTACCGCAGAAAGCACGACATCTGATTCAATTTTAATTTCTCCTGTTGGGGTCTTAACGGTTGAGATGCATCCTTTCCCTTTGGTGTCAACCGCAGTGACTTCGGAGCTTGTATAAATTGTAATGCCTGATTTTTTAAATGATTTCTCGAGTTGCTTGGAAACTTCTTCGTCCTCAACCGGCACTATCCTCGGCAAGAACTCAACAACAGTAACCTCTGTTCCCATCGTATTATAGAAATAGGCAAACTCCACGCCGATCGCACCAGATCCTACTACTAATAATTTTTTAGGACGTTCGGGCATCACCATTGCTTCACGATAGCCAATAATTTTCTTGCCATCAATTTTCAAGGCTGGCAGCTCACGTGAACGAGCGCCTGTAGCTAGGATAATATGTTTGGCGTCGTAATCTGTTTTCTTTCCGGTGGCATCGGTCACTTCTACTTTATTTCCTTTCTTCAACTTTCCGTTTCCGGCAATATGATCAATCTTGTTCTTCTTGAACAGAAATTGAATTCCTTTACTCATGCCATTGGCCACTTCGCGACTCCGTTTCACAACTCCGGCAAAATCCACTGATGCTTCTTTCACATCGATGCCGTAATCTTTGGCGTGCTGAATATATTCAAATACGTTCGCGCTCTTTAATAATGCCTTGGTAGGAATACAACCCCAGTTGAGGCAAATGCCACCAAGTTCGGCTTTTTCCACCACCCCTACTTTCAATCCCAATTGGGAAGCACGGATAGCTGCAACATAACCACCAGGGCCGGAGCCAATAACAATCAGATCATACGATACCATAAAATATTGATTTTAAAACGTGGCAAATTAACCTAAAAATTGATGCAGAAAAAAGATTAGTTTTGGACCGTTTCCCTTATAAAAAAAATTAAACCAATCGTTATATGTGAAAACCAAGTGAGCGTTTTTTTAGTTTCTTTACCACATAAAATAGGAAGACTCTACTCAAGTGTTAACACAAAACAAAATATCTCGGGTATAATCACTTACCAAATAAACAACTGAACACTAACACAAATAGAAAATGAAATTGTTACAAAATAAAACTGCACTCGTCACAGGCGCATCAAAAGGAATAGGCAAAGCTATCGCTATAAAATTTGCTGAGCAGGGCGCTAACGTAGCTTTCACTTATTTATCAAGTGTAGAACAAGGCCAGGCATTGGAAGCAGAGCTTGCCTCAAAAGGCGTAAAAGCAAAAGGGTATCGTTCAGATGCTTCTGATTTCGCGCAAGCCGATAAACTTATCAATGATGTGGTGACCGAATTTGGATCGCTCGATATTTTAATTAACAATGCAGGCATTACGATGGATAACTTGTTGTTGCGCATGAATGAAGAAGCATGGGACAAGATCATCAATGTCAATTTAAAATCATGCTTCAATACCGTGAAGGCCGCTTGCAAACCAATGATGAAACAAAAAAGTGGATCGATTATTAATATGACATCCGTTGTTGGCTTGAAAGGAAATGCCGGTCAAGCTAATTACGCAGCGTCCAAAGCAGGTATTATCGGCTTTACAAAATCAGTAGCATTGGAACTTGGCTCACGGGGAATTCGCAGCAATGCCATAGCGCCAGGATTTATCGAAACAGAAATGACAGGCAAGCTTGACGAAAAGGTTGTGCAAAGCTGGCGCGATGCAATTCCATTGAAACGCGGAGGCAGACCCGAAGATGTCGCTGATGCGTGTGTTTTCCTGGGTTCAGAAATGTCGAGCTATGTTACTGGTCAAGTAATTCAGGTTGATGGTGGAATGTTGACGTAACCATAACCGTCGAAAAAAATCAGTTGGCTTTCATTAAATTTAGTTGATCGGATGTTTACTTGTTATCCTTTAAATTTCAATGAAATTTTTCACCTCCCTAGTTCTGGTTTTCCTACTCCTCCTTCAATTTAAATGTTATTGTCAAAATCGCATAGCCGACAGTTTAAAAAAACAGTTGAGCCAACACGCTCAGGAGGATACCACTAGGGTTATTTTGCTCAATCAACTTTCTTCTGAAGAAACGTACGATCACCCAATATTGGCCGGCAACTACTCGTTAGAAGCTCGCTCACTAGCTGAAAAATTAAATTATTCTGAAGGTGTTGCTTTGTCATATCGTTTCATGGGTAATGCATTTTGGGCACAGGCCAATCAAACTGCAGCCCTTGATAATTTTTTGCGAGGTTTAAAAATTGCTGATTCGATTCATAGTCCTCAAATACAAGCTGACCTCACAGGAAATTTAGGAATGGTTTATAGCGACCTGGGTGATTACAATAAGGCTCTATTCTATTATCGTGCTTCACTCACAAAGCAAAGAGAATTGAAAAATGCACTTCGGGAAGGCGTGATGAATATCAATATAGGAAATGGCCACTATCACTTAAATCATTTTGACAGTGGTCTCTATTATTATCAAAGGGGCCTGAAAATGATGAGGTCTTTCAAAAATGTCAAAACCTTAATCGACCTTGGCACGATAGGTGTTGGTGACGCCTATGCCGCTCTTGGTAATTTTGATGAAGCCTTGATATACTATTACGCAGCAAAGAGGTCAAGTGATTCTACTAGGCACAGTAGAAGCCGGGCACATTCACGGTTTTCATTGGCCAATCTATTTGTCAAAAAAAAGCAATACGATTTGGCTGAGAAAGAGCTCCAGGAGTGCCTTTCAATTGCCAAGTCCGTCAATTTAAAAACTTATGTCAGGGATAGTTACGAACTGATGTCTAAAGTGGCTGAGCTGGAAAGACACACCGCTGCTTCGTATGAATATTATAAACTGTATAGGGCCTACAATGACAGCATCAAAAATTCTGCGGAGGCTTCAAAAATTGCGTCCCTTCAATTGGAATATGAACTTCAACATAAACAACTTGAAATAAATGGATTAAAAAAAGACAAGCTGTTAAAAACAGAAGAGCTAAAGTTCAAGAATACTTTGCTCGTCTCAGCAATTGGTAGTTTTTTATTCATCGCACTTTTTCTGCTTAGCACCATACGCAATAACCACACACAAAAAAAATTAAATACAATGTTGGCCGACCGAAATGCAGAAATAACAAAGCAACAAGTCGAATTATCAAAACAACATGATGAACTTAAAGCCTTAAATGAAGAAATCCGGGCACAGCAAGACAAAGTGATTTTACAACGTGATGTTCTGGCAAATAAAAATCAAAGCATAGAGAGCCTTAACCGGCAAGTGACTGAAATCAATCAAAACCTTGAAAAAATTGTTGCCCGCCGCACAGCAAGTTTGCAAGAGCAAAATAAAAAACTTGAAGAGTATGCTTTTATCAACGCGCACAAATTGAGGTCGCCTGTAGCAAGTATCATGGGCCTCGTCAATCTTTTGCAAAAGGGCAGTACTCCTTCTGAAGAAAAAATGATGATTGGCCTTTTAAAAAAGTCATCCGACGATATGGATAAAGTAATTCGTTCCATCAGCGACACGCTGCAACAGGGTCTCATAGCTTACGATGAACAAAATAAGGAACCTGATCTAGGAAAAAAATAAAACCCCGGAAAATTTTATTACTAAACGATTGTAAGGCAACAATTTGTACTTTTTTTCTAAAATAGAAAACTTTCCGAAAGGAATAGATTGGGCGCAGCCGCATTGAATTTTCATATCATGTATAAGCCTCTTTTTTCCCTTCATGTACAATGGTTATATTGCTTGCGTTTACAGAGGGCGACAGATGGGCGATTCAACAAAGGTTTCCGTGAACACAAATACTTTCTCATCAGCTTCAAAGCTGAAGACTGCATATGACTTACGCACATCCGATTTAAAACAAAGCATAAAGCTTACTCAAGAACTACTTGATCAATTCATTGATCAAGATGATCGACCACTAATTGCTAAAGCAAAGAATCACCTTGGCTTATTTTTTCTTATTCAGGGTGAATTCGAGCTCGCTCAAAAATATTCTGATGAAGCGTTGGTGTATTTTGAGTCGGTGCGTGACGCTCAGGGTATCGCAGATGCCAAATATAATATCGGGAGCATTTATTACCGAACCAACAATTACCACCAGGCGCTTCTTCTTTTAGCGGATTGTTTGAAGATTTATCGCGAACACAATGATTTTTACAATCAGGCCCGTACGCTTAAAAGTATAGGGACAATTTATGAATACTTCAGCGATCAGGACAAAGCGATTGAGTCATATGAAAAATCGATAGAAGCGTGCCGAATGATCAACGATTTAGGATTAGAATCCAATGCTCTTAATCCTTTATCAGCAATCTATTTTGATCAAGGTAAACCCCTCTTAGCGATTGAGACCATTGAAAGAAGCATTCGACTAAAAAAAGAGACCGGAGATATAAGAGGGCTTGCCTACGCGCTATACGGACGCGGAAAACTTTTTATTAAACTGGGGCAATATGAAAATGCGGTGACCGACTTGAAAGAGACCGTTGTCATCTCAGACCATGCGGGTGACAAACTTGGCTTATCTATGGCTTACAATAAGTTGGGTGCTGCTTATATGGGATTGGACCAACACGTTGATGCAAAACATTATTTTTATAAAGCACTGGAGATTTCCGATTTATATCATATTGAATTTATGCTCTTCAAAGTATATTTCAATCTCTATCTGTTGGCCAAAAAAGAAAAAGCATCGCAGTTGGCTCTTGATTTTTTAGAAAAACATTTAGCTCACAAAGAAGCTGTTATCAATAAAGAAAACTACACGTTGATCAAACGCTATGAAGCCGTGAACCGAATTGAAGCGTTGGAGCGTGAAACCAAGATTCATTTGGAAAAGAATCAAATCATAGAAAATAAAAATGCAGAGTTAGACTCTTTTTTCTACCGTGTTTCGCATGATTTGAAAGGCCCCATCACTTCGCTACAAGGATTGCACAATCTTGTAACACTGGAAGTGAAAGATCCTGCTGCTCTGAAATATTTTGATATGTATCGGGACCAGGTAAACCGGATGTACAACATCGTGATGAGCTTGATCGACTTAACCCAGATGAAGCACATGGAGAGTGGTAAAGTAAAAATCAATTTCCCCGCCCTGGTCGATGAATGTATCAGCTCCTGTAACTACCTGGAAAATTTTAAGAACACACAGTTCATCAAAGAAATTGGCGACGTTGATTTTCATTCGGAGTGGGCCATTATTAATACCATCTTACAGAATCTGATAGAGAATGCCATCAAATACTCAAAACCAAATGATCCCTTTGTAAAAATTTCAGTTCATCAAAAAAGTGACTTCATCCAAATTTCAGTAGCTGACAACGGAATAGGGATTGACGAATCTCATCAGGCTAAAATCTTTGACATGTTTTTCAGGGCAAGTGAACGAACAAAAGGCTCCGGGCTTGGCCTATATATATTAAAGCGTGCCGTAGAGCGGCTAAACGGCACCATTGAACTTAAAAGTAAACCGCAAGAAGGCTCTACATTTGTTGTTACACTCCCCGTCTAAATCCCACGAACGATTGTCAGGGACCAATTTTTTTACAATTTTTTCACACAACCATTTGGAAACTCTACTAATCTGGTATACGTTTGTGTCATCATAGTCGGTGAAGCATTTGCTCAACCGATTTATAAAGAAGCGCGGAGAGACAGGCTCTATGAAGCGCTAGCAACCCCCGAGAGGAAAGGTGCTAACTCCTGAAATATAAACCGGTTAAACAACATGAAAACACAAGACACCGCTCAACATCCAAGCCTTTCAGGCTTCAATTTCCAAAGCCAAAACTTCAGAATTATTCAGCGCATATGCTACGCTTGTTGTTGCATGTGCGGTTGCTGTTGATTTTCAAGCGTAGCGCTTCAAGCAACAAACTAGCCTAAGGTCAGCCATGTGACAGGTATGGTTACGGCTAAGTCAACTCCAAGAAATAAATCATTTTACTCATTATAAAATATTAATATCATGTCTAATTTACGTTTTGAAACTCTTCAACTCCATGCAGGACAAGAAGTAGATCCTACTACCGGTTCACGCGCCGTTCCGATTTATCAAACTACCTCTTATGTATTCAAAAACTCTGAGCACGGAGCCAATCTGTTTGCTTTAAAAGAATTTGGAAACATCTATACGCGCATCATGAACCCAACTACCGATGTGTTTGAGAAAAGAGTAGCTGCGCTCGAAGGTGGTGTGGCCGCTTTGGCCGTTGGATCAGGGCAGGCTGCTCAGTTTATCGCGCTTAATAATATATTACAAGCCGGAGATAATTTTGTTTCCACTTCATTTTTGTATGGTGGAACTTACAATCAGTTCAAAGTCGCTTTTAAAAGACTTGGTATTGATGTTCGCTTTGCCGAAGGTGATAGTGTTGAATCATTTGAAAAGCACATTGACAAAAAAACCAAAGCACTTTATTTGGAAACCATCGGCAATCCAGGTTTTAATATTCCGGATTTTGAAGCCATCGCAGCCCTTGCTAAAAAGCATGATCTTCCATTAATCGTTGACAATACTTTCGGTGCGGCCGGATACCTTTTTCGTCCGCTGGAACATGGCGCACATGTAGTGGTTGAGTCTGCCACCAAATGGATTGGCGGTCATGGCACTTCTATTGGAGGTGTAATTGTTGATGGAGGAAATTACAATTGGGGCAACGGAAGGTTTAGTCAATTCATTGAACCCAGCGAAGGTTATCATGGGTTGAAATTCTGGGATGTGTTTGGCGAAGGAAATCCACTCGGCTTACCAAACATTGCATTCATCATTCGCGCCCGTGTGGAAGGCCTGCGCGACTTTGGTCCCGCCATCAGTCCATTTAATTCTTTCTTACTGATTCAAGGACTGGAAACTCTTTCACTGCGCGTTCAGCGTTCTGTCGACAATGCCTTCGCGTTAGCCCAATGGCTGGAACAACATCCCAATGTAGAAACAGTAAATTATCCAGGGCTAACTTCAAGCACGTATCACAAGCTGGCAAAGAAATATTTAAAAAATGGTTTTGGTGCCATCTTATCTTTCACGGTAAAAGGAACAAAAGAAAACACAACAGCCCTTGTCGATAACCTGAAGTTAGTAAGTCACCTCGCCAATGTTGGTGATGCTAAAACGTTGATCATCCAACCATCGGCCACCACCCATCAACAGTTGAGTGACGAGGAGCAAATTACATCAGGCGTGCTGCCAACCTTGCTTCGTGTGTCCGTCGGCATCGAGCACATCGACGATATCAAGGCTGACTTTGTCCAGGCATTCGAAAAAGTATTTAAAAAAGAACTCGTCAAGTGAATAAAGTAGATCACCTATTTCATTACAATCAAAATTTTGAATTGGAAGCTGGGGAAACACTCCCTGGCTTTCAGCTCAAATACACAACACTGGGTCAGCTCAATAGAGAGCGCAACAATGTGGTTTGGGTTTGTCATGCCTTAACGGGCAGTTCAGATTTTACCGACTGGTGGAAAGATTTCTTCGCAGAAGGAAGTACCTACGATCCGAAAACACATTTTATTATTTGTGCCAACGTGCTGGGCGGATGTTACGGTTCTACGGGACCACTATCCAACAATCCAAAAACCGGAAAAAATTATTTTCACGATTTCCCGCTGATTACTGTTCGTGATATCGTTCGATCATTGGATTTGCTGCGGATTAATTTAGGTATGGACCGAATTAATACATTGATTGGTGGATCACTTGGCGGACAGCAAGCGCTAGAGTGGGCAATCATTCAACCCGATGTAATTCAAAATTTAATTATCGTTGCCACCAATGCTCAACACTCACCTTGGGGAATTGCATTCAACGAAGCGCAGCGTATGGCCATTGCTGCCGATAATACCTGGAAAGAAAATGATCCACGCGCAGGCATAGAAGGTATGAAGGCTGCTCGCGCAATAGGAATGATTTCGTATCGGGCGTACAAAGGTTTTGAGGAAACGCAATCCGAAAAGAGTTCAGAAAGCATTGATGATTTTAGGGCCTCATCCTATCAACAATATCAGGGACAAAAATTAGCTAATCGCTTTAATGCATTTACCTATTGGCTTCTATCCAAAGCCATGGATAGCCACCACGTTGGCCGTGGGCGGAAAAGTATTGAAGCTGCTTTGCAAAGCATTAAAGCAGAAACATTAGTGATCGGGATTGAAAGCGATATTCTTTTTCCCGTCGCTGAACAAAGATTATTAGCATCTATCATTCCCAACGCTCGATTTGAAAAAATTGACTCGTTGTTTGGGCACGATGGCTTTTTAGTGGAAATCGATCAGTTTAAAAAAATAGTAAAGAAGTCTGGCAGCTCAAAGAAATCCGAAGCTGCAATTTTGAAATAACTTATAAAACGAAAATTATGTCATTACAGAATTCAAATACAATCACACCAACCCAACATAAGCATTTAAAGTTGGGATTATTTGGCTTCGGCTGTGTGGGCCAGGGTCTTTATCATGTGCTTAACGAAACACACGGCATCAAGGCTGAAATCAAAAAAATATGCGTTAAAAATCGCGATAAGAAAAGAATTCTCGAGAGCGCTTCATTCACCTTCGATAAAAATGAAATCCTTAACGATCCTGAAATCAACGTTGTCGTTGAATTAATTGATGATGCTAAAGCAGCATTTGAAATTGTGAAAGCAGCTTTGCAAAATGGTAAGCATGTTGTAACGGCCAACAAGCGCATGATTGCTGAAAACCTCGAAGAAATTTATCACCTCCAACAAAAACACAATCGTTCAGTTTTGTATGAAGGATCAGTGTGCGGTAGCATTCCAATCCTTCGCAATCTCGAAGAATACTATGACAACGACTTAATTACAAGCATTGAAGGGATTTTCAATGGAAGCACCAATTACATTCTCACCAAAGTCTTTGAAGAAAAGAAAAGTTATCTGGAGGCATTAAAAGATGCACAGGATTTAGGTTTTGCAGAAAGCGATCCCTCTTTGGATGTAAAAGCCTTTGATCCAAAATATAAATTAACAATCGCCATCGCCCATACCTTTGGTGTGTTCCTCAAACCGGAAGAGATCATTAACGTTGGGATTGATAAAATTTCACCTGTTGATTTAAAATATGCCCGAGAAAACAACCTCACGATTAAATTGATTGCGCGTGCTTATAAATTAAATGGAAAGATTCTGGGTTTCGTTGCTCCACAGTTCATTCCACTGGATCACATGCTGGCTTCTGTTCGTAATGAGTACAATGCCGTTTTGGTGGAAGGCGCATTCGCTGAAAAGCAAGTGTTCATCGGCAAGGGCGCAGGGGGCTATCCAACAGGTTCTGCTGTTCTTTCTGATATTTCTGCGCTCACTTATGACTATCGTTACGAATACAAAAAATTCACACAAGGCGAAGGACTTCCCTTCTCGAATGATGTATTGGTAGATGTAGTCGTGAGCTTTCCACAAGGTTCGGTCATCTCACCGAAAGACTTTGAGAATTTCAAAGGCGGATACCAAGGCAGTGGCCATCAGAACATGACAGGCTCCGTGAAGTTGGAGAAACTTAGAGAATGGAGCGAGTTGGCTGATGCAAGTGTAATCCTTGCACCTGAATTGAATTTAGTTGACGCAGATAAAAATAAAAAAGAGCTGCAGTACGCCTGAGATTTTTTGATCTGTAAAGTGAACTAACGGGGTAACTTTTTATTTTCACCAACCTCTTTTTTGTACCTTGCGGGATAGTTTTGCATGCCCGACATTATCCAACTCCTTCCTGACGCTATTGCTAACCAAATTGCCGCTGGTGAAGTGGTGCAGCGACCGGCTTCGGCGGTGAAAGAGCTGATTGAAAATGCTATTGATGCCGGCGCAACTTCCATCAAACTCATTATTAAAGAATCGGGTAAGGCACTCATTCAGGTAATCGACAATGGTCAAGGGATGAGCGAGACCGATGCCCGTATGAGTTTGGAACGTCATGCCACCTCCAAAATCCGCACGGCCGACGATCTGTTTCGACTTCGAACTATGGGATTTCGTGGCGAAGCACTCGCTTCCATCGCCGCTGTTTCGCAGATGGAAATGAAGACTCGTTTGTCGCAGGAAGATCTTGGCACCCTTCTTTTAATAGAAGGATCTGAGGTGAAAAAGCAGGAACCAACCGCCTGTGAAAAAGGTACGAGCATCAGCGTTAAGAATCTATTCTACAATATTCCTGCCCGCAGAAATTTCTTGAAATCCAATGGCGTGGAGATGAGTCACATCACCGAAGAGTTTCAGCGGCTTGCACTCGCCCACCCGAACATTGCCTTCGCTTTAATTCAAAGCGACGAGTTACTTTTTGATTTACCGTCAAGTAAATTAAGCCAACGGATTGTTAATCTGTTTGGAAAAAATTACCAAAGCCAGCTCGCACCCGTTCAGGAAGAAACTTCTCTTCTAAAAATAACCGGCTACATCGGCAGGCCCGAACTTGCCAAGAAGAAAAGAGGCGAGCAATTTATTTTTGTTAATAACCGTTTCATCCGTAATAATTATCTGGGCTATGCTATCACCAGTGCTTATGAAGGACTATTGCAAGAAGGAAGTTTTCCATTCTACGCTTTGTTCATAGACATCGATCCAAAACATGTTGATGTGAATGTGCATCCCACCAAAACTGAAATAAAATTTGATGATGAGCGTGCTGTGTATGGTGTAGTGTGGAGTGCAGTAAAACAAGCGCTCGGTGCACACAACTTGTCTCCTGCAATTGATTTCGCCAACGATGTGAACCTCATGGGCAAACTTCATAGTCAGCCGCTATCCCGAGAACAATATTACGATGAACAATTCAACAACTCCTTGCAACGATCAAACCTTCAGAACTGGGAGAAAATATTTGAACAAGAATCTCCTAATTCAAGATTGTTTGACAAATCTACTACTGAGCAAAAAACTACAGTTCGATTCGAAAGTTCCATCAACAAGCAAGAGTCTTCAATTACCAGTGAAACTGAAAAGGGATTATTTCAGTATCAAAATAAGTACATCATCCGGGCTACCCGCAATGGAATCATGTTCATCGATCAACAAAGCGCTCACGAACGAATTCTCTTTGAAAAATACCTGACACAACTAAAAGGCGTGCCAGGCAACAGTCAGCAAAGTTTATTTCCGCAGACTCTAACACTTACCGCACCCGACTTTGCATTGGCGATGGAAATGGAAAGGGAAATTGTGGCGCTTGGCTTTCGCTTTGAAATTTTTGGCAAAAATGCATTGTTGATTTCAGGGATGCCTGCTGAAATCTCCGGAAGCGAGAAAGAATTATTCGAAGGATTGATTGAGCAGTTTAAAAAGAATCAATCCGAATTGCAGTTGCCTATCCGCGAGAACCTTGCTCAAGCCTTAGCCAAACGAGCCTCCATGAAATCGGGGCAAAAATTATCGCTAGAAGAAATGGAAGCATTAGTGGAAAGACTGTTTGCGTGCCCCAATCCTAATTTTTCTCCTGAAGGAAGCCCAACCTTTTTTATTTTTGACTCGTCTAAGATCGAAAGTTACTTTACCCGATAACCATTTGTCATGTTCAATATCACACCACTTGTTCGTACGCTGATCATCATTAACGTTGTAGTTTTTCTGTTGCAGAATTTTGCCTCACAGTATTACCTCACAGAATACCTGTCTTTGTGGCCTTTAGGCACACCTTATTTCGGGCCCTACCAGTTTTTCTCTTACATGTTTGCACACGGAGGTTTTGGCCATATTTTCTTCAATATGTTGGCCTTCGCCTCGTTCGCTCCTATCCTTGAGCAATACTGGGGCGAAAAGAAATTTTTGTTTTTCTATTTGGCTACCGGTATCGGTGCCGGGATAATTTATGGAGTAGTGAATTACTTTTTCTTTCCGGGCCAGGTTGGACCAATGCTTGGCGCATCAGGTGCACTCTATGGAATTCTGATGGCCTTTGGAATGGTATTTCCTGATTTGGAATTGATGTTACTTTTTCCTCCTATTCCGATTAAAGCAAAGTATATGGTGTTCGTCATGGGCATCATTACCTATTCGATGGACCGATCAGGCACGGTGGCCCATCTCGCGCATTTTGGCGGAGCATTTGTTGCATTTATCATTATCAGTTACTGGAAAAGTCAAAATCGCGGACGGTATTAATTTTTTGATTAGCCTATTTGCCAACGATCAATTAAATTTATTGGTAAAAGCAATCCCGAAAATCCAAAAATCCTGATTCGTGTTAGAAGAATTTAAAAATGCATTCGGTAAGCCCAACAATGGCCACATTCAGTTGATCATCATCAACGTGACATTGTTTGTGGTACTAGGGATATTGTATGTCTTTTCAAGAATAGGAGGATTTGAAAACGTGTTTATCGCAGTTCATGATCAATTCTCTATACCGCCTGTATTCTCAAATTTCCTTACTCGCCCCTGGACAATCATCACCTATGCTTTCGCGCACAGCCTGAGTGATATTTTTCATATTCTCTTCAACATGCTGGCGTTGTATTGGTTTGGTAAATTATTTGTAGAATATCTGGGAAGTGATAAGCTCGTGGCACTTTACATCTTGGGTGCACTAGCGGCCGCATCATTTTATCTTTTAATTTATAATACGGTTCCTTTTTTCAAAGCGCAATCCGATTTTCCAGGAATGGTCGGTGCTTCCGGTGCCATTTATGCCATCATGGTTGGAGCCGCCACGCTGCTTCCTGATTACACTTTCTTTTTGCTTTTCTTTGGACCTGTTCGAATAAAATACATCGCCGGCATTTATATCCTGATTTCTTTTTTAGGAACTACAGGAGCCAATGCGGGTGGCAATCTTGCTCATCTGGGTGGCGCATTGATAGGGTTTGTTTACATCAAACAACTGCAAGCAGGCGTAAATTGGGGCGGTTGGATCACCAGCGTTCTGGACTGGATTAAAAACCTGTTCAAGCCACAATCCAAAGTGAAAGTCACTTACCGCAAAGCAGACTCAAAATCCAAATCAAAACCTTCTGGTGCATCCAAAGCATCACAGGAAGAGATCGATGCCATCCTCGATAAAATTTCCGATCGCGGTTACGAAAGTCTCAGCAAAGACGAAAAAGAAAAACTCTTCAACGCCAGCAAAAAATAAAATGGACCTGATCGATTTAAGCCACTCGATTGAGCACGGCATGATTACTTACAAAGGATTACCGGCCCCGATCATCTGCGATTATTTGAGTCGAGAAGACTCCAAAAAAAATTATGCACCTGGAACTGAATTTCAAATCGGCAAAATTGAACTGGTGACTAACACCGGCACTTATCTCGATTGCCCGTTTCATCGCTATGCCGATGGCAATGACCTTTCGCAAATCAATTTGGAAAAATTGGCCGAGCTTGATGCCATTTTGATTGACGCAGAAAACCATCAATCAATTGGAATAAATTTCTTTGAAGGAAAAAATCTTTCTGGTAAAGCCGTGATCGTCCATACAGGTTGGAGTAAACACTGGCGCACCGATGCCTATTTTGAAAATCATCCATTCCTTACCGCAGAGGCGGCTGATTATTTAGTCGCCCAAAAAGTAAAACTCGTGGGCATCGACAGTCACAACATTGATGACACAAGAACTAACAGCAGACCCGTTCACACAGTGCTGCTCAGAAATGAAATTTTGATTGTTGAACACATGACGAATTTGAATTTGCTTAAGGAGAAGAAATTTATTTTCAATGCGGTGCCGCCAAAGTTTGTAGGTGTTGGCACTTTTCCCGTGAGGGCTTTTGCTAAAATCGTAAAGGCGTCTGACACCTCTAAGGTGTCTTGACGCCTTATAATTTTTTAATATGACACTCGAAGACATCACCCAACAACTTTGGCAGGCATCAGAAGACAAGTTGCTTTGTAGGTTGCTTCTTCAGGGTGAACCATTGACACGCACAGTTTGCCCCTACGGAATTTGTACCACATCAAAAAATCAGATCGTATTAGTGTGTTGGCAAACCATTGGGTTCACGAAAGCCGGAGGCAAAGAAGGCTATCGAAATCTTCTTCTCTCTGATATTATAGAAATTGAAACGCTCGAATCTCATTTTCAAAAAAGAGATGATTTCAATGCTACTGACGGCCAGTACAAAGACTGGGTTTATCACCTTTAACGAGTTGTTCAACTAGTTCGTATATTCACATCCACAAAACACAAACCCTTATGAAAAAGAAAATCTTAATTGGCGTAGGCGTAGTTCTCTTGGCTTTTATTCTCTTCGTTGTGTATCTCAATGTATTTCCTGCAAGTCCCAAAAGAACTGCATCAATTAGTGACAATGGACTTGATATTAATGTTAAGTATTGTGGCCCCTTCAAAAAAGGTCGCTTGATTTTTGGTGAAGAAAAAGATAAAGCCCTTCAGCCTTTCGGTAAATATTGGAGACTCGGTGCCAATGCTGCTACAGAAATCACTTTTAGTAAAAATGTAACATTTGGAGGTAAACCGGTGAACGCCGGAAGTTACCGGATGTACGCCGTGCCTGGACCAACTTCGTTTCAGGTTGCATTGAATAGTGAAACGGGTGTTTTCTTGGCTGTGAGTGAGCCAGATTACAGTAAGGATGTCCTCAAAGTAGATGCTCCTGTTACCGAAGCTCCTGAAACAGAACAGTTCACCATCAGCTTCGCGAGTGATTCCACGGGAGTGAACATGAATTGCACGTGGGACAAAACTCAATTCAGCGTTCCTATTAAGGCACAGTAAATCTTTTTGTTCATGCGCTTCCTAAAAAGATGGGTACTGTTACCCATTGCCGTTGTTGTATTTCTCGGATTGACCTATTGGCTCATTGGCCGGATTCAATATCGATTAAATGTGATGGATGTAGAAGAGTATGAACCAGTGTCCACATTGAAGGTTCCTCAACATTTGCTCACGCATTCGAAATTTCCATTCATCGATGTGCACAATCACCAGTGGACCATGCCTATTCAGAATTTAGGAAAACTGGTGACAGAAATGGACTCCCTGAACATGGCCGTGATGGTTAACCTGAGCGGTTTTCGCGGAAAATATTTAGAGTGGTCGCTGGACAATGTCAATAATCATTTTCCCAAACGGTTTGTCTTGTTCCTTAATATCAACTTTGAAAAGCTGGATGATGCCGGTTGGCCGGATGAAACATTGAAACTGATGGAGGAAGCCGTGAAGCAGGGAGTGAAAGGATTGAAGGTTTACAAACAACTGGGATTAACTGACACCGATAACAATGGAAAACGAATTTCTATTGATGATCGACGACTTGATCCGATCTGGGCCAAGTGTGGTGAGTTGGGTATTCCCGTTTTAATTCATTCGGGTGAACCCAATTCATTCTGGAACCCGAAAGACAAATACAATGAGCGATGGCTGGAACTAAAGCAAGAGCCAGGCCGTTATCGCTCCCCTGATAAATATCCATCTTTTGATTCTATCATGAGCGAGCAACATCATGTGTTTCGCAAACATCCTAAAACAAAATTTATCGATGCCCATTTGGGTTGGTATGGTAATGATTTGGGGAAGCTTGGGAAATTATTTGACGAGATGCCTAACGTTTACACAGAATTAGGTGCTGTGCTGGCTGAACTTGGCAGGCAACCTAAAACTGCTCGTGCATTTATGATCAAATACCAGGATCGTGTGATGATGGGAAAGGACACGTATAAGAAAGAAGAGTACTACACCTATTTTCGAGTGCTGGAAACTGATGACGAGTATTTTGATTACTACCGCAAGCGGCACGCGCACTGGAAAATGTACGGCCTCGCACTTCCAGACTCGGTGTTACGAAAAATCTATTACAAAAACGCATTGAAAGTTATTCCGGGAATTGACCAGAGTTTATTCATGGAAAAATGATTTTGAATCAATATCTTAAGTATGATGAAACACTAAATCATCTTTTGGTAAACTCGGTATCGTTTGTAAATCTTTCCACCTACATTCTCACACTCCGCCTGCATACGCGAGTTGGTTTCTAAAATCAGATGACTGTCCATGGTTTCAAGTCCGCATTTGGAAGCTGTTTCCATCAACGATTTGCCCAACATCACGGTTAATCCTTTTCCACGGAAATTCGATTTTACGGCACCAAGAAGAAGATCAAGTTGCTTTGTTTTTTTTGCAGAGCCAAGTATGTGCAAAAATCCGAACGGAAAAAGTTTTCCCTTTGCTTTCTGAATGCCTTTGCTCATATCCGGCATGGAAACCACGAAAGCAACCACATCATTTTGCTGATCAACAATTACTTTGACAAAACCAGGATCCAGAATAGGTAGGTACTGCGCCGCAAATCGTTTCATCCCTTCCTCGCTCATCGGAACAAATCCAAATAATGGTGTGTAACATTCATTCACCAAACGAAACACAGGAACGATGTAGGGCTTCAACTGCTGCTTGGATGAAAACTCAATCAACTTAATTTTTTTGTTGGAACAAACTCGTTCATAGATTTTACTATACATTTCCGGAAAAGATTTTGGAATAGGCATTTGGTAGGATAAACAATCTATTTCTTTCCCGTAACCTTCACCTTCTACCAATTTTTGCAGATAAGCAGGATTCGTTGGTGTAGCAATTACAGGCAAATGGGCAAAGCCCTCAATCTGCAATCCTTGTGGATCTTTGTCCGAAAAACCGTACGGACCGATTACCTTATTCATTCCTTTTAGCGTAGCCCATTTTTCAATCTCATCGATTAAAGCGTGAGCAACATCCGGATCATTAATGCAATCAAGCTGAAAGAAACGGGCCGTTTGTTCACCATGCTGGTCATTATATTTCTTATTGATGATACCCATAATACGCCCGACGGCCTGGCTACTGCGGTACGCCATCAGTCGAATTCCTTCTGAATATTGTAGGGCGCTGTTTCGCTTAGGGTTATGAAAATCAAACTCATCGGAATAAAGCGGAGGAACCCAATGGGAATCATCTTTATAAATGGACCGTGGAAAGTAAATGTATTCCCGTAGCTGACGGGAAGTGGTGATTTCTTTGATCTCAATAGACATGAAGTGAAGGTAATCGAAACAACAGAGCACAAAGATGTAAAGAGAAACCTAAAAAGTGAATGTTTTCAGGCTTTAAAAAAGAAAAGCCGGGACATAGTTCCCGGCTTTCCAGTCTAAAAAAACTTACGGTCAGCGCAGCAAAAAATCTAAACTGCTTTTCAACTCTCTGACCGAGTAAGAAGGCACACCGACACCGGCAAAAAATTATTACTTCCAACAACCACTACGAATGGAGTAAAACCAGTCGTGTCGGATATGCCATGCCTTTTCGCCTCACCTCCTTCTCCTCTCCCGTTGGGGAGGGGTGTCCGAAGGACGGGGTGAAGCCTAATCCACATTGTCATGCAAGAATTTATTATTTCCCAACAAGTTGTTATCGTCGTTCAAATTGTAACGTGAAATGAACGGCTCAGAAGAATGTGGCACATCATTATCCACCTTCACACCTCTGCGTAAGTAGGCAGGTAGCGTCCACTTTTCGTTGAACTCTTCCTTGGTCATCTCTTGCTTCTTGTTGGCTTTCAGTTTTTCTCTGCGCTCTTTTGCTTGCTGCTCCAGGCGCTCTTTTGTTTTGCGTACTTCCATAAGGCCTTCGTCGTTTATGATTTGATCAGCTGCTATTTCATTACCAACTTTAAATTCATCATCTTCAACAAACAGGTTTTCTTCTTCTTTCTCTTCGCTGAAGTTTGAAGTTGTCGTTTTAAATTCAAAAACATAAGAACGTTCTTCCGATGCTTCTTCGCGTACGACAGGTTTGTCTTCTGGCTTATGTAAAATCGGTCTATCACTCGGTCTCTGAACAATCGGTTTATCCACAGGTTTCTGAACGGTAGGCTTTTCCGGTACGTGAAGAACAGGTCTGTCTCCGCTGTCTTTCAGTTTCAACTCAATCTCCACACCGCGCTGGTTCACCGAGTTATCAACCTGACCAAACAAGGGAATTTGTGATTTATCAAGCTCAAGCGTTTTTTTATCCGTCTTCTTAGTCATCTTTCCTTCGCTCGTAAAACCCGTAGCAATCACCGTTACTCGAATGCGATCACCCAAAGCAGAATCCACACCATGACCAAAAATCACTTCAGCTTCATCACCTGCTTGTCCTTGAATATACTCTGTTATCGTTGTGAGCTCATCCATTTGCAATTCTGCTTCTTCACCGGAGATGATCGAAAGCAAAATCTTTTTCGCTCCCATGATATCACGGTTATCAAGCAATGGAGAAGAGAGTGCTTGTTGTGCTGCCTTCACGGCACGATTATCACCACGTGTTTCCGATGAGCCCATTACGGCTGCACCAGCACCCAACATCACCGTGCGCACATCTTGAAAATCAACGTTCACATATCCTGCCAGCGTGATAATTTCGGCGATACCTTTCGCGGCTGTTGTCAACACGTTATCAGCTTCACCAAAAGCCTGGCCGATAGCGAGGTTGCCATAGATTTCGCGAAGTTTATCATTCAATATTACAAGCACGGTATCACAGCACGCCCGAAATGCTTCAATGCCTTCCTCGGCTTGTGTTAATTTTTTCTTGCCCTCGAAGGAAAATGGAACGGTAACGATCCCCACGGTGAGAATGTCCATGTCTTTAGCAATCTTCGCGATCACCGGCGCAGCACCCGTTCCCGTGCCTCCGCCCATACCCGCAGTAACAAAAATCATTTTCGTGCCGTTGAGTAGCTCGCGGATTTGTTCCTTGCTCTCGAGTGCAGCTGCGCGACCTACTTCAGGGTTCGCTCCGCAGCCGAGACCTTCGGTGAGCGTTGCTCCAAGCTGCAACTTATTTGGCACGGGGCTGCTGTTGAGTGCCTGCAAGTCGGTGTTGGCCACAACAAACTCGACATCCTTGATGCCTTGTTTATACATGTGGTTCACCGCATTGCTGCCACCACCCCCCACACCAATCACCTTGATGATCGATTTGTGGTGTTTAGGCAGATCAAATTTGTATGATCCTGTTTCAAACATGACTGTAGTATTTAGTAGTGGTTTGTTCGTCTAATTGTATTGAATAAAAAGTTCTAAGTAATAAGTGATAAGTTCTAAGTTGTAAGTCCTTTTGGGCGGCTGCCGGGCTATTCGCTACAAGTCCGTCCACACACCTGGTCACACACTTCGGACTTTTCGCTTCTATCCCTGCCGCAAATCGTACCTCGTAGTTCATACCTCGTACTTTTTTAATATTCATTCTTTCCGTCAAGGTCATCAATCAACAAGCCTTTCGTCTTGTTCAAAATGTTAGAAAAGAAATCCGAAGTCGGATTTACCTTTTTCGATTTAACATTTGGTTTCACTTCCGCCATTTTTTCTTTATAGCGATCTTCACGTTCATCCAGCGAACGGAAGCCAGCCAAGACCAATCCAACCGCCGTTGCATACATCGGACTTTTCACTGCTTCGATTTTACTTTTACCGAGATGTTCGTTCGGATAGCCGATGCGCGTGTCCATGCCGGTCATGTATTCCACCAACTGTTTCAAACAAGCGAGTTGGGAGCCACCGCCAGTAATCACAATACCACCGGCCAATCGATTTTCATAACCCGAGTTGATAATCTCCGTGTGCGCCATCTCAATAATTTCTTCCATGCGAGCCTGTATAATGTTACTCAAACTCTTTACTGAAATTTCCTTAGCGGTTCTATTGCGAATGCCAGGGATTGAAACAATCTCATTGGGGCTTGCTTCTTCGGCAATTGCTTTTCCAAAACGAGTCTTTAATTGCTCGGCTTGTTTTGCCATCACCATAAGGCCATGCTGGATGTCCGTCGTCAAAATATTTCCACCGAAAGGAATCACCGCCGTATGCCTAATGATGCAGTCATGGAAAACAGCTATGTCGGTTGTGCCTCCACCAATATCAATAAGACAAACGCCCGCTTCTTTTTCTTCTTCACTCAATACAGCAAGACTTGAGCTTAGCGGCTCCAAAATCAAATCTTCAATTTCCAAGCCGCCGCGTCTAACACACTTATTAATATTATTGATGGCACTGGTCTGTGCAGTGATGATGTGGAAGTCAGCTTCCAACTTCACTCCACTCATACCCACGGGATCTTTGATTCCTTCTTCATAGTCCACTGTGTAATCCTGTGGCATCACATGAATAATCTCGCTGCCCGGAGGAATTACAATACGATACATGTCTTCCGTGAGACGATTTACATCTTCAATACTCACTTCTTCATCATTAGAGGAACGCGTGATACTTCCGTGGTGCACCGTGCTGCGAATGTGCTGACCAGCAATACCCACATTTACCACACCAATGTCAATACCACTCATGTCGCTGGCTTCTTTGATCGCTTTACCGATAGCAAACACGGTCTTCTCTATATTAGTGACGATGCCTTTGATCACTCCCTCGCTTTCGGCTTTGCCCATTCCAAGTACTTCGAGTTTGCCAAATTCATTCTTGCGACCTACGATGGCACAAATTTTCGTTGTACCGATATCGAGGCCGACTACTATTTTCTCGTTTTCCATGACTCCTTATTTTTAAGTGGTTGTGTTGTAATCGTTATTAGTTGTTCGTTATCCGTTTAATCGCACTTCAATCTTCCAAATTTTCAAATTGTTAAACCATCAAATTACTCTGCAATTACTTGTCCTTCGTATTCTAAATTCACTCGTTCGTATTTTGTCCAGCCGCGCTGTGGCAAAATTTCCTTATAAAAAATCATCAGTTTCTTAAACTTCTCTTCAATGTTTTCAGCCTTTCCAAATTCTACTCTCTGACCTGTTACTTGCGGAAATAATGAAATTTTACCTTCTGCATTAATATCCATTTGAGCTATTTGTGCTTTCCAGAATTTATCTTTGTTAATAAACCCAATCATTTCTAAAATCTGTTTCCCTCCTTCATCCTTTTTTAAGTCTTGCATTTCAATCATCTTCTTTACAAAAGGCCCGCTGAGGAGCATCACACGCGAAGTATATTTCTCCGACACAGGCATAACTACTCCATCTTCTGAGATGTAAGCATCCAGTGCATCAGATTGAACGATCCGGGCAATTGGCCTGCGTAATTCTACATTCACCACCAAGTTGCCTTTCAAGTCACCGAATAGTTGAGCACTCAATATATGTTTGTCGTATTTCAATTTTGCTTCTATCTCTTTTAAATTGATCCGATCTATCCCCGTTCCAATGATAGCTTGACCAGAATTCTCCACCAGCTTCATCAAATCGGACTCATCGAGAAAATGGTTTTCGTTAAGATTGTCCAGCTCAATGACTACATCTTTACACACGCTTCCACCTTGTTTGCGTTCGCCAAATGCAATCAAAAAAGAAACACCGATCAAGGCTGCCACCACCTTCACTTCCGTCCTTATGTTCAACTTCCATTTCATTGCTTACTTCACATTTTCTTTTTTAATAATTCTTTGATCGGCTTTACCATTGTATCAATGTCGCCTGCTCCCACTGTTGCTAACACTTCAATATTCATCAACTCTAAGTTTTGTACCAAATCCATCTTTGTGCATCTGAATTTTATTGGGCTCGTGATGTCTTTAAAAAGCATATCACTTGTAACCCCAGGAATTGGTTCTTCGCGCGCTGGGTAGATATCCATCAACAATACTTCATCCGCAACGCTCAAACTTTTTGAAAATCCCTCAGCAAAATCGCGAGTGCGCGTAAACAAGTGCGGCTGAAACACTACCGTAATCTTTTTACCCGCATACATCGATTTCAGTGATTTCAAGAATGCCTCGATCTCAGCAGGATGATGCGCATAGTCGTCTATATATACCAACTTCTCTGTTTTGATCACAAATTCAAATCTGCGTTTCACTCCGGTGAACGAAGCGAGAGCCGCACGAATTGTTTTGTCATCAATACCTAATTGCATCGCAACAACAGTGGCCGCAATCGCATTTTCCATATTATGGAAACCGGGGACGCCAAGCTGAATTTTTTCGAGCTTCATGCCTGGGCCTTGAAGATCGAATTCAAAAAATCCGTGTTGTGCTTTTACATTGCTGGCAAAAAATTGTCCCCGGTTAGTACCATAAGTCTCCTTTGTAATATGTTTTGTCTCGTTGGCCAGTGAAGCGATCGATTCATGAATTACCAAATGCCCACCTTTATTAATCTGGTTGATAAACTCTTTATAGGCAGAAAGCATTTGCAGGTGGTCTCCATAAATATCGAGGTGGTCCGCATCCGCCGACGTAACTACTGCCGTCTGTGGAAACAGTCGCAAAAATGAACGATCAAATTCATCCGCCTCCGCCACCATGATCGTTTGAGGGCTTACTTTTCCATTCATCACCAAATTGGAATCATAGTTGGCAGTGATCCCGCCTAAGAAGGCTACCATGTCTTTGCCTGCCGTCTTTATAATGTGTGCGATCAAGGATGAAGTTGTTGTCTTTCCATGCGTTCCAGCAACAGCAACGGTTTTATAATTCTTTGTTAACATTCCTAATACTTCCGAACGCTTAACAATAGTGAAGCCACCTGCCTTGAGATAGTTGTATTCTTTATGATCCTTTGGAATAGCCGGAGTAAATACAATCAACGTCTTCTCTTTCGTGAGATAACCTGGAATCATTTCAATACGATCTTCAAAATGTATTTCCATTCCTTCCTCCATCAACTCATGAATAAGCGGAGATGCGGTGCGATCATAGCCTGCAACTTTTAAGCCCGAATGCCTGAACCACCGGGCAAGTGCACTCATACCGATACCGCCAATGCCTAGAAAATAAATGCTATCGTAATTTTTCAGGTTCATGCGTTAACTATTTTTTTATAAGGACACATGGAATGCCCATACTCTATTAATATCTCTATACCAAGAATTGTTGATGGGCATTTCATGCGCCAATTAATTTTTCAATTTCATTAACTATCTCTTCTGCCGCGTTGGGCTTAGCCAACTTGACTATGTTTTCACTCAGTACATCACAGCGATGCAGATCAAAAATTAATTTCAACGCCTCATTCACCAGAACATCTTTAGCCTCCACATCACGCACTAGTACCGCTGCATCAATATCGACAAGCGCCATGGCATTTTTGGTTTGATGGTCCTCGGCTACATTGGGTGAAGGCACCAGAATGCTAGGTCGCTTCGTCAGGCATAATTCAGAAATCGCTAGTGCACCGGAACGGGAGATCACCACATCTGCAGCTGCATAGGCAATATCCATCTGGCCGAGAAAATCATTTATTCGAATTCTTTTCAGGTCTTTCTCTTTCGTCTGCTCCTTTATGTTTTCAAAATAAATTTTTCCTGTTTGCCAGATCACCTGCACTTGCGAATCAATTAACTTATCAATACCCATCAGAATACTTTCGTTGATCGTTCTTGATCCAAGACTTCCTCCTAAAATCAAAAGCGTTCTTTCATTCGAGTTGAAGCCGAAATAGGAAATAGCACGATCGCGTTTTGGCTCCGTATCGAGAATGTCCTTACGTACAGGATTGCCGGTAAACGTCATTTTGTCTTTCGGAAAATATTTTTCCATGCCATTGTAAGCCACGCAAACCCGCTGCACCTTATTTGCCAGTTGCTTATTAGTAAGCCCGGCGTATGAATTTTGTTCCTGGATAAGAGAGGGGATTTTTTTTCTGGTAGCCGCCAACATGATTGGTCCGCTTGCATAGCCGCCCGTGCCAACTACCGCATGAGGCTTGAAACGCCTCACTATTTTTCCGGCTGTGAAATAGCTGCTTAACAATTTGAAAGGAAAAAGTAAATTAGAAAGTGTGAGCTTGCGTTGGATTCCACTGATCCAAAGTCCAATGATCTTATAACCTGCTTGTGGAACATAGGTCATTTCCATTTTTCCTTTCGCGCCGACAAAAAGAATTTCTGCGTTGGGATAACGCTCCATAAATTTATTGGCGATGGAGATGGCAGGAAAAATATGGCCGCCGGTTCCTCCGCCGCTAATGATCAGTCGATATGGTTGTGTTCTGCTCAATTAATCTTTATGCTATTTGTTCTGCCCATCTGTTTGAAGCATGTAGCGAGTAGCTCGAGGCCAGTTTTCAAATTTTCAAATCGCTCCATTTTTAAATTAATCATGCTGCCTTCGCTTCCATGTTTTTACTCTCACCTGAAGTATGCGATTCGGCTTGTCCCCAATTTTCTTCTTGCTCTCCACGACTCACACTTAATATTATTCCTATTGAAATCCCTGTAAATACCATAGCCGTTCCACCCATACTCACGAGCGGCAGCGGCTGGCCGGTTATTGGACCGAGACCAACCACTACGCCCATATTCACCATCGCCTGGCATACCAAATCAAAACTCAAGCCCGCAGAGAGCAGTCCTCCAAATGCGCGCTCACTGTTGTAAGCAGCTTTCATTCCTCGATGAAGAAGAATTAAATAAAGGATCAATACAGTCACACCGCCAATTACTCCATATTCTTCAATGACAATCGCGTACACAAAATCGGAATAAGGATGCGGCAGAATATTTCTTTGATCACTGTTACCCGGTCCTTTGCCAACTAAGCCTCCTGTCGCTACGGCAATGCGACCGTGTTTGGCTTGGAAGGGAAGTTCACTACCATTAACAAAGCTCATGATCCGGCTCTTCGTCGTTTCCCATCGTGTACCCATTTTCAAACCGATGCCTCCCATCAACAAGCCCACCAGCACAAGCATGGCCAAATATTTTACAGGCACGCGACCAATGAACATGATCAACATACAGGTGGCGAAAAGCAACACAGCCGAGGAGAAATTAGAAAGCGCGATGAGCCCACAAATGCTTCCGCACCAAAATAAAATTGGAATCAATGATTCTTTGATGTCATCAATATTCTGCTGACGCTTCGAAAGCATGCTGGCCAAATTGATGATCAAGGCAAGACTGGCAAAGTCAGATGGTTGGAACGAGCCGAAGATCGGAACTTTGATCCAGCGAGCCGCTTCATTCAAAGACGTACCAAACTTGAAAGTGTATAACAACAAAGGAACACTCACCCACAATGCAAGGCGCGAAAGTTTGGAATAATAACGATAGTCAATTTTGTGCGCTATCCACATGGCTCCAAGACCCAGCATCACCATGCAGGTGTGCTTTAATAAATACCACTCAGGGCTCTCGGTTTTTTTAAAGGCAAGTGTACCAATGGAGCTATACACTACGAGGATACTGATGAGGGACAACGCGAAAACCACTGCCCAGATTACTCGGTCACCTTGCAAATTTTCGTCAGCCCATGTTTTAAATTT
>Ga0302164_10000077_pt1 | contig 44186 bp, 33 predicted proteins | sample I_Fen_E3_1_FD_193500 | JGI IMG/M metagenome (GOLD analysis project Ga0302164, IMG submission 193500) | Peat permafrost microbial communities from Stordalen Mire near Abisko, Sweden - I_Fen_E3_1 | ecosystem: Environmental > Terrestrial > Soil > Wetlands > Permafrost | place: Sweden: Abisko...
AAACCACCTTGCGACTTGCTAACAGGCTTCACCAACTCGCCTGTGAGAGACACTCTCTGGAATATTGGTATCTTCGATACCTTTGCGCTCATGCTGGGCGCACACACAAGCTATAAAACATGTGCTGTATTGTAGGTACTTTAAAAGTGTGCAAGTAACTACGCTCATCATGTGGGACAATGAATCAATTTTTAAACGCACACGTCTTATAGCTACGTTAGCGCCAATACTTTGATGGAGACAAGCTTCTACGAAAAATATCTCGGTACGACACCCGAACAAGTCTTCAAGTTTTTTTCAGTCAATGACAATTTGGAAAAGACTTTAAAAGAGAACTATTTATGGCTATCTAAACCGACAGATTTTAACGACCCATTCGACTGCAACGACAATCTTGTTTCATTTAACATAAAGGAAAAGGATATAGAGAATTTTGTAAAGACACATTTCCCTGGAAGAAGACAGGAAAAAAGGAAAGAAATTAGGCTTCATAAAAAGCAACCGGAATCATTTAAAAATGCTCTCAAGTCAAGCCTGTCGGACATAATCAAAGAACAAGGAATCTGCTGTTTTAGTCGGACATATAAAAATATTCTTATGTGGTCTCATTATGCTGACAGGCATAAAGGTATTTGTATTGGCTTCAATCCTAGAAAGTCAAAAACGATAAATTTAATACTTCATGTTAGTTACGAACAGGACTTCCGAACAGTTGAATATTTTAGCGAGAAAGAGGAAGCACTTATGAGTATGATGATTACGAAATCAATTGATTGGCAATATGAAGAAGAAATGAGAATCATTAAAGATTATAATGGGAGACTGCCATTCGAAAAAGAATGCGTCCAACAGATTATTTTTGGCTGCAGGACATTGGACAGTGACAAAAAGCAAATAAAAGAATTAATAAATAATAATGGCTACAATAATGTTTTGTTCCAACAAGCAACAATGAGTAAGACGAGTTTTTCATTGGATTTTGAAAAATAATTAGAGTGGAAAGTACTGGCGCTAATCGAGTAGCCTGCCCAGCTAGCAAGTGCTAACTGGGTGAGACTCTCACACCACTGTACGTACGGGTCGCATATACAGCGGTTCGCTAAGCATACTTCCGTCGCTCTTTACACCAATGGCAGCTCTCTGGAATATTGGTATCTTCGATACCTTTGCGCTCATGCTGGGCGCACACAATAGGTTTATACCAGCTTGGGGTGATGTGTTATTATCAAGTTTCGTTTTCTTAATTTCGTTTTGTACCGGGGACAAGTCGCAGCTTTGAAATCCCAGCACGAAATAAACATAGGTCGTTGTGAGCAACCGTATTGGACAACACACCGAAATTCAAAAAACAAATTTATATAATCCAAATCTTGACGGCATTATGAGTATGATTGGAAATTTCCTTCAAGTGACACGTACAGAACTTGACGAATACTTAAAGGACAGTTCACTATTAGAAAACAGGATACATAACGAGGAATCCGAAGACGATCCGAAACTGATAAGTATTGACAAGGCGTGGCACGGAATATTATTTTTGCTAACTGGACAGGGTTTTGGAAACTATGATCATCCTTTGTCAAAAATATTTTTTAGCGGCCAAACAATTGATGATAACCAAGATCTTGGTTTTGGCCCGGGGCGATATTTGACACCTGAACAGGTTAAAGAATTGAATATAGAAATTGCTGAAATTTCGACAGATGAACTAAAAAGCAGGTACGATGCAAAGAAAATGACGGCCATGAAAATTTACCCTGATGATGCATGGGAAGTGGACGGAATGGTTGACTACCTCACACAATATTTTCAAATCGTTCAACAAGTATTTTCCGAAGCGACAAAAAATGACGAAGCTATTATTGCTTTTGTGAATTAACATAAAATAAACTAGTGGTGTACAATTCAAAGGAACTATTGAGATTTGTTAGGGAATAAATAATATTGAAAGCCACTCAATTACGGATTGAAGTCTGAGTTGCAAGTTTTATCTTCGTTTGATCACGCGGGATAAATACATTTTCAAAAGTCCACAACTACAAAAACACAAGCGCGAGTGATAATGTTGATACAGAACATGATGATGACTTTTTATCAAAGAGAAATAAATCGAATTAAAGATATTTGTTATTCAAACGAACGACAGATTGACGCCGTAGTCAGAACTCGAAATTTTATTGATAACAACTTCGATAAAGAAGTGAATTTAATTTTACTATCCAATGTCGGCTTTGCTTCAAAATTTCATTTGCTTCGACTTTTCAAAAAATATTACGGGCAAACCCCAAAACAATATCTGACCGATAAACGAATAGAAAAATCTAAAGAGAACTTGAAAAAAGGAATGACCGTAACTGAAACGTGCCTTTCGGTTGGCTTTGAATGCCCAAGCTCATTCAGCACTTTATTCAAAAGCAAAATCGGGCTCACACCAATTGAATTTCAAAAAAGAGCAACTTTCGCAAAGTGACTTAAAAGTTGGTCCACGAACTTTGCGACTGTAACTTAAAAAATTAAATAAAATGAGAGCAAAAATTATTAGCATTCCAGTTCAAGACCAAGAAAAGGCATTGAAATTTTATTCCGACAAATTGGGCTTTGTGAAAAAAGTAGATGTACCATTAGGTGAAGGTAACCGCTGGCTGACCGTGGTAAGCAAGGAAGAACAAGATGGACCAGAACTTTTGTTAGAACCATCACCCAACCATTTTGAACCAGCTAAAATTTATCAAAAAGCACTTTTTGATGCAGGAATTCCTTACACCCAATTCAATGTTGACAGTGTACAACAAGAGTATGAACGGCTCATAAATCTTGGTGTTGAATTCAGCATAAAACCTACTGAAATGGGGACCGTGAAAATCGCCGTTTTCAATGATTCCTGCGGAAATAACATTCAGCTTGTAGAGATGAAGTAGATTAACTGCAAATGATTTGTGAAAGCTGGTTAGCGCACAAGAAAGTGTATAGGCCAGCTTGAATGATCATCAAGTTTGAAAGTTCGTTTCTTAATTTTGTCTAGTTCTAGTAACAGATCTAGTTCCTCACGATAGTCTGGTTTTCCAATACTTCAATCTCTGTTCTGCGGTTAATCGCGCGGCCGCCTTGTTCATCATCGTTGGAGACGATAGGTTTCTCCTGGCCATAGCCTACGGCTTTGAGTCGGGCAGGATCAACTCCTCTCGCCACAAGAAAAGCCATTACCATTTCGGCTCGTTGGGCAGAAAGGGCCTTGTTGGTTTGGGGGTTTCCTGAGTTATCGGTATGACCATTGATCTGCAATTTTACACCCTCGTTGTTCTCTAATAAGTCGAGGATATGTTCCAGTTCACCGCGGGATTCGTTTTTCAATTCAGCCTTGCCAATGTCGAAGAAAATATTTTTCATCACCACTTTCGAACCAACGGTAACTTTTTGCATCAGAATCGCGGTCTCAATTTCCTGGAAATCCGAATACATCGGCACTTCAAAATTCAGCGAGTTAAAAATATAGCCATCCACGGACGTGTTAATACCGTAATTGCCACCGTGAGGAAGAACGATTTTAAATTCACCAGTAGAGTCGCTGGAGTACACGCGTTCAATGACCGTATTTGTTTTATTGTCGATCAGGGTGATTTGCGCTTTGAGAGCTTTGGCATTATCTCCATCAATTACTTTACCAACCAATTGCGAGGCAAAGCCCAAATCTTTTTGCAAGCTTACCATGGCATCGGCAAATTCATCACCCAGCTGTACCTCTTTTACCGGCTCATCTTTAGCAACAACGATTGGCACTTCTTTTTTTAGAGGTGGGTCTAAAAAAGTAACAAAGCAAATGTCCGAATTGCCTACCCCTTCCGGGCGCACCGAACTGAAGTAGGCTCGCTTCTTATCATGAGAAAGAAAAAAATAATTTTCAAACTTGGGCGTGTTGATCGGATACCCGAGATTTTGGGGCTTTGTCCAATTGCCATTTTTCAATTCGCTTTTAAAAATATCAAAGTCGCCGAGGCCGGGAAGTCCATCTGAGCCAAAGTATAACGTTCCATCTTGGTGCATGAACGGTGCATCTTCATTTCCTCGGGTGTTGATCTCCGGCCCTAGGTTCACCGCCTTGCCCCATGTGCCATTAGTAAGTTTAGTGCTCACGTAAATATCCAATCCTCCAAATCCGCCTGGCCTATCACTGGTAAAATAAAATTTATTTCCATCGGGAGAAAGGCAGCCTGAAGTTTCCCAGGATACTGTATTTATTTCCGGACCCATGGACACCGGCGAAGACCAATCTTTTCCATCGAATGTAGAGGTATAAATATCTCCATTGCCTCTTTCGTAGTAAAGAAAAATAGTCTTTCCATCCGGAGATAAATAAGTTACTGCATCATGAAAAGTATCGTTGATCTTGGGGCTGATTACTTCAGGCACTGCCCAGCCACCAGCTTCCTTTTTACTCCATACAACATCTTCAAAAATCAAGCGGTTCTTCTTATCAAATTTTGAAGTATCTCTCGCTGAGGTGAAAATCAATTCACTTTCGTCGGATGGCAATGCCGGGCCATAATCCTGATAGGGGGAATTGATCGGCCACTCCAATACTTTGATCACGCACAAAACTGGATTGGTCATCAACGAGTCGCCCATGCGGCACTCGCGTATCTTGAGATCTGCAATGAGCGAAAGTTTTTTATTTCTTGTTTTGTACTTCTTGAAATGGTCGATGGCTTTATAAAAATGAAAATTGGCCTGCAACGCCAGGCCAAGGAAATAATCAATGTCAGGATCAACCTCGGGTTGCAACCGATAGGCATCCTCCAGGTAGGGAAGTGCCTTTACTTCTGCACCAGCGGAAAGATAAGACTGACCGATGCGGTATTTTACTTTGGGATCGTTGGCTGCAATTTTCTCAGCCGATTGGTAAACTTGAAGGGCTCCTTTATAATCGTTTTTAGCAAACAGTTTGTCGCCTTTATCTAAGATTGATTTCACGGTCTGTGACGAAACGCAGAAAGAAATCAAACTGAACAGTACTGTCAGGGAAATTCTCACGCGGTGAAAATACCAACATCTTTGATTGGAACAAAATATTTCTGAACCAGTAAAGCAGCAACACTTCGCACAGCCATCAACCATCAATATGCAAATGCGTTTTTCGGGTTTTGCCGAAAGTAGTTTGTTTCCTTAATTTAGATCAGCATTGGAGTATGTTGACTTTAAAAAAGTATGATAAAAAACTGACCTTTAAATAAAGTATAAAACAATGAAGGAAATATTTTTTATAGTTATTAGTTTCTTTATAATGACAATGTGCTTTGGTCAAAAGAAGCAGACATTTATATCGACAGACATAAATAACTTTTGGACAGCCTACGAGAAAATCATTTCAACGAATGACACCGTGCAACAATATAAATTTTTGAGAGAACTTTATATTGAGAAGGGTACAATGGGGCTAAGCAATTTAATTGAAATTCGTAACTACTCGGATAAATCATTTTTAGATGCAATTAAAAAATATCCGGAATTCTGGAGCTCAATCAAAGCAAACACATTAGCAGTTAAAGATCAGTATCCGGCAATTGAAAGTGATATTGAAAAATTAAGAGTGGTCTATCCTGCATTAAAGCATTCAACAATATATTTTTTAATTGGTGTTTTTAGAACAGGAGGGACTACAAAAGAAGATCGGGTGCTTATTGGAAGTGAATTGTCACTAGCGGATAAATCAACAAGAATTGACGAATTGCCTCAGTGGAGACAACCTTTCTATAAAGAGAACGCTTTGATTGAAAGCTTACCCCTTTTATGCACACACGAATATGTACATACTCAGCAAAAGGAGATAGTGCATAATCTACTCTCCAAGTGTTTATATGAAGGTGTGGCTGAATTTGTTTCGTGTAAAGCAACCGGAAAAAAGTCAAATGTTCCAGCCATTGAATTTGGCAGAGCCAATCAAGAAATAGTTTTGAATCAATACGTCAAGGACCTATTTATTATATCCAATAGCAACAATTGGATGTGGGGAGAGAATCGAAATGATTTGAAAATACGAGATTTGGGATACTATATTGGCTATGAAATTTCTGAGCGTTACTACAACTTATCAAAAAATAAAACAAAAGCGATAAAAGAACTTATCGAACTGGACTACACAAATGAAAAGGAAGTTGAACGCATTATCGACAAAGTTAAATTCCTTCCAAAGACCATACGAGAGTTAAATATTGACTATGAGAAGCAACGGCCAACTATCATATTGATATCGCCATTTAAGAACGGTAGTAAAAATGTTAAATCAGGAATTACAAAAATTACAGTGACCTTTTCAGAACCATTGAGCAGGAATAACACAGGTGTTGACTTTGGACCACTCGGAGAAATAGCTTTTCCAAAACTAAAACCTGAGAGAGTTTGGTCAGCGGATGGAAAAACCTGGACAATTGAAGCAGATCTGAAGCCATATCAGCATTACCAAATTTTAATTTCAAACAATTTCAGAAAGGTTGATGGAGTGAGACTTAAACCATTTTTAATAGATTTTAAGACGACAGAATGATAAGAAACTGCGAACCATCAATAATAAATTAACGAAATATCTGTGTAAACTATTAACAATATTATTTGCTGCTCGACGCTCAATGTCTGTTCGCAAGGAACTAAAAAATCAAAGAGCAGAATTGGAACACTCACTAAAATTCATTTGTAAAAGGCCAGCGGTGCTTTCCAGGTGGCCATTGATGCCCAATTAGCATAGTTACCCTATCTTTGCAAATCGTATCTATCAGGAAAACATAATGCGGAGGGTCAGGTCTTTCATAATTTTATTATACGCGTTTGCTCCTCTCTCCCTTCTTGCGCAGTATGCTAATGGTTGGATCAATTTTTCTCAGCCTTATTTCAAAATACCGGTTGCCCGTGAGGGCATTTACCGGCTTCGCTATTCTGATTTGCAAGCCGCGGGTTTTCCAGTGACTAGCGACCCGCGGTTCATTCAACTTTTTCATCGGGGCAAAGAACAAGCACTCTATGTAAAGGGACAGGCCGACGCGGTCTTCAATCCCAGTGACTACATTGAATTCTATGGCCAAAAGAATGATGGCACGCTCGATAGCCTTTTGTATAATCCATCCACGCTGCAGCCACACAAACACTATAACCTCTACTCGGATACCACCGCCTATTTTTTAACGTATAATTCTTTTCTTTCGCGAGGGCTGCGCATGGACTCTGTGCAGCTTGTAAACGTTGGTTTCGCTGCCGAAAGTTTTCAGTATGCACAACGTCTCTTTGTGTTTCATAATCAGTATAGCGCAGGAGTCACAAGCAACGATGTTACCCAGTCGACTAATTTTGATCAGGGAGAAGGATGGACAGGAAGTGCAATCGCGCAAGGGCAATTGATCGATTACACCATCGATTCTGTTTTCAATGCAGTGACGGCTGGCGGAAATCCAAAACTTGAATTACTCCTCGTTGGGCGCGACGCCATTGCTCACTCCCTTCAGGTGTATGTTGGAGCCAACAGTGGATCATTAAGGTTATTAGCTTCTCCGAACTTCAACAATTTCGAAACATTTTTAATCAACACCGATCTTGCCTGGAGTGATGTTGGGGCTAGCGGAAAAATTTTAGTGCGTATAGTTGCTCAAAGTGCAACAACGAATCGCTACCAGGTTAGCGCATCGTATATCAAAATTACGTTTCCGCAAAACTTTGATCTAACAGGTGTAAGGAAAAAGAAATTACAACTTTCTTCTAACCTTATCGGTGAATCGTATGTGGTCTTTACTAACCCGCCGGCTAATCTGAAATTGATTGACATCACCGACCTTCAAAACATCATGCGTATTTTACCTGCCTCTTCGGGGAGTACGTTCAACGTTATTGTCCCTGCAACATCCGTTTCAAGAAAATTATGGGCTTCCGATCAATTTATTATTCCTACCATCATTCCGGTTTCCTTTCGGCAGATTGATCCAGCCTCCGCCAATTACGTCATCATCACCAATCGTGCGCTAACAAAACCGGGGCTTACTTACTCAAATCCGGTTCAGGCATTTGCAGCGTATCGTGCCTCTACGACAGGAGGAGGCTACGATACACTTACCGTTTCGATCGATCAACTCTATAATCAATTTAACTACGGGGAAACTTCGCCATCCGCTATTTATAGTTTTATGAGATTCATGGTACTTCAAGGAAACCTGAAATATCTTTTCTTAATAGGCAAGGGTCGCGACATCTTTTATTCACCTTATCAGCGATTGCCGCTTGCTCCTTCAGAGTTTCCTGACCTCGTTCCGTCTGCAGGATATCCGGGTAGCGACATTGCTTATACTTCTGGATTAAATGGAACTACGTATGAACCTTCTGTTCCTACCGGACGACTTACCGCTACAACACCTGCGGAGGTTGCAGCCTATTTAAATAAAGTGAAGGAACTGGAATCACAATCACTCCAACCATGGGCTAAGGAGTTGTTGCACCTGAGCGGTGGTGGTGGCAATCACCCAGAGGATGCCTACGAAATTCCTTATTTCAGAAGCATCGTTGATGGGTTCAAAAAAATTGCTGAAGGACCATATCTTGGAGGACACGTGGAGACAAAGTCAAAAACAAGTGTTGGACTTGAGCAGATTAATGTTTCTACTATTGTAAACCAGGGAGTAAACCTGATTACATTTTTTGGACACTCCGATTCTTTTGGCACCGACATCGATATTGGTTTTGTTGATGACCCAACTTTAGGATACAACAATCCAGGAAAATATCCAGTGTTTCTCATCAACGGATGTAATGCTGGCACCGTCTTTTCAAATCAAGTTACTTTTGGAGAAAATTGGATGTTGGCTGCTAACAAGGGCTCACGCAATTTTATTGCAACCACTTCGTTTGGATACCCCTTCTTGTTGCAAAAATACTCCGACTTCTTCTATCAGGTTGGGTTTGGTGATAGCACCTTCATCAAAAAAGGAATCGGAGACATTCAAAAAGAAGCATGCAGACAATTTCTAAACGCAAACTCCCCTACGTTCGAGGATATTGCCCAAGTACAACAGATGGTGTTGGCTGGAGATCCCGCATTGAAATTATTCGGAACAGCTTTACCCGATTACGCGATCGACAACGGATCGCTTTCACTTGTTCCTCTTGATGGAAAGCAAGTGACTTCACTCAGTGATTCATTCGCCATTAAAATCATCGTGAAAAACGTGGGAGCCTATAATCCTTCACCCATGAGGATACGAGTGGTGCGAACATTTAATGACAACTCATCTCTAACCTATGATTCAGTTTACGCAGCGGTTTCCTATATTGACACGCTGACATTTAAAATATTAAAAGGAACCAAGAATGGGTTTGGCAACAACTTGTTCACGATCGTGATTGATCCTCTTAATGTCATCAAAGAAATTTCTAAAACAAATAACGCAGCAACGCTCAACGCCTTCATTCCTTCCAATGGCACTATTAATCTTTTTCCACCAGGTTTTGGAATTGTCAGTGTGTCTTCCCTCAATCTGGTTTTTCAAGATGCCGACCTGCTAGGTGCTCAGCGAGACTTTTTGATTCAAATCGATACTACGGATACTTTCAATAGTCCCTTTGCTATTAAGAAAACAGTTTCTGGTAAAGTATTAGCAAAAACTTCGGTGACAATATTGCCAAAGGATTCTGTTGTTTACTATTGGCGTACGAAGCCTGCTAAACAAAACACTTCTGATAGCACTAACTGGACTTTGTCATCTTTCATCTATATTAATAATAGTGCTGAGGGTTGGGCACAAACAAAGTTTCCGCAAATCAACACGAATTCACTTATTGGATTAGCTCCCAATCTCGCACGGAAAAAAATCGATTACTTAGAAACAGTTTCTCCTGTCAGCGTTAAATCAATCGGATCGTCAAGCCTATCTCCCTTTACGGATGCTTCTATAAAAATAAAAGGGGTGGAATACAACGTACGCGTGCATTTTCCGTGCCGCAATAATACTATCAATCTCGTTGCCTTCGATAAAGCTACGACCGCACCTTATCCCGGGATAAATCTTTTTGGAATTGACCTTCGCGGTTGTGGCCTCGAACCTTCGGTGATCAATAGTTTTTTATCCAACGAAGTGGAAAGCGCTGATGGTAAAAACCTTTTACAATACGTTGACAATATTCATTCCAGCGATTCGGTAGTGCTGTACTCGGTGGGTAACCCTGTGTTTTCATCCTGGTCCTCGAATGTACTCACTAAGCTAAACAACCTTGGCATCAACAGTACACAGATCACTTCGTTGCAAGACGGAGAGCCCGTTGTAATTTTCGCAAAGAAAGGGTCAGCACCAGGAAGCGCCAGAGTTTACCGGTCTTCAATTCCTCCGGTTACATCACAAGATGTAGCTGTTTCATCGAGTGTCACCGGCAGATATTCGTCAGGAAATATAAAGTCGGCATTGATTGGGCCCGCAAGCAAATGGGTAAAATTCTCTGTGAGCACGAGGGACGTAGAAGCAACTGATCATCTTAACTTTTCCATCTATGGAGTATCTCTTACAGGGCAAGAGACGTTGATCCAATCAAACATTGGCAGTAGTTTGGACTTAACGTTTATCGATCCAGTTCAATATCCCCAATTAAAAGTCGAACTTGTTTTACTTGACTCCATCAATCTCACTGCTGCTCAATTGAAACATTGGTTTGTATTTTATGAATCAGTGGCAGAAGGTCTATTATTTTATGAAGGATCGCCCACTACACAAACTGTTCACGAAGGAGAGTCATTTGCTACTCACTATGGGTTTACGAACATATCCTCAAAATCATTTGTTGATTCGTTGCAGGTGAAAACGGAAATTGTAACTACTGCCAAAGCAAGCAGGCAAATGAATACATTTAATATCAAAGCTCCTGTTCCTGGAGACACGACAAGGTTTTCTTTTCTCATCGACACGCGAGGCAAAGCCGGGCTAAACGATGTCAATGTATTTGTAAATCCTAAAATACAACCTGAGCTGTATTATGAAAATAATACAATCTACCTTGCCCGATACTTGAATGTTGTGCCTGACCTTTCGCCACCATCTTTGGATGTAACAGTTGACGGACGTTATCTTCAGAATGGCGACTTTGTTTCCTCAAGTCCAACGTTCAAAATCAAATTACATGATAACAATCCTTTCCTCTACATCACTGACACAACCCATCTCACGTTACTTCTAAGCTATCCCTGCAGCACGGCACCCTGCCCATTCAAGAGAATAAATTTTAGTCGAAGTGATTTGCATTGGACGCCAGCAACAGCGAATTCTGATTTTGAAGTAACCTTTAATCCTGTCGGCTTACCGGAGGGCACTTATACATTGCAAGTGAATGGCAATGACGAAAGTGGTAACACCAGCGGAACAGAACCTTATAGTGTGAATTTCCAAATCAAAAATGAAACAACGCTAGCATTGCGATCTGTTTATCCGAATCCATCCAGAGACATTTTTAATTTCAGCTTTGTCCTTTCCGGAAATGTTTTGCCGGATGATTTCTCTTTACAGATTTATACTTCAGAAGGAAGGCTGCTCCAACAATTTGGGATTGAAGATGTCAGCCATTTTATAATTGGTATAAATGATATGCCGTGGAGCGCAGCACAAGAAAGTCAAAGCGGACTTTTAATTTACCGTCTCACCGTGCGGGCGAACGGAAAAGCTTTTTCACAAAATGGAAAGTTGGTACTGATGAAATGATTCCAGTAATTTTGATTCGTGTTTAAACCCATCATAAAGCAACCGGGAGTTTGGATAGCGTCTCTTGCTGTACTTGTCGTTTCAATTGGTCTTGAATTCTATGGTCATGCTTGCGGGTTTCTTACTACTCACGATTCATTACAATACTTATCTGCAGCAATCAGTTTTAGTAAGAGTGGAGATTTTTTAAGCCCCGACGGTTCTTACTATTCCTATTGGCCTCCCTTGTTTCCAATTATTCTTTCATTTTTTAAGCAGCCTCAAAATGCACTCGCAGGAATTAATATTGCCTGCAAGATTATTCTGTTGCTGGTATTACTTCGAATAAGCGATTTACTTATCAAGAATCCAATTCTCAAAATTGTTTTTTTGATTGCCTCCATGATTGGCGTGCACATCATGCTGATCTCCGTTTTTCTTTGGTCGGAGTTGATTTTCATGACCTTAATTTATTTGAATGCATACTTCGCGTTACACGTAAAGAAACACAAGTCCTATTTTTATTGGCTCTTGGTTACAGGCTTTCTGGCATGCGTTCAACGCAACGCTGGTCTGTTCTGGATAAGCGGAGTTTGTTTGTGGCTGCTACTGGATTCCTCCCTCTCTCTGAAAAGACAGATCATTGAAAGTGGGATTTGTTTTTTAGTATGTACTTCAGGGATGTGGGTATGGAATATTTACAACACTTTTTTTATTCCAGCCAACTTCAGTTTTTACGAACATGACTTCTTTGTTTATACATTACCTAATTTAAAATCATCGCTGAGTACGTATGGCAAAATGATAGTTCCAATGAAAGGGGCCGTTGGAATGTTTATCGGTATTTTATTTTTTCTCACTGCCCTATTCATTTGGAAAGTAAAAGCCGATCGCAACATTCAATTTCTTGGAGTCGCGCTCCTACTCTACTCAACGGGTTTTTTGATCATGCCGGGGCATCTGGATGTTTTTGATATGGATAGGTATTTTTCAGTGGTGACACCGATTGTCTATTTGTTTATCCTGCTTATGGTTCAAGAAGTGACACGCCTCGCAAAACGGAACACACGTATTTTAATTTATTCGATTACTTTATTCTGGCTGTGTTATCCGCTAACCCGAACGTTTATAAATGTGAAGGCATGGCATGAACGAAGTTGTTCTGTAGGCGATACCTCCAAATAAAAATCACACGAACCTTTTGTAGATTTGAAAGTAGAATATGCGAAACAGGTTCTGCCAACACTTGGAATTGGCGAGAAATTTTCAACCAACTTCTCTCCAGTTAAAAGACAAAATAAAAAATCATCTGAAAGCAGACGATGTTCAATTATTGATTGGGTACGCATTCGATTGCGATCAACCAACGACATGAGATCACGCAGGTACTTAGCATGAATTTTCCAACAACAAGCATTTATCGTTTCAAAAAATGTCCTACTTTGGAAAGTCTTATCAACTATTTTCAATGGCTTTTGGATTTCGCAAAGTAAAACTCACCGCTCAACTCTCCATCATCATATTTCTTCCCATCTTGCTAACGATTGCATTCCTTGTTTTTAAGTTTTTCCAGGAACAATCTGAGTTCTCGCGCCCCATGTTAATCGGAATACTCGTCGTCATTGTCTGCTACGGTGTATTGGCCGGACTTTACATCAAGCGACTTTCGACGAGCGTTTTATCCGTTAAACAATCCATCGCTAACCTATTGGAAGGTAAGCATACAGAAGTGATGCCCGTAGTGGTGGCAGACGAGGTTGAACAAATCATAAATGTGTTGAGTACGTTACAGGAGGACCTAAAACAAAAGACAACTTTTGTGAGTCAGATAAAAGAAGGCAAGCTTGAAACGTTTTATAAACCTATTCACGAGAATGACTTGCTCGGTCATTCCCTGATGGGAATGAAAGATTACCTGACCAACGTTAACCAGGAGGATCAAAAAAGAAAATGGGCTTCCGATGGTTTGGCGCGATTTGTTGAAGTGTTGCGTTCGAACGACAACATAAAAAAGTTGTCGAACGAGCTGATCATACTGCTCGTAAAAGCAATGGGCGCCAATCAGGGCGCCTTATTTGTTCTCCAAAAAGATGAAAAGGGAATTGATTTTCTGGAAATGCAATCATGCTATGCATTCGACAGGAGCGAAAATTTTTCGAAGCGGGTCGAAGTGGGTGATGGCCTTTTGGGACAAATGCTTTTAGATAAGCAAACCGTTTATCTGAAAAACGTGCCTGAAAATTTTGTTCAGATTACATCGGGTTTGGGCAATGCCAAGCCGAACACGGTGTTGATTGTTCCACTCAAAGTAAACGACGAGATGATGGGCATCGCTGAGCTTGCCTCCTTTAAGGAATTTGAAGAACACGAAATTTCTTTTGTCGAGCAGATTGGCGAGAGCATTGCACATACCATTACCTCGTTTCGAATAGCGGAGAACACCAAAAAACTTTTGAATGAATCGCAGGCGCAGGCAGAGCAGATGCGGGCTCAAGAGGAAGAACTGCGGCAAAATCAGGAAGAACTTCATGCAACACAGGAAGAGATCAGCAGAAAGTATAATGAATTGTTCAAGCAGCTTACGGAGCTCAACTATCAATCGCGATTTGATCAGCTACGTTCTATTACCCTGACGCGAAAACGGAACATTGAATATTATTTCGACATTATTCGAAATCAGATTTTGACATTCTCAGAAAACAGAATGGTTGTGGATGCGGTGAAAGAATTTAAGATGGCCTTCTACCAAATCCATTCCGGAATATCAGAGCGTGAGCTTTTATCAATGCGGAAAAATCTGGAATCCTACTACCGCAATGAGTTCATTCCACGCTTAAGAGACAACACCGACGCACAGGAAAAGCCAGAACAGTATTTTCCTGAGAATACGTTGGCGAGCGTTCTGCAATACCGATATATTTCCAATAACCCCAATCCTACAGGACAGAAAGCATTGCTCGATAACGCCAATGATGGAAGCGAGTACAGCCGGGTTCATGAGAAGTATCATCCCATCATCAGAAGCTTCCTGGAGAAGTTTGGATACTACGACATTTTTTTCATCGATAGTAAAACCGGTGACATGCTGTACAGCGTATTTAAAGAAATTGATTATGCCACTAGTTTACTTAACGGTTTGTACAGCAGCACAAATTTTGGTAAGGTGGTACGCGCTGCTATCGAAAGTCGTGATAAAAACTTTGTCCGGCTTATTGATTTTGCTCCTTATGACCCATCTTATCGAACACCCGCTTCGTTTATTGCTTGTCCGATTTACGATGGAGCAGAGAAAATCGGCATTTTGGTTTTTCAAATGCCGATTAATAAGATCAACCAGATTTTAACGGGTGATAATAACTGGATGGAAGATGGACTTGGTCGCAGTGGCGAAACGTTTATGGTGGGTCACGACTACATGCTTCGCTCCATTGCCCGCGAATTGGTAGAGAGCCCGGATGCATACATTGCTTCTTTACAGCGCGAAGGTCTCGATACTTCTGTTTTGCACCAGATTCTAAAAACCAACACCAGCATGCTGCTGGAGAAAGTAGAGTTTGATTCCGTGACCAGGGCGCTGAATGGACAGCAGGGCACGCTGATCGAGCGCAATGCTTCTGGTGAGGAAATGTTGAATGCCTACGCGCCGCTGAATATTCCGGATGTGAAATGGGTGATAGTGTCAAGCATAAAAGAGAAAGAAGTATCTGAGCGGATTAACAATCTTCGAAGCGGCGGCGGAATGTAGGAGGTCTTAACGAAAAGTAAAAAATATCGCATCCCGAAAACAGAGACGATGCTCGACATGGAAAGGATGCCTCCAAATAAAATCACAGGAACCTGTGTAAATTTGGAAGTAGAAATATGCCAAACAGGTTCGCGTAGCCTAACGTTGGGCGTCATTTTTATGGACGAAGTATTTGAGGCATTAGTTTTTCAGAAGACCAGCAATCTCGCACACAAAAACGTTGGGCGTAATTTCAATTCATTACTGTGCAGTCAGGACTTCCGTCCTGACTTTACTTAAAATATAAACTTTATCGATCAATGATGATGTCCGCCCGGGCCATGAACATGTCCGTGTGCTAGTTCATCTTCCGTTGCTTCGCGAATGCTGATTACTTCAACCGTAAAATTTAATTCTACTCCTGCCAAAGGGTGGTTGGCGTCAACTGTGATTTCGTTTAACCCAACTTCTGTTACCGTTACCACTTGGCCGTGGTCGGTTTGAAATTGCATTCCCTTTTTTATCTCTCCACCACCAAAAGCAGAACGAGGCACACGTTGCACCATCTTATCATCTTTCACGCCATATCCCTTTTCAGGGCTCACTTTCAAATTTACTTTGTCACCTTGCTTTTTGCCTTCAAGGCCTTCTTCCATGCCGGGAATTAAATTGCCAATGCCCTGTATATAATGGAGTGGCTCGCGACCGGAACTACTGTCAAGTACTTTACCATTGTTGTCCGTAAGTGTATAGTGAATAGAGGCTACTTTGTGTTTAGCGATTTGCATAAATTATAAATTTCACACAAAGCTAATTAAATTATCAAAAAACAAATCCCAGAATCAGGTCTAAATCATTCACTTCTCAGGCAGCTGTCACCGCTTTAAAATATCGATTAGCTCCTGGCTAATTCCGTAGGGATATATCTCATGTTTTGAGTTGGGTTCGTTAATGGCGTACCCGGCCCTAAAATCAAATTCGCACTCCAGTAACAAGCTTTTTGCCTCATCGTATTTTTTGAGTCGATACAACGAAATCACTTTGTAATATTTAGCATCCGAGAAATTTTTATGGTTCGCAATTGATTTATCAAAATAAGCAATGGCTTCCTCATGATTTTGCAATTCCTGAAAGGCAATTCCCGCATAGAAATAGTCAAACCAGTGTACCCAGCTCGCACCACTTGTCTTCTCGATATTTTCAATACTCTTTTTTAGAAATTCAATGGCTTTAGTAAATTCATTGAGTTGAATGTAGCAGAGACCAATATAGAAATCATAAGAATGATCCATCACGTATCCTTTCTCGCCTTTTAGCTTCTTCGCTTCAATGAAATCCAGGATAGCCTCTTTGTGGCGGCTACCAAAAATGCATTTCATATAAGCCCGGTAATCAATGTATGCCTGCGCATTTACAATAACAGCTTTATCCAGGATTTCAAGGGCAGCTTCATATTTACCTTGCCTGAAATAAGGCATTGCCTTTTGCTGATACAGATAAGCGTAATTAGGATTTAGTGAAATGGCGGAGTCTAGATAAAGTTGCCATTCCGGCCATAGGATCGGATATTTCCACGCACCATTTTTAAGATACCGGGTAACAATTTCATCATTAGTTAGTGGTGGCGTTGCGACCACTGCTTGACCAAATGCTGGGTAAGAAAATAAAATAAGAATCAAGCATTCTAATTTCATTGACAACTAATTTGGGTTCGTTTGTATCTATTCATTCCGATTTCAACGTCTCTGCAGGATTTATCCTGGCCGCTTTCACCGTAAGAAAACCCAACGTAACCCAGCATACGAGCACAAGGCCTATGCCCGTCACTATAAAGACAATTGGATTGATGGTAACACGAAACGAAAAGTTCTGAAGCCAGTTGTTCATCAACCACCACACCAAAGGCACAGTCAATACGATCGCAAACAAAACCAATCGGGTGAAATCTTTTAGCAGAAGCACAATCAAGTTTGATAAACTTGCACCTAATACTTTGCGAATACTCACTTCCTTCGTTCGCTGACGGAAAGCCAATGCTGCGATCCCGAGTAAACCCATGCTAGCAATACCTACACCAAGCAACGAAAAAATATCAAGCACACTTGCCATATTCTGCTCCTCCTGATAAAGTTGATTGAGTTGTGAATCAAGGAAAGAAAACTCAAAACGAAAACGGTCGTCAAACTTACGCCATGTTTTTTCAATCGCGCTACGCGTCACTTCAAAGGTGGAGGTTCCTAATTTCACTACGGCAAAATTATAACTTGGTTCCAGCCGCATAAGCAACGGGCGCAAGGGTTCATGCAAAGATTGAAAATGGAAATCTTTCACTACACCAATGATCGGGCCTTTCAATTCGGGTCCATCACGTTCCCAAACAATTTCTTTGCCGACTGGATTCTTAATTCCAAGTTGTTTAACAGCCGTTTCATTAAGAATAAATCCGTTCAAATCGGCCGGATTATTTTTGAGGAATTCCCGGCCATCAACAATAGTCATGTTCATCACCTTTAAAAAATCAACATCGATCATAGCTTCGGAGGCGTCCCGTCTCTCCTCCGGATTTTGTTTAGCATAGATCGGGTTTTGATTGAATGATTTCCCCGGGATATTGGAGGATGCAGAAACGCCTATCACTCCTTTTATTTTTAACAGTTCAGTGCGAAGTTCTTCGATCCGCCTGTTCATCGATCGATCTTTGATCGGCAGTACAATTACTTCTTCTGCTTTGAATCCAAGTTCTTTGTGTTGCAAAAAATTGACTTGTTGTGTAATGATTGCGCTGGCAGAAATCAGTGCCATCGAAGCCACGAATTGGAAAACGATAAATAGTTTTCTCAAATTGATGCTTTGGGGCTGGCCTAAATTATTTTTCAAAATCAAGGCAGGCTTCGCTGACGATAAGATAAGCGAAGGATAAATCCCAGCAATCAGGGCAATGATCAAGCCCGATGGCAAGAGCAAAAAAATAAATGCTCCTTGGTCAACTGGAAAAGTTTTTCCTGTCAAAGCTTGTAACACGGGTGTAGAAATTTCAATAAAGAGAACCGCCAACGCCAAACCAATCGATGTAACTAAAACCGATTCGCCCAGAAATTGAAAAGCAAGCTGCTTACGAAAGGCACCCAACGATTTACGTACACCAATTTCTTTCATTCGCTCAGTTGCTTGCGCCATGTTCAGGTTGATAAAATTCACCGCACCTACCACGAGGATCAACAACGCAGCAGCGGCCATTAAATAAATATAAGCGATATTCCCGTTAGGCTCGAGTTCCCAACGTATATGAGATTGCAAGTGAATGCTGGTAATAGGTTGCAACTCGAATCCATAATTATGTTCCTCAAGCCATTTGATATCTTCTTCCCGATAGGGTACATATTTTCTAGACCACTCCAATAATTTTCTTTCAAGTGCCTTTGCATCTGTGCCTGGTTTCAACCGAACATAATTATAATGACCAAAATCACTCCATGTATAATAGGGATCATTGGGGTCTTCCAACTTTAATCGAATCAAAGGAACAAGAATATCAAAATGAAAGTGAGATGCTTGAGGAACATCTTTGAAAACACCTAAAATTTGCACGAGGTTATTTTCCTGGTTCACCTCCAACTGCTTGCCAATGACATCAGTAGTTCCGAAATATTTTATCGCGGTTGATTCTGATAGCATGATGCCTCCTGGATTTTTGAGGACTGTATTCGGGTCGCCTTTAGTAACCTGAAATGAGAAGACTTTAAAGAAAGTACTGTCTGCAGCTAGCACATTCGATTCATCATAACGAACATCTTTTTCAGGATTGCGAACAGAAAAAATTTGTTTAGTAAGACCAGGTCCCCACAACGGAGAAAGGCTCACTCCGCTTTCTACCTCAGGAAAATCTTGCACCATCGCTTGAGCCATTGGATGTGGCGTGCGTGTTTGCGGATTGGTGTTGATCCACACAATACGGTAAATATTTTCTGCGCCATCATGAAAACGATCATAGCTTAATTCTAATCTCAGATATTGAACAATGAAAAAAACGGAAGCAATACCAACCGCTAAGCCTGTTATCGTAATTATGGAGTAAAACCTGTTGCGAAGAAGATTGCGTGAAGCCGTGATTAAATAATGACGAAGCATATAACTAATTTTAAAATTCAACAATCAAAACTGTGTTCATCTTACCTATTGTTACTGCCTATTGGTTTTCACTCACTTCTCAAACTCTCTACCGGATTGCCTTGAGCTGCTTTGAACACCTGATAACCGATAGCGAACGAAACAATGATCAGCACCGTAAGAAAGCTTATTGCGTACATCATTACATCGATCGACGTGTGATAAATAAAATTGTTAAGCCACTCCTTTAATAAATAGTACGAGACAGGAATAGCGACAATAAACCCAGTCAATACCAGTACGGCAAAATCGCGATAGATCAGCATCAGCACGGACTGCACACTTGCCCCGAGTACTTTGCGTACACCAATCTCCTTTACCTTTCGTTGCACGGTAAACAGCACCAATCCATAAACTCCCAGGCTAGCAATTAAAATGGCAATCACACTGAACGATTGAATAATTAACCCAAAATTTTGATAGTTGGAATACTGCTGATTTAATTGCTCTTCCAGAAAAAAATATTCAAATGCTTTTTCGGGAAAAAGCTGGTCCCATTCTTTTTGGATTTGCGTCACCATTTGCTGTGGAGCGTTGCTTTCAAATTTTATAGATAGCGTATTAAACTGTGTCTCATCAATTGAAAGTACCAATGCAGATATGGCTGTAGTGAGCGCAGTAAAATTGAAATCGCTTACTACCCCAATTACTTTTCCCTTTTTACCTTCCCGGCTAATCGTTTTCCCCAAGGCTTGTTCAGGTGTTTCCCACTTGTATTCCTTCACGGCTGTTTCATTGATAATATATGCTTCCTTTTCATCGGCTGCATTCTCACGACTAAAAGTTCGTCCGGCTACTAGTTTCATTCCAAAAGCGGGAAGAAAATCATACTCTACGGAAAGATTAGGTGCTAATAAATTATCTTCTTGCGTAAACCCTTCCGGAACGATTCCACGATAAATTACACCCGTGCCCAATGGAGCTGATGATAGTGTGGTGTTTCTAATCTCTGGTAGTTGTTGTAAACTATTCCGGAAAGTTTCCAGTCGCTGACTGAAGGTGCTGTCCTTTTGTTGAAAAAAATTATTAAGATTTTGGTTGAACAATGGAATAGTGATTACATTTTCTTTTTGAAATCCGAGTGGCCGAGTTTCCAAATAGTGCATTTGCTTTACAATTAATATTGAGCCCGAAACCAATAGGCAAGCGATGGTGAGTTGAACAACAACAAGTGACTTACGTAACCATTGACTCCCGCGTCCCTGGAATCCTGAGCCTTTCAATGCGCCGATCGATTCGAATCGTGTAACAAAGATGGCCGGATAGGCTCCTGCCAAGACTGAAATAATAACAAGCAAGCCAATTCCCGTAAGGATTAATGTGGTGTCAACAACTTGGAAGAAAACTAAGTGTTTATTGGTGAGCAGATTGAGGAGTGGTAGGGCGAAATAAAACGCAATGAAACTTAGAGCAAGTGCAATCAGACAGAATAAAAAACTTTCGGCCAGAAACTGGTTGATCAGCTGATGCTTCATGGAACCCAAAATTTTGCGGATTCCAATTTCTTTAATGCGTGTAAGTGATTGCGCCGTGCTCAGGTTGATGTAGTTGATACAAGCGATGAGTAATGTTAGTACTCCTGCGAAAACAAACACATAAATGTTGGTCATGGAATTCGTGGCCGATGGCTCTGCTTGCAAGTCGCTCTTCAAATGAATATCCGTAATCGGCATAAGTTGAAATACCTGTCCCATAAGAAGACGCGGCTTGGCGTACTTCTTCAAAAATTCGCCCATTTTTTTATTGATATTTTCGGGCGAGGTGCCCTCTTTCAGCAGCACGTAGGTGTAAGAATGGCTGATAACAAAATTCTGTGCAAGGTTAGCTCGAAGCACAGTCTCCGTTTTCTCATCTTCCAATTCGAACATATCATCATAGGGAACAAGCATATTGAATCGAATGTGAGAGTTCTCTGGAAAATTTTTAACAACACCCGCTACTTTAAATAGATGCTTGCCTGAGAAAAGCAGCGACTCACCAATTGGGTTTTTAGTACCAAAGTATTTTGTCGCCATTTCTTCATTGATCAGCACGGTGTACTTATCATACAATGCGCGCTTGGGGTCGCCAGCAACAAATTCTAATGTAAACATCTTGGTGAAAGAGGAGTCAGCAAAATAGACATTCGCTTCTTCGAAGGACTGATTTCCTTCCGGCAAACGAATGCTCACATTTCTTCCGTACAAACGAACTGTTTCTTCTACCTCTGGAAAATAATCTTTCAACACAGGAGCAATGGGTGGCGGCACGCTGGCAAGTTTAAGTCCATTGGACACCAAATACGTAAAGCGGTAAAGCCGCGATGCCTTGTCATGAAACTGATCGTAGCTGAGCTCACTCCTGGTGTAAGTAAAAATCAAAAGAGCAAGTGAGAGCCCGCAAGTGAGGCCAACGAAATTGATTACGGAATAAACTTTGTAGCGAAGAATATTTCGCCATGCAGTATTAAAGAAATTCTTCAGCATATTTTTACTTTTTAAAATCTACTCACTTCTCAAACTCTCAACGGGATTGCCCATCGCTGATTTGATTGATTGGTAACCTACCGTAATAACTGCCGTAATTAATAGTACTCCGGCTGCAATCAGCGGCAGTACCAAAGTCATATCAATATGATAGGCAAAAGTGATCAGCCATTGATTGGCACCAAACCAGGCCAATGGAATTGCAAGTAAAAAGGAAATAGATAAAAGTTTTAAAAAGTCTTTAGATAACAAGAACGTAATTTGACTTACCGTGGCGCCCATTACTTTTCTTATGCCGATCTCCTTAGTTCTGCGTTCTGCCATGAATGAGGCAAGCCCAAACAACCCCAGGCTCGAAATGAATATTGCTACTGCAGTGAATGCCAAGGAAAGCTTTTCAATAGTCGATTCGTTGTTGTATTCCTTTTCAAAACTTTTGTTTAAGAATTCGTACTCGAAAGGGTAAGCCGGATCAAATTTCTTCTGCATTGATTCCAAATGTTTTATCGCCGCCTTAATCGATCCGCTTTCCACCTTCACAAACCCTCGCCAGGTATTATCTCTCCGGTACATAATAATCAGTGGCTCGATACTACTATGGAGGTTTACATTATGAAAGTCTTTCACCACGCCAATTACTTTTCCGGAAGGGCTATTCCACACATCCAGAGATGAGCCTACTGGTTGGTCATATCCAATCCGCTTCGAAGCAGCTTCGTTAATAATGTAATGCGTGGAGTCAGCACTAGTACCCGTGAAATTAGAACCCTCTTTTAGTTCCATTTTCATCGTAGGGATAAAATCTTGATCTGTCCAGATTACCTTAAAAGGAATTTTATCCTTGTCATCTTTTCCGGGCCACTTCACGCCCGTGGTCATTGCTCCCACATCAAAAGGATTTTGACCGGCAAACGTGATGCTGTGAATACCTGAAAATTTAAGTGCTTCATTTTTAAAAGCATCCTGATTGGCTGACACCCCTGCGTGCATATCAAACACTAAAATATTCTCCCGGTTGAATCCCATATTCTTTGACATAATGAACTGCGTTTGCCTAAATACGACCAAGCTGGCGATGATCAGCACCACTGACAACGCAAATTGAAAAACAACTAATCCTTTTCGCAATAAAGTCCCCGATAAGGCCAACTGCAATTGTCCTTTCAAAACGGATGCCGGCCGAAAGGAAGAAAGAAAAAAAGCTGGATAACTTCCAGCTATAACGCTAGTAAGAATCGCAAGGCCAATGAGGGATGCAATAAACTCAGCGTTTGAAAAATCTACAGAAATTCTTTTGTTCATGATGTCATTGAAAAATGGAAGGGCAAACTGAACAAGCACCAATGCAAAAATGACACTGACCGAAGTAATCACCAGCGATTCTCCAACAAATTGAAAAATCAACTGAATTCGATTTGCCCCGGTAGCCTTGCGCACACCTACTTCCCGGCTGCGGCCGGCTGAGCGTGCGGTTGCCAGGTTCATATAGTTGATGCAGGCAATGATTAATATAAATGCTGCAGTGAGAATAAACATTCTAACATAATCTATTCGTCCACCATCAGGCTTGCCATTTTCATAGTGATTATACAGATGCGTCTCCGACAATTGTTGTGCAAATGGCTGAAAGAAGCAATCAGCGCACTTCTTCTTGACCAAGACATTCAGTTTGTCATTTAAACTGGCAATGGAAATTCCGGGTTTAATTTTAATAAACGTTTGGTCATTAAAATTCCCCCATTTGGCTTTCCATGGATTTTCTTTATAATTCACCTCATAAGGCAATAAGAAATCAAATTGTTGTGATGAATTGGGTCTAGGGTTTTCTACCACTGCTGAAACGGACATGGTATATTTCTCATTAATCCGAAATGATTTTCCAATTGGATCTTGGTTCGGGAAAAATTTTTCGGCTGTCTGTTGGGTAATGATAAACGAATTCGGGTCCTTTAATAAGTCGCTGCTGTTTCCTTTGAGGACTTGATAGGAGAAGATTTTTAAAATCTCCGGATCTGCCCATAACCCATTAAGCATAATCGATTTGTTCTTGAAGCGCAAGAGCATGGATGAAGGATCATCCGTACGGCCTGCGAGTTCCACATCAGGAATCTCTGCCATGATCGATTCGGCCAATGGACCGGCCGTGGACTCGCTGGTTTGGATATCGCCATTGGTATAGACAGCATTGTACATCACTTGATAGATTCGATCGTGATCCGGATAACCTGTATCATAATGAAGTTCATCCACCACCCAAAGCGAAATCAGGATGGACGTAGCCAGTCCAATCGCTAAACCAAAAACGTTAATTGAACTGTAACCCATGTGGCGATAAAAATTCCGAAAGGCGATGGTTATGTAGTTGTGTAGCATAGCAATAATTTGAATTCAACTTTAAAACCTAGTTCAGGTTACTAGTTCAAGGTTTTAGGTAGCGCAACCCCTAAAACTTGCAATCTGTAACCTTGTCCACTACTTACTGTCAATAGCCTACTGATTTACTCACCCCTCAAGCTATCCACAGGATTTCCCATCGCTGATTTGATCGACTCAAAACTTACCGTGATCAAGGCGATGGTCAACGCAACTACCCCCGCCAAAGCGAATACTACCCATCCCATCGAAATCTTATAGGCAAAACTCTCCAGCCATTTGTTCATGCCATACCAAGCAATAGGAACCGCAATGACAAAAGCAATGAGCACTAGTTTTACAAATTCGGTCGACATCATCCCAACTATTTGACTTACGCTTGCGCCCATCACTTTGCGAATGCCGATTTCTTTAAAACGTCTCTCGGCCATGTAAGACGAGAGTCCATACAGGCCCAGCGTACAAATGACCATAGCAATGAATCCGAAACTGGTAATAATACTTGATACTCTTCGGTCTTCGTCATATTGCTTTTGAATATTTTGATCGAGGAATGAATATTCAAAGGGTGTATCATTGATTAATGACTTCCACGTTTTTTCAATAGATTTTATGTTTTGTTCAAAGTTGGCCGAAGAAATAGAAGCCGTTATGCAATCATATCTTTTGGTGCTGTCGGCCATTTCAAATAAAGTCGGCTTAATCTCTCCATGCAACGACGCTTGATGGAAATCTTCCATCACACCAATGACTTGAAAATCATATTTTTTCCCTTGCCAATCGAAATGTAAATTTTGACCCACCATTTTTTCGGGAGTAAATCCAAGTTTACTTGCTGCTGTTTTATTCAAAATTAATTTCGTGTCCTTCTCCATCTCACGGTTGTCAGTAAATGTGCGACCGGCAATCAGTTTAATATTCAGCAATTCTATGTAACCCGCATCGACCCGGTTACGCATGATATCAACAGCCTTTTCCATACTGCCACCATCCGGATAAAACATCATATCACTAAAAATTTCCGAGCCCGGAACATACTCTGTACCCGCCACCGCTTTCACATCACTAATCTTTTCTAATTCTTTTTTTAATGCATCGTATTGAAGACGTGCCTCTTTCGTTCTAAGCGGCAAAACAACTTTTGCGTGTGAATCAAAACCTAAGTCTTTCTCAATCATAAAATCTAACTGACGAGAAATAATGAGTATCCCGCAAACCAGTGCTATGGCAATCACAAACTGAGACACCACCAACGCCTGGCGCAACCGCCCCGAAGAATTTCCAAGGTTTAGTTTCCCTTTGAGAACTTGAGCGGGCTCAAATGATGACAAGTAAAAAGCAGGATAGCTGCCAGCTACCAAGCCAGTAACAATAGCAAGAAGGATTGAAGACCCAATGATGTAATAAATATTTTCTGAATTGATTGAAATATTCTTATCGGTAAGTTGATTGAAGAACGGGAGCACTAGTTGCACCAGAACAAGACTTATAAAAATGGCGATGACAACGATCACCATCGCTTCGCCCAAAATCTGGCTAACCAATGAAGAACGAAACGCACCCAACGTCTTGCGTATACCAATCTCAGCTGCGCGTTTTGTGGCTTTTGCCGTTGATAAATTCATGAAGTTGATGCAGGCGATCAGCAAAATAAATAAGGCAATGGAAGCGACTACGTATAAATACCTTATCCGTGGGCTTTGGCCGACATCCGATTTGAGATAAATGTCTTTTACCAGTTCCAGCGAAAGTGTTTTATGTAAACCAAGCGCCTTCATGTCTTCTGCTCCATGCTTCAACAAAACTTCATTCATCTTTTTCTCGACAACTGTTTTGTCGTGGCCGTGAACCAACTTGAGATAAGAAGGGCAAAAATTTTGGCCAGCCCATTCCTTGGAAGTTTCTTTGTCTTTGGTGATATACTCGCCCAATCCTTTGCTCGTCATCGAAGTGAAAAAATTAGCCTTGATGATGCTGTTGTATTTTTCTTTGAACACCCCTGTAACTTTATATTCTACGAATTCACCACCTTGACTCATGGAAATGATTTTGTCGAGTGCGGGCTCGTTACCAAAAAGTTTCTGAGCCAATTTTTCTGAAAGCACAATTGAGTTTGCTTCCTTAAGTGCTTTCTTTGGGTTGCCTTCTTTCAAATCATAAGTGAAAACATCAAACAATGTGGAGTCGGCCAAAAAAGCATTGGGCTCATAAAAAAGATTTTCGCGATAGCGGATTAAACTTTTTGAAAAACTGGCAACCACACGCACCGCTTTTTCCACCTCAGGAATTTCATCCTTCATGGTCATGGCAATGGGCGGAGAAGCTGTGCCTGATTTGTCTACTACTGTTTCAGTTTGAAAGTGAGTAACAATTCGATACAAATCGTTCACACGGTTATGGTGTTTGTCGTAACTCACTTCATCTTGAATATAAAGTGCCAGCAACAAGCAGCAGGCAACACCCAACGCAAGCCCGAAAATATTGATGGCCGAATAAACCCGGCTGCGTAGCAAATTGCGCAGGGCAATTTTTAGATAGTTACTGAGCATACTTTATAATTTAATTAAGATTCAAGTCTAAACATACCTTTCTAATATAATGCCATCAAAAAAACAGCCTATTTACTCTAAAAACGAGACTCATTGCAATTTTTACGGACGATACCGTACGTAACCGTCCGTTTTCGGGCGTAAAACACATGTACTAAATTCCTACATTTTGAATGCAACCTTGTCGTGCTCATTTAATGATTTTGGTTAGTTTTGCTGCCACTTTTTACGAACGTTAATAATTAATGTGATCCCGATAGCTATCGGGATTGAATCTTCTAAATCTATAAACCTGTGAACATCGTACTCTTTCTAATCCCAACCATCGGCCTGCTTGGCCTCATCGTAACTGCCTTTAAATCTGCTTGGGTAACCCGCCAGGATCCTGGCGAAGCCAAAATGCAAGAGCTTGCGGGCTATATTGCCAAAGGGGCAATGGCATTCTTAAAAGCCGAATGGCGGATCCTTGGCGTATTCGCTTTGATTGCGGCTATATTATTAGGATGGTCAGGCACATTGATTGAAGAATCTCATCCCATTATTGCCCTTTCATTTTTGCTTGGTGCTTTACTTTCCGGTTTAGCTGGATACATCGGTATGAAGATCGCCACGAAAGCAAATGTGCGCACTACACAAGCCGCTCGCACTTCATTAGCTAAAGCATTGAATGTTTCATTTACCGGAGGATCCGTGATGGGCATTGGCGTCGCCGGACTTGCCGTGCTTGGCTTAGGTGGATTGTTTATTATCTTCTTTAAGTTTTTTGTTCCGGAAGGTGCTGATATGACAGGTCTGGAAATGAAGAGAGCAATTGAAGTGCTAGCAGGATTTTCTCTCGGTGCTGAATCGATCGCATTGTTTGCTCGCGTAGGTGGTGGCATTTATACAAAGGCTGCCGATGTAGGTGCAGACTTAGTTGGTAAAGTGGAGGCTGGAATTCCTGAAGATGATGTTCGTAACCCGGCAACTATTGCAGACAATGTGGGTGATAACGTTGGAGACGTGGCAGGTATGGGTGCCGATTTATTTGGATCTTATGTAGCCACCATTTTAGCAACCATGGTATTGGGACAGGAGATTGCATCGAATGATAATTTCGGTGGCCTCGCGCCTATTTTGTTGCCGATGGTAACAGCAGGTCTTGGACTTATCTTCTCGATTATAGCAACTTGGTTTGTACGAATTAAAAACGAAACTGACAGCGTACAGAATGCACTTAACATTGGCAACTGGTCATCCATCATCATGACAGCCATCGCTTCTTACTTTGCTGTGAATTATTTACTTCCTGCGAAATTAGTTCACCGTGGTGTTGAATTCACTTCCCTGGATGTATTCATTGCCATCATCATTGGTTTAGTTGTAGGAACATTGATGAGCATGATCACGGAATATTATACTTCCATGGGCAAACGCCCGGTAAGGTCGATCATCAAACAATCTGGCACTGGCCACGCTACTAACATCATCGGTGGTTTATCAATTGGTATGGAATCGACAGCGCTTCCAATATTAGTATTAGCTGCCGGTATTTTAGGGTCGTATTCGTTCGCCGGACTATACGGTGTATCCATTGCTGCTGCAGGAATGATGGCAACTACAGCGATGCAATTAGCGATTGATGCATTCGGTCCAATTGCTGACAATGCGGGAGGTATTGCTGAAATGAGCCATTTGCCTGAAGAGGTTCGTCATCGCACTGATAACTTAGACGCTGTTGGAAATACAACTGCAGCCACAGGAAAAGGTTTTGCTATTGCTTCCGCTGCACTTACTTCACTTGCGCTATTTGCAGCATTTGTTGGCGTATCAGGAATTACTGCAATTGATATTTATAAGGCACCTGTCTTAGCAGGATTATTTGTTGGTGGCATGATCCCTTACATTTTCTCTTCCTTAGCGATTGCTGCTGTAGGGCGTGCCGCCATGGATATGGTAAACGAAGTTCGCAGACAGTTTCGCGAAATTCCAGGAATCATGGAATATAAGGCTCAACCTGAATATGAGAAGTGTGTAGCAATATCAACGAAAGCCTCGTTGCGTGAAATGATTGCTCCTGGTGCTATCGCCTTGTTGATGCCAGTGATTGTTGGTTTTACCTTCGGTCCTGAAGTTTTGGGTGGAATGTTGGCCGGTGTCACTGTAAGTGGTGTACTAATGGGTATCTTCCAATCCAACGCGGGTGGTGCTTGGGACAATGCGAAGAAATCTTTTGAGAAAGGTGTGGAGATCAACGGCCAGATGTATTACAAAAAATCAGAGCCACACAAAGCATCTGTAACTGGTGATACCGTTGGTGACCCATTTAAAGACACATCAGGTCCATCAATGAATATTCTCATTAAGTTATCATCCATTGTTGCATTAATTATTGCTCCTCACATTTCCACCGTGAAGCACACGGCCGAAGTGAAGCAACCTAAAATGGAAATTGAGAAAGTCACTCCAACTGTTGAGAAAAAGTAAAACTAGACCCAATTCGCGGAGGAAATTTAAATCCTGAAAACGTCTTGCAGAGTTGATCTAAAAAAGTTACTTTCATGTGCTAATAAAATTTTATTGGTTTCATGGAAATGCCCAGTTTCAAAATCCTGTTTTAAGTTGGTTTTGTCGCTGGGCATTTTCATTTTATGATTTCTCCAGGCTCGCAACACCTTTTCAATCATGATAAAAATAACTGCAAAACCGATCGATGTACAGAAAGTCATCGAAACGGCCTCCAGCTTAGGTGCGGGGGCCGTTAATGTTTTTATAGGTACCGTGCGAGATAACGCGCATAACAAAAAAGTACGGTGGCTGGAGTATGAAGCCTATGAGGCCATGGCTGTAGCTGAAATTCGCCTGATCATTGAGGAAGCCGCTCACCGATGGCATTTGCTAGGTTGGGCGGTAAGTCATCGAATCGGCACCCTAAGGCCTGGTGAAGTTGCGGTCGTGGTTGCTGTATCAACAGGACATCGTAAAGAATCCTTTGAGGCTTGTGAATTCATTATCGATGCCATCAAGGCAAAAGTACCGATCTGGAAAAAAGAAGTGTTTGAAGGAGGTGAAGAATGGGTATCAGCCAATCCAAACATGGCCATTCATTCTAATTAATGTTGGGGGTATAAAAAAAGCCCGCTTCAGAAATGAGGCAGGCTTTGTTATTTTAGATTCGGCTCACTGCCATTGCCAGCATAGTGAGTACGGCCGTTGCAACGATCAATCCAAAAATCGCAATGAATAAAAGATCGCGGTTAAGTGGACTAATGTGCAAGTGAATCTCAGGAATAAAGTGTTTTGCAAATGTTTTCATAGCGCCAACTATTTGATGATAAAATTAACTGATAAAGGCGCCGAAAAGTTGCCGGATTGCGAATTAATAATGAAAGTGTAAGTTTCAAACGATTTCTCCTATCGGTAGATTAACTCTGATTCAAATTCAAGCGAATTAGGCTAGTTGAAATAAGACTTCTTACTTCGGTGAAGTCTTTCCATTCATCTCTGATTTATAGTCACTTGACCCCCAGCATAGAAAGTAATTTTGGAAACATCTTCCTTCTAGCAGAAATAAAATCCTTTAAAATGAAGCAGAAATTGCATTTCATAAATTTACAGATAAGGCGAAGTATGTTTTAAGAAAGAAAGTGATTTTGAAGCTGATTAAACGAAAAGGTTAATAATGCAACCAGGTAACGCTCGTCATTTTTCCAATTTCTGCAACTGACACAACTAGAATATTGCCGTGATCATCATCCTCAAAGGTTTTAATTTTTTCGGTGCCCGTCAGATAGTTTGCCAAGGAATGTTATTGGAGTGGCCACAGATCAAAACGGTTTCCCCACTAAAATTCTTCAAGATGCTTTCAATTACCTCGGGTTTAAAGGCTTCGTATTCCGTTATCGCAATAGACTTGACCTTAGCTAATGGTTCTACCGTTTCTCGGGTGCGAACAAATGATGTAGAGTAAATAGCTTGAATCGATGTGTTTTTAAAAACAGATACCAGGCTCTCGGCTCGTTTTTTCCCTGCCTCCGTTAGATTTGGATCTTTAGAACCGTCACCCATTTTTTCAGCGTGACGAACAAGAATAAACGTAGTAAGTTTTTGTTGAGCAGAAACCGGCGAGATGCTTGCGAACGCAAGAACAATGAAAATGAATCTGCGCATCATCTCACTCAAATTGTTTGGTGATTTTGTCAGGAACCTTACAACCTTCCTTTTGTCGTGTGTCGGCCAAGTGGAAAATCTTCCAATCTCCAGCGGAACTTTTTACCAAATGAAAGGCATCCACACCGCAATGATTAAATTTCTTTCCCAAATAAAAAGCATAACTCGTCCAAACTTGCGCGAAGTTGCCGTCAATCAAAATTTTTTCATCCCAAATCATCTCATTATAGACTTCAGTATGGGGTGTACCAATCGTTTTGATAAAATCGTTGATTGACTCGTGCTTAATAAATGGGCTCCCATTCTTGTAGGTGCCAATAGAGGCCATCGTCACCGTTTTTGAAAAGGCTTTTCGCACCAATGTGCTATCGCTTTTTTGCATTCCTTCAAACAATATTTTTACTGGCACCATCACCGCATCCTGTTCAGCAGTTGTTTGCGCATGAGTTGTTACAAAGGTTAAGATCAGAAAAAAAGAAACCATAGTTTTCTTCATGGATTTGAATTTATAGACAAGGTAAAATATTATTTGATTTGACACTAAGTCAATTACATCAACAGTTTCCGTGTTCAAAAGCCAAAACACAAATTCCTATTTCGCTGGAAAGTCTTATTTTTGATTTTTGATCTGGAGACAGCCTATGAGAATACCAATCCTTTCCACCGTCTTGGCATGCTTTGCGATTCAGGCGTTTTCCTATAGTAACATCGATAGTTTGGAGAATGTCTTGAAAACGGCCACTGGGGAGCAGAAGGTAAAGACTCTCAACGAACTTTTTCGGGGTTATATCAACTCTGATCCTATTAAGGCTATTGGGTTTGCCCGCGAAGCCCTCTCCTTAGCTTCCGAAATTAATGACCTGAAGGGAATGGCAGCCTCTTACAACAACCTGGGCGTATCGTATCGCAACCAGGGTGCGCTCGACAAAGCACTTGAATACTATCTGATTTCAATAAACATTTACGATAGCCTTAAAAATGTTGATGGCGTGGCCACTACCAAAAATAATATTGGCACCATCTATTCTTTGAAAAAAGACTACGGTCAGGCTATGAAGTATTTTGAGGAATCGTATGAGCAATTCAATAAATTAAACGACAAGCAGAAGATCATCGGCTCGTTGAATAATCTTGGCAATCTTCATAGCGACTTGCAACTTTATGAGCAAGCTTTGAAGTACTATTCACAAGCGTGGCAGATGAGTGAACAGATTTCAAAAATAAATTCAGATCCGTTAAACAATATTGGCAATCTTTATTTCCGGCAAGGAAACTATCAGCGTGCAATTGAATATTATAATCGCGCGATAGGTATGGCCAGAAGTGAAAACAATCAAAATACAGTGCTCAACATCCTGGCAAATTTGGGAGAAGTGTACTCTAAATCAGGACAAAGTGCCAGGGCGCAAATCTATTTTGATAGTGCTATGGCATTATGCAAAGAATTGCAGGCTTATGTTTATGAGCCTCAAATTCTGCGAAATATGGCCGGCAATTATTACAAGCAAGGCAAGACGAAAGAAGCCTACGACATGATGGTGAGTTACGACAAGGTTAAGGAGAAAATTTACGGCGAAGAAAGCAGTCGCAAAATCGCACAAATGGAAATTGCTCTTGACCTTCAGGCTAGAGAAAAAGAAGTGGATACCCTTAAAAAGGACGGTAAGATCAAATCATTGGAACTCCACAATACTCGAATGGTTATCACCATTATAGTACTAAGCGCTATCATTGCGTTGTCTCTTTTCAATTTATTTTGGCATCGCATGAAAAGATAACATCATGGGGAGGAAAGAAGCGTTTGATCTTTTAAAATCATTGACCAAGAGTGAAAGTTTGTTACGCCACATGCGAACGGTCGAGTTAGTGATGGCGGCCTATGCAACAAAATTAGGCGAGGATCCAAATAAATGGGCGGTGGCTGGCTTGCTTCACGATGCCGACTACGAAGCATTTCCTGATAAACATCCTAACGTAATTGTCGAAAAACTAAATGCCCTTGGCGAAACTGAAATTGCCCACGCCATTTCAGCCCATTACACACAATGGAATGTTCCTTACGACACATTACTCGACAAAGCTTTGCTCGCTTGCGATGAACTGACAGGCTTTATAGTAGCGTGCTGCCAGGTAAGGCCCGATGGAATTGCCTCCTTAGAACCCAAATCGGTGATAAAGAAATTGAAAGACAAAGGCTTTGCCGCGAAAGTGGACCGCTACGAAGTAAGAAAAGGCGTAGAGTTGTTTGGTGTTGACATGACGGAACATATTGCCTTAATTATTGACACACTTAGAGAAAACCGAGAAGAACTGGCGATTTAATGTAATTAGCCTAAAATTTTAATCCCCCAATCTTTTTCTGATCGGCAGAAGCCTTTATATTTGAACCACCTTAACCATTTCACTCATGGATTTCATTTTTAATCAAATAGTAGGCGATGGCGCAAACCTGTTCGTGGTTATCGTGGCAATCATTATTGGATTTGCCGCCGGCATGGGCTATACCGATTATTTAAAGACTAAAAAAGAGGAAAAAAATCAGCATTGATTTTTGATTCTTTAACGAATAACAAGCCTTCACCATGAAGGCTTTTTTGTTTTGCTTCAAAAAAATTAATTATTCCCGGACACGGGTGAAGGAGCAGTGTAAGGAGATTTATAAACTTTCTGGTACTCCTGAATATTCGTCTTTTGATAAAAATCTCCAGCAACGAAAGTTAGAAAGGGATGAAACTCTTCTGGCTTTTTATATCCTGGCAACGAGCTATAACCTTGATAAATGGGAATAATCCGAAATTCCTCATCCAAAAAAACAAAGTTGGGATAGCTTAGCTGGTTGTTGAGCAAGGCAGCAGCCAGTTGATGATAGCCTCTTCCTCCTTGAGGAATGAATTTAAAAGTGGTACCGCCAAAAACCACATCAGCGGACTGTTCGGCATCAAATTTTACAGGATAAAAATTCTCATTCAGTAACTTTGCAATTTCCGGATCAGGAAATGTGTTCTTGTCCATCACCTTGCACCAACCACACCATCCGGTATACACGTCAATGAAAATCTTACGTTTTTCAGTTTTTGATTTCTCAACAGCCTCCTCGAACGACATCCATTTTACCGGGCCTGCTAAATGATTTTCGGTCTGGGCTTTTCCTTCACGGCTGAAAACCATGAAAAGCGCCACGCAGGATAGGAAAAGAAGATGTTTACAGAAACGCATGTGCAAATTTAAGTAATTGAAGTAATCATTTTTACTGAAATCCTGTAACAACAACACTAAAGTAAGGTATTCAACGTACTAGAAAGAACACAAGACCGTACGCAAACGGACAACTTTACCAAATTTTAACAAACTAGCCTTGAATTTTACCCCAGTTTGGTCGATTTCAAGTTTGGCATTCGGTTGGTAGCTTTCGCAACGATTTTAAAAAATGAAAAGACTGTCACATAAAGATTTGATCATTGCGCTGGGAATAGCGGTGGCAGCTATTATTCTCGTTTCCAGTATCTATTTTAATGATAGCACAGTTAAAAATGAACGCAGCTCCAAACAGCCCATTCCGGCAGGAAAAGCCAAACCAACCGTATTAATTAAGAAAGTGTTGGAGAAATTGGCATCTAAGACTCACTTATAATCAGCGATACGCATAGTAGTGCAAAACAGTCTCAATGGCTTTTTTGATCGCCAAATTGATGGGATAAAAATCCCTAGACAAATCAAAATCAATGGAAGCGAGTTGCATGTAAAACTCATTCATCACTGGTACATCCATTCCTCCTTCAATTTTTTTCTCTGCTTCATCGAATGCTCTTGCTTGTTCAGTTTTGATAATCTGGCAAGTCACTAATTCTCGCGTTCCGTACTTATTCGTTCGAGCCGAGTATCCAAACAATCGGCAAATCAATCCACGATGAGAATACTGCGAGCAAAGTCCGGTGCCGGCTTGCGTTGGATTGAGAATCAAACAAATTTCAGAATCCGCATTTTGTAATTTAGTCAACCACTCTTCCGCTCGGTTGGATTGATAAAGATGAAAGGCAAACGGAAGAAACTCAAGTATCGTAGCTTCAATATCGGGCTTGAAGCAACACTTACCACATCCAAATTTGCAATGCAGTGTAGTTGCCGATTGAAATTTTGAAATCTCGCTATCGAGTTTTTGAAAGACAGCCTCAACCGATTTTACTTTTTCTTCGAGCGAATTCAATTCTTTAAATTTTATAAATCTAAGCCCAGTTGGTTTTCATTTTTCTTTTTTGTGGTTTTAGGTGGCACCACACTCACCACTTCTCCATCCGTGAGATAGAGCAAGTACCCTTCGGATTCATATCCCATTTGATTCAACATCACACAATATTCGCCAATTTGCTTTTGATGCTCTTTTTTTGGAGTACCCGTCTTGTAATCAATTACAACAGCCTGTTTACCTTTCAACAACAAACGATCTATACGGTATTCTTTTCCACCAGGCAATAACGTGAGCGATTCGTTACGTACATCCCACTTCGGTGAAAACCAATCGGCAACCTGTGGGCTTTCCATTAATTTATGAATCGATTGCTCCAACAATTCTTTTTCGCCAATACCAATATCTCCTTCGGATTCCATTTTATTAATCGCGATTGAAATATCACTGGCATAATTGATTTTGGAAAAGGCCGCATGTAAATGAATGCCGTAATTAATTTTCAGGCGCTGTTGATCATTCTCAATGTGTGCAAGGTTAGGAGCTGATTTCTTCACAATCAGTTTTCCACGCCACTGGCTTGTGTTATAAATATCGAGAAAAATTGTATTTGCTTCCTCGATTTTATTTTCAGCGGAAACAACAATTTCTCCCGAACGCCAACTTTGCGAAGAAGCATTGAATTTGATGGTAAGCTCCGGAGATCCTTTAATGCCATCATGAAGTAAACGCGCCACAGAGTTTTTATGAATTCGCACTTTTGGATCGGGTGCAAAAACAATCAATCCATTCTCAGCTCGTGTCAACGCAACATAAAGTAAATTGAGGTTGTCCAAATAAACTTTCGAATGCTCGGTCGTGTAGTCTTCAGCAAATAAAGATTCCTTTAAGGTGGACGAATATTTCACCGGCAAATAGCCAATATCATCAAACACCGGAGCAGATGATTTCACCCAAAGGTTGGGAGCCTTGAACCCATCATGATCAAGGCCCCAAGAACAAAATGGAATAATCACGTATTTAAACTGCAATCCTTTCGCTTTATGCAGTGTGAACAACTGCATGGCTTCGGCACCCATCGGGGCAACGATCGATTTTTTTTGTTTATTATTTTCCCACCAATCAAGAAAGGCTCGAAGATCATTGCGCTCACGATTGGCAAAATCCAAAACCAAATCCTGAAATGCCAGCAGGTACGGCAACTCTCCTGAATTTTTTCCAAGCTCAAAAATTTCGATCAATGTTTCTGTTAACTCAAAGAGCGAAAGTTTTCTCAAGGAAATTTTTCTCTCCGTAAATGCCGGCGGTAAATTATTTTCAAAAACCACCGGGTTAGAGACAGCAAACACATCCGCCATTGATTTTTCTGAACCTTGATGGCGCGAATATTCGTAGGCGAGTTGAGCACGCGCAATGGCATCTTCAGGATTTAGTAAATAAGTTAATGCCGCGGTAAGGAGATTTACAGAGCCTGCACTGTCAATGCGCAGTGACTCGCTTGACACAACATCGTAACGGCAGTGGGTTTTGGCTTCCTCGGAATTTTTGTGGTTCAATAAAAAAGTCACCAGCTCCTGCCCTTCTACATTGGTACGCACCAGCAACGCAATGTCGCTTGGCATTGCTCCATTCCTTTGCAATTCCTCAATGTCTAAAACCATTTGCCTCATGGCCTCATCTTTCCATTTTAGATCTTCGTAATCCGGAAAGAATGTTACTTGTACAAAACCATCTCCGGATTTTGTCACCAACTGCTCAACGTCATGATATTCGTTGCCTGAGATGGGCAATCCGTTATCAAATGAGGCAATAGCTGAAGCCGATTTAAAAAATTCGTTGTTGAATTCAATTATTTCCTTGGCACTTCTGAAATTCCTGTTCAATAATTTAATTTCAGTACGCGCTTTCCCCAGTTCATTTTCGATTGCGCTCTGCAAAAGACTTTGATCCCCCCCCCGCCAACGATAGATAGCCTGCTTTACATCACCAACGATCAGACTGGGATAGCCGCTATCCAATCCATTCGTAAGCAACGGCTGAAAGTTTTTCCACTGCAAGCCTGATGTATCCTGAAATTCATCGATAAGAAAATTCCGGTAGAATGAACCTGCCTTCTCATATATAAATGGTGTATCGCTGTTTTGAATAATACCGTTTAGAAATTGTGGAGCATCCGCCAACAACATCAAATTATTTTCTCTTTTGTATTCACCAAGTTTTCTTGAAATATCGGTGAGCAAACCAAACGCATAAAAATTGCTGAGAGCAACTTCGGCAGAGAGGGCAATTTCATAATTCTTCTTCCGGTACTCCAGAATCTCATTGAGTACAGCGATCCATTTTTCATCAGCAAAACGAGTAATTTCTATGCTTTTAGGACTATCCTTGCCCGGCCAGTTTTTTGAAGACTGAAATTCGTTATCTACTCTCGATCCTTTTGCTTTCTCATCAAAATCTTTTACTGAAGTGATTTCTGAAATTTTTACAAAAAAATTATAGATACCACCTGCATATTTAAAATCATCAGCGACAAAGCCTAACGCCTGAAATTCTGAAAGAATATTTTTTGCCCGATTTTTCGTAAAGTTGAGAAACTCAAATTTTTTCTTCTGGAGTGCGGTGAGTGTGTCGCGGAAGTAATTTTTATTTTCTGAATACTGCGAAATGTTCTCCTCCACGCTCCTAAATTCTTCACGAAAAATTTCGTTGGAAAACGATACCAGACTACTGCGCATATCCCACGACCGGTCATTCTCTAAATTCTGCAGCGCCAGCTCCACCACCCAATCCGTTAGCTGCTGACGTTCACCTAATTCATCAATCAAAGTCCCAATCACTTCTTCCATTACCATATCTTGCTCAACCTCTAATCGATAATCGCCCAATATTCCGGCTTCGCGCGTAAACGATCGGATCACTTTTTGAAAAAAAGCGTCAATCGTGCTGACCGAAAACTGATTGTAATTATGGAGGATAGCCGCCTGCACTTCGCGTGCGTGACTTTGAAAGGTTTGTGGATCAAGATTAAGTTCTTTCTGAAGTTCGACGGCTAATTCATTTGACACTCCATTGGCAAACTCATTCAGGTACCCCATGATACGGTCTTTCATCTCTTGCGTGCTCTTGTTGGTAAACGTAACAGCAAGAATGTGTTTGAAATAATCTGATCGAAAACGCAACGCTAATTTCAGATATTCTTTGGCTAACGTGCGTGTCTTGCCTGAGCCTGCAGATGATCGGTAGATTTGAAAAAGTTTTGCCACGCTTTAAAAATCGGAAGTTACAGAAATCAGCAGGCAGTAGACAATCTTCGATAGGCAAAGTTTGGAATAGTAGCAGAAGAATCTTTATTTCTTAAAGCTAGGGCAATCGCAATAGGTAAACTAGAAAATAGTATTTTGCCGATTAAATGTTGCCTACGTCTATTTGCAATTTTGCGTAACTTGACTGGAATTCTTTCTATGCGAAAGCTTTATTTTTTTCTTCCCAAGGTCGCTTATTCCTTTCCGGTACAGCTTGCTTTAAACAACATCCGGCGAAATATTGTATTGATGCTTTGCTGGATCATTTTGTTCGCCATGATCACGGGCAATTTTGGCAAATATTTGGGCATCCCTTACCTTTTTCTTGATCCGGAATACTTAAACCAAGTTGGCTTTACCAGTTTTTTTATCATGGGCCTTATGACGGCCGGTTTCAGCATGGCCTTTCATATCACTTGCTATATTTCAGACGGCCATCGATTTACGTTTGTTGGTACTTTACCCAGGCCGTTCCGAAAGTTTGTAATCAACAACAGCTTTTTTCCAATCGCATTTCTGATCACCTATATCTATGAGGTAGTCAGATTTCAGATTAACAATGAACATATTACTGGAGTTGAGCTGGCGATAAACATGAGTGGCTTCCTTCTCGGTTACATCGTGATGACCTTTCTTTTCTCGTTGTACTTTCGATTTACCAACAAAGACATTTTCAAGTACATGGTTTGCAAGATCGATGAAAAGATCAAGCAAAACGTGCAAGTTACGCGTGCCAGCGCCTTGAAAAAATTAGACATCGCCCGAAAGAAGCAAGTGCGTGTTGATTATTATCTTGACAGCAAATTGAGATTTAATAAAGTTGAGGACACTTCATTTTACGACAAGGCCACAATAATCCAGGTTTTCGACCAGAACCACTTCAACTTGGTGATCATTGAACTTTGTATTTTCACTTTTGTACTCGCGCTCGGTATTTTCAAAGACTTCCCTGCTTTTCAATTGCCTGCTGCTGCCAGCTTCATGATCTTCCTCACCATTTTCGTAATGATGTTTGGCGCATTCTCTTACTGGTTTGGCGAGTGGAGCGCTACGATGGGACTGGCTGCATTTCTGTTTTTCAATTACCTCGTTGGTGAAGATTATTTTTCGAGAAAGTACGAAGCATTTGGTTTGGATTACCAGGAAGCACCCACTCCCTACACTATTGAATCGTTAGGGAAGCAAACGGATAGCACGGCCATGGAGCAGGATCGCGCTGAAACTCTGATTCAATTAAATAACTGGCGAAATAATTTTCCGAAAGACAAAAAACCAAAGATGGTTTTTCTCTGCGTGAGCGGTGGAGGAAAAAGAGCAGCCTTGTGGACGCTCAATTCTTTGCAATACAGTGATAGTGTCACGCAAGGAAAGCTGATGAAAAACGCCGTGCTCATCACGGGTGCTTCTGGAGGGTTGATTGGCGCGAGTTACTTTCGTGAATTGACGTTGCGACAACAATTAGGAGAGTCCGTTAAGCCTTACTCTTCCATTCACCGTCAGAACATTTCTACTGACAATCTAAATCCGCTTATCTTCAGCCTTCTTGCCAACGATCTTTTCGTAGGTTTTACAAAATATCAATATGCAGGCATACGGTATGAGAAAGACCGAGCGTACACGTTCGAAAATCAGTTGAATAAGATCACGCAAAAGATGATGGACAAACCCATTAGCGATTACAACACCCCGGAGAAGCAGGGATTGATTCCTATGATGATCCTTACACCAACCGTAATCAACGATGGGCGAAAAATTTACATTGCTTCAAGGCCCGTTTCATTCATGAACTATGAAGCACTCAAAGGCAACTATGAAGATTTTAAAGTAAGCGGCATTGACTTTCAACGATTCTTTCACGACCAGGGGGCACCGCAGTTGCGTTTTCTCTCTGCACTGAGAATGAGCGCGACGTTCCCCTACATCACCCCAAATACAACATTGCCTACTAACCCCGCCATTCAAATCATGGATGCAGGCATCTCTGATAATTTTGGACTTTCAGATGCTGTACGATTTCTATATGCTTTCAAAGAATGGGTGGATGAAAATACTTCAGGTGTTATTTTTGTTTCCATTCGTGATTCTCCTAAACTCAAAGACATCAGTCCTACCTCAGGCTCAACAATTATCGATGATCTAACGCAACCGATAAGCAGTGTTTACAATAACTTCGAAAATTTTCAGGATATCGGCAGTGACCTACTCATTGGTGAGGCCGAAAGCTGGCTTCGTGCTTCTATCGATCGTGTGGATATTCAATACCAAGCGGAAAGCTACGTTTCTATTCTTCAAAAAATGGATAGCATCCGGCAAAATAACGCACGAGCTTCATTAAGCTGGCGATTGACCACCCGTGAAAAAGAAGGGGTAGTGGATAACATTCACTCATTAAGAAACCAGGAGCAAATAAAAAAGCTTGTACACCTGTTGCAATGACACTGGCTGATCAGATTCTTTCTTTTCAGAAAAATCTGAAATTGAATATCAAGTTGCCCAAGGGAGTTCAGGCTATGAATCCGTATCAGGATAAAATTGCCCTTTCACTTTGCGAAAAATTCTACAAGAAATTTTATGGTGATGAAGGCCCACGAACCATGATTCTCGGCATCAACCCCGGCCGGCATGGTGGTGGAATTACAGGCATTCCTTTTACAGATCCGGTGAAATTAGAAAGTCTCGGAATAAAAAATGATTTTCAAAAGAAAAGAGAACTCTCGGCCGACTTTATTTACCAAATGATTGACGGTTTTGGTGGCGCCAAGGAATTCTATCAAAAATTTTACTTCAGCGCGATATCACCATTAGGTTTTACAAAAGATGAAAAGAATTTAAATTATTATGACGTAAAAGGCTTGCCCGAGCTGCTCGATAAATTTATAGTCGAGTGCATGAACCTCCAGTTGTTGTGGGGACTAAACAAAACAATATGCTTTTGCCTTGGTGAAGGAGAAAATTTTAAGTTTCTCAATAAACTAAATACGAAATATTCTTTTTTTGAAGAAATAATTTCATTGCCTCATCCTCGTTTTATCATGCAATACCGAAGAAAAAAGGTAAAAGAATATATTGATCTATATCTACAGCGATTGATTCTGCCTAATCGGTAAGGGGCGTCAAGACACCTGGGAGGTGTCAGGCGCCTCTCGTTAAACTTTTCTTGTGTATTTTTGCCTCCCGAAAAATGAAGGACAGGTTTTCAAACGATATTAACATCCGAAACAAGCAGGCATCATTTAATTATGAACTGATTGAAAAATTCATTGCCGGCATTATGCTCAAAGGCACGGAGATCAAATCCATACGCGAAGGTAAAGTGAATTTACAGGATGGCTATTGCTATTTCAGCAATGGAGAATGCTTCGTAAAAGGGATCAACATCACTGCCTATGCGCAGGGTACACATTACAATCATGAGGCAGCTCGTGAGCGCAAGTTGCTCTTGAAAAAATCAGAGATAAGTAAACTAGAAGCCAAAGTAGAGGAGAAAGGATTAACCCTGGTCCCCACCCGATTATTTATTAATGAACGCGGACTTGCTAAACTGGAGATCGCCATCGGGCGCGGAAAGAAAACCCACGACAAACGCGAGAGCATCAAGGAAAAGGATGTGAAGCGTGAACTCAGTCGAATAAAATTAAGCTAATGACAGAACAGGATTTTGGAGTGTGCCGTCTATCGGTGGTGCCCGTACTCAATGAAGCAGGAATTTCTATTCAGAATTCGCAGTTGCTGTTTGGCGATGCTTACGAAGTGCTCGACCGAAGCAAAGATAAACTCTGGCTTCGCATCAGAATAAATTTTGACGGCACCGAAGGCTGGATTGATCTGCGCCATCATCTCTCTATTCCGCAAGAATATTTTGCACAGATTGTCAATGCCGATTTCAAGATCACGACTGATGTGGTCGCTACCATTCTTTATAAGAAAAGCCCGTTGCCAATTTTGTTGGGAAGCATAGTGCCCATCTCTTCGTCAGAGCTTTTTAAAATGGACGAGCAATTTGCGTTCAATGGAAATGCAAAAGCCGTTAGCCAAAAGCGCGAGGAAGAATTTATTAAATCTATTGCATTAAAGTATTTGAACGCTCCCGAAGCGACAGGTGGAAAAAGTCCTTTTGGTATTTGTTCACAAGGATTAATCCAAATGGTTTTTAAGATTTCAGGATACACACTTCCGTGGGACTTAAATCAACAGGGCACATGTGGAAAGAAAGTGAAGGATGCTTCCTCTACAATGCCTGGAGATCTCGCTTTCTTTAAAGATAAATCCGGAAAACTTATTCATGCCGGCATCGTGCTGGAGGAAAATAAGATTATCCATGCCTTTGGCCAGGTGCGCATCGATCTTTTGAATGACGAAGGCATCCTGAACAGCGATACAAAAATCTATACACACACACTTGCCGCCATCCGCAGGATTGTAAATCCGTAAAACACCCGTTGCTAAAACCAAAGATTGGTTTTATCTTAACATTGTGAATACGCGTGTTTTGGTACTAAATCAAGATTTCAGTCCACTGATGGTTTGTTCCGTGGAGCGGGCTTTTGTTATGGTTTACTTAAACAAAAGCGAGATGGTGCGCCCTTCCAACGGCCATAAACTACACACTGTCACCCATTCTTACCCGATGCCTTCGGTGATACGCCTGAATCGCTATGTACATGCTCCCTACAAAGGGGTGACACTCACGCGGCAAAATGTTTTTAAACGCGACAATCAGGAATGCCAATATTGCGGCACCCGGCGCGAACTAACCCTTGATCATGTAATGCCCAGTTCACGTGGTGGTGCACATGCATGGAATAATTTAGTGACCGCCTGCAAAAGATGTAATGCTAAAAAAGGAGATTATACGCCGGAAGAAGCAGGAATGATTTTAAAACGCAAACCCTTTAAGCCGAGCTACGCGCTGTTCTTGCGCGATGTTACTGGCTCCAACCACAACGAGTGGGACGAGTTTCTGGAAATGAAATCGGCTTGAGAATAAGGGGATATACGCAATTGCTTATATCCGCTCCTTGTAGCCAATGCTTTTCAAAAATAATTTAGACCATGGGGACTTGGGGAACTGGAATTTCATCTAGCGACACTTTCGGAGACATTTACTCAGAGTTCTTTGAACTATATAATAAAGGACGGGAAGTAAAGGAGGTTACAAAACTCGTAATCGACAACAACAAAGAGCTGCAATCCGACTATGAGGACAAGCACAGTTTCTGGTTTGCAATCGCAAAGGCTCAATGGGAATGCGGAGCGTTGGACAATGACGTTCTTGAGAAAGTAAGTTCCATTGTTAAAAGTGGACAAGACTTAAAACTTTGGGAAGAATTAAACGGAAACGCAAACGACCTTAAGAAAAGAAAGAAAGTCCTTGATGATTTCTTAGAAAAAATATCCAGCCCTAACGAAAAGATTAAGAAGAGAAAGAAAATTATCATTCGGCAACCCATCTTTAAAAAGGGAGACTGTTTGACATTTCAATTGCAAAATGGAAATTATGGAGGCGTATTAGTTCTGGAAGCAGAACATGGGACTGAATTGGGATTGAATATGCTAGCAGTAACAACACTTAATCAACCCGGTAAGC